>ENA-OYXV01000725-OYXV01000725.1-human-gut-metagenome-genome-assembly--contig:-NODE-725-length-19864-cov-5.108587_pt1 | contig 19864 bp, 16 predicted proteins | sample MGYA00244846_ERZ653424 | MGnify/ENA primary metagenome ERZ653424 (study PRJEB26926, sample SAMN06165108) | human gut metagenome | biome: ENVO:00009003; feature: ENVO:2100002; material: ENVO:00002003...
AGTAAAATGAATTTTTTTCTATTTTTATTGTATTTGGGAATTTTTTGCATAACGGGGGGAACAATATTCCGAAAGGCGGTGGAAAAAATGAAGGATTCACAGATAAGAGTATGCGGCAGGGCGGCGCAGACCGATTCAGGAGCGGGCGGCGCGGTTATGTTCGGCTGTCTCGCGGCGGCGGCCGTCGCGGGTGGCTTCATGACCGCAGGGGCGCGGCTTCTGCTCAACGCCTCTGCGGTGACCTCCGCGCTCTCCTCCGTGTCAAGGCTGCTGAGCCCCGCGTTAAATGCGGCGGCGTGCCTCCTGCTGACGCTCGCGGTCGCGGCGCTTATCGCACCGCCGGGGCAGGGGATGAAGCGTTATTATTTGCTCTGCGCGCTGGGCAAAAAGCGCCGGGCGTCAGAGTGCGTCGCGGCATTTCGCGGCAGGCGGGCTTTCAGAGCGCTTCGGCTGCGTATTGCCTTGGCGGCGCTCAATCTCGCCCTGCGAATTTTTTTCCTCCTGCCGGGCGCGGCGCTTGCGGCGGGCGGAATATATATGCTTTTCTCGTCCTCCGTCGGCGTTGCGACAACGGCGGCGGTGTTCGCGGGGAGCGTGCTCATGCTCGTTACGGGCTGTATATTCTGCTCGGGCACGCGGCAGTCTCTTGCGGCGGCGGAATATATATCGGCTGCCGAGCCGGATATCCCCGTAAGACAGGCTCTGAAAAAAAGCCGTGAAATCATGTGCGGTCACTGCCGCGCCTACGCTCGGTTCAAGGCAGGCTTTGCGCTCTGGTTTTTAAGCTGTGCGCTCATTCTGCCTGCGTTTTTCGTCGTCCCGTACTATGAGCAGTCCTGCGCCGTATGGATGACCGAAACTGTGAAATTAGGGCAAAAAAGCTCGTCTTATACAGAGTAATTTAACAGAAGTGTACAAAATCTATTGATTATCTCCTTTAAATTTGTTATTATAACTTTTGAAATAAATCGGGTGCGGCATATCCGCTCCCGGAGGAGGATACACAATTGGAAAAGAAAAAACTCGGAGGACGGATTCTCTTCAACATCATCCTGTTCGGATTCATAGGACAGGTTGCGTGGGCTGTTGAGAATATCTACTTCAACACATTCCTGTTCAACTATATCGGCGGCACTGCCGACGACATAGCCAAGATGGTCGCAGCCTCTGCGGTGGCGGCAGTCGTGACCACCTTTATCATGGGCACTCTCAGCGACAAATTCGACCGACGCAAAATCTTCATAAGCGGCGGCTACATAGTTTGGGGCTTCACCGTCGCGGTGTTCGCCTTCATTTCGCGCGAGAATATCGGAAAGTTCTTCCATATTTCCGACAGCGCCAAGGTGCTCGCCGCTACAGTCTGCGTGGTTATCATCATGGACTGCATAATGACCTTCTTCGGCTCGACCTCGAATGACGCCGCGTTCAACGCGTGGGTCACTGATGTCACCGTGCCGGAGAACCGCGGCACCGCGGAGGCGGTATTGGCTCTCCTGCCCGTGTTCGCAACGGTTATAGTCACCGTCGCTTTCGGCGTCGGCGTTGAGGCCGCAGGCTATCCCGCTTGCTTTATTTTCCTCGGCGCGCTCGTTACCGTCTGCGGAATTATAGGCCTTTTCTCCGTCAAAGACCCGCGCAAGGGCGTAAAGCAGAACACGAACTATTTCAGCGACCTTATCTACGGCTTCAGGCCGTCTGTCATAAAGGGCAACGCGGCGCTCTATCTCTGCCTCGCGTCCGCCTGTATTTTCAACATTGCTGTTCAGGTTTTCCTGCCCTACATATTCATCTATATCCAGCACTATCTCAAGTTTGACCTCAACACCTTCCAAATAACCACGCCCATAATCATAGGCGGCGCGGCTGCTGTTGTCGGTCTCGTTGCCGTCACGGTGCTGCTCGGCAAGCTCCTTGACAGAGTGGGCAAGAGGATTTTCGTATTCCCCGCGGTCATTCTCTTTGTCGCGGGTCTGGTTGCCGTTTTCTTCGCAAAAACGCTTCTCTCCTTTGCGCCTCTCGCGCTTATTATGATTCTCGGCTACGGCCTGCTCATGATAATCCTCAACGCCACCGTGCGCGACTACACCCCCGAGGACAAGGTCGGCCAGTTCCAGGGCATAAGACTTCTCTTTACGGTCACTCTGCCCATGATAATCGGCCCGAAAATCGGCAGCCTGACAATATCGAAATTCTCGAACAGATACGAGCTTGGCACCATGCTCAACGAATTCGGCGAGAGCACGCTCGTTCCGATTCCGACCATATTCCTCGTCGCCGCAATAATCGCGGTGTTCATTATCGTGCCGCTGATTTTCCTTGCGAAAGTCACCAAGGAGAAAAAGGCATGAAAAGAATAATATCAGCGCCTCTCTGTGCCGTTATGCTGCTGTGCATATTGCCCGTGTCGGCCTTCGCGCAGGACAAAGTGACGCCGATAATCCTCGTTCAGGGATATTCGGGGCCTGCGCTGTTTTACGATCTCGGCGGCGAAAACGAGCATCAGGTCTGGGGCATCAACATGGATGACCTCAAGAAGATAGTTGTCACGCGTATCCCCGAGCTCGCAGGCGGGCTTGCCGGCGCGGCGTTCGGCGATTACGAGAGACTTGTCAAGGTCGTCGGCGAGGCGGGACTCGAGCTGCTCGAGCCCCTGCGCTGCAACCCCGACGGCAGCTCAAAGTATGATCTCTCCGTCTATCCCGAGGGTGCGGCGAATACACGCGCCTCCGTCCTCAAGGCTAAAGGCGAGGACAATTACATAGCCGAAAAAGAGATTTCCGCCGACCTCATAGAGCGAATCGGCGCGGAGAATCACTTCACCTTTACCGAGGACTGGCGCATGGGTCAGGTCGAAAACGCCGCCAAGCTCGATAAGTTTATTCAGGAAGTCAAGGAGCTCACGGGGAGCAAAAAAGTCAATCTCTACGGGCTCAGTCACGGCGGACAGCTGACCGCGGCATACCTTTACTATTACGGCGCAAAGGGCGATGTTGACCGAGCGATAATGGACGCACCCGCGATAGGCGGAACGCAGCTCGTCGTTGACCTGTTCGAGGGCAACATACATTTTGACGTCGCCACGCTCATAGAGTATGTCGAGATAGGCTTTCGCAAGGAGTACGAATATGAGTGGCTCGTCGAGGCGTTCGGCTTTGACCGCCTCAATCAGGCGTTCAACGATATCATTCATCAGTATCTGCTCGATATAGTTATTAACTTCGGCAGCGTCTGGGACTTCGTGCCCCTTGATAAGTACGAGGAGTTCAAGGCGAAATATCTTGACCCGGTCGAGAACGCCGAGCTGATAGCAAAGAGCGACGAGATGCACTACAACGCCATGGCTCATATGAGCGAGGGACTCAAGCGCGCTCAGTCTGCCGGAACAAGAATAGCGATAGTCGCAAACACCGGGCACGATATCGGCACGAGCACGGGCGTGAACTCCGACTATGTTATCGACGTTCACTCGTCCTCCGGCGCATACTGCGCCCCGTTCGGCGAAAGGTTTCCGGCGGACTACCAAAAGCAGAACACGGTCTGCGGCGATCCGACGCATTGGCATATCTCGCCCGAGCGCGATATCGACGCGAGCTGCGCATATCTGCCCGAGAACACATGGTTCGTCAACGGTCAGTTCCACGGGATGTGCCCTTGGGACAGATACACGAGGAATTTCTATCTGGCCTTCTTCTTTACGGACAGAATAACGGATGTATATTCCGACAAGGAGTTCCCGCAGTTTGACCTCGGTCAGAACCCCGCGAACGGACTGTATGTCAAGTTCGACAAGTCCCCGTCGGGCTTCCATACGGCTAAGGACACCGCGCTGACTGTCGAGAGCCTCTCGGAGCAGTACGACACCGAGATAATAAGCGTCAAGGCGGACGGCATTGACGTTGACCTGTCTTCCTGCAGCGGCACCGTGCTCAAGGTAGGCGAGAGCTGCAAGATAAAATTCAACGAGCACGCTCTCCCGAAGAGCACAGAGCCGTTTACCGTCACGGTCGTCTATTCGCTCAAAAACGGAAAGATACCGTTTGTCAAGAGCCGTACCTTCACCTTCACGGCGATGAGTGACGGCGAATATGATAATTTCGTCTTCCTCTCCGGCAGGAAGCCGATACCCGGCAGCGCGGCAAACGGCGGAAAAGCTCCGCTGACTCCGCCCACGGGAGCGCCTATGGCGTTCTCCGCAATAACTCTCCTTGCGGGCGCGGCAATGCTGCCGATAGCCGGGAAGAGGAGAAAGAAATAAGAAACAGAAAATAAAATTAAGCCCCCGAATTATTCGAGGGGCTTAATTCATTTTATCAGCAGTCTTTTTACTTTTATCTCGTCCTGACCGACCTCGCCAATGCCGAGAAACTCGTTTCCCGGTGCAAAGACGCGCACCGACTCGTTTTCCGAAGGATCATTCAGATGCAGCCGTTCAAGGCTTAGCGCCCCGCCGTTTCCGAATCGCCGAGCCTGCGGCGCGGTGACGAAAACGCTGCGATAGGAGTCGAGAGCCTGTTCAACGGGAATGATTTTTTCTTCGATTTTGCCCTCCTGCGCAAGTTGAGCCAACTCGTCGAGGGTTATGCAGCCGTCTATCGGAAAGCCGTTCGCCTTTGTGCGGCGCAGTGCGGTCATAACAGCGCCGCAGCCGAGCTTTTCGCCGATATCGGCAACAAGCGAGCGGATATATGTGCCCGCAGAGCACTCGACGGATATTGTGTATTCGCCATTTTCTTCGTCGCAGCCGATGAGCTCGAGCGAGGAAATCGTAACCCGTCGGCTCTCGCGCTCGACTTCTATTCCCTGCCGTGCGAGCTTATAGAGCCGCACGCCGTTTTGCGAGATGGCGGAATACATCGGCGGCACCTGCTCTATCTCGCCCGAAAAGCCTTCGAGCGCCCTCTCAAGCTCCGCGCGCGAGACATTGACCTCCCGCGTCTCAAGCACCTCGCCCGTTATATCGAGCGTGTCTGTTATCGTGCCGAGCCTGAGCGTGGCGGTATAAGCCTTGTCATGAGAGGGGAGCAGCTCGCAAAAGCGCGTAGCTCCGCCGAGCAATACGGGCAGAACGCCCGTAGCCATGGGGTCGAGCGTCCCGGTGTGCCCGGTTTTTTTAACTCCCGTCATGCGGCGAACACGCGCCGCCGCAACAAACGAGGTCATGCCCTCGGGCTTGTCAATGAGCAGAATTCCCGTCATTTTTCTCTCCGTTTTCAGTAAGTGCCTCGTAGATTCTGTCTCTGCATTTGTCGTCATAGTGGATGAAGAATCCGTCCATACGCTCCGAATAAAGCTTCTCTGGCTCTCCGCCTCTGCCGATAATGCCGCAGAGCTGCTCTATCGCCGAATTTGCGTCATACGAAGCCGGACCGAAGCCCTTTTCGTGAGGCAGATCGAGCTTTCTGTAATCATTGAGACCGGCCTTGAACAGTTCTTCATCGGGGATAAAATACATTATGGTCTTTTTCAGGTAGACAAAGTCAAAACAGAAAGAAGAAAAGTCGGTAATAAACACCTTGTATGTCTTTTCGTCAACCGCTCTGTCGGCTATGCGGATTCTGCCGTCGTTAAGATTATAAAGCGACGCATATTCGGAGAAAATGGGATGAAGCTTGAAGTCAAGATACCAATCGTTCTCCTCAAGATATTTTTCGAGCTCCTTGCTGTGAAGAAACGCATATGTTTCCTTGAAGAAAATGCTCTTTTCGAATTTGTCAAAGGCGGGAGAGAATGAGCCGTCGCTGTTATACTGCACAAGATATTTTCTCCAGGTGGGAGCAAACAAAACTTTTTTCTCCGAAACAACCTTTTCTGCGTCGATAAAATCATATCTCGGCATTCCCGCGGGAATCAGATCCTTTGCCCTGAAGCCGTAATTCTCGGACATATTCGACTGCTCAAACGTCGTTGAAATAACCTCTCTGTCGATAAGAGTAAGCCTGTCGTTTGCATATTTCCACGGTAAGAAAGCATGGAGCACGCCGTGCTGGAGATAAACCACCTCTGCCTTGAAAATATCCGTATAATACTTCCACACGCCGACCGGGAACGGATTGATATTGGTAAACTCAGCAAAAGCGGTGATTACTTTTTCTGCGGCGAGGAAATACTTCCTGTGCTTGAGAGAGCCGAATTTTATTATATGTCGCCTCTGCTTCGGTGTAAACAGAGCCTTCCTGTCAATATTATCGTTGACGACATAGTATCTTTCCACTCCGTCGTCCATATCGAAATCATGAATAAATTGATAGTAGCCGTTATCCTTCAGAACATTTCTGCAATCGCAGTACAGCCATATACGTCTGCCGGAAAGAACTGTTTTCATGCAATACTGCCGCCACGCAAAGGTTCTCGGCTTCCTCGGCAAAAGATAGTGCTGGTAAGTCGTCAGCGAAGACTTTTCCTTTGCCGCCGATGACCTGCGGCTTACAAAACCGTTTTCCTCTATTTCGAACTCATGAGAACATCTGAACAGCACTTTTCTGTTCACCGCTGCATTGAACGGTGCGGTAGGGATCATGGATTCAAGCCTTACGGGGACTTCCTTTCCGTCTATCTTTGACGCGAAGAAAATAACCGGATACTTTTTATAATCCCACTCGAATCGCAGACGCCAGAACTTGTTTGTCTTTATCTTTGCGTGATAATAATCCCACGCAGAGGCCTCAAGCTCGGCCTTTACTATTTTTGTGCCAGAATCGTTGACAAGATGGATAAATGCCTCGGGCTTTTCGCACAGCGAAAATATCGGAGAACGCAGGAACGCATCGATATAGGCGAAGCTGTCGTTGACTTTAAACCTGCACAGGGAGAGCGGAAGTGCCCTGTCATAAAACAGCGGTATATCGTTCTTCATAATGGCGACGCCCTTATATCCGGACTTAACCTCAAGGGACTCTCTGTCTTTCAGCTCAAGCATAAAGAACTTATGTGGATTTTCCACCTGAGGATGGTTCAGAATAACCTCGTCATCAACCCTGTTAAGAAGATCACAGAGTCTTTTTTTGACTACGCCGAAGCTTTCGTCGTCATAGTGATAGGGAAGAAGAATGTCGCTTTTGCCCTTCCAGTTGAGATCGTTTACGTAAAGAGCCTGTATATATTGCGGCACGTTTCCGTTATAAGAAGCAAAGAGATTCTCCCAAAAAGCCGTTGTAGGCTCAAAAATATAGTAGGCATAGGAATAAGTTTTTGTTACGCTGCCGGGATTTTTTGTGTACAGGTACTGCGCACCTTCGCAGTAACCTATCTTCATTTTTTTGGAAATAACATCTATATTGTATTTTTCGTCCTCATGGAAAGCGAGATTAGTATCAAAACGTATTTTCTCCACTCCGTCATAGTTCTTGACGCAGATGTTCATGGTAGTCTGAGAAATGAAGATGTTCTCCGGTCTGCTGACATCATAGACACCCTCGTGAGTTAAAAACTGGTATCTGTAATGGAGAGCGCCGATAGGCTTGCCCTCATAGACGGGTACTATCTTATAGGTTATGATGTCAACTTCTTTTTCATGCTTGTCAAAAAAGTCGGCAAGCTTTTTAAGCGCGTTTTCCGTGAGCCTGTCGTCCGAATCGAGGAAAACTATATACTTGCCCTGAGCCATGTCGAGTCCGAGATTTCTGCTGGCGGATACGCCTATATTTTTCTCGTTGACGACAAGCTTGAAGAACGGATATTTCTCGCAGTATTTACGGCAGATTCCTTCGCTGCTGTCATTGGCACCGTCAATTATAAGCAGTACTTCGAGTTCATTTTTGTCAATGGTCTGAGAGACAATTGAATTGAGACAATCCTCAATGTACTCCCTGACATCATGAACCGGAATGATAACCGTAATACGGTATTTCAGCATAACGCACCTTACCTTTCATTAGGACACATTTTTAATAAGTTGATATGTTGTTTATTCTACAACAAACGCCGCTAAAAATCAAGATGTGTCCTATTTTCAACCGTTTGCGTCAAGCCATGAGTTCGCGGTCTGCGCCACTCCATTGAGCGCACGCTCGCCGAACGGGTCGTCTATTCCCGCGGCGGCGCACAGCTCCTTGAAGCTCTTCGTCCCGCCGAGGGACACGAAGTGCAGATATCTCCGCCAAGCGTCCTTGTAGTCGCTGCGGCTCATCGACCAGAACTCGAGCGCCGCAGTCTGCGCGAGGCAGTAGTCGATATAATAGAACGGATAGAGGTAGATGTGCAGCTGCCTCTGCCAACCGCGTCCGTCGGAGTAAAATTCAACGTCGCCGAAGTCCATATAGGGGCGGTATTTGCTCTCGAGCTCGAGCCACTTGCCGTTTCTCTCAGCGGGGGTAAGCTCCGGCGAGTCGTAGACTATGTGCTGAAACTCATCGACCATCGTGCCGTAGGGCAGGAAAACCAGCGCGCTCTCGAGATGCATAAAGCGCGAGCGCACGGCGTCGGAGCCGTAGAACAGCTCATGCCACGGCCACGCGAAGAATTCCATGGACATCGAGTGGACCTCGCACGACTCCATAGTGGGGCTCAGCTGATCGCAAAGCTCCATTTTATCTCTGACGCTGTAATAGGCGAAAGCGTGCCCCGCCTCGTGGGTGAGCACATCGACGTCGCCCGAGGTGCCGTTGAAATTCGAGAAGATGAACGGCGACTTGTATTCGAGAATTTCCGTGCAGTAGCCGCCAGCGGCCTTGCCCTTTGCGCTCAAAACGTCCATGAGGGCGTTGTCATACATAAAGTTTATGAACTCTCCCGTCTCGGGACTCATGCGCTCATACATGGTCTTGCCCGCCTCAAGTATATCCTGCGGCGAACCGTCGGGCTTCGGGTTGCCCTCTTTGAACGCGAACAGGTCGTCGTATATCTTCATGTCGTCTATTCCCGTGCGCTTTTTCTGCATCTCCTTCAGGCGGCATACGACGGGCACTATGTTGCGCACTATGCGCGAGCGAAAGGCCGCAACATCCCCGGCGTTATAGCAGTTGCGCGTCTGGCGGCAGTAGGCAAGCTCGGTGAAGGTGCCGAAGCCGAGCTTTTTCGCTATGCGGGTGCGGCACTTTACGAGGCTGTCGAATATCCTGTCAAGCTCGTCGGCGTGAGCCATATAGAAACCGCTCTCGGCCTTGTATGCCGCATGGCGGATAATGCGCTCGGAGTTCTCCTTATATGCGCCGAGCTGGGCGAGACTCAAGGTCTTGCCGCCGAACTCTATCTGCGCCGAAGCGATGAGCTTCTGATATTCGCTCGAAAGTCGGTTTTCCTCCTGGAGGTCGGGGATTATCTCGGGCGAGAAGCATTTGCGTGAGAGCTCCGCGTTGACAAATATCAGCTTGCCGTATTTCTCCTCGAGCTGAGGGCGGAGCGGGCTCGAGAGCATCGCCTCGGTGAATTTCTGCTCGCTTTGCTCTATCAGCGGGGCATTCTCGTCGTTGAAGTCGTTTTCTTTCTCATAGAATTCGTCAAGGGTGTTGACGGTGTGGCGGATGTAGGCTATCGTGCTCATCGTGTGGACGTGGGTGATTATTTTTTCGCGCTCCTCGAACGCAGCCTCCGCCTCTCCGAGAGTTTTCGCCCCGGCGAGGTGCTCCGCCGCCGCGTCAAGTGCAGCGGTTGCCGCCTTGACGTCGATTCTCTCATACGGCATATCGCAGAATTTCATATCGGTTCCTCCGTTAAGGTTATTTTTGTCGGGTCTGTTCGCCTGTTTATAGGCTTCCCTGTACTATATTGGATTATATAATCAGCGGCGCTTTGTGTCAATCCCGCTGACGGTTTACGGCGCGGGTCGGCGGCAAAATTATCCCGCCGGGGCAAAAAGCAAAAAACTTGAAATTTCCCTTGACAAAGCCATATCTCTTTGCTATAATCTCTCTTGCAGTTGCGGATGTAGCTCATCCGGTAGAGCGCCACCTTGCCAAGGTGGAGGTAGCGAGTTCGAGCCTCGTCATCCGCTCCATAAACAGTCTTTGTCTTTGACAGAGGCTGTTTTTTATTTTGCCGAGGCTGCGGCGACATCAAGCGAAGGAATCGATTATTTCCTTCGCACGGCGCAAAACCGGCAGCTCCCTGTCTGCGATAAGTCTGCCTATTTTTGTGTCGGCTCTTCGCTCGTACTCTTTAACCGCCTGCGTATAAGACAATTTCAGTGTCGATAAGTGAAAGCTCTTTATCTCGTCTTCCGTCAGGCTTTTGTCGCCGAACGATTTAACCTTGCACAAAAAATAATTATTGATATTGTGCCTGTGAATCAGATTATAATAATCGCTCACAACTCCGATTTTGCAAATTACTTCCGCTTCCGCGCCCAACTCCTCGCGGAGCTCACGCTTTACGGCGCATAGAAGATCCTCGCCCTCCTCAACGCCGCCGCCCGCCGTTTCGATAAGCGTCGCCCGCCCGAAATCATCGTCGCGCTCCGCTCTTACAAAATAGAGCAGTCCGCTTTCATCATAGACGATTGCCCGGGCAATATTTCTGTCATGGTCGATATAATCAAGGGGCCATTGCGTATCCCGTAAATTGATTTTTATTTCTGCATACATAACATATCTCCTTGTGAGCGGTTGAAAAATTATTTTTACCGACTCGGCGAACCGTGATTTGGAGCACCGGCGCACACTCCGCGCTCCGTTTCCAAGCGGCAATTCCCGTTTTTTCTTGCCCTTTTCGCTTGACAACAGGCTCGGCGGTTATATAATTAGAATGTTCGCCTGCGGGTGTAAAGACACAAAGGGGTAACCGAAAATGGAAAAAGATAAATCGTTTCTCGGCACGCAGCCGGTCGGAAAGCTGCTTTTTAAGCTATCGCTTCCGACGGTCATAGCACAGATAGTCAATATGCTCTATAACATAGTTGACCGCATATATATCGGGCATATGCCCGTCGACGGCGGCCTTGCGCTGACGGGAGTCGGCGTTTGCCTGCCGATAATCATGATAATCTCGGCTTTCGCCGCATTTGTCAGCGCGGGCGGTGCGCCCAGAGCGTCCATATCCATGGGCAAGGGCGACAACGACTCGGCGGAAAAGATTCTCGGCGGCTGCTTTTTCATGCAGATAATAATATCCGCCGTGCTGACTTCCTTGCTGCTCATCTTCAGCCGCGACCTGCTTCTCGCCTTCGGCGCGAGCGAAAATACTATCGAATACGCAGTCGACTACATGAACATATACGCCTTGGGTACGGTGTTCGTCCAGCTGACCCTCGGCATGAATGCGTTTATTACGGCGCAGGGCTTTGCGAATATCGGCATGGTGACGGTTATGATAGGTGCCGTGTCAAATATAGTGCTTGACCCGATATTTATTTTCGGGCTCAATATGGGCGTCAAGGGCGCGGCGCTCGCAACGGTTATCTCGCAGTGCGTCTCGTGCATCTGGGTCGTGGCGTTCCTCTTCGGCAAAAAGACTGTTCTGCGTTTAAAGACTAAGAACTTCTTCGTCTCGCCGAAGCTTATTATGCCCTGTCTTGCGCTCGGACTTGCGACATTTATAATGCAGTCGAGCGAGAGTGTTATCTCTGTCTGCTTCAACTCGTCTCTGCTGAAATACGGCGGCGATATCGCCGTCGGCGCGATGACGATACTGACGAGCGTCATGCAGTTTGCCATGCTGCCCATGCAGGGCATATCTCAGGGCTCGCAGCCGATTATCAGCTACAACTACGGAGCCGGAAACAGCGAGCGGGTCAAAAAGACCTTCAAGCTCCTGCTCGGCGTTTGCCTGACCTATTCGTTCCTGCTTTGGGGTCTTATCGAGCTGTTCCCGCAGGGCTTTGCAAAAATGTTCTGCTCCGATGCGGCGCTCATAGACTTTACCGCTAACGCTCTGCGTATATACTGCGCCGTGCTCTGCCTGTTCGGAATACAGATGTCCTGCCAGATGGCGTTCGTCTCGATCGGCAGTGCGCTGTGCTCGATATCGGTTGCGGTCGTTCGCAAATTCGTCCTGCTCCTGCCGCTGATATATATCATGCCCATGCTCGCCTCCGACAAGACGATGGGCGTTTATATGGCGGAGCCCGTCGCGGACGTTATAGCCATAACCTTTACCTCGATCCTCTTCGCCGTGCAGTTCGGCAAGGCCATGAAGAAGCTCGAGGGACGGAAAAAAGAGGGTGTGTAACATGACGGACAGGATAAAAATACGTGCGGCATCGCCCGAGGACGCGCCCGCGCTGCTGAGAGTCTATGCCCCGTATGTTAAAAATACGGCGATAACATATGAATACGACGTGCCGAGCGTCGATGAATTTAGCAAAAGAATAGAAACGACGCTCAAAAGATTCCCGTATCTCGTGCTCGAAAGGGGCGGCGAGATTATCGGCTACGCCTATGCGGGGCCGCTCCATTCGCGCCCCGCATACGACTGGTCGGTCGAGACTTCCCTCTATCTCTCCGAGAATGTCCGCGGCAGCGGACTCGGCAGGCTCCTCCACGACGCGCTCGAAAACGTGCTGCGCGAGCAGGGCTTTCTCAACATGAACGCCTGCATAGCCTATCCCGAAAAAGAGGACGAATATCTGACGAGAAACAGCGCGGAGTTCCACGCGCATCTCGGCTACCGCATGATAGGCGGATTCACGAAGTGCTCGTATAAATTCCGCCGCTGGTACGGCATGGTCTGGATGGAGAAGCTGATAGGCGAGCACCTTGAAGATCAGCCGCCCGTAACGCCGTTTCCGCAGATAAGAGAGGTTATCTTTGAGAAATACGGAATAGAATAAAAATACGCGCCCCGAGAGGGGCGCTCCGTAATGAAGTGCGCCTCAGTTATATTCGCCTGACGGCGAGTTGTATTGTCCTTCGGACAAGTGGTATTATGCTTCGCATAGTTATATTGCCTGCGGCAGTTTAATCGGCGAATATAATATCACGAAAGCCGGCAGGCTTTCATTTCACTTTTCGAAAGGAAAATATCACTCCGGGCAAAGCCCGGAATATCACTTTTGTCCATAGGCACAGCGAGCTTCGGATTTGTCACCAAAATCCCTTATGGATCTTTTGGGGATAGTATAAAAAGAAGGCGGCACAAATTTTGTGCTGCCTTCTTCCTTATGCAGCCTCTCTTGAGAGATTGCTTTTTCGAGGCGCGTACCGCTTTTTACGGGTTGCGGTTTCCCTTATTCCTAAGCCTTAATTACCCTCAGACTTATAAAGATTACTTATTTAACCTTTATCTGCCAGTATGCGATATAATCTCTCTCGTAGGTGTAGGTGATATGGATAGTGTCACCCTTGACAACGACTGCGGGATAAGAATACTCCGCAAGACCTCTTTCGAAAGTCTTTATCTTGGTGAAGGTCTTACCGTCGTCGGTAGAAACGGAGAGAACAAGAGGAGTACGGATGCCGGGAGCACCGATATTGTTATAAGCCAAGAAAATTCTGCCCTGGTCGTCGGTGTCGAGGTCGATGCCGCTGTTGTTGCTGGGAAGCTTGGTGGCATAAGCTCTGCACCAGGTCTTACCGTTATCGTAAGAATCGCTGCGATAAATCTTTCCGACCTTTGTTCTTGTAAGCATATGAACAGAGCCGTCGGCGGACTGCCACAGGGTGGGCTGAATCATCGGTACCTTGAAGCATATGCAGTACTTCGAGTCAACGTTCTCTGTTCTGGTCCAGGTCTCGCCGTCGTCGTTGGAAATGTCAACGAAGGCTCTCCACTCGCCGTCTATCTCGGTCGAAGCGGGTGCAAGAACAGTGCCGTCCTTAAGTCTGATGGGCTTGTTCTTGACGGGGCCTCTGCCGCCGCTGTTGTCGCCGGGGACAAGCTCCTTGGGAGTGCTCCAGCTTCTGCCGTCGGTCGAGGTTGCATAATAGGTCTGCCAATAATCGGTATCCTTGCCGACCTTGAAGTAAAGAATGACGGTGCCGTCCTCCTTCTGGAACAGAACGGGGTTCCAGTGGGCTATTTCGACGGCCGCAGAAACAACGACGGGCTTGCTCCAGCCGTCTTTCTCGGTGCGCACCGAGGTGTAGATGTTGACGTCGTTCTCCTTTTCGGACGAGCCGCCGAACCACGCTGCGATAACCGAGCCGTCATCAAGAGGCAGAACGGTGGAGGCGTGGCAGGAATCCGTAATTTTCTCGGTGAATATCCACTCTTTTTCTGCCGAGACGATAATCTTCTTGGGGTCGGTTTCGACCTCGACGGGTGTATTGTCCGTTTTCGGGGGCGTAACGGTCGAACTGCCGCCGGCTGAGGGCTTTGCCGTGCCGGCAGGCTTAATGATTATGTTATTGTTTCTGTCTGCGGGCGCGGGAGAGGCGGTATTGCCTCCGTTTTCCGCAGGGGCGGCCGTCTCGGACGGAGCGGTCGTGTCATCGTTTGCGGGCGCGGCAATGACATCCGAAACGGTGTCTGCCGCAGTGGTGCCTTCTGCTGCGGTGGTGTCGCCGTTTCCGTCGGAGGAGCAGGCCGCGCAGGACAAAATCATCAGAGCCGCAATTGCTAAAGCTAAAAATCTTTTCATTCCACAAATCTCCATAGAATCTCTTTTTTGTTTTCCGGTTATTCAATGCCTTGAGGCTGCGGATATTCATTATCTGCGCCGCGCAAACGGCAGCACAGACCGACAGCCATCCTTGCACCTCTAAACATTATACATCTTTACGACGGAAAATGTCAACTTTTTTTGTTGGTTTTTGACTAAAAAACGGCCGGATTTGTTCAATTTTTTAAAATAAATTATAAATAGCCAATTTACATATTATGCTATACAAATACCTGTGTTTTGCATTAATATGCACACAATATGTATGGGTGCGGCGGACAACTGCCTTTTTGTAAAAACAAAACGCATCTCCCGCATTTTTGTGTCGGGCGGCGCGTTTTGATATGCAAAATCTTTTATTTGTAGTTTCCGATGACCTCTTTGTAGAACTCTATCGCCTCGCCTATGGCGGCAAGGTCGATATTTTCGTCGACGCTGTGGACGCTGTTGAACTGCTGATTGTCTATGTCTATCGGCGCAAAGCGCAGGGTGCACGGGCAGACGTCGCACAGCCAGCGGGCGTCGGTGCCCGCCGCGAGAACGAACGGAGCAACCGCGGCGTGCGGGAACGTATTGCGCGCGCAGCGGCAGACATACTCGAAAGCCTTGCTCCCCGTGTCCGCGGGACGGTGGAACTCATGCCCGTCGGCGGGTTCGGTTATCTCGAGCGAATATTTCTTTGCGAGCGCCCGTATCTTCTCCATGTCGGCCTCAAGGTCGGCCTCGTCGATATATCTTATCAGCGCGCTCGCCGAGCACTCGTTGTCGCGCGGGGTCTCGCCCTTTTTCGACTCGATGCTGCCGAAAGAGCAGGTCGTGCCGAGCATGGCGGCGGCCTGACCGTTTATCTTGGGCATGAGCTTTACGAGCAACGGCTCAAAGCACCACAGGTTTGCAAAAATAAATCTCAGGGGGAAGCTCATATAGGGCATGAGCGAGGTGAACATCTCGCGCACCTGCGCGGGCATTTTTACAGTAAGCTTGAGCGCCGAAACCTCGGCTATAAACTTCGAGACGCGGGTCACGGGGTTATCCGTGAGGACAAAGCCCTCGGTGTCGCCCTGAACGGCGCGGACATTCATTCTGTGGTAGCCCTTTTCGTGGACGGCTATCATGGCGCACTTGCAGTCTATTCCGTTTATCGGCGCACCGATAACTCCGCCGCCCTCGTCTATGGCGAGTTCGAATTCTATGCCCTGCTCCTCAAAATATTTAACGGCCTCATGTATGCCGTCGCCGAAAACCTCCTCGTTGTGGCCGGAGGCTATGTATAGATTGCAGGCGGGCTCAAAGCCTTCCGAAAGCAGCTCTTCCGCGGCGGTCATCTCCGCAAAGAGTGGAGTCTTTGTGTCCACGGCGCCGCGACCCCAGAGCTTTCCGCCCTCTATCTCGCCGAATTTCGCGTGGCTCCATTCGCCAGTTGCGGCGACTACATCGTGGTGCGACATGAGCAGGATGTTTCGATTTCTGTCCCGCCCCGGTATTTTGTATACCCAGCAGTCCTCGCTGAAATATTTTATCTCGGCGCGCTCATGCAGCAGCGGAAACAGCTCCCTGACCGCCGCGCGGAGCTTCGAAAACTCCGTGTCGTCATATATTTCGCGGGACGAGACCGTTTGACACTCTATCATTTTCATCAGCCGTTCGCCGTTTTCCGTGTCCTCACGCTCTGTCGTATAGACCGGCTTTTCGCCTATAGGCTCCGCCTTTTTTGCGGCGAGCGCGGTCCTTATCAGCAGTATGCCGACAAAGATAACCAGAGCCGCCAATACCGCAAGAAAAATATAAACTCCCATGTTTGTTCACCCTTTCTCGTGATGTCCTGATTTTATCATATTCCGCCCGCTCTTGCAACTTGACTTTTCGGCATATTAAATGATAGAATAAGAGTAACCCCGGTGCTGCCCGGCAGGTCGGCACGGAAAAAAACAAAAAAACGGAGGGATTCGGTGAGCAAAGAGGGAACTACGGGCAGGAAGATTCACTGCGCCGTATGCGGACGCACTTTTGACGCGGCCGCGGACAAATGCCCAAACTGCTCGGCTCCCGCATCGCTGTCGCAGACGGTGGCGGAGCCAAGGGAAGAGAAAAGAGAACCTGTGTTCGTGTGCACGATATGCGGTCATACCTATGACGGGGATGCCGCGCCCGAGCGCTGCGAGAACTGCGGAGTAGGCGGCGAGCTTATCGAGGAGCGCCGTCCCGCACCGACAAGGACATGGATATGCACCGTCTGCGGGCTTAAAATCAAAGGCGAAAATGCGCCCGGAAAATGCCCGAAATGCGAGTCGCCCGCCGAGCTGTTCGCGGCTCAGAAGGACGGGATAGCCCGTATGCGCTGCTCGATATGCGGCTTTGAAACAGAGGGCGACACCGCGCCCGAGCGCTGCGAGAACTGCGGGGTGGACGGAGAGCTGTTCGAGCCCGTGAAAAACTGACGGAGAGACAAAAATGAAGGTACTTGTTATAGACGGTCAGGGCGGCGGAATAGGCAAGCTGCTCGTCGCCGGGATAAAAAGCGAATATCCGGACTTTTTCGTGACCGCCGTAGGCGCCAACAGCATAGCGACCTCCGCCATGCTCAAGGCGGGCGCCGATGCCGCCGCAACGGGCGAAAATGCCGTTTTGGTCGGCTGCCGCAGGGCGGATGTCATAGCGGGTCCCGTCGGAATAGTCGTGGCCGATTCGCTGCTCGGCGAGATAACGCCCGAGATGGCGCGGGCGATAGGGCAGAGCGACGCCAAGCGCGTGCTCATACCCGTCAACCACTGCGACAATATCGTTGTCGGGGTCGGGGATATCCCTATGGCGAGGCTCGTTCAGGCCGCAGTGAAAGAAATAGGAAAACTGTCTTGATTTTCTCTTGAAATATGATATAATAAACGCGATCTCATGAAGGGGTCGGGCTTTCAGAAGAGAGCGATTTTTTTCAAATACCGTAAAAACATTGCCGCGAGGGTAACTGCGCTTCCAGGAGGGAGTGCCGTGCCCCCGCTTTTTGTTTTTTGAAAGGACGATCCTCATGACAAACAAAAATTCAGACAGAATCAAAAAGATGGTCATAACCGCGCTTTGCGTCGCGCTGTGCATCGTGCTGCCCATGGCGTTCCATGCGGTCAAAAATGCCGGGACTATATTCCTGCCCATGCATATCCCCGTGCTTCTCTGCGGGCTTATCTGCGGCTGGCAGTACGGGCTTGTCTGCGGCCTGCTCGGCCCCGCGCTCTCGACGCTTCTGACCCAGATGCCGCCCATGGCCATACTTCCCGCGATGACCGCAGAGCTCGCCGTATACGGCGCGGTGACAGGTCTTATGATGTATGCGTTCAAATACAAGACCACTTACCTCTCTTTGTATGCGAGCCTTGTAACCGCGCTCATAGCGGGGCGCGCAGTCTCGGGCATACTCAAGGCGCTCATTTTCTCCGCCGGAAGCTACTCGTTCTCCGTGTGGATAACCGCGTCGTTTGTCACCTGCCTGCCGGGACTTGCCATTCAGCTTGCGATAATCCCGAGCCTCGTCAAGGTGCTCGACAAGGCAAAGCTCTTGCCGCGCAGACAGGCGAAAAAACAGTCTTGACTTTGAATTTTCTTCGGGGTATAATAATCCCATATTCTAAAGGCTGTGACGAAGAACACGATTCTTTCGGGACGATCAGAGAGGGAGGCGTTTGCTGCGAGCTTCCTTCGTCCGCAGGAGTCATTCCGCTTTTGAGCCGCAGGGCGAGGAGCCTTGCCGCGTGCCCGCGTTAAGGGCCGAGAGTTAAACACAAGGTGGTACCGTGCTTATTGCACCCTTGGGACGGCTGCAGCCGTCCTGAGGGTGTTTTTTATAAATCAGGGCAGAAATGATAGGAGGATATAAAATGCTTGATCTCAGATTTGTAAGAGAAAACCCCGAAACAGTCAAGGAAAATATCAGAAAGAAGTTCCAGGATCAGAAGCTCCCGCTCGTAGACGAGGTTATAGAGCTCGATAAGCTCAGCCGCGCCGCAAAGGGCGAGGCTGACGAGCTGCGCGGCAGCCGCAACCGCCTTTCAAAGCAGATAGGCGCGCTCATGGCGCAGGGCAAGCGCGACGAGGCCGAGGAAGTGAAGGCTCAGGTCGGCGCGAACGCCGCAAGGCTTGCCGAGCTTGAGAAGCTCGAGGAGGAGCTGGGCGAAAAGATAAAGAAGATAATGATGGTCATTCCGAATATCATCGACGAGAGCGTACCGATAGGCCGTGACGACAGCGAGAATGTCGAGATAGAGCGCTTCGGCGAGCCCGCAGTTCCCGATTTTGAGGTTCCGTATCATACGGACATAATGGAGAGAATGAACGGCATAGACCTCGACTCCGCAAGAAAAGTCGCGGGCAACGGCTTTTACTATCTCATGGGCGATATCGCCCGCCTGCATTCTGCGGTTATCTCCTACGCGCGCGACTTCATGATAGACCGCGGCTTCACCTACTGCGTGCCGCCGTTCATGATAAGAAGCGACGTGGTCACCGGCGTTATGAGCTTTGCCGAGATGGACGCTATGATGTATAAAATAGAGGGTGAGGACCTCTATCTCATCGGCACGAGCGAGCACTCGATGATAGGCAAATTTATCGATACGATAATTCAGCCCGAGACCCTGCCGCTGACCCTCACGAGCTATTCCCCCTGCTTCCGCAAGGAGAAGGGCGCTCACGGCATCGAGGAGCGCGGCGTATATCGCATCCACCAGTTCGAGAAGCAGGAGATGATAGTCGTCTGCGAGCCGGAGGACAGCAAGATGTGGTTCGACAAGCTCTGGCAGAACACGGTCGATTTCTTCCGCACTCTCGATATCCCCGTGCGCACCCTCGAGTGCTGCTCGGGAGACCTTGCGGATCTCAAGGTGAAGTCCATAGATGTCGAGGCGTGGTCGCCCAGACAGAAGAAATACTTCGAGGTCGGAAGCTGCTCTAACCTTGGAGATGCTCAGGCAAGAAGACTTGGAATCCGTGTAAAAGACGCTGATGGAAACAAATATTTTGCAAACACACTGAATAATACTGTAGTAGCACCACCAAGAATGCTGATTGCATTTCTGGAGAACAATCTTCAGGCAGATGGTTCTGTAAGAATCCCAGAGGTACTTCGTCCATATATGGGTGGTATGACTGAAATCAAAAGGAAATAAAAATGCATCAATATCTGAATGCCATAGGATTTGGCAGCATGAAGTCAAAAAAAGAATTATATGAGATACTGGATAAAGTAGAACAGCAATATACGTGTCATGAGCTTGTATATCAGGACGAAGAATTAGATTTTTGTGAATATCAGAAGGAATTCGGACCTGGAATGGGGATATGTCTGTGCGGAGACATGGATCTGTCTCTTATACACATCTGACGCTGCCGACGATCTTACGCGTGTAG
>ENA-OYXV01000738-OYXV01000738.1-human-gut-metagenome-genome-assembly--contig:-NODE-738-length-19712-cov-4.668057_pt1 | contig 19712 bp, 26 predicted proteins | sample MGYA00244846_ERZ653424 | MGnify/ENA primary metagenome ERZ653424 (study PRJEB26926, sample SAMN06165108) | human gut metagenome | biome: ENVO:00009003; feature: ENVO:2100002; material: ENVO:00002003...
GAGAAGGCCCATGCCGATCTGTCCGCCGCGCTTGCCGCGAAACGCCTTTTTGATCCAGCCGAGCAGCGCTTCAAAGCCGCCGTACTCACGGATCAGCGCACAGATGGCGGAAACTAAGATCGCGACCATCGAGGTTTCAAACATCCCGGCCGCGCCGCTGCCCATGTTTTCGAGCAGGGCCTTGACTGCGAGGATGCCGGTCTGCCCCGTCGCGCCGGTCGCGAGCGCGATGACCGCGCCGGATACGATACCGATGAGCAGCACGACAAAGACGTTGATACCGATGATGCCGCCGATGAGCACGAGCACATAGGGGATGATCTGAATGAGATTGTAGGCAGGGATGGGCGCGGGGTGCACGTCCGCGTTCAGCGTCAGCACGAGAATGAGTGCGAGCGACGCGAGCGCGGCGGGGAAGGCGATGTGGAAATTTTCGCGGAATTTGTCCTTCATCGCGCAGCCCTGCCCGTTGCAGGCGGCGATGGTGGTGTCGGAAATGAAGCTCAGATTGTCGCCGAACATCGCTCCGCCCATGACCGAGCCGATGCACAGCGGCAGGGAATAGCCGCTCGCCGCGGCGATAGGGATGGCGATGGGGACGATGAGCGTGATGGTGCCGACGCTCGTGCCCATCGCGGTGGAGACAAAGCAGCTTACGACGAACAGCACCGCCACGGCGAATTTCGACGGGATGATCGAGAGCATGAAGTACGCAACGCTTTCCGCACTCGAGCGGCCCACGATGCCGACGAACATACCCGCGGCTAAGAAGATGAGCAGCATCGTGATGATGTTCTTATCGCCCACACCATGGCCCATCAGCGTGAGCTTTTCGTCGAACGACAGCGCGCGGTTCTGGCAGCAGGCTACGAGCAGCGCGATGAGGAAGATGACGACGATGGGGATGGAATAAAATCCCATCGGGATTTTGAGCACGTACTCAAAGATCAGGCCGAGGCCCAGATATAAGACAAGGAACACTAAGATCGGCAGCAGCGCCGCGGGATTGGCTTTTTTTGACATGGGATGACACTCTCTTTCTCCAAACATAAAAAAAGCTCCTGCGCGGATCTTTTTGTGCGATATGAATTATTATAAGGAGCGTGGAGGACCTTGTCAAGTGAGATTTGCCCAAAATTGAGCGCAAAAGGGCTTGACAGAAGGACTCTAATCTGTTAGTGTACAAATATACTCTAACAGATTAGAGAGGGAACAAGATGGAAACGCCGAAAATTTTTGAGAGCGAATACCGCTTCTGTCAAATCCTGTGGGCACACGAGCCGGTCAAGAGCCGTGAATTGGTCGCGCTCTGCGCCGAGCACCTGGGCTGGAAACCGACGACGACCTACACGGTCATCAAACGGCTCTCTGAGCGCGGGGTGCTGAAAAACGAGAATACTGTCGTCACGTCGCTCATCTCACAGGACGAGGCGCAGACCGCCGAGATCGACGAGCTGCTCGACAAGCGCTTCGACGGCTCGCTGCCCGCGTTCGTTGCCGCGTTTACAAAGTCGAGCCACGTGAGCGACAAAGAGCTTGACGAGGTGCAGAAAATGATCGACCTTTATCGAAAGGAGAATCATCATGGATGACGTCTTTTTGAAGCTCGTGAACCTCAGCATCAGCGCAAGCTGGCTCATTCTGGCGGTGCTCGTGCTGCGGGTTGTCCTCAAAAAAGCGCCGAAGTGGGTCATGCCGCTTCTCTGGGGTGTGGTCGCACTGCGGCTTGTCTGCCTGTTTTCGATTGAAAGCGCGCTCTCGCTCATCCCGAGCGCCGAGACCATCCCGAGCGAGATCGTGACCGAAACGCGCGAGCCGGTGCTCTACGAGCAGGCGACGCTTGACATCGTCACGAATCCGACGCTGCCTTCGGCGACGGAGGTCCCCGTCGGCGTGAGCAGCCAGCAGGCGCAGGTGGACTTCACCCGCTCCGGCTGGCGGCAGTTTATGCGGCTCAATCGCAGTCTGGGCGCCCGGTTCCTCCGGGGATTCGTTCTCCGCTACGAGCTGGCGGCTTACCTGACGGCGCACGAAGCCGCAGGTGCGGAACTGGACGAAGGCTGTCAGGAGGTCTGCTACGAGAACGGCGTGTACCTGCTGTTGCGTAAAATGCAGGGCGTGTGGTACATCACGGACATTTTCGCCGCAGAAGAAGCCATTACCTATGAACCGGTTTTCTTCTGGCAGAAAATTCGGCGCGGCACCGACTTTATTCTGGCGCACGTTCTGAGCGGCTGGCGGCAGCTGACGGAAAGGATGGTGCTCAGCACATGAAGACTTCCTGTGAGCGCTGCGCCAAAAGTGCCGGCTGTCCCCTGCAGTACGATGAAGAACGGCGCGCTCAGTGTCCCATCCTGAACGCTGACAATGAGCCGCTGCGTTACCGCAATTCTGAAGGTTACTCCGATCCCACGGCCTTTTTCGCCCTTCGCAATGTCATGAAGCCTGCCAGACCGAAACACAAGGCGAAGGCCGAGAAAAATCGCCACCCTCGGACGCAGGTCGTCCATTACGACTGATAACAGGAGAATCATCATGAACGAGAAAAACATCCGACTGGTTACGGCGGAATCCGTCCGCGCCGGTCATCCCGACAAGTTCTGCGATCAGGTGGCGGATGCCATTCTGGACGCGCATCTCAGGCAGGATCTCAATGCCCGCGTCGCCGTGGAGGTCTTCGCTACGGCTGGCAAGATGATCATCGGCGGCGAGGTTACCTCTAAGGCGGAGGTGGACTGCGGCAGAATCGTCGCGGATGCCATTGATCGCATTGGTTACACCATGTGCGACCTTTGTGAGGATTCCCATGATCCGCTGGAACTGGAGATCCGCATCCACGATCAGTCTCCCGACATCTCCGCCGCCGTAGATAAAACCGAACTGGGTGCAGGTGAAACACTCGGTGCGGGCGATCAGGGCATTGTGGTGGGCTACGCCACCAATGAGACGGAAGAATACCTGCCCCTGCCTGTGGTGCTGGCACATCGCATCTGCAAAAGGCTGGACGAGCTGAAGCCGGAGAATCCGTGGATGGGCGCGGACGGCAAGGCGCAGGTTACTGTTGCCTATGAGAACGACGTGCCCGTCGCCGTGACAGCCGTGGTCGTCTCTCTGCAGCATGACGCGGAGATCGACCATAAGAGCATCCGCCGCTTCATCGGCAAGGAAGTGCTGGGCAAGGTACTGCCCAGGGAACTGCTGAAGGAAGATACCAGCATTCTGATCAATCCCTCCGGGAAATTCGTGCTGGGCGGTCCCGCTGCGGACGCCGGGCTGACCGGTCGAAAGCTGGCGGTGGATCAGTATGGCCCGGCCGCGCACATTGGCGGCGGCGCGCTTTCGGGCAAAGACCCGACGAAGGTAGATCGCTCCGGCGCATATGCCGCGCGCTGGGTCGCGAAGAACATCGTGGCGGCGGGCATGGCAAAGAGATGCGAGATGCAGATTGCCTATGCCATCGGCAGGAGCGAACCCGTCAGCATCATGGTGGATTCCTTCGGCACCGGCGTGATCCCCGACAGTCGCATCGAGGCGGCTGTAAAAGCGGTTTTTGATCTCACGCCCGCAGGCATTATTCGCAACCTGAAGCTGAACCGGCCCATCTATTCCAAACTGGCCTGTTATGGGCATTTCGGACGTACGGAGCTTGAACTCCCCTGGGAAGAAATCAATCGCAAGTACGAACTGTTGTCCGCGGCACTGAAACAGAGCGTCCGGCAGTAAGAAAGGAGAAACCTCATGACCATTCATATTCAAATGCTTCAGGACATCGCTACCCATGCCCGCGCCATGGCGGACAGCATGCAGGCCATCGTGGACGACTGCGCCGAGCAGCTGGCCAGACGTAAGGCTGCCGGCGAAAGCGAAGAATCCATCATGAACGAGCCTTTCAACAAGGCGGCCCAGAATGGCTTCACTCCCTATGAAGGTCCTACGCCCTTCGATGAGAAGCCGAAGAACACGGCGGTTCCCGTTTCGGAACCTAAGCTGACCATCGTGGAACTGCGCGCCTTTGTGGCGGCGCGCTCTACTCCGGAGAACCGTCCGAAGATCAAGGCGATCCTCACGAAGTACGGCGTGAAGAAGCTCACCGAGCTGCAGGAAAGCCAGTATGAAGCCGTCAAGAACGAGGTGGCTGCGCTGTGAGTGAAATTCAGCACACCAATCGCGCCCATGCCCGGCTCAACGCTTCCTCTTCCCATCGCTGGATGATGTGCCCGCCCTCCGTCAAGCTCGCCGAGCAGTTCGAGGATAAACCTTCGCCCTACGCGGAAGAGGGTACCTTTCTTCATGAATTGTGCGAACTGAAGCTGCACCGCTACCTGGGCGATATGGCTATGGAAGGTGTGGAAGCGCAGTACGCCGAGCATCGGGACAGCGAGTTCTACTCGGACGAGGCCGAAAGCGTCACGGATGAATACGTCGCCTTCTGCGTTGAAACCATCGAGGCGGTCCGCTCCTCCTGTCCCGATCCGCTGATCATGGTGGAGCACCGGCTGGATTACAGCGAGTACGTGCCGGAGGGCTTCGGAACCGGCGACATTGTCATCGTGGCGGATGGCGTGATCGAGGTGATTGACTTTAAGTCAGGCCGCGGCGTAAGAGTGGACGCCAATCGCAACAGTCAGCTCATGCTCTATGCCCTGGGCGCGCTGTTGGAGTTCGACCCGCTCTACGACATTCACCATGTACGCATGACCATCGTACAGCCCCGGCTGAACAACCTGTCCTCCTACGAATTGGAGGCAGACGAGCTGCTGCGCTGGGCAGAGACAGAGGTGCGCCCCAAAGCAATGCTGGCGTATGAAGGCAAGGGCGAATTCTGCGCCGGCGAATGGTGCCGCTTCTGCAAGGCGCGCTATACCTGCCGGAAGCGCAGCGAATACCATATGCGCCTGGCAGAGCGGGATTTCAAGCAGCCCGACCTGCTTTCAGACGAAGAGATCGCCGACATCCTGCCCGTGGCAGAAAGCCTGAACAGCTGGGTGCAGGATCTCATGGCCTACGCCACACAGGAAGCAGTAGACGGAAAGCACTGGCCGGGCTATAAACTGGTCGCCGGGCGCACGGTGCGCAAGTACACCAGCGAAGCCGAGGTCATCAAAGCGGCGACCGAGGCGGGTTACACCGACATTTACAAGACCACGCTGTTGGGCGTTGGCGATCTGGAAAAGCGCCTGGGCAAGAAGAAGTTCAGCGAGGTGCTGGGCAAGTACATCGTCAAGCCCCAGGGCGCGCCGACGCTTGTTCCCGAAACCGATCCCCGCAAGCCATATTCCGATGCGGCAGGAGATTTTATCAACTAACCCTTACGACAGCCGAAGAGGCAGAAAGGAAAAACACCATGTCCATTAAAGTCATCACCGGCAAAGTTCGCGCGTCCTTCGTTCACGTTTTCGAGCCCCAGAGCATCAACGGCAGCGAACCCAAGTACAGCTGTTCCCTCATCATCCCCAAGAGTGATACCGTGACGGTCGGAAAAATCAGGGAAGCCATTGAACAGGCGAAGCAGGAGGGCGTGCCCAAGTGGGGCGGTAAGATTCCTCCGAATCTGAAACTTCCTCTGCGCGACGGCGACGTGGATCGCCCTGAGGATCCAGCCTATGCGGACAGCTATTTCATCAACGCCACCAGTCAGGAACAGCCCGGCGTGGTCGACCGCAAGCGCGTAAAGATCACCGATCCGCTGGCGATTTATTCCGGCTGCTACATCCGGGCTTCCATCAACATCTACCCCTTCAATGCCAACGGCAACCGCGGCATTGCGGCTGGGCTGTCCAACATTCAATTTTGGGAGGACGGCGAGCCGCTGAACGGTCGCGTCCGCGCCGAGGATGAATTCGATGCGCTGGACGATGACGACGCGGATGATTTCCTCGATTGACGCTATAAGAATGCCGCGCATCAGCAATGGTGCGCGGCATGAAATCATCGGACTTCCTGTTCCAGATCGTCAAACAGCGGGCTGTCGAAAAATGTGCGCACGCTGATATCGAAACCGTCGCACAGCTTTTTGATCGTTACGATGCCGGTGTTCGTCGTGGTTCCGTTGACGATATCGCTCACCGTGGATTGCGTAATCCCGGAGATGTTGCTGATCTTGTTGATCGTTATGTTCCGTTCACTGCACAATTCGAGCAGCCGTTTCACAGTTGCTTCTGCAATTGTCATACAATCATCCTCCTATCGGAATGCCGTTAATAAAAGCGTATCAAAGTTGCCGGAAAAACGTTAACGGTTCACCGTTGACTTTGAATTCCGGCAGCGGTACATTAGAAGAAATTAACGGTATTCCGATAATTAAGGAGGAATGAAGATGCAAAAGCATAAGACACTGGCGTTTACCGGGCATCGTCCCGAATCACTGCCCTTTGGTGAAAACGAGCTGTCGGCTTCGGCGATCCGCATAAAGACGCTGCTGGCGGATGAGATCATGCGGTGCGCGGCACAGGGATACGATACTTTTCTGGCAGGCGGAGCCCGCGGCGGGGACATTCTCTTTGCGGAACAGGTGCTTTTCGTCAAGGGGCTGGAGTATCCCGACATCCAGCTGATTACCATCGTTCCCCACGAAGGACAGGCGAACAACTGGACGGAGGCGTGGCGAGAGCGCTATTTCCGCATACTGGAGTATTCTTCCGATGTTGTCACACTGGAAATGCATTACAGCAGCGGGTGCTATCACGCCCGGAATCGCTATCTGGTTGACCACGCGGACAGCGTGCTGGCGCTTTATAATGGTTCGCCGACCGGCGGCACGGCTTATACCGTGAAATATGCCTATCAACGCAATAAGGAAATCGTCATAATCGATCCAACAGCCATGGAGCGAAAGGTAATTCCGCCTCGGCTCCGATGTGAATAAACTGAGGCGCATCCGAAAGGGTGCGCCTTTCTGATGGGAGTGATTCATATGCCCGGTCTCATGGGCATCGATATTGAAACCTACAGCTCGGCACCGTTGCCCAAATGCGGCGTGTATCGCTACTGCGACGCGCCGGATTTCGAGATTCTTTTGTTCTCCTATGCCTTCGACGATGAGCCTGTACAGACCATTGACCTCGCCAGTGGTGAAACACTTCCAAAAGAAGTAATTTCTGCACTGGAAGATCCCACCATCATCAAGGTCGCCTACAACGCGCAGTTCGAGCGCGTGTGCCTTTCGCGCTATCTGGGGCACTGGCTGGATCCGCATCAGTGGCGCTGCACCATGGTCATGGCGGCATACCTGACGCTGCCGGGGCGCTTGGCGGATGCAGCCGTTGCTCTGGGCACGACGGAAAAGAAAATGGAGGAAGGCAAAGATCTCATCCGCTATTTCTCCGTCCCCTGCAAGCCCAGCAAAACCAACGGCGGCAGGACGCGAAACCTGCCCACCGACGCGCCTGAAAAATGGGCGGTGTACAGGCAGTACAATGCCCAAGATGTGGAAACCGAGCGCGCCATTCGAAAGGCGCTGGAAAAGTATTCTCTGCCCGAGCAGGAGTGGGAGCTGTACGCGCTGGATCAGCAGATCAACGACCGGGGCGTGCGCGTGGATAAGAAGCTCGTGAAAAACGCCATGGCGGTCGATGCGGTATTTGCGCAAGCAGCCTATCAGCGGGCAAAGAAACTGACGGGGCTGGAAAATCCCGGCAGCGTGAACCAATTGAAAGCATGGCTGGCGGATCAGGATATGCCTATGGAGAGTCTCGCCAGGAAGATCGTGCAGGAAAAGGCGGCGCAGACGGACGGTATTGTGGCGGAGCTGCTGAACCTGCGGCTGGAATTGAGTAAAACCAGCGTCAAAAAGTACGAAGCCATGGCGCGCTGCGTATGCAGAGACGGGCGCGTGCATGGCCTTTTGCAATTCTATGGGGCAAACCGTACCGGTAGATGGGCAGGCCGCCTCGTGCAGGCACAAAACCTCCCTCAGAATCATCTGCCCGATCTGGATCTGGCGCGGGAGATCGTGAAAACCGGTGACGAGGAACTGCTCGATACGCTCTATGCCTCCGTTCCCGGTACGCTCTCGGAGCTGATCCGCACGGCGTTCATCCCGAAGGATGGATGCCGTTTTCTCGTGGCGGACTTTTCCGCCATCGAGGCGCGCGTGCTGGCATGGCTGGCGAACGAGGAATGGGTGCTGGAAGAGTTTCGCGGCAGGGGTAAAATTTATGAAGCGACTGCCAGCCGCATGTTCCATATTCCGCAGGAGAGCATCGTCAAGGGCAATCCGAACTATGAGTATCGGCAGAAAGGGAAACAGGCTACCCTTAGTTGTGGCTACGGCGGCGGAGTCGGCGCGCTGAAGGCCATGGGCGCGAAGATGCCCGAGGAAGAAATGCAGCCGCTGGTAGACGCATGGCGCGCCGCCAATCCCAATATCGTGGCGTTCTGGAGTGCGTTGGATCGCGCGGCACGGACGGTCATTCGCAGGAAAACTTCTGCATACGTCGGTAAAGTGACCCTCTACTGGCAGGACGATAAGATGTTCATGCGCCTGCCCTCCGGCAGAAACCTCTGCTATCAGTCTCCCCATTTCACGGGAAACCGCTTCGGCAGCGACGCCATCGGTTACTATGCGCCCAACGCGGCCGGGCAGAGGGTCGTGCAGGAGACCTTCGGCGGGAAGCTGGCGGAAAACGCGACGCAGGCCATTGCACGGGATATCCTGGCTCATGCGCTGTTGACGCTGGAGAAGAACGGCTACCCCGTGATTTTCCACGTCCACGATGAGGCGGTCATTGAAATGTCCATCGGCCAAGGAGCTCTGGAGGAAGCCTGCAGGCTTATGGCGATTGCGCCGAACTGGGCGGAAGAACTGCCGCTGCGGGCAGACGGATACGAATGTATGTACTATCGAAAAGATTGAGGAGGATTCAGAATGCAGGTAAAGTACGACCGCAAGCTCCTGATTGCCATTGGCAGGAGCCGGAAAGCGTCCCAATGGCAGAACAAAGAGATGCTCTGGAGCGAGTTTCTGGACAAGCTCGCCACCACGACCCGCACCCGGGAAACGGTGGCCGAATATGCTGCCATGCCCAAGGGCGAGCGTGATACCATCAAGGATGTGGGCGGATTCGTCGGCGGGTATCTGAAAAACGGGAAACGCAATAATGCCAGCGTGGTCAATCGCTGTATGCTGTGCCTGGACGCGGACAACGCCGATCCCGGCCTCATGGACGATCTGGACATGACGTTCATCAACGCCTACGCGCTTTATTCTACCCACAGTCACACTCCGGAAAAGATGCGCCTGCGGCTCATCATTCCGCTGACGCGCACGGTTACGCCGGACGAGTATGCCGCGGTTTCCCGCCGCGTAGCGGACGATCTGGGACTTTCGCGCTTTGATCCTACCACCTTCGAACCGGCGCGGCTCATGTACTGGCCCAGCACGCCCGAGGACGGCGAGTTCTTCTTTCATTGCGAGGACGCGCCTTTTCTTGATCCAGATGAAGTGCTGAAAACCTATGCCGACTGGCAGGACGCCTCGCTCTGGCCCACGACGCAGCCGGTAGAAGAGCGCATCCGGCACACTGCCGGCAAGCAGGAAGATCCTACTGAAAAGCGCGGGATCATCGGCGCGTTCTGCCGGGCGCATACCATCACCGATGTGCTGACGCATATCCTCTCTGACCGTTATACGCCTACGGAACAGGACGACCGATATACGTTCATCGGCGGCAGCACCACGGGTGGACTGGTGGTTTACGACGACAAGTACGCCTTTTCTCATCACGCCACCGACCCTGCGGGCGGTAAGCTGTGCAACGCCTTCGATCTGGTGCGCTGGCATCTGTTCACGCCGGGCGGCACTGCGCCGGACGGTTCCTCGGTGGGCGACGAGAAGAGTTCTATCAAGCGGATGCAGGAATACGCCGCACAGGATGAAGCGACGAAACGCCAGCTGGCTGAGGAGCGCAGCGCGCAGGCCATGGAAGAATTCAGCAATCTGGAGACTGAGAACAATGCTTCCGTTTCATCAGGCAATGCTTCAGATGAAAACTGGCAGGACGCACTGGAGATCGACAAGCAGGGGCGCGTGAAAGATACCCTTGGCAATCTCGCCCTCATCCTGCGCAACGATCCCAAGCTGAAGGACATCGCCTACAATATTCATCGCAGCGGCATCGACATTCGCAGGGATGCGGATGGCAAGACCACGCTTCCCTGGACGCAGCTGAAGCCCGGCTGGAATGAATCCGACCTGGGCGCGATTCAGATCTATCTGGAGCGGGTCTACAATCTGTACACCCCCAGCAAGCTGAAGGGCATTCTGTTGGCCATCGCCGCTGAGCGCAGTTATCACCCCGTTCGAGACTACATCGAATCCCTTCCCGACTGGGACGGTATCCACCGAGTGGACACGCTGTTCATCGATTATCTGGGCAGCCCGGATACGCTGTACATCCGCGCCATTGCCCGAAAGATGATGGTCGCCGCCGTGGCGCGCATCTATGAGCCGGGAATCAAGTTCGACAGCGTGGTGGTACTGAACGGGCCGCAGGGCATGGGCAAGAGCTCCTTTTTTGCCAAACTGGGCGGCAAGTGGTTCTCTGACAGCCTGACCATCAGCGATATGAAGGATAAGGCCGCACCGGAGAAGCTGCAGGGCTACTGGATTCTGGAATTGGGTGAACTGGCGGGGCTTAAAAAGATGGACGTGGAAACCGTCAAGGCGTTCATCACCCGACAGGACGATAAGTTCCGGCATTCCTACGGCTACAGCGTCGAGGATCACCCCCGTCAGTGCATTATCGTGGGCAGCACGAACAACGGCGACGGTTTTCTGCGCGACGTAACCGGTAACCGCCGTTTCTGGCCGGTGACCTGCACGGCCAATTCGCCGCATCGCCCGTGGGAAGTGGAGAACATCGTACCGCAGCTGTGGGCAGAAGCTTATCGGCTATATAAGGACGGCGAGAAGCTGTTCCTGACGCCCGAGGAAGAAAAACAGGCGGAGATGGAACAGACGGCTGCGCTGGAGAGCGACGTTCGCGAGGGCATGATCGCGGAATACCTGAACACGCTGCTGCCGGAGGATTGGGACAAAATGGATCTGGCGGAGCGCCGGGGCTTCCTGCGCGGAGATCAGTTCACGGGCGGCAATCGCATTGGAACTGTTCAGCGAAGCACCGTCTGTGCGGTTGAAATCTGGGCAGAGTGTTTCGGGAAAGACCCTTCCACGATCAAGCGCTCCGATACCTACGACATCTTCGGTATGCTGATGAAAATCGGTGGCTGGGAGAAGTACAGCGGGAACAGGAACGCCTCTCTGAAGCGTGCGCCTTACGGGACGCAGCGTTGCTTTGTTCGTGTGAACGCGTTGCCAGACGGTTGCGCTTCGGAGAACGCAGGCTGAGGTTTGGATGCCTTTGGCAAAGGCAATCCATATAGCGACGGTGAAGCAAACAGGGCTCATATAAGTAGGAAGAGATTCAGCGGAATTGCCTGGTTGCCATCTCTCTATTTGAGTATTTGAAAAAAGAGGGATAAAAGAGAAAATGAGCGCGTATATGCCCGAATGCCTGTACGCGCGCGCGGGAGAACACAACGCAACATTTCAGAGTCTGACGCTGTAAGACTGGCGGCTCTTTGCTGTCAGCCTTTCTTTTGCCCGTTTTCTCCCCTGATTTCTCATGAGCCTGCAAAGTGTGGAATGCTAACGCCAAAGTTTGCTGCCGCATAAGGTATCTGCTTAGTAATTCTATACGTTATCAGTCGCCGGCGCATTGTCCGGTGCAGGAAGGAGGTTCATTTTGCCGGGTGAAAAGGATCTGCACCCGTACCAGAAGTTCTGCGTGGACTTTCTGGAGGAAAAGCCGCAGTGCGCCCTATTTCTGGACTGCGGCCTCGGAAAAACCATTATTACACTCACGGCCATCTCGCACCTGCTGTATGACAGCTACGAGGTGAGCCGTGTTTTAATTATCGCCCCGCTTAGAGTGGCGCGGGATACCTGGATCGGCGAACTGTCCAAGTGGGAGCACCTGAAAGGGCTGCGGATGGAACGCATTCTCGGTACGCCCAGGGAACGTGTCGCTGCTCTCTCTCGAAAAGCGGAACTGTACGTGATCAACCGGGAGAACGTGGAATGGCTGGTCAAACACTACGCCGGGCGAAAGCTGCCCTTCGATATGCTGGTGATCGACGAGCTTTCGTCCTTCAAGAACAGCCGCTCGAAGCGCTTTCTGGCGCTGAAGAAGGTGCTGGGGCAGTTCTCCCGCGTGGTGGGGCTGACCGGTACACCCGCTCCCAACGGTCTGGAAGATCTGTGGCCGCAGGTGTTCCTGCTGGATCGCGGTCAGCGACTGGGCAGGACGATGCGCAGCTACCTCGATCTCTATTTCACCACGCCAAACAGCTGGCTGCCCTACAAGCACGAACTGAAGCCCGGCGCGGAGGAACAGATTTATAAAAAGCTGGGCGATATCTGCGTGTCCATGCGGGCAGCAGATCACCTGCAGATGCCGGAGCGCATCGACAATGTGGTGGAGCTGACGCTCTCACCCCGGGAGGAAAAGCTGTACCGGCAGATGGAACGGGATATGCTCTTGCCTTATGCGGACGGCGATGTGCTGGCGCTGAACGCCGCCACGCTGGCAGGCAAACTGCTGCAGCTGTCCAACGGCGCAGTATATGACGAGTTCCACAACATCCGCGTCATCCATGATAAAAAGCTGGACGCTTTGGAAGATCTCATTGAGGCGGCAAACGGTAAGCCTGTGCTGGTGATGTACGCCTACCAGCACGACCTCACGCGCATTCAGCAGCGTTTCGGAAAATACGGCCCGGAGAATCCAAATGGTGTGCGGGAACTGAAAACCTCCGCTGATCTGGAGGATTGGAACTCAGGGAAAATCCCCGTCGCCGTCACCCAGCCCGCTTCCACCGGGCACGGCCTGAACCTGCAGCACGGCGGCAGCACCATCGTGTGGTTTGGGTTGAACTGGTCGTTGGAGTTGTATGAGCAGGCCAACGCCCGTCTGTGGCGGCAGGGACAGAAGGAAACGGTGGTCGTTCACCATCTGGTGGTGAAGGGCACCATGGACGAGCAGGTGATGCGGGCACTGCATGAGAAGGCGGCGGATCAGAACGCGCTGCTGGCGGCGGTGAAGGCCAGAATTGAGGAGGTGAAGTGAAATGCTGGAAAGAGATATTGTGACGGCTATCAAGAAACACCTTGCGTCGCTGGGCAGCGACGTTTTCTTTTGGAAGGAGCACGGCGGCCCTTACGGCTGTTCAGGAATTCCCGACGTCATCTGCTGCTATAAAGGCCGCTTTCTGGGCCTGGAATGCAAGCTGCCCGGCGGCAGGCTGACGGAACTTCAGAAGCGCGTCATTGAGAAGATCAACCGCGCGGGCGGCATTGCCTGCCGGGTGGAGCGCGTGGAGGACGTAAAGCGCGTGATTGAGCGCGTGGATTTGGAGAGGAGCGATACGAATGCCTGAAAAGAAACTGTATGACCTGACGGTTGATCCCGAATTCCGGGATCTGATTCCCCCGCTGAACGAGGAAGAGCTGAAGCTGCTGGAGGAGAGCCTTGTAGCGGATGGCTGCGAATCCCCGCTCATCGTGTGGAACGGTGTGATTGTGGACGGACACAACCGCTACGCCATCTGCCGGAAGCATGAGATCCCGTTTGCTATTCAGGAGAAGAATTTCAGCAGCCGTGACGACGCCATGCTGTGGATGCTGCGCAATCAGCTGGGGCGGCGAAATCTGAATAACTATCAGCGGGTGGAACTGGTACTCAAATTTGAGCCTTTGGTAAAGAACGCAGCAGAGCAGAGGATGTTGGCGGGAAAAGCAGCAAACCCTGTGCCAACATTGGCACAGGGTCAGACCAAAGGCAGAACGCGAGATCATCTGAGCGAGGCGGCGGGAGTTTCACACGGTACTTTTGCGAAAGCCAAAAAGCTGGTTCAGTCGGCGGATGAAGAGACAAAGCGAGAGCTGCGCGCCGGAAAGGTTACGGTAAACCGTGCCTACACTGAGCTGCTGGAAAAGGAGCATGAGGGCGAAACCAAAATCTGTGAGCGCTGCAAACAGGAAAAGCCTCTGTCGGCCTTCTCGATCCCGTCCAATCGCCGCAGCTTTTCTTCGGTGTGCAGGGACTGCGAAAAGGAGATCAGTGCTGTAGCGAAGAGCGCGGCGGAAGCTGCGGCAAAACCGGCGGACACTGCGGCAAAACCGGCGGACACTGCGGCAAAACCGGCGGACACTGCTGCAAAACCGGCGGACATTGCTGCAAGCTCCGAACCGCCCTGTCCCATTCCCGGCATGGTAATGCACAACGGCGCGCCGATCCATGTAGAAAGGCCGCTGCCCGATACTCCCGAGATGTTCCGGTATGTGGCAGACCTGGTGAAGAGCTGCTGCGATTCCTATGTGATCGGCCTGACCTCCGCCATGCGCCGCTATTCCAGCGGCATGGGCAGCGAGGAGCATAACGCCCAGATTCTGGAGATGGTGCGCCGCACCAATGCGCAGGTACTGACGATTCTGAACGAACGAATGGAGGAGAAATGATCATGAGCAGAAAGAATAAAAATGGCGGCCGCAGAAACTATTCTCCCAAAACCTACAGCCGGGATTTTCTCAGGCCCACGCCCATCGAGCGGGCGATTCAGGAGGCGAACAAGCCCGCTTCCCCGCAGGCCGTGGCCGTCAGCGACCGCATCGCCTGCGACGACAAGTGCAGCTACGAGTACAAGCGGATGCCCGCCGCATGGCTGGAAACGGATTTCAGCTATCAGCGAAAGATCGACGCCGCCCGGGTGGAGCGCATCGTGAACAGCTTCGATCCGCGTCTGGCCAACGAAGTGAAGGTCAGCTTTCGTGACGGAAAATTCTATGTGTTCGACGGTGCGCATACGCTCAGCGCGCTCAAGCGGATTCACGGAGAGGAAGCCTTCATGGTGGACTGCAAGGTGTATTATGGCCTGTCCTATGAGGACGAGGCTTATCTGTTTGCGCTGCAGAGCGGCGAATCGAAGGATGTGGCCTTTAACACCCGTCTCCGGGCGCTGATGATCTCCGGCAGTCAGGAGGCGACGGATTTCAGAGCGCATACGGCGCAGGCCGGTTTTCAGCTGGCGGACGGCGCGGGCAGCGCGACGAAGAACACCATCGCCGCCATCGCCAAGGCGTACCGCCTGTACAAAGAGTACGGCCCGGAGCAGTACGTTCAGATTCTGCAGCTGATCGCCGATACATGGAACGGCGCGGCGTGGAGCGTGACGGGCTATCTGCTGGGCGGGGTGGCCGTCTTTCTGCGGGAGTACGGCGAAGAGTACAGCCGAGGTCGTTTTATCAAACGCCTGCGCAGCGCGACCTATGAGACGCTTCGTGACGAGGCGCGCAGACAGCAGCGAGGTTCCTCGGATGTGGCGCACGCCCTGGCGGTTACGAAGCTGTACAACCTGACGGGCGGTCGCGGCACGGTGGATCCCCGCAGGCTGACGGTACTGGACTGAGGAGTGCGGATATGAACGAGAGATGTTTTGCCCACCGGCGCAACGGAAAATGCGTCGCACTGACGGGAGAGCAATGCGCAGGCTACGCGGTCTGCGCTTTTTACAAACCCGTCTGGAAGCACGCGCAGGATGTGGCCAAAATCAATCAGCAGTTGAATCGGCTGCCCATGGCAAGACAACGGGAAATCGCAGAAAAGTACCATGACGGCGCAATGCCGTGGAAGAGAGAAAATGAATGACGGCCCGAGAGTATCTCACCCAGGCGCGAATGATCGACTCGCGCATCAACAGCAAACTCATGGAGCTGCAGCGAGCGCGGGAACTGGCGACCAAGGCTACCGGACTGGTATCGGATATGCCGCGGAACCCCTCTCCCGATCTGCAGCAGATGGAAAGCCGCGTTGTGAAAATCGTAGATCTGGAACGGGAGATCAATGCGGAGATTGACGAGCTGGTGGATCTGAAAAGGGACATCCGGGAACTGATCGCGCAGATTCGAAAGCCGGAGTACAGGACGCTTCTGGAACTGCGATACCTTGGATTCAGGACATGGGACGCCATTGCCGAAGAGATGGGTTTCGAACCGAGAACCATTTACCGCTTTCATAGCAACGCCCTGCGGGTTGTCGAGCGACTTATGCGCGCCGAGAAAAATTCCTGAGATTTTTTCTCAAAAGCGCAAAATGTCATTGTTTGTCAGTATCCACCTGTGCTATGATGTATGCTGTCAAAATCAGATGAACACCAAAGAACAACTTAATTCAGGAGCAGTGCGGGAAAAACCCGGCTGCTCCTTTTCGTTGGGGGGAACGAATATGAACGAAGCGCATCAGGCCAGAGCGCCTACCGTCCCGCGCACGGGGCGGCCCAACCGGGAACCGCTGGATGCGGATGAGGTGATCGCTTATGCGATTGCACTGGCAAGAGATCTGGGCGTCTCGATTCCAAAGCGCAAAAGGCTGCATCGGATGCTGAAACGGAGAATCCCAATCCCGCAGATTTACCAAGGTGCGGATTACCGGCTGTGGGTGGATCGGTACTACATCGCTGCCCAGTGCCTTGCGGATGAAAGCGTGCGCTACGTTTACCTGACCCGGATTCACATCCGCAGCGAGACGCTGGCGGATCAGCGGATGAAAAGGCTGTACGGCGTTCCACTTCTGGATTCAGAAGCGCTGGGGCAGTTTATCGCGGCCCGATGCGCCATGGAACGCTTCCAGACCGATTATGCCCTGCGGCTTGCCTGCCCTGCTGATGGCTGTACGGCGCGGCTGGATCTGGATGCGGCATGGAGCTGCGCATGAGCGCACTGCCCGACACAGGGCAAGCATCGCGGCCACAAAGTGCGCTGAAACAGAAAAGGCCGCCCTGCGGCGGCGATTCCAAAGCGTCAGGCCAGCTGGAACCAGATGGTCAGCCAGCCCTCCGGCGTAGGATAGCACAGCTCGGCGGTGGGATTCGCGAAGAATTTCTCCTTTGCGTCCTCGATCATGCGACCATAGCGTTCCTCGCCGCAGAGCTTTTTGACATACTTCATGGTCACGGTTTCGCCTTCCAGCAGGAAGGTCTTTCGGATGGTTCTGCGCATAATAAGCGTCTCCATTTCAAAGATTTTTCCTGCTGCGTTTGGAAGCTGATCCCAGAATCACGGGCTTTTCTTCCAGAAAGATTTCATAGTGATTGCCGCAATAATCGCCATCCAGCCAGCATTCATAGCTGAGCGGGTTGCGCTCGAACTGAAAATCTTCTCTGTCCTTCCATCTGTAAATACAGCCTTCATTGGCCTCGACAGCCAGCTGAGATTGAAAAGCGCGGACAGCATCCTCCTGGTTTGCATACAGGAGTTCATTGTGTCCGCTTTCTTCATCCACAGACCAGTTTTCAATCACGGCCCAGACGCAAATGGCTTCATGGCCATTCAGAAGGTTGCCCTGCAGTGTAAGCATCTCGTGAGACATACTGTTTCTTCCTCCCTTTCGATTCAGAAGCTGAGTTCGTAATATTCGCCGCAATCGCCCCAGGCGTCGCGCACCGCGACGATGAGGTCGCCGAAGCGAACGTAAGCGTTCGCTTTCAGAAAAGGCGCGTCCTGATTCGAAAGCTGCGTGATGAACTCGCCGATATCGCTATGCAGCGTGGTCTTCATGGTGATAACCTCCCATCGTATTCAGGAGCGTGACTCCTGCGGGTATCCCGCGACGCGCCCCGGCGAGTTGTCGGAGTGCGTTTCGGCTGGTCCCTCCCAGCCATCATCAGGCGGGTCAGTCGCTGATATGTTCCACTCCGGTGATGGCGACATACATCTTCCGGGTGTGAAACTTTCTGACGAAGCGTCGCTTGGCCTTTTCCCATGCTTCGTCAAGCGTGTCGGCGGTAACAGTCATTTTCTCACGGGCCATAGCCTGTATGGAATCGCTGCAGGTAAGAATGTACTTCATGGTGATAACCTCCCATCGTATTCAGGAGCATGGCTCCTGCGGGTTTCCCGCGACGCGCCCCGGCGAGTTGTCGGAGTGCGTTTCGGCCGGATACCCATCCGGCTCTTATCAGGCGGGTCAGCCTTCGTCCTCCGCGTCCTGCTCGTGGAATTCCCGCATGATTTCATAGATTTCCTGCGGGTCGCAGTCGATACCATCGTACCTGCGAATGTCCTCGGCCAGAGCGATGGCGTCCGAAAGCGTCCAGCCGTCGTCCCAATCCATGTTGTCGTAGAGCTTGCCCAGCAGAAAAGTCGGAAGGTCAAAATCTGAATTCATCATGACACGTCCTCCTCCATTTCAAAGCGTCAGTCGTTGCGGGGCGCCAGCAGGCGGAAGGTTTTGCCTCGCGCCTCAATCTCATAGCAGTAGAGCGCGGGCGTGACCTCGCCCCAGCTGCTGCGGTTGATACGGGTCACGCGGGTGACGTCCGAGAGCTTGCAGCTCTTCATCCGCGGCTGGCGCTGGACGTACTTCAGCGCCGCGCATTTGAAAGTGTCGGGCAGGTTTCGGCGAACGCTCTCGTGACGCGCTTCCCAGCGCGCGCGGCGCTTTTCCTGAATAGACTTGCCGGTCTCCGCGTCGGTGTAGTAGTTCTCGCCAATCTGGCAGAGCTCGATTTCGGAGAGAATCTCCAGGTGGCTGTTCCAGATGGTGTTGCCCAGCGTGTCGAAGCAGTTCATGCGGATGCGGTCGGTATTCCGGCCGACGATGAGCCGGAAGCCGTCGGGCTTTTCGCCATGACCAATGGTGCGGTCCAGCAGCACACGGATGATTTCATCGCCCCTGTACAGGTCGACATGGGCAATTTCGCCCTGCGAGCCGCCCATGGTGCCGGGGTAAATTTGATAGCCCCGGCCCAGCAGTTCGGCGACCTTCTCGGTGAAGGCGCGGTTGATATCGTTCTGGTTCATGATAGTACCTCCTTCTCATTTGGAAGCTGTGGCTCCCGCGACCCCTTGCGGGGTTTCGGCTCCTGCCGCAGAGCCCTCGTCAGGCGGGTTACAGGTACTGGTCGAGGCTGTCGACCATCAGGGGGTCGTTCCGGCACCACTCGGCCACCGCGTTCAGCAGCCACTTCTCGAAGGCGGCGTGGGAGTCGAACTCGTCGGCGCAGAAGGCAGTGCGGTCACCGCATTCCATGTAAGATTCCAGGTCGTCAGTGAAGACCAGCCTGCCCTCAATTTCAAAGAGTTCGCGGTCGCCGAGGGCTTTCCAGGCGGCGACGGCCACCTTGCAGTAGCCATCGGGCAGACGGGTGATTTTGTACGCACGGGTCATAAACATCCTCCTCTCGATTCAGAAGCTCAGGCGAAGAGCATGACGCAGTCGTGGGCGGCCTGGGCGATGGCGGCGACTTCGGCGGCGGTGGGCGCGACGTACCACTCGGCCCTGCCGCAGTCGACCCAGATGTGCGGGCAGCAGATTCCGGAGCATCCGGCCTTCCGGGGCGCGAAGAAATCGCTGAAGCGGAACCGCAGGCAGTCGATTTTTCCGTCGGCGGTGCTGAGGATAGTGACCTGCAGCGCGTCATACTGGTCGGCCACGCCGCTGGTGACGAATTCCAGCCGGGCGCGGCGGCTGCCGCTGAGGGGAATGAAGCAGGCACGGCCTGCGTAGAGCGCCTTGCAGGATTTGAAAGCGGTGGTTTTGCCGGTGAAACGGCGGAGTTCCTGTTCGAAGAAATTCATGGTGACGCCTCCCTGATTTCAAAGATATTGCGGGCTTCCCGCGACGCTCGGGGCGTTTCCTGTCTCTTATACACATCTG
>ENA-OYXV01000741-OYXV01000741.1-human-gut-metagenome-genome-assembly--contig:-NODE-741-length-19614-cov-6.631781_pt1 | contig 19614 bp, 16 predicted proteins | sample MGYA00244846_ERZ653424 | MGnify/ENA primary metagenome ERZ653424 (study PRJEB26926, sample SAMN06165108) | human gut metagenome | biome: ENVO:00009003; feature: ENVO:2100002; material: ENVO:00002003...
CGAGATCTAGTACGGTCTCGTGGGCTCGGAGATGTGTATAAGAGACAGGCTATGTACTGAACGGCGCGCTGGCGAATGCCCCGCTGGGGTCTACCGTGACCCTGCGCATCGGCAACGACCAGGCGCCAGGCCAGGTGCTGGCGGTGCCCCTGGCGTCGGTCTACGATCCGGGTAACGGCCCTGGCGTCTGGCGCATTGCCTCTCGTCCGGCCACCGTCTCCTGGCAACCGGTGACCGTGCTCGGCCTGGATGATGAAACCGCGCGGGTGACCGGCCCGCTGAAGCCCGGCGAGCCGATCGTCGCCCTGGGCGCCCATCTTCTGCACCAGGGCGAGGCGGTACGTCTGGCGGAACGACGCGAGCATAATGCCGCCGGGAGCCAGCCATGAGCGCCGGGCGTTTTAATCTCTCCGCGCTGGCCGTCCGCGAGCGGTCGGTGACCCTGTTTTTGATTATCCTTATCTCCGTCGCCGGGCTGGTGGCGTTCTTCGGACTCGGGCGAGCGGAAGATCCGCCCTTTACGGTCAAGCAAATGACGGTCATTACCGTCTGGCCCGGCGCCACCGCGCAGGAGATGCAGGATCAGGTCGCCGAGCCGCTGGAAAAACGGCTCCAGGAGTTAAAGTGGTACGATCGCACGGAGACCTATACCCGCCCTGGCATGGCGTTGATCACCCTGTCGCTGCAGGATCAGACCCCGCCTTCCGAGGTGCCGGAGCAGTTTTATCAGGCGCGCAAGAAGCTGGGCGACGAGGCGAAAAATCTGCCTGCCGGCGTCTCCGGCCCGATGATGAATGACGAATTCGCCGACGTCACCTTTGCGATCTTTGCCCTGAAGGCGCGGGGAGAGCCGCCGCGGAAGCTGGTGCGTGACGCTGAAGCCCTGCGCCAGCAGCTGCTGCATGTATCCGGGGTGAAAAAAGTGAATATCCTCGGCGAACAGGCGGAGCGCATTTATCTCTCGTTTTCTCATGATCGTCTCGCCACCCTGGGCCTTTCGCCAGAGGCGATTTTTGCCGCGCTGAACAGCCAGAATGTGCTGACCGCCGCCGGGGCCATTGAGACCCGGGGCGGGCAGATCTTTATCCGCCTCGATGGGGCGTTTGACCGCCTGCAGCAGATCCGCGACACGCCGATTATTGCCGGGGGCAGAACGCTGAAACTGGCCGATGTCGCCACGGTTGAGCGAGGGTATGAAGATCCCGCGACCTTCCTGATCCGCCATCAGGGCGAACCGGCGCTGCTGCTGGGGGTGGTGATGCGCGAGGGCTGGAATGGTCTGGCGCTGGGAAAAGCGCTGGATGCCGAAACGGCCAGCATCAATCAGAGCCTGCCGCTCGGCATGTCGTTGACCAAGGTGACCGATCAGTCGGTGAATATCAGCGCCGCGGTCGATGAGTTCATGATCAAATTCTTTGTCGCCCTGCTGGTGGTGATGACGGTGTGCTTTGTCAGCATGGGGTGGCGCGTGGGCGTGGTGGTCGCGGCGGCGGTGCCTTTAACCCTCGCCGTGGTGTTTGTGGTGATGGAGGCGACCGGCAAAAACTTCGACCGCATCACTCTCGGCTCGCTGATCCTCGCCCTGGGGCTGCTGGTGGATGATGCCATCATTGCCATCGAAATGATGGTGGTAAAAATGGAGGAGGGGTACGACCGCCTCAAAGCCTCGGCCTATGCCTGGAGCCATACCGCGGCGCCCATGCTGGCCGGTACCCTGGTGACGGCCGTGGGTTTTATGCCTAATGGATTTGCGCAGTCCACCGCCGGGGAGTACGCCAGCAATGTGTTCTGGATCGTCGGTATCGCGCTGATTGCCTCCTGGATTGTGGCGGTGATTTTTACCCCCTGGCTGGGGGTGCACCTGTTGCCGGACAGAAAACCCGCGGCGGCCGGCCACGCCGCGCTGTATGACACCCCGCGCTATCAGCGCTTCCGTCGGCTGCTGACCCGGGTTATTGTTCACAAATGGCGCGTGGCCGCCGGGGTGGTGGCGCTGTTTATCGTGGCGATCCTGGGCATGAGCGTGGTGAAAAAGCAGTTTTTCCCCACCTCCGATCGTCCGGAAGTGCTGGTTGAAGTGCAGCTGCCTTACGGGTCGTCGATTAGCCAGACCAGCGCCGCGGCGGCGAAAATTGAGCACTGGCTGCAGCGGCAGCCGGAGGCGAAGATTGTCACCAGCTATATCGGCCAGGGCGCGCCGCGCTTTTACCTGGCGATGGCTCCGGAATTGCCCGATCCCTCCTTCGCCAAACTGGTGGTGTTGACCGACGGGCAGGGTGCCCGCGAGGCGCTCAAGCGGCGGCTGCGGGAGGCGGTGGCCAATGGCCTGGCGCCGGAGGCGCGGGTGCGCGTCACTCAGCTGGTGTTTGGCCCTTATTCGCCTTATCCGGTCGCCTGGCGGGTGATGGGGCCCGATCCGCACGCTCTGCTCGACATCGCCGAGCGGGTTAAATCGGTGCTGCAGGCCAGTCCGCTGATGCGCACCGTCAATACCGACTGGGGTTCGCGGGTACCGGTGATGCATTTCAGCCTCAATCAGGACCGGCTGCAGGCGAGCGGACTCAGCTCCCAGTCCGTCGCCCAGCAGCTGCAGTTCCTGCTGTCAGGGATCCCGATCACCACCGTCCGGGAAGATATTCGCGCCGTGCAGGTGATCGGCCGCGCGGCGGGCGACATCCGTCTGGATCCGGCGAAAATCGCCGACTTCACCCTGGTGGGCAGCGGCGGGCAGCGGGTTCCCTTGTCACAGATTGGCGACGTGTCGATCAGGATGGAGGACCCGCTGCTTCGCCGTCGCGACCGCACGCCGACCATCACCGTCCGCGGAGATGTTGCGGAGAACCTGCAGCCGCCGGATGTCTCCACCGCGCTGATGAAGCCGCTGCAGCCCATTATCGACTCGCTGCCGCCTGGCTATCGCATCGAGACGGCGGGGTCGATTGAGGAATCCGGCAAGGCCACCCGGGCGATGGTGCCGTTATTTCCGATAATGATCGCCCTCACGCTGCTGATCATTATCCTGCAGGTGCGTTCGCTGTCGGCGATGGTCATGGTTTTCCTGACCGCGCCGCTGGGGCTGATTGGCGTGGTCCCGACGCTGCTGCTGTTCAATCAGCCGTTTGGCATCAATGCCTTGGTGGGCCTGATCGCCCTGTCGGGGATCCTGATGCGCAATACGCTGATCCTGATTGGCCAAATCCATCATAACCAACAGGCGGGGCTCGATCCGTTCCACGCGGTGGTGGAGGCGACGGTGCAGCGCGCCCGCCCGGTTCTGCTGACCGCGCTGGCGGCGATCCTGGCGTTCATTCCGCTCACTCATTCGGTCTTCTGGGGAACGCTCGCCTATACGCTGATTGGCGGGACGCTGGGGGGAACCATCATGACCCTTATCTTCCTGCCGGCCATGTACGCGATCTGGTTCCGCATCCGCCCGGAGAACACGGTACAGCAGACAGAGTTGCACCTTCAGAGGTAATTCCACTTTGCCGGACCTGGGCGAGGCACATGGCCAGGCCAGGTCCCGGGCAGCGTCAGGCGGGTAAGGATACCGGCACCGCATGAGTGCGGTGTTGATCCTGTTCGAGGCGATCAAGGCAATCGAGGCTGATGGCCGATGGCGAGGTCGCGCCGGTGAGGGTCATGGTAACCTTCATATCCTCGGCAAATAAGCGCAGCAGATGCGCCACGCCCGCTTCGCCCGCCGCGGCCAGGGCATAAATATAGGCCCGACCGAGCAGCACGCCTTTCGCGCCGAGGGCCAGCAGACGTATAACGTCCACGCCGGAGCGCACCCCGGAATCGGCAAGCACTGTCAGATCGTCGCCGACCGCATCCACCACCCTGGGCAGCGCCCGGGCGGTGGGGATGGCGCCATCGAGCTGTCTGCCGCCATGATTTGACACCACAATACCATCGGCGCCCAGCCGCACGGCATTGCGCGCATCGTCGGCATCGAGGATCCCTTTGATGATTAATTTTCCTTGCCAGCTGTCGCGGATCCACTCCAGATCGTGCCAGGCGATGGACGGGTCGAAGTTGTTGCTGATGAACCCCATATAGTCGTCCATGGTCATTTTGTGGCCGGTGTAGGCTTCGATATTACCAAACGACAGGGGTCTGCCCGCCAGCCCGACGTTCATCGCCCAGTGCGGATGGGTGCAAGCCTGGAGATATTGTCGCAGGGTGGCGTGCGGCCCGGACATCCCTGAGCGGTTATCGCGATACCGCGAGCCGGGGATTGGCATATCGACGGTAAATACCAGGGTTTTCATGCCAGCGGCCCAGGCGCGCTCCAGCGCGTTACGCATATAGCCGCGATCTTTGAGTACGTACAGCTGGGACCAGAGCGCGCCGCTGGCGTGGCTCGCCACCTCTTCAATCGAGCAGACCGACACGGTGGATAAGGTGTACGGGATCCCGGCGCGGGAGGCGGCGCGGGCCGCCTGGACTTCGCCGCGGCGGGCGTACATCCCGGTGGCGCCGACGGGCCCCAGCGCCACGGGCATCGCCCATGGGGCATCAAGGATCGTGGTCGCCAGCGTCGGTTCGCCGGCCCCGCACAGTACGCGCTGGCGAAGAGCTACCGAGGCAAGCTCGGCGGCGTTGGCGTTCATGGTGTTTTCCGCCACCGCGCCACCGTCAATATAATCGAAAAGGAAGCGGGGCAGACGACGACGAGCGGCTTCGCGATAATCGCTGGGGGCTGAAACAATCATTATTATGTCCTTATGTTTTTTAACCTTAGTGGATGTTCTGCAGGTAAAAAAACTATAGGCCTCTAAAAACCGGCGAGGAAATGAAATATTAGCATTCCAGCTATTCCCTGCTGGAATAATCTGGTTTTATCGCTGAGGCTGCTATTTCCTTTTTTTACTCTTCGGCGCGCGCGTTATTTTTATTTATTTCCGCGCAACGTGAAGCTGGCAAAATAAAGACCCGGTATGAGGCGACAGCGCTTTGCGCCATCGCCACCAGGGGGAAGGAGAGGTCAGTGCGGCGCCTGCGTTTTCCGGGAGGTGTAAAGAAGATGAATTTGAAATTGAGCAGATGGTATCTTTTGCTAGCCTTTCTGAGGAGGGCAGACGGAGCGACACCATGAAAGATAAAGATGAACAAACGGCATTGATTGGCATGGCCATCGGCGCGGCGGTCATTAGCTTAGTGGCTACACAAAAGCAGATTAATCAGGGGAGTATCGTGGATGAACTGGTGAGGCTGGGCAGACAGAAGGGGGACGGGGTAGAGGATGAGGTCTTTGTCCAGGCCGCCCGGCTGGTGAGTAAAGGCACCTAGCCAGCCGGTATCCCGCCTGGCAGCCCCGTTTGCCCGTTTTATTTTGGTTTTTATTTCCCGAACGCGGCCAGGCGAGCGGCGCTTATCCCTTTCCTGAAGCGTTACCGGCGGGCGCTTTCACTACCCGCTTTTTGCTAGCGCATGGCCGGGGCCGCGCCCCGCGCTGGCATGGTCTTTCTGTTACGTTGTCACTTTATGCTCGCCTGCAAAGGATAACCAGCAAGGTGGTCTGCCGCTATTGCATAAATCGGTATTTTCGATACATCTTTGCCATTGCGTGCGGAGATAGAATGATTTCAAAATAACATATTATAAATCAATCGATTAAGTTCTATTTGCACGCCCTGATAATCCCCGGGCGAGGGTCTATGCTTATAAAAAGCACTAAATGAGGCAATACCCCTGCTGCAGAAGGGTTGAAGTGATAATCATTATCACTAACATGGCGGTATGCCTTGATGGCGCCAACCTGGAGGTCTATCGATGGAAGTACAAGCAGGAACTTTTAATCCCGCCGATTTCAGCTGGCAGGGACTGACCATGACGCCGGCCGCTGCCGCGCATATCCGCGATCTGATGCGCAAGCAGCCGGATAAGAAAGGGCTGCGGCTGGGCATTAAAACCAGCGGCTGCGCCGGTTTTGGCTATGTGCTCGAAATGATTGCCGAGCCGGCGCCCGACGATCTGCTCTTTGAATCTGACGGGGCGAAGCTGTTTGCGCCGCTGCAGGCGATGCCGTTCATCGACGGCACCGAGCTGGATTATGTCCGGGAAGGTTTAAATGAAATCTTTAAATTTCATAACCCGAAAGCGCAGCATGAGTGCGGCTGCGGCGAAAGTTTTGGGGTGCAGGCGGAGTAACTATGTCGCGTAATACTGAAGCAACTGACGATGTCAAAACCTGGACCGGCGGCCCGCTCAACTACAAAGAGGGCTTTTTTACTCGCCTGCAAACCGATGAGCTGGCCAAAGGCATTAATGAAGAAGTCGTTCGGGCTATCTCGGCTCGCCGCAATGAGCCGCAGTGGATGTTGGAGTTTCGTCTGAATGCCTACCGGGCGTGGCTGGAAATGGAGGAGCCGCACTGGCTGAAAGCGCATTACGATAAGCTGAATTATCAGGATTACAGCTACTATTCCGCGCCCTCCTGCGGCAACTGCGATGAGACCTGCGCCTCCGAGCCTGGCGCGGTGCAGCAGACCGGGGCCAATACCTTTCTGACCAGCGAGGTGGAAGAAGCCTTTAACCAGCTTGGCGTGCCGGTACGCGAAGGGCGCGAGGTGGCGGTGGACGCGATATTTGACTCGGTGTCGGTGGCGACCACCTACCGAGAAAAGCTGGCCGAGCAGGGGATCATCTTCTGTTCTTTCGGCGAGGCGATCCACGACCATCCGGAACTGGTGAAAAAGTATCTGGGCACCGTAGTGCCGGGTAATGACAACTTCTTTGCCGCGCTGAACGCCGCGGTGGCTTCGGACGGCACCTTTATCTATGTGCCGAAAGGCGTCCGCTGCCCGATGGAGCTGTCCACCTATTTCCGTATCAACGCCGAAAAGACCGGACAGTTTGAACGCACCATTCTGGTGGCCGATGAAGGCAGCTACGTCAGCTATATTGAAGGCTGCTCGGCGCCGGTGCGCGACAGCTATCAGCTGCATGCCGCGGTCGTTGAAGTCATCATCCATAAAGACGCGGAAGTGAAATACTCCACGGTGCAGAACTGGTTCCCCGGCGATAACAACACCGGCGGGATCCTCAACTTCGTCACCAAGCGCGCCCTGTGTGAAGGGGAGAACAGCAAAATGTCATGGACCCAGTCGGAAACCGGCTCGGCCATCACCTGGAAATACCCCAGCTGCATCCTGCGCGGCGATAACTCGATCGGCGAATTCTTTTCGGTGGCGCTGACCAGCGGCCATCAGCAGGCGGACACCGGCACCAAAATGATCCATATCGGCAAGAACACCCGCTCGACCATTATCTCGAAAGGGATCTCCGCCGGACACAGTCAGAACAGCTATCGCGGGCTGGTCAAAATCATGCCGACCGCCACCAACGCCCGCAACTATACCCAGTGCGATTCGATGCTGATCGGCCCGGACTGCGGGGCGCATACCTTCCCGTATGTTGAATGCCGCAACAACAGCGCCCAGCTGGAGCACGAGGCGACCACCTCGCGGATTGGCGAAGATCAATTGTTCTACTGCCTGCAGCGCGGGATCAGCGAAGACGATGCTATCTCGATGATCGTCAACGGTTTCTGTAAAGACGTCTTCTCCGAGCTGCCGCTGGAGTTCGCTGTAGAGGCGCAAAAATTGCTGGCCATTAGCCTTGAACATAGCGTCGGCTGATAATTAAGGAAAAAAGATGTTAAGTATTCAAGATTTACACGTCGCCGTCGAAGATAAAGCGATCCTGCGCGGGCTGAACCTTGACGTGCGCCCGGGAGAGGTCCACGCCATTATGGGGCCGAACGGCTCAGGCAAAAGTACGCTTTCGGCCACCCTGGCCGGGCGTGAAGATTATGAGGTGACTGGCGGTCGCGTCGAATTTAAGGGCAAAAACCTGCTCGAACTCGCTGCGGAAGATCGCGCCGGGGAAGGTATCTTTATGGCCTTCCAGTATCCGGTAGAGATCCCCGGCGTCAGCAACCAGTTCTTCCTGCAGACTGCGCTGAATGCCGTGCGCAACTATCGTGGCCAGGAGGCGCTGGATCGTTTCGATTTCCAGGACTTAATGGAAGAAAAGATCAAGCTGCTGCAGATGCCGGAAGATCTCCTGACCCGCTCGGTGAACGTTGGCTTCTCCGGCGGTGAGAAAAAGCGCAACGATATTCTGCAAATGGCGGTGCTTGAGCCGGAGCTGTGCATTCTCGATGAATCGGATTCGGGGTTGGATATCGATGCCCTGAAAATCGTCTCGCAGGGAGTGAATGCCCTGCGCGACGGCAAACGCGCCTTTATCATTGTCACCCACTATCAGCGCATCCTTGACTATATCAAGCCGGACTATGTCCATGTGCTGTATCAGGGGCGGATTGTGAAGTCGGGCGATTTCACTCTGGTCAAACAGCTGGAGGAGCAGGGCTATGGCTGGCTTACCGAACAGCAGTAACGCGCTGCAGCAGTGGCACCATCTGTTTGAAGCGCAGGGCGGCCCGCGTACCCCGGAGGCCAGTCAGCATCTGCAGCAGCTGCTGCGCCTTGGGCTGCCGACGCGCAAGCACGAGGACTGGAAATACACTCCGCTGGATGCCCTACTTAACGGTCGCTTTGTCGCCGATGAGGGAGCCTCTCTCAGTGCTGAACAGCGTGATGCGCTGGCGCTGCCGCTGGACGCCTGGCGGCTGGTGTTTATCGATGGCCGCTATCATCCTCAGCTGAGCGACGAGCTTGCCGCCAGCGGCGTGGAGGTCAGTGTCGATAATCAGCGCCACCATCTGCCGGATGCCCTGCAGCCGGAGGTGTTTCTCCATCTGACCGAAAGCCTGGCCCAGACGGTGACCCGCATTCGCGTGCCGCGCAACCGCCGCCTGGATAAACCGCTGCTGCTGATGCATATCACCAGTGGCCTGGCCGGCGATGCGCTGAATACCGCCCACTATCGCCATCACCTGGCGCTGGAGAGCGGGGCGGAGGCGACGATTGTCGAGCATTACCTGAGCCTCAATGAACAGCCGCATTTCACCGGCGGGCGATTGACCATGACGGTGGCCGATAACGCGCACCTCCAGCATATCAAGCTGGCATTTGAGAATGCCCGCAGCTATCACTTCGCCCATAACGACCTGCTGCTGGGCCGCGACGCCTCGGCCTTCAGCAGCAGTTTCCTGCTTGGCGGCCAGGTGCTGCGTCACCAGACCAGCACCCGCCTGGGCGGCGAAAACAGCAACCTGCGCCTCAATTCGCTGGCGATGCCGGTGAAAAATGAGGTCTGCGATAGCCGCACCTGGCTCGACCATCAGGTCGGCTACTGCACCAGCCGCCAGCTGCACAAAACCATCGTCAGCGATAAGGGGCGGGCGGTGTTTAACGGGCTGATCAACGTCGCGCCGCTCGCGCTGAAAACCGACGGTCAGATGACCAACAATAATTTGCTGCTCGGGCGGCTGGCGGAGGTCGACACCAAACCGCAGCTGGAAATTTACGCCGATGACGTGAAATGCAGCCACGGGGCGACGATGGGGCGCATTGACGAAGAGCAGCTGTTCTATCTGCGCTCGCGCGGTATCGAACAGCAGGCGGCGCAGCAGATGATCCTCTACGCCTTCGCCGCCGAGCTCACCGAGGCTATCCGCAGCGACGCGCTCAGAGAGCAGGTGCTGGCGCGTATTGGACAGCGTTTGCCGGGAGGCACAGTATGACATTTTCAGTAGAACAGGTTCGCGCCGATTTTCCGGTACTGAACCGGGAGGTCAACGGTCAGCCGCTGGTCTATCTCGACAGCGCCGCCAGCGCCCAGAAGCCGGAGGCAGTGATCGGCGCCGAAGCGGAATTCTATCGCCACGGCTACGCGGCGGTGCACCGCGGCATCCATACCCTCAGCGCGGAAGCCACCGCGCGGATGGAAGCCGTGCGTCAACAGGCGGCCACCTTCCTTAACGCCGGGTCGGCGGAGGAAGTGGTGTTCGTCCGCGGCACCACCGAGGGTATCAACCTGGTGGCCAACAGCTGGGGAAACGCCAACGTCGGCGCCGGGGATAACATCATCATCAGCGAAATGGAGCACCACGCCAATATTGTGCCGTGGCAGATGCTCTGCGCCCGCGTCGGGGCTGAGCTGCGGGTGATCCCCCTGAACCCGGACGGTACGCTGCAACTGGATGTTGTCCCGGGACTGTTTGACCCGCGCACCCGCCTGCTGGCGATAACCGAGGTCTCCAACGTGCTGGGGACGGAAAACCCGCTGGCGGCGCTGATTGCTCTTGCGCATCAGCATGGCGCGAAAGTGCTGGTGGATGGCGCCCAGGCGGTGATGCACCACCCGGTGGACGTCCAGGCGCTGGGCTGCGATTTTTATGTTTTCTCCGCCCACAAGCTGTACGGGCCGACCGGGATCGGCGTGCTCTACGCCCGGTCCGAGCTGCTGCAGACGATGGCGCCTTGGGAAGGGGGCGGGTCGATGATCGCCACCGTCAGCCTGACGGAGGGCACCACCTGGAATCAGGCGCCGTGGCGCTTTGAGGCCGGCACGCCGAATACCGGGGGGATCATTGGCCTCGGCGCGGCGCTGACCTACGTCAGCCAGCTGGGACTGACGCAGATTGCCGAGTATGAGCAGACGCTGATGCGCTACGCGCTCGATGCCCTGCGCGCGGTACCGGATCTGATCCTTTACGGCCCGGCGCAGCGTAAAGGGGTAATTGCTTTCAACCTCGGTCAGCATCACGCCTATGACGTCGGCAGCTTCCTTGATAACTACGGGATCGCCGTGCGGACCGGACACCACTGCGCGATGCCGTTGATGGCCCGGTATCAGGTACCGGCTATGTGTCGGGCATCGCTGGCGATGTACAATACCACGGAAGAGGTGGACCGCCTGGTGGCCGGCCTCCAGCGGATCCGCAAACTGTTAGGGTAAAGGACGGGACAATGGCGGCACTACCGGACAAAGACAAACTGTTGCGTAACTTTAGCCGTTGCGCCAACTGGGAAGAGAAGTATCTCTATATCATCGAGCTTGGCCAGCGTCTGGCGCCGCTAAGCCCGGAAGAACATAGCGTGCAGAACATTATTCAGGGCTGTCAAAGCCAGGTCTGGATCGTGATGGACCAGGATCCCACAGGCGTGATCACCCTGCGCGGCGATAGCGATGCGGCGATCGTCAAGGGTCTGATAGCGGTGGTGTTTATCCTCTATGACCGGATGACCGCTCAGGACATCACCGAGTTCGACGTGCGTCCGTGGTTTGAAAAAATGGCGCTCACCCAGCATCTCACCCCCTCCCGCTCGCAAGGCCTCGAAGCCATGATCCGCGCGATACGCGCGAAAGCGGCAAATATTAGCTAGAATAAACAGGTAGATTTCATTCTGTTACGTCCGGCAGGGCGCTGACCCTGCCGCCGTTCAGTCTCCTGGCGTTTTATCAGCGAAAGAAGGAATCTCAGTATGAAACGCAAAACGATGATCACCTTAGCCCTTCTCAGCGCCCTTGGCGCCTCCACGGCCGCCTGGGCCGTTGATTACCCGCTTCCTCCCGCCAACAGTCGGCTGATTGGTCAGAATCAGTACTGGACGGTCCAGGAGGGAGATCGCAACCTGCAGGCGATTGCGCGCCATTTCGATACCGCGGCGATGCTGATCCTCGAAGCCAACGATACGATTGCACCAGTGCAGCCGAAGCCCGGCACTCAGGTCCTTATCCCTTCTCAGATGCTGCTGCCCGACGTGCCGAGGGAGGGCATTGTCGTCAACCTCGCCGAACTGCGGCTGTATTACTTCCCGCCGGGAGAGAATCAGGTGCAGGTCTATCCGCTGGGCATTGGCCAGTTAGGTCTGGAAACGCCGGAGATGACCACCCGCGTGGGGCAGAAGATCCCTAACCCTACCTGGACGCCTACCGCCGGCATCCGCGCGCGCTCGCTGGAGAAAGGGGTGACGCTGCCAGCGGTGGTCCCGGCCGGACCGAACAATCCCCTGGGCCGCTATGCGCTGCGTCTGGCCTACGGTAACGGTGAATATCTCATCCACGGAACTAACGCCCCAGACAGCGTTGGTCTGCGCGTCAGCTCGGGCTGTATGCGGATGAACGCTGATGACATCAAAGCGCTGTTCAGCCAGGTGAAAACCGGGACGCCGGTACGGATTATCAATCAGCCGGTGAAGTTTGCCGTCGAGCCGGATGGTAAACGCTATGTCGAAGTCCACAGGCCGCTTTCGCAGACCGAAGGGGAAAACACCCGGACCATCGCTTACACGCTGCCAGCGGCGTTTCACGCCTTCGCAGAGGATAAAGCAGTGGATGACCTGCAGTTGAAAAAAGCGATGTCGAGAAGGGCGGGGTATCCGGTGGTGGTGTCGGCGGGGGCAGGTAGCACGGCGACGTCGCTGTCGGCGCAGAATAGTTCGTCTGACAACGGTCTGCTTACCCAATAGCCCTCATGCTGAGGGCAAAAAAAATGGCGCACAGAGTGCGCCATTTTTATTACCAGAACTCTTACTTACGGTAAGAGTGAGCCTGGTTGTCCAGACGCTGGTTAGCGCGAGCTGCGTCGTCTTTAGCAGCCTGAACGTCGGAACGCATTGCGTTCACGTCGTTGCTCAGCTGGTCAACTTTAGCGTTCAGAGTCTGAACGTCAGAAGACAGCTGATCGATTTTAGCATTGCTGGAGCAACCAGCCAGCAGAGTAGAACCCAGGATTACCGCGCCCAGTACCAGTTTAGTACGATTCATTATTAATACCCTCTAGATTGAGTTAATCTCCATGTAGCGTTACAAGTATTACACAAAGTTTTTTGGGATGAGAATATTTTTTTTACCTGAACGCACTTATTTTTGATCGTTCGCTCAAAGAAGCATCGAATTGCTCAGAATCGCTGAAAAAGGCGAGTGAAAACAGCGCGCTTCCATCGGATTCATCTTAGATAATCCCTTATTAAATAGTAAATTCCGATTTGCATTTTTAATAGGAAGAGCTAATCAATGAATAAAAAAAAGCGCCCCGCGAGGCGCTTTATTAAAAAAAACCAATTAACCTGTAAATTATTACAGCACGTGTACGGAAGCGGTATTAGTCGTGCCGCTCGGCACTAATGCGCCGGAAACCATCACCACTACGTCGCCTTTACGCGCGAGGCCGCTCTTCAGCGCCAGGTCTTTGCCCAGATGATAGAAATCATCGGTAGAGGCAATCTCTTCCACCAGCTGCGGTACCACGCCTTTGCTCAGCACCAGCTGACGAGCGGTGGTTTCGTTGGTGGTCAGCGCCAGGATGGTGGCATCCGGGAAGTATTTGCGCACAGCGCGTGCGGATTTACCGCCCTGGGTGGCGACCACGATCAGCGGCGCTTCCAGTTTCTCAGCGGTTTCTACCGCGCCGCGGCACACCGCTTCGGTGATGCGCAGTTTACGGTTGTCGTTGTTGAAGTCCAGACGGCTGGTCATCACGCGGTCGGTACGTTCGCAAATGGTCGCCATGATGGTGACCGCTTCCAGCGGGTATTTACCTTTCGCGGATTCACCGGACAGCATCACCGCATCGGTGCCGTCGAGGATGGCGTTAGCCACGTCGCCGGCTTCAGCGCGGGTCGGACGCGGGTTCTTGATCATGGAGTCCAGCATCTGGGTGGCGGTGATAACCACTTTACGCGCGCGGATACATTTTTCGATGATCATTTTCTGGGCGAAGATAACTTCTTCAACCGGGATCTCCACGCCCATGTCGCCACGCGCAACCATGATGCCGTCAGACGCTTCGAGGATTTCGTCGAAGTTGTTCAGGCCTTCCTGGTTTTCGATTTTGGAGATGATCTGGATGTTTTCGCCGCCGTGGGCTTTCAGGTGCTCACGGATCTCGACGACGTCGGAACGTTTACGGATGAAGGAGGCCGCGACGAAGTCCACGCCCTGTTCGCAACCGAAGATCAGATCCTGTTTGTCTTTCTCAGCCAGCGCCGGCAGGGCGATGGAGACGCCCGGCAGGTTAACGCCTTTGTTCTCGCCGAGGTCGCCATTGTTCAGCACTTTACAGATAACTTTGTTGCCTTCGATAGCCGTGACTTTCATACCGATCAGGCCATCGTCCACCAGGACGGTGTTGCCGACGGCGAGGTCGGAGGTGAAGCCTTCATAGGTTACCGCAACGATTTCGTTGTTGCCGATGACGGATTTATCGGTAGTGAAGGTGAAGGTCTGGCCTGCTTTCAGGGAGACGTCGTTGCCGCCTTCCAGCTTGATGGTACGAATTTCCGGCCCTTTAGTGTCCAGCAGAATAGCGGCTTTCTTACCGGTTTTGCTCATCACATTGCGCAGGTTCTGGATGCGCTGACCGTGTTCCGCATAGTCACCGTGGGAGAAGTTCAGACGCATCACATTCATGCCGGCTTCCAGCATTTTGGTCAGCATCTCTTCAGATTCGGTTTTCGGACCGATGGTGCAAACAATTTTGGTCTTTTTCATGACAGTTTTAGTCTTTAAGTTGTGAAGGATATGGAATTCTCGCTCCGCGGGCGCACTGCCGGGGAGCCAAACCTGTATTACGAAAGTTGCTAAGCCACGCCCTAAGGATAGGTGACAACCCTGAAGCGTGCAGAAGAATGTGTGCTGGCGGTTCAGCCCATGAAATGTGGCAAGGTGTTATGCGTTTTATCATGCAGTCCAATGCGCTGAAACCATTCAAGAAAGAATCGAAGCGCATTATACGCTGCCGAAATCAAAAAGGAAAATAAAAACCTCGTTTCAAATTATGGACAAAACGCGTAACAAAACCGGCACGTTATGCAAAAATCTACGCAACACACTTTTTCTTCACCGGCTATGAAAAAGAGTAAAAGAAATGGATTATTTCGCCATCATGAGCCGGTAAAATGCGTCATTGAACCTTTAAAGTGGCGATGGTTTGCGTTGTGCGGGAAATCTATCAATAATGATTTGATTGATAATGATAAAATACGAGCCAAATTCTATGGGAAATAAAGCGAAAGACGACGACCTGTACCAGGAAATGTGCCGCGTGGTGGGTAAAGTCGTGCTGGAAATGCGTGACCTGGGTCAGGAGCCGAAACACATTGTCATTGCCGGTGTGCTGCGCACCTCGTTGGCGAACCGCAAAATCCAGCGTTCGCCGCTCACCGTGGAGGCTATGGAGAAAGTCATTCATGCGCTTTCCGGGCACTGAACCCTTACGCCGGCGGGTCAGGAAATCACGAAGCGGATCACCGCCCTGACGGCAATGTCACAATGGTGAGCCACCATCGCTTCATCGTCGATGGCGGGTAGCGGATCGTCAAGATACAGGCTGCTGAAGGTGTAGAAGTTCGACACCTGATAAAAGCTGAAGCTGCTGATTAACCGGTGGACATCGCGCGCGTCGAGCCCCGCCTGAAAGACGCCCTGCTGCTGGCCGCGCAGTAAAATGTCTTCCAGTATCGACAGGGCGGTACGATTCAGCGGCTTCAGTTCACCCGAGCTTTTTAACCACTTGCCGCGCTGCATATTCTCCATGCAAATGACGCGCATATAGTCCGCATGGGTGGCGTGATAGCGCACGCTCCAGCGCACCAGCCGCACCAGCGCCTCCACCGGCGGCACATTCTCCAGCCCCAGCTGCTGCTCGGTTTCGCGGATCCGCGCATACACATGCTGCAGCACCTCCTGATAGAGCTGTTCTTTGCTTTTGAAGTAGTAAACCACCATGCGTTTGGTGGTCTGCGCCTCGGTGGCGATCTGCTCCATGCGGGCGCCTGACAGCCCGTGTTCAGCAAAGACAGCGATAGCGGCGCTGAAAATCCGCGCCTTCAGGGATTGTGCTTCATCATGGGCAACGACGGTCATGGCAACTCCTTTTTCTTGGGTGACAAAAAATACACATAATGATCACAATTTAGCAACCTAGTATGGCGCAAATGAACCAAATGATACATATTCAAGGCTTACGTCAGCTGTTGACCCGAGGACCTTATGCTGCGCTCTATCGCCACCGTTTCGATTTCCGGCACCCTGCCTGAGAAGCTGCACGCTATTGCGGCGGCGGGGTATCAGGGGGTGGAAATTTTCGAGAACGATCTGCTCTATTATACGGGGACGCCGGCGGAAATCCGCCAGCTTGCCGCCGATTTAGGGTTAAAAATCACGCTTTTTCAACCCTTTCGCGATTTTGAAGGCGCCAGTCGGGCGCAGTTTGCGGCGAATATGGCCCGCGCTCGGCGCAAGTTTGCTCTGATGCGCGAGCTGGGCTGCGAGACGCTGCTGTTGTGCAGCAATGTACAGCCGGACTGCTCGGCGGATAGCGAATTGCAGGTCGCGGACCTGCGGGCGCTGGCCACGCTGGCGGAAGAGGAGGGGATCGCTATCGGCTATGAGGCCCTGGCCTGGGGAACCCATGTGAACCGCTGGCAGCAGGCCTGGGAGCGGGTGCGGCGGGTGGACAGCCCGGCGTTGGGCCTGGTGCTCGACAGCTTCCATATTCTGGCCCGCGGCGACACGCTGGACGCGCTACCGTCGGTGCCGGTGGAGAAAATCACCTTTGTACAGCTCGCCGATGCGCCGTATATGAAAATGGATTTGCTGGAGTGGAGCCGCCACTTCCGCTGCTTTCCCGGACAGGGGGAGCTGCCGCTGGAGGCGTTTGCCGAGCAGATCACCCGCTGTGGCTACCGCGGCCCCTGGTCGCTGGAGATCTTTAATGACGGTTTTCGCGCCTCGCCGAACGGCGCGACGGCCAAAGATGGTTATCGTTCGCTGCTGTGGCGGGAGGAGCAAACCCGCCGTCGGCTCCCGACGTCCGATGCCGATCTGTTTTCACCGCCGCCGCTGCCGGTCTATCACGGGCTGGAGTTTATCGAGTTTGCCGCCAGCGCCGCCGAGGCGCAGCGCCTGGGGCAACATCTGCAGGCGCTGGGTTTTCAGCACGAGGGAAGCCACCGCTCCAGACAGGTGACGCTGTGGCGCAACGGCGGGGCGCGGATCGTCATCAACCATCAGCCGCACAGCTGGGCCGACCATTTTTATCAACGCCACGGGGTATCGCTCTGCGCGATGGCGCTGCGGGTCGAGCACAGCGCGTCGCTTGTCGCCCGCGCCCGCGCGCTGGGGTATGCCACCTGGCAGGGCGACGCCGGGCCGAACGAAACGCCGATCCCGGCGATCTGCGCCCCCGACGGCAGCCTTATCTATCTCATCGACGCCGGGGAGGCTATCTACGAGCGCGATTTTCATCTGCGTGATGGCGTGACGGTGCGCGAGGATTATCTCGGTATCGATCATCTGGCGCTGGGAATGGAGGCCGACAGCCGCGATAACTGGGTGATGTTCTTCCGTACGGTGTTTGGTTTTTCCCTTGAGCATGAGCAGACGCTGCCGGACCCGTATGGACTGGTGCGCAGCCTGGCGGTGCGCAGCCCGCAGGGCGATATCCGTCTGGCGCTGAATATTTCGCAGAGCCGGGCGACGCAGATCGCCCGCTCCGTCGCTTGCTACCAGGGGGCGGGGCTGCAGCATGCCGCCTTTGCCTGCCGCGATCTGCCGGCCGCCTGCGACCAGCTTGCCGAGGTTGCCCGCCATACGCTGCCGATCCCGGCCAATTATTATGACGATCTGCTGGCGCGCTTTGGCGGCGAGCTGGACGTCGGGCAGCTTCAGCGCCAGCAGCTCCTCTATGACCGCGATCCGCAGGGGGGAGATTTCCTGCATCTTTACACCCGGCCGTTTACCGCCGGCCGCTTTTTCTTTGAGTTAACCGAGCGCCGGGCTGGCTATGCGCTCTATGGCGCAGCGAATGCGGCCGTCCGTCTGGCGGCGATGCAGTATTGTTAGCCTGAATCAAATGGTTCATTATGCGTTAAACACAATAACAACACCCTCTGTACCCGAGACAGGAACCGACTATGAGCTCATATAGCCCTAACCCGACGGCTGCCGCCCAGCCAGCCGTCACCGTGCGCCGCTCCCGGCGGCGTATCGGCATTCTTGCGCTGTTGGCCATTGGCACCATGATCAACTATCTCGATCGCACCGTACTGGGGATCGCCGCCCCAAAGCTCACCGCTGAGCTGGGGATCGACCCGGCGATCATGGGAATCCTCTTCTCCGCCTTCGCCTGGACCTATGCTCTGGCGCAGATCCCCGGCGGACTGTTTCTCGACCGCTTTGGCAACAAAGTGACCTACTTTTTGTCACTGACCCTGTGGTCGCTGTTTACCCTGTTCCACGGCATGGCGGTGGGGCTGAAGACGCTGCTGCTGTGCCGCTTCGGGCTCGGCATTAGCGAAGCGCCGTGCTTTCCGGTCAACAGCCGGGTGGTCAGCGCCTGGTTCCCACAGCAGGAGCGGGCGAAGGCCACGGCGGTGTACACCGTGGGGGAGTATCTCGGGCTGGCCTGTTTTGCGCCGCTGCTGTTCTGGATCATGGACGGTTTCGGCTGGCGGGTGCTGTTCGTCAGCGTTGGCGCCGTCGGCATTCTGTTTGCCCTGGTGTGGTGGCGCTGCTACCGCGAACCGCATGAAGATCCGCGCCTTAGCCAGCAGGAGCGCGAGCATATCGAAAACGGCGGCGGCTTCAGCGCCCCGACCGACCAGCAGGTGGCGTTCAGCTGGCCGCTGGTCCGCCAGCTGCTGAGCAAACGGCAGATCATCGGCGCCAGTATCGGCCAGTTTGCCGGCAATACCGTGCTGGTGTTCTTTCTCACCTGGTTCCCCACCTGGCTGGCCACCGAGCGGCATATGCCCTGGCTGAAGGTCGGCTTTTTCTCCATCCTGCCGTTTGTCGCCGCCGCCGGCGGGGTGATGTTTGGCGGCTGGCTCTCCGACAAGCTGCTGAAAGCCACCGGGTCAGCCAACCTCGGTCGTAAGCTGCCGATCGTTGCCGGCCTGCTGATGGCCAGCTGCATCATCACCGCCAACTGGCTGGAGAGCGACCTGGCGGTGATCCTGGTGATGTCGTTTGCCTTTTTTGGCCAGGGGATGGTGGGTCTCGGCTGGACGCTGATCTCCGATATCGCCCCGAAGGGGCTGGGCGGCCTGACCGGCGGCCTGTTTAACTTCTGCGCCAACCTCGCGGGGATCCTCACCCCGCTGGTGATCGGCTTTATCGTTGCCGGGTTCGGCAATTTCTTCTACGCCTTGATCTACATCGGCGGCGCCGCGCTGTTGGGCGTGGGGGCCTATCTGTTTATCCTCGGCGACGTCAAACGTATCGAGTTATCGCAGTAAGCAAAGGAGCAAGGCATGGTGATTAGTGGGAATACGCGGCTGATAGCGCACCTTGGCTATCCGACCGCCAGTTTTAAGGCGCCGATGATCTACAACCCGTGGTTCGTTGACCAGCAGGTGGACGTGAAGGTGGTGCCGATGGGGGTCAGGCCGGAGGACTACGCCGCGTTTATTCCGCCGCTGTTTACGATGACCAACATCATCGGCGCGCTGGTGACGATGCCGCATAAAATCGCCACCTGCGATCTGGTGCAGCGCCTGAGCCCGACGGCGGCCATCGCTGGCGCCTGCAATGCCATCCGCCGCGAGGCTGACGGTAGCCTGAGCGGAGACATGTTCGATGGCGAGGGATTTGTGCTGGGCCTGCGTCGTAAAGGGTTTAACCCGCAGGGGACGCGGGCGCTGGTGGTTGGCAGCGGCGGGGTGGGATCGGCTATCGCCGCCTCCCTCGCGG
>ENA-OYXV01000762-OYXV01000762.1-human-gut-metagenome-genome-assembly--contig:-NODE-762-length-19300-cov-5.602234_pt1 | contig 19300 bp, 16 predicted proteins | sample MGYA00244846_ERZ653424 | MGnify/ENA primary metagenome ERZ653424 (study PRJEB26926, sample SAMN06165108) | human gut metagenome | biome: ENVO:00009003; feature: ENVO:2100002; material: ENVO:00002003...
AACAAAAAATCTGATGCGCTCTGTTAAGCATTTTAACTGCGAATTAGTATAAAGATCAAACAGAATAAAATCAAAAAAGAGAGAAGAACAAAAGAAAGGGCTGCCGCAGCAGCCCATTGACATGCGCCTTACACGGAAACGACGCGAATCGGATCGACCATGACGGTATAGCCGCCGATTTCGACCGCTACATATTCGCAGACGGTCTTGACCCCGCAGACCGCGGCGGCCGCTCTGGCCGTGTAGGAAACGGTGTGCGTGCGCGTGAGCATCGAGAGAATGATGGCGCGAACCTCCGCGTCACATTCGGCGCGCTCGGCCATCCGGCAGGATTGCGCGATGATGGTTTCGATGCGGGCGTTGGCCGCTTCCACAGTCTTCAGCCCGTACTGCCTGAAAGCGTTGCTGACGTCAAAGCGGCCGTTTTGCAGCCGAAGCGTTTCAATCTGAGCGACGGCGGACGGTTCCGCAGCCGCGCAGGCCTGCGCGGGGAGAAGCGCCGCAAAGAGCAGAAGCATCGACAGAAAAACGAGAGAAATCCGGCGTTTCATGGGGGGAACCTCTTTTCCTTTGTCCTGCGTGTGACGTTTCTCCGAGCAAAAAGGAGAAACCGGTTTCAATCAGCAGGATTATTATAACAAAGCAAAAAAGCCCTGTCAATGCATCCCTTGTATCTTTAGGGGTCGATTATGCCGCGCAGCTTGCGGCGCTCGCGCAGCTTGAGCTCCTGCCCCTGGTCGGAGGGGATGTAATAGCGCCGCCCCTTGACCTCCGGCGGCATGTATTCCTGCTTGACCCAGTGGCCGGGGAAATCGTGCGGATACTGGTATTGCGCGCCGCTGCCCAGCCGCTCGTGCCCGGCGTAGTGCGTATCCCGCAGGTGGATCGGCACGGGGCCGAAGCCGCCCTTTTCCGCGTCCGCGACGGATTGATCCAGCGCCATGACGACCGAGTTGGATTTCGGGCTTTCGCAGATGGCGATGATCGCCTGCGCCATGGACAGCCGCGCCTCCGGCAGGCCGACCGCCTCGAGCGCCTGCGACGCGGCGACCGCTTGCAGCATCGCCGTCGGGTTCGCCAGCCCCACGTCCTCGCTCGCGTGGGCGATGATCCGCCGCGCGATCAGGCGCGGATCGACGCCCGCGTAGAGCAGCCGCGCAAACCACGCCATCGCCGCGTCCGCGTCGCTGCCGCGCAGGCTCTTGCAGAACGCGGAGAGCATGTCGTAATACAGCGATTCGTCGCAGCGGATGACCGGCTTTTGGATGGATTCCTCCGCGACCTCCATCGTGATGTGGATCACGCCGTCCTCGCCCGGCTCGGTCGTCAGCACGGCCAGCTCCAGCGCGCCCAGCGCGGAACGCACGTCGCCGTTGGCGATTCGGGCGATGTGGCGCATGGCCTCCTCGTCCATCTCCACGGCGGTGGCGCCGAAGCCGCGCTCCCGATCCGCCAGCGCGCGGCGCATGGCGAGTATCACGTCTGCCTCGCTGAGCGGATAAAACTGAAAGATGCGGCACCGGCTCACGATGGCCGGGGTCATGGAGACGAGCGGGTTTTCCGTCGTCGAGCCGATGAAGCGCACCACGCCGCGTTCGATGGCGGGCAGGATGCTGTCGCTCTGCGACTTGCTCCACCGGTGACATTCGTCCAGCAGCAGATACGTCGCCTGCCCGTAGAGGCTGCGCCTGTCCTGCGCCTCCTTGATGACCTGCCGCACGTCCGCTACGCCGCTGGTCACGGCGTTGAGCTGAACGAAGGCGGAATGTGTCGTGCCCGCGATGATGGAGGCCAGCGTCGTTTTGCCGCATCCCGGCGGGCCGTAGAAGATGGAGGAGGTCATGCGGTCGGCCTCGATGGCGCGCCGCAGGAGCCGACCCGGCCCGACGATATGCCCCTGACCGATAAATTCATCCAGCGTTCGCGGACGCATGCGGTCGGCCAGCGGGCTGAGCGCGGCTTCCTGGGATGAAAACAAATCCTGCATGAAACAATCCCCCTTCAAATGCTCCCTTTATTATATCGCGCGGCGAACCAAAAGGCAAATCGAACGAAAGGAAAACACGCCGAAAAACGGGAAGAAATCCGCCCGCTCAATCGTCTATAAGGTGAATCCCCGATTGAGGGCGAATACCGCAGAGAAAGAAGGAACGATGATGAAGAAGACAATCTGCGCGCTGGGCACGGCCGCCCTGCTCTTTTGCCTGCTGACGACGGCGACGGCCGAAAAGGAAGCGCTTCATTTCAGCGAGGACAGCCATTCGTTCATTGTCACGTCCGAGGTCATCGGCCGCAGCGAATACGGCGAGACCGCGTTTGACATCCGCGTGACGATGGACGGCAATGAAATCCAGACCATCAACTTCACGGCTGAAAATGTCAACGAGGGGCAGCGGGAGGCGGTTCTCTGCGATGTGAACATGGACGGCTATGCGGATTTGGCGCTGATGAATTCGATGGGCGCGTCCGACGGGTTTGCGTCTTACTACCTCTACGAGCCGATGACGGGGCAGTTCGTCCATCATCCGGGGCTGGACAGACTGTCCTTCTACCGCGCACAGTTTTACCCGGAGAAGCGCTATGTGCTCAATTACCTGCACGACAGCGCGGCGACGGGCATTTGGGAATTGTATCAATGGCAGACGGACGGCGAATTAAAGCTGCTTTCCGAGGCGGCCATTCAGTTTGAGGGCGACGCGCTGACGGCGATGGCCGGACGCGCGAAAAACGGCACGATCAAAATCAGCTATACCAGCGAACCATTTGCCTACGAGGACGAGGCGCGACGGCGTTTGGAATACGACAAGCTGATGGCCATTTTGTTTGACGGCGACGATCCGGGCGAGGCGGCGGAGCTGGGATTGAGGCCGTGACGACCCTCATTTTGAAGCGGTCAGCAGGAGAAAAACGCTTCGCCTCGAATTGTAAATCCGTATGCATCATAAACAATTAAAAAGAATTGCAGGGAGGAAGCGAATGTGAAAAGGCGGATAGCTGCTCTGTTGGCGGCGGCGATGCTGGCCGCAGCCGCGCCGACGCTGGCGGAAACCATGCGCATCGGCGATCAGGCCGTTGTGAAAAAGTGCAAGGAATATATCACGCTGCGCGAAGCGGATAACGTGCAGGCGACCGAGCTTGCCCGAATCCCGCTGGGCGGACAGGTGATTTATCTCAATCCGGCGCAAAACGGGTTCGCGCTGGTGGAATATGGGGATACGCAGGGCTTTGTGAAGGCGGAATATCTGGGCAACCAAACCGCGCGCGCTACGCCGTTCGCCATCACGGAGGAGGAGCGCCGCAACGTCAATCTGTTTTTGACGAATTTCACCGAGACGGGGATGAACCGATACGACGCGGCCTCGACGACGGACGCGGAGCTGGTGCGCTTTGCCGTGCTGCATGCGTGGCTCAACCGATCCGGCCAATGGGACGTCACCGAATGGGGCAGTCGGCTTGAACAGAGCAACGTGACCGACGACGTGCTGCGCTATTTCGGCAGGCCGCTGATTCTGCTCGATCAGCCGGATTTTGATTACGACGGCGCGTATTATTACATGCACGAGCCGGGCGCGCCGATCGGGCTGGGCTTTGTCTGCGCCAGCGAGGTGGAAACGCTCGGCGGCGGGCTGTATCGGGTCTACTTCGGCGTTTACGGCGCGGGCGAAATCATCGACGACGACGGCGTATATGATCTCCTGCCGGAGCAGGCCGCGACCCTGTACCCGAACACGCCGTTTCAGGGCTGCGCCGTCATCCGTGCGCTTGGGCTGAACAGCAGGGATGGCTTTCGGCTGGAAAGCTTGAGGATTGAGTAAGAAAAGTCATTTCTATGCGCCCCTTGGTATAAATACAATCGAATTTATAATACGCCGCCTTGTGAAAACAAGGCGGCGCATGTCTTTTATTGATAATCAAAGATGCCCATCACAGCATCGGAGATATCCATGACGTCAAAATAATGCGTTGAGGACAGTTTGGAGAAGGAACGCGAGGAAAGATCGACGCTGCGAACGAATTCACATAATACATATCCTTCGACGGGCGCGTCGTGCAGCTCGATGTGCAACGGGCTGGGGATGGCGCGCTGGGCAATCGGACATAAAATCGCCATGCCGGATTGATTGAAAAAATTGTTTGAAACGACGATAACGGGCTGGGCGATTCCCTGCACTTTCAGCAGATCGCCCTGTTCAACTGCGGCCATCACCAAATCTCCCTTCCGACGGGTTCGCCCCAGTCAAATTCGCCGGAAATATTCAGTTGGCCGCCATAGGCTTCGGCGCGCTCCCGGAGAGAACGATGCTTGAAAGCGGGACGCAGAACGATTGTGCCGTTTGATACTTCAGCGGTCAGCGTTTCATTCGGACTGAAACCGGCGCTTTTTAGGAATTCTTTTGAAAAGCGGATTCCCTGACTGTTGCCCCAAGGCTTGAGTTGAACCTGCATGCAATCGCCTCCTTGTTTATACAAAGTATAAACGAATGAAAGGGAGATGTCAAGAGAAAACGAACGCGACGTGAAAAGATGCTGTAGGAGCGTCAAACATAAGCCGCACATTGTGCAGCTATGGGTCAATTCCTTTGCAAACGGCGTTCGGGAACATTGCTGCCGCCCGGCTTTTGAGCAAAACGATGAAATTTATGTTTTCCTCTTTACAAATCCCTCGAAACCGGGTATTATATCGTTGATATGAAACGCGATGACGCGGGACGCGCATGCCTTTTGCCGCAAAGAGAGCCGGAGAACTGGTGCAATTCCGGCCGGACGGGGCGTGGGGGATCACCCGCATCAGCGGCCGCCTTGAATGGAGTAGGGGCGGACGGTTCGCCCCGTCATCGGCTTTGAGCGGGCGCTTTTCGGCGTCAATTTGGGTGGTAACGCGAGCAGCCTCGTCCCATGCGGATGAGGCTGCTTTTTATTTTTGTCACAGGAGGAAACGTATGTATCAGAAGGTTTCAACCGACATGAACTTCGCTCAGCGCGAGGAAGAGGTCATCAAATTCTGGCGCGACGAAGACGTTTTTAAGAAAACGGTGAAGCTGCGCGAGGGCGCGCCCGCCTTTACGTTCTTCGACGGCCCGCCGACCGCCAACGGCAAGCCGCACATCGGCCATGTGGAGACGCGCGCGATCAAGGACATCATCCCGCGCTATCGCACGATGAAGGGCTACGACGTGCTGCGCAAGGCCGGCTGGGATACCCACGGCCTGCCGGTGGAGCTGGAGGTCGAGAAGATGCTCGGCCTGGACGGCAAGCCGCAGATCGAGGAATACGGCATCGAGCCGTTCATCAAGAAGTGCAAGGAGTCCGTCTGGAAATATAAGACCGAGTGGGAGCAGATGAGCGAGCGCGTCGGTTATTGGGCGGATATGGAGCACCCGTATATCACCTACGAGGATAACTACATCGAATCCGAGTGGTGGAGCCTCAAAAAGATCTACGAAAAGGGTCTGCTCTACAAGGGGCACAAGATCGTGCCGTACTGCCCGCGCTGCGGCACCGCGCTCTCCAGCCACGAGGTCGCGCAGGGCTACAAGCGCGTGGAGGAGACCTCCGCGGTCGTGCGCTTCAAGGTGAAGGGCGCGGAGAACACCTACCTCACCGCGTGGACGACGACCCCGTGGACGCTGCCCAGCAACGTCGCGCTGTGCGTCAATCCGGACGACGACTATGTGAAGCTGACCTTCGAGGGCGACACCTACTACATGGCGGGCGCGCTCGTCGAGTCCATCTTCGGCGGCAAGGAGGAAAAGCCCGTTATCGTGGAGACGATGAAGGGCAGCGCGCTGGAGTACATGGAGTATGAGCCGCTCTACGACGTGGAGCGCGAGGGCGCGAAGTTCCACTACGTCGTCTGCGACAGCTACGTCACCATGAGCGACGGCACCGGCATCGTCCACATTGCCCCGGCGTTCGGCGAGGACGACGCGCGCGTGGGCCGCAAATACAACCTGCCGTTCGTGCAGCTGGTCGATGCGCAGGGCTGCCTGACCGAGGAGACCAAGTGGCCGGGCGTGTTCGTCAAGGATGCGGACAAGCTCGTGCTGGCCGACCTCAGGGAGCGCCGCCTGCTGATTAAGGCGCCGAAGTTTGAGCACGATTATCCGTTCTGCTGGCGCTGCGATACGCCGCTGATCTATTACGCCCGCCAGAGCTGGTTCATCAAGATGACCGCCGTGCACGACGCGCTGATGCGCAACAACCGCGCCGTCAACTGGATGCCGGAGAACATCAAGGAAGGCCGCATGGGCAACTTCCTGGATAACGTCATCGACTGGGGACTTTCCCGCGAGCGCTATTGGGGCACGCCGCTGCCGGTCTGGACCTGCAAATGCGGCCATGTGCATGTCATCGGCAGCCGCGAGGAGCTGGTAAAGCTCGGCCGCAACGTCGATCCCAACATCGAGCTGCACCGCCCGTACATCGACAACGTGGTGCTCACCTGCCCGAAGTGCGGCGGCGATATGCACCGCGAGAAAGAGGTCATCGACTGCTGGTATGACTCCGGCTCGATGCCGTTTGCGCAGTGGCATTATCCGTTTGAAAACAAGGAGCAGTTCGAGCGCCGCTTCCCGGCGGATTTCATCTCCGAGGCGATTGACCAGACCCGCGGCTGGTTCTACACGCTGCTGGCGATTTCGACCTGCATGTTCGATACCAACCCGTTCAAAAACTGCATCGTGATGGGTCACGTTCAGGATAAGGACGGCAAGAAGATGAGCAAGCACATCGGCAACACCGTCGATCCGTGGAGCGTGCTCAACACGCAGGGCGCGGACGCCGTGCGCTGGTTCTTCTACAACAACGCCGCGCCGTGGATGCCGAACCGCTTCCACGCCAAGGCCATCGACGAGACGACCCGCAAGTACATGGGCACGCTGTGGAACACCTATGCGTTCTTCATCCTCTATGCGGAGATCGACCAGTTCAACCCGAAGGAGCATCCGCTTGACAAGGCCGAGCTGACGCTGATGGATCGCTGGATTCTCTCCCGCCTGAACTCCCTCGTCCGCGAGGTGGACGACGATCTGAACGAATACAAGATCTTCGAGGCCTCCCGTGCGATGACGGATTTTGTGGATGATCTCTCCAACTGGTATGTCCGCCGCAGCCGCGAGCGCTTCTGGGGCAAGGGCATGGCCGGCGACAAGGAGGCCGCGTTCGCGACGCTCTATCACGTTCTGGAGACGATGAGCCGCCTGACCGCGCCGTTCACGCCGTTCATGGCTGAGAACATGTATCGCAACCTCGTCTGCTCCGTGGACAAGGACGCGCCGATTTCCGTCCACATGACGGATTTCCCGGTCTGCGACGAAACATACATTAGCGCCGAGCTGGAAGGGCACATGCGCGACCTGCTGGAGGTCGTCGTGCTGGGGCGCAGCTGCCGCAGCGAAAGCGGCCTCAAGGTGCGCCAGCCGCTCTCCCGCATGATCGTCAGCGGCGCGACCCTGCCGCAGGATTTCTGCGCGCTAGCCGAGGACGAGCTGAACGTGAAGGACGCCGTCTTCACCGACGACACCACCGCGTTTATGACCTATCAGCTCAAGCCGCAGATGCGCACGCTGGGCAAGAAATACGGCAAGCTGCTCAAGGCCATCGGCGAGAAGCTCGCCACGCTGGACGGCAACGCCGTCGTCGCGGGCTTTGAGAAGGGCGAGCTGCTCCGCTTTGAGCTGGACGGCACGATGATCGAGCTGGAAAAGGACGACGTGCTGACCGCGCCGATGAAGAAGCCGGGCTATGTCGTGGCGACCGACCGCGGCGTGACCGTCGCGCTGGATACCAACCTCACCGAGGCGCTGATCGCCGAGGGCTTTGCCCGCGAGGTGATCTCCAAGCTGCAAACGATGCGCAAGGAGGCGGGCTTCGAGGTCGTCGATCGCATCCATGTCACCGTCAAGACGGCGGACGAGAAGCTCGCGCAGATCGTCGAGGCGAATGCGGACGCGATTGAGCGCGGCGTGCTGGCGCTCGACGTGACGCTGGGCGACGCGCCGGAGGGAGCGTATGTCCGCGATTGGAGCATCAACGGCGTGGACGCGACGCTGAGCGTGGCCAAGGCCTAACCGAAACATAAAGGAAACCATGAAAAAAATCGTAATCGCTGGCGCGGGGGCATATTTCTTTGCCCCCGCGATTTTCGAAGATCTGTTTGTCCGCTTCCGCATGGAGGCGGAATATTGGATGGTGGACGCCGACCTCGACATGGCGGAGCTTTCCGCGCGCGGGGCGCAGGCGCTGGCGCGCGCCTTCGGCGTGCAGGCGCGATTCTATTACACGACCCAGCTGCAAAAGGCGGCGTTTTCCGCCGACGCGGTGATCCTCTGTTCGGATTTCCTCGACGAGGAAGCGTGGAAAAAGGATTTTGAATCGCTGGATGCGGTCGGGCTGGGCAAGCAGGTTCGCCTGCGCGGCGGCCTCGGCGGCGCGATGCAGACCATGCGCGCGGTCGGCTTCGTCTGCGATTTGGCGGATCAGATGCGCGAGGAATGTCCCGGCGCGCCGCTGATCCTCTGTTCGAGCGGATACGGCGGGCTGCCGCTCTCCCGCGCGTGCGAGGCGGCGCAGCGCTTCTGCGGCGTGCGCACCCTCGGCGTGAGCGGCGTGACGGAGCAGACCCGCGCGCGGCTGGCGCTGTATCTGGGGCTGAAGGAAGAAAAGGTGGATGTGACCTGCGCGGGGCTGAACGATTTTTCGTGGGTTGTCTCGTGCCGCGAACGCCCGAGCGGGAAGGATTTGATCCCCCGCATCCAGAAAGAAATGAAAGAGGACGACCGCGAGGCGCTGGCCGCGCAGTATATCGACTGGTACGGCGCGATTCCGGCGGGGCCGCGCGTGACCCAGTGCGAGCTGCTGGCCGATACGGAATTGAGCCCGCGCCGCTCGATGATGATTTCCGGCGTGGGCGCGGCGGATTACGAGCTGCGCAAGCGCAATCTGGCGCTGCTGACGGTGCACGGGCCGATGCGGCCGCAGGGCGCGCAGGCGTGGGGGCAGATCCGCACCAGCGGCCTCTCCTCCGTGCGCCCGGTGGAAATCCTGCGCGCACTGTGGGGCGAGGGCGAATGCGACGTGCAGAGCATGGTCATGCCGTGCGACGGCGCTGTGCCCGGCGTGACGCACGGGCGCTTTGTCGAAGGGCCGGCGCATGTCGCAAAGGACGGCCCCGTCGGTCAGCCGGTGGAACTGCCCATCGAGCTGGAGGATGTGATGGAGCAGCTCAGTCTGGTCAACTGTCTCTATGCCGAGGCCGCCGCGACCGGCAGCCGAAACACGCTGCGCGAGGCGCTGGAGATCGACCCGGCGCTGACGGGCATTGATCTGCTCTACGCCGAGGGCGTTGTGGCGGATATGCTGGAGAACCAGAAGGAAAAGTATCCGAGATTTTTTAAGGAATAAGGGAAATAATGGGGCTTTGGTCGGGAAACTCGCATAGTCGCCTTTGGCTCCTTGCGATTTCCGATTTCCGCCACGCTGAGTCCCGCACAGCGGGCGCGTGGCTTCAATCCTCATGCCCCACCAAGAACCTGAGGTTCTTGGATTTCCCACTGCATTGCCCGCTGTGCGTGCAATGGGCGAAGACAAGGAATGTATCTTTTTCCCCCAGCCGCGTCAGCGGCTGGAAGCGGGAGGTGCAGGAACCTCAGGTTCCTGCCGGGGATTGGGGCGGCGCCCCAAGAAAGGAAGCTATGTTTTTAGCAGATCAATGGCAGGACTATGAAGTTCTCGATTGCGGCGGCGGCGAAAAGCTCGAACGCTGGGGCGACGTGTATCTGCGCCGCCCCGATCCGCAGGCGATTTGGCCCGCGCGCGATCCGTCGCTCTGGCGCAAGGCACAGGCACACTATCATCGCAGCGAGAAGGGCGGCGGCTCGTGGGAGTTTTTCACCAAGCTGCCCGACCGGTGGGTGATGAATTATAAAAACCTGCGTTTTTATGTCCGCCCGACCGGATTCAAGCACACCGGCCTGTTCCCCGAACAGGCGACCAACTGGGATTGGATGACCGGCCTCGTCTCCGACCGCGTGAAGCAGGGGAGAGAGGTGCGCGTGCTCAACCTGTTCGCCTACACCGGCGGCGCGACGATGGCCTGCGCGGCGGCGGGCGCGCAGGTCTGCCACTGCGACGCGGCCAAGGGCATGGTGCAGTGGGCGCGGGAAAACCGCGAGTGCAGCGGCCTGCCGGAGGATCGCGTGCGCTGGATCATCGACGACGCGCTCAAGTTCGTGCAGCGCGAGGCGCGCCGCGGCCGCTTCTACGACGGCATTTTGATGGACCCGCCCTCCTACGGGCGCGGACCGGGCGGCGAGGTCTGGAAATTGGAAAACGAGCTGTACGGACTGGCAAAGGCCTGCTCCGAGGCGCTTTCCGATGATCCGCTGTTCTTCCTCATCAACGGCTATACGACGGGCTTTCAGGCCAGCGTGCTGGGCAACATGATCGACATGACCGTTAAGCCCCGTTTCGGCGGCGTTATCACCGCGGACGAGGTCTGCCTGCCCGTGACGGCGGGCGGCGTGCTCCCGTGCGGCGCGAGCGGCCGCTGGCAGAGGGCGTAAGATGGAAAGCTATCGCGGCGTATCCATCGTCTACGAGGATAACCACCTGCTCGTGGTCGTCAAGCCGCCGAACATGCCCACGCAGGCGGATGATTCCGGCGACGCGGATCTGCACAGCACCATGAAGGCGTACATCGCCGAAACCTATCAGAAGCCCGGCGCGGTGTATCTGGGGCTCGTCCATCGGCTGGACAGGCCGGTCGGCGGGCTGGTTGTGCTGGCCAAGACGAGCAAAGCTGCCGACCGACTGAGCGCGCAGGTGCGCGACAAGACGATGCACCGGCAGTATGTCGCCGCTGTTCGGGGCGACGCGGGGGAGGCGGCCGAGCTCTGTGACTTTTTGCTCAAGGACGGCAGAACCAACATGGTTCGCGCCGTTCCCGCGAATACGCCCGGCGCGAAGGACGCGAAGCTGCGCTATCAAAAGTGCGGCGAGGCGGACGGACTGACGCTGGTGCGTGTGCGCCTGTTCACGGGCAGGAGCCACCAGATTCGCGTGCAGCTCTCCCACGCCGGTCTGCCGATCTGGGGCGACGCGCGCTACGGCGGCGGCAAGCCCGGCGAGCAGATCGCCCTCTGGGGCGCGCATCTGGGGCTGATTCACCCGACCAAGAAGGAGGAAATGCGCTTTGACGCGCTCCCGCCGATGGATGCGCAGCCGTGGAAACGGTTTGACGCGGCGGTTTGGGCACGGGAGGGCAAAATTTTCCTGTGAGCGGGAAGAAAAGGCGGCGGATGCCCGTCTAATAGAAGGGAATAAGGTTTTTTCGGAGGCTTTTACATGAAGAACATCATCACCCTGCTGCTGGCTCTGTCTTTGCTGCTGGGCGCCTGCGCGCTGGCGGACGACCGCGCGGATATGCTCGTCGCGGCGGCCGTCAACGAGCTGGGCTATTCCGCGACGAAGGGCGGCTACAGCAAATACGGCGAGTGGGGCGGCAGCGCCTACGGCGAATGGTGCTCGGAGTTTGTCTCCTGGTGCGTGAATTTCGCCGACGAATACTACGGCGCGTCCATGCTCGGCAACGACTATCCCTTGCAGACGAGCTGCGAGGGCGGCGCGATGTGGTACAAGGAGCGCGGCCGGTATGTCACCGTGCACGACGGTCTGCGCGGCGAGGAAGGCCAGTTCTACCTGAGCGACGGCGTTTCCGTTTCGGATAGGCCGTATATCCCGAAGAAGGGCGACCTGATCTACATCGAGTGGTATAAGTATAACCGCCTCGATCACGTCGGCATCGTGGAAATGGTCACGCAGGATTCGGACGGCACATACTACGTCCACACCATCGAGGGCAACAACCACATCCTCGGCCCGACGCCCGCCGTCGTGCAGCGCTATACCTATCGGCTCGACGACGACTCCATCCGCGGCTACGGCGTTTTGACGGAAGGGCTGGTCGGCTGGGAGCTGGGCATGGGCGCTTCCGGCTCGCAGGTGATCGCGCTGCAAAAGAACCTCAAGGAGCTGGGCTATTACGACGGCGACTGCGCCGGCAAGCTCGGCAAGGCGAGCGTCGAGGCCATCAAAAAATTCCAGAAGGCCAGCGGTCTGGACGTCACCGGCACGGCGGACTGGGAGACCCAGAAATCCATGAACGAACAGCTCAGCGACCTTCGCGCGGACGCGGCGGCACAGGCGGAGGCCGCCGCGCAGGCGAAGGTGCAGGAAAATCTGGAAGCGGCCAAGGAAGCCATCCGGTTTTCGTGGTTCGGCGAGTTCGACCCGGCGGACGAGGCGGCGGCATGGGCACGCCTGACCGCGGAAATCGCCGTGCTGGGCACAGATCAAAAGGAAAAAGTGTATCTTTCCGACGCGCCCAACGGCAAGCGCAAGACGTATGACGAGGGGCGCGGCTTTTTTTACGGCGCGTCGGTCGCCGTCCGGGTGATCGAGGAGCAGGACGGATGGACGAAGATCGAGGCCTACAACGACCGCGACGAGCTGGAGCAGGGCTGGGTGAAATCCAGCCGAATCCGAACCGTCACGCCGAACCAGACCTACGGCATCATCGTCGATAAGATGACCCAGCGGCTGTATCTCTACAAAGAGGGGCGGCTGCTGACCACGCTGCTCTGCTCCACCGGCACGACCAGCGGCGGCAATTCGGCCATCAACGAGACGGCGAGCGGCGAGTTTCTGCTGTGCAGCTGGACGGGCGGCTTCTGGTCGGGCAATTTATACTGCGATCAGGCGATTCGCTTCAACGGCGGCGACCTGATGCACATGGTGCCCGCCATCTATTCCGGCGGACAGGATGAAAACGGAAACCCCGTCGGCACGGCGAATTACGACATCTGCGAGAGCGCGCTGGGGCGGCGCGCGTCGCACGGCTGCGTGCGCGTGCAGCGGAAGGACAACGCGGACGGCTACAGCCACACATGGCTGTGGAACAACCTGCGCGGCCAGAAGGACATCAAGATCATCATCTGGGACGACGACGGCCGCAAGCTGAGGGAGACCGACCCCGCCACGCCGATGTATTACAACAAAGACGGCGGCAAAAAATACCACACCACGGCGCGGTGCGCAAGCGTCAAGAGCAGGTATCTGCCGCTTTCCGCCATCACCTACGGTGATTTGAGCAGCTATCCGTATAACCAGCTTTCCCCGTGCACGACGTGCGGCGCGCCGGAGCGGCCGGAGGTCGTCGCCGCGTGGAACAGCGTGATCGACGAGGCCTATGACGAATTGGGGCTGACCCCGTAAACGCGAAACGGGCAAAGAACGACGGGAAAATCGTGACGTTTGCCGCTACACAAAGCATGGAACCTGTGATACAATATCGGAGTTTGCGCGGCGCGCAGACTCTTTTTTTGATTTGTGAAGCTGGAGGATAGAGTATGAGCATCAAACCCGTGAAAATTCCCGGTGTGGGAATGCGCAATGTCAAAACGGCGCTGGCGGCGGCGTTCTGCGCGCTTGCCTATTATTTCGTTGGCCGCAGCCCGGCGTTCGCCTGCATCGGCGCGATTTTCGGCATGGGGTCGGATATGGAGGATTCCCGCAAGAACGGCGGCAACCGCCTGTTCGGTACGCTGATCGGCGGCCTGCTGGGCATGCTGCTGTTCCGCATCTACCTGATTTTCAAGCCGGACGGCGCGTATACGCTCTGGCTCGTGCCGCTGACGTTCATCGGCACGGTGATTTTGATTGTGCTCTGCCAGATGGTGTGGGTCGGCGGCGTGCAGCCCGGCGGCGTGGTGCTGTGCATCCTGCTGTTCAACACGCCGGTGGAATCCTACGTGAGCTATGCGCTGTATCGGATTCTCGATACGACCATCGGCGTTCTGGTCGCGTGGGCGGTGAGCTACGTCTTCCCGCGGGGCTGGATGCAGCTCTGGCAGGAGCGAATCGAGGCGCTGAAAGCGAGATGAGGCGCGTTAAGGGATTGCTCAAAACGCGGCGGCAGCCGTTGACAAACGGGGGCGGAAAGCGTATCATGGTGGGGCTTGCTGGGAGGTAGAGGATGAAGAAAAAAAGGGAAGCGCCGATGAGCCCGTCGCTGATGATCGCCATCGGCTTTGCGCTGCTGATTCTGCTGGTGACGCTGCTGCTCATGCTGCCGATTGCGTCGCAGAGCCGCACCGTGACCCCGCCGCTGACGGCGCTGTTCACCGCGACGAGCGCGGTCTGCGTGACGGGGCAGGTGCTGGTCGATACGGGCATGCATTGGTCGCTTTTCGGGCAGGTTGTGCTGATTGCCGCCATCCAGATCGGCGGCTTGGGCGTGATGACGCTGCTGGCGCTGGTCTCCATGGCGATGGGCAGGCGAATCGGCCTGCGCCAGCGGACGATTTTGCAGGAGAGCGTGGCCTCTTTCAGCGTCGGCGGCATTGTTCGGCTGATTCGGCTGGCGCTGATCGGCACGGCCGTCATCGAAGGGCTGGGCGCGGCCGCGCTCGCGTTTCGGTTTGTGCCGATGCTCGGCTGGGCGAAGGGGCTTTGGTACAGCGTGTTCCACGCGATATCCGCGTTCTGCAACGCGGGCTTTGACCTGATGGGGCCGGTCAGCGGGTCGTTTTCCTCGCTGGAGTGCTTCGTGGGCGACCCGCTGATCAACCTGACGGTGATGACGCTGATTCTGGTCGCGGGGCTGGGCTTTCCGGTCTGGCAGGATCTGGCTCAAAACCGCCTGTGCTGGAAAAAACTGCGCCTGCACACACGGGCCGTGCTCGCGCTGACGGCGTTTCTGGTGCTCGTGCCCGCCGCGCTGTTCTTCATCACGGAGAGGAACGCGACCATGGCGGGCATGACGACGGGCACGCGCGTCTGGGCGAGCCTGTTTTCCGCCGTCACGCCGCGAACCGCGGGCTTTGACACCGTGCCGACGGGCGAGCTCAGCCCGGCGGGCGGCATGCTGACGCTGCTGCTGATGCTGACCGGCGGCAACTCCGGCTCGACGGCGGGCGGCGCGAAGACGACGACGCTGCTGCTCGTCGTGCTGACGGCGGTTTCCATCCTCAGGGGCGAAGAGGATGTGCACATCTTCGGCAGGCGGATTGAAAACGATTTGCTGCGCCGCGCCTGCTCCATTGTCGTGGTGTATCTGACGCTGGGCGCGATGGCGACGCTGGCGATTTGCGCCATGCAGCCGGAATTCACGCTTCAGCAGGTGCTCATCGAGGTGTTTTCGGCGATTGACACCGTCGGGCTGACGGCGGGCATCACGCGCCAGCTGAATACCGCGTCGCGGGTTCTGCTGATCCTGCTGATGTACGCGGGCAGGCTGGGCAGCATGACGTTTATGATTCTGCTCACCCGCAGAAAGCCGCCCGCGCCGGTGCAGTATCCGACAGATAAGATTCTGGTGGGATAAACGAGGGCGAACTCCTTCCACCGCCTGCGGGCGGTCCCCCTCCCTCGAAAAGGGAGGTATATGAGCATACACCTCGTTACTATGAAAAAAGAGCTCCCTCATCGAGGAAGCCGAAGGAGATCATATGAAATCCATTCTCATCATCGGCTTGGGGCGCTTTGGCCGCCACCTGTGCCGCAAATTTATGAGCCTCAAAAACGAGGTGATGATCGTCGATCGGGACGAGGCGGCCGTCACCGCGCTGGCCGACGAGGCGACGAGCGCGCAGATTGCCGATTGCACCGACGAGAACGCGCTGCGCGCGCTCGGCGTGAAAAATTTTGACCTCTGCTTTGTCTGCATCGGGTCGGATTTCGCCAGCAGCCTGCTGATTACCTCCATGCTCAAGGACATGGGCGCGGCGCGCGTGGTCGCCAAGGCCTCGCAGGATATCCACGCCAAGCTGCTGCTGCGCAACGGCGCGGACGATGTGGTTTACCCCGAGCGGGACAGCGCCGAGCGGATGGCCACCCGCCTGAGCGCGCAGAACGTGTTCGATTACATCGAGCTGACGGACGAATATTCCATCTATGAGATTGCGCCGCTGGAAAACTGGGTCGGCCACAGCATTCGCGAGATCGATGTGCGCAACAAATACCACATCAACATTCTGGGCGTGAAGGAAAGCGGCGTGCTCAAGCCCCTGCCGGGCGGCGACTATCGGTTCACCGGGAACGAGCATCTGCTGGCGATGGCCGCCCGCGAGGACGCGAAGAAGCTGCTGCGCAGGATTTGACGCGCCTTGGATGAATTCGGGTTTATTTTGACGTTTTATCCATGAAATCCGCGCAAGGATCTTGCAAAGCATCCGGCGTTATGGTATACTCGCATCAAACTTACCGGAGGAAAACGGCCATGACGAGCTTCTCTTTCGTGCGATTTAGCGGCTATACCGGCTTTGGTCATAGTCTTGCTGTCGTGCGCGCATGAGAAGGCGTGGGTGTTTCCCTTCGCCGGGCTGAAACCATTTTCAGGCCCCTGCCACACCATGGCGGGGGTCTTTTTCTATCCGATTGGCCTCCGTCGGCGGCTTGAGGCCGCGCCGAACAGAAAGCGAGGAAAACGTATGATTATCATTATGAAACCGCAGGCCACCGAGGAGCAGATCGGCAGCCTATGCCAGGATTTGAGCCGCCAGGGGATGCAGGTGCAGCGCAACGCGGGCGTGGATTGCACGGTGCTGGGCGTGCTGGGCGACGTGGCCAAGCTCGATCCGCACGATTTTTTGATTCAGCCGGGCGTCGAGCGCGTGATGCCGGTCTCCGAACCGTTCAAAAAGGCGAACCGGAAATTCCATCCGACGGACAGCGTGATCGACTGCGGCGGCGTGAAGGTCGGCGGGCGCAAGCTGGCGCTCTTCGCCGGCCCGTGCTCGGTGGAAAACGTGGAGCAGATCACCGATACCGCGCTCAAGGTGCGCGCAAGCGGCGCAAACATCCTGCGCGGCGGCGCGTATAAGCCGCGCACGTCGCCCTATGCGTTTCAGGGGCTGAAGCTCGAAGGGCTGGCGCTGCTGGAGCAGGCGAAGGCGATCACGGGCATGCCGATCTGTACGGAAATTATGAGCCCGAAGCTGGTGGAGGAATTTGACCGGCGCGTGGATGTGATTCAGGTCGGCGCGCGCAACATGCAGAATTTCGATTTGCTGACCGAATTGGGGCAGACCCGAAAGCCGATTCTGCTCAAGCGCGGCCTGTCCGCGACGATCAGCGAATGGCTGATGAGCGCGGAATACATCATGGCGGCGGGCAACCCGAACGTCATCCTCTGCGAGCGCGGCATCCGCACGTTTGAAACCTATACCCGAAACACGCTCGATCTCTCGGCGGTGCAGGCGGTCAAGCGGCTCAGCCATCTGCCGGTGATCGTCGATCCCTCCCATGCGACCGGCCTCAACTGGATGGTGGAGCGCATGTCGCTGGCGGCGATTGCGGCGGGCGCGGACGGGCTGATTATCGAGGTGCACAACAACCCGCCGAAGGCGCTTTGCGACGGCGCGCAGAGCCTCACGCCGGATCAATACGCGCAGTTGGTCGGCAAGATCAGCGCGCTTGCGCCGATTGTGGAGCGCACCCTGTAAACGGAAAGGCTGAACGTTATGAAAATCATGTTTGTGGGTCTGGGATTGATCGGCGGCAGCATGGCGATGGCGCTGGAAGGCTACCCCGATTTGGAGCGTTACGCCGTCGATGGGGACGAGCCGACGCGGCTGGAAGCGCTGGGGCGCGGCGTCGTCCGCGCGGCGTGGCCGAACGCCGACGACGCGCCCGTTGAGGATATGGACATCATCGTGATCTGCCTGCATCCGGAGGCGGCGGCGGATTTCGTGCGCGCGCAGGCCGGGCGCATTCGGCCGGGCGCGCTGCTGACGGACGTTTGCGGCGTGAAGCGCCCGCTGTTCGAAGCCGTCGGCGAGGTTCGGGAGCGGACGTTCATCTATCTGGGCGGCCACCCGATGGCGGGGCGCGAACGCGGCGGCTTTGCGCACGCGACGGCGGATCTGTTTCGCGGGGCGCACTACATCCTCACGCCGGACGCGGGCGTGCCGCAGGAGAGCATCCGCCTGATGGAGCGGCTGGTGACGTTCATGGGCTGCGCGGACGTGGTCTTTTCCGACCCGGCGGCGCACGACGAGCGAATCGCCTATACCAGCCAGCTGATGCACGTGATGGCGCTCGCGCTCTGCGACCAGCATCTTTTGTTTGACAGCTACGGCTTTGAGGGCGGATCGTTTCGCGGCGCGACGCGCGTGGCGGCGCTCGACCCGAAGCTCTGGTGCGAATTGTTTTGGGCGAATAAGGAGACGCTGGCGAATTTGACGGACGAGCTGACGGAGCGGCTGGCGGAATACAGCGCGCTGCTGCACGGCGACGACCGTGCGGCGCTGCTCGAGCGGCTAACGGTCTCCAGCGACCGCAAGAAAAAATTCGACGCGCTGCGCGGACTGGACGCGAGCCAGAAGCCGCTGTTTAAGTGAGGGGAACGTTGGGGCAGAGCCCTAAATCCGACCCAAAACCTGATGCTCTTGGATTTCTCATAGATGACTTCGATGACTTCATCCGCAAAGCGGATGAAAAGAGGAAGGTACAGGGAACTCAGTTCCCTGTCGGGGTTTGGGGCAGAGCCCCAAGGAGGAGCTTATGCCTATCGTAAAAGTCGAAGCGCCGGAACAAGCGCGCGCTTACGATATCCACATCGGTCACGGGCTGCTGAAAAAGGCCGCAGGGCTGCTGGAAAGGTGCCGGGGTCATCGGGTGATGATCGTGACGGATGAAAACGTCGCGCCGCTGTATCTGGACGCGATGAAGGCGCAGCTCGAGGCGGCCGGGGCACAGGCGAGCGCGTTTGTGCTGCCCGCGGGCGAGACGACCAAGTGCATGGCGCAGCTCGAGCGCATCTACGACGCGCTGATCGACGCGCACATCACGCGACAGGATTTCGTGGTGGCGCTGGGCGGCGGCGTGGTCGGCGATATCGCGGGCTATGCGGCCTGCACCTATCTGCGCGGGGTGCGCTTCATTCAGGCGCCGACGACCCTTCTGGCGCAGGTGGATTCCTCCGTCGGCGGCAAGACAGCCATCGATCTGCCTGCCGGGAAAAATCTGGCCGGGACGTTCTATCAGCCGTGGCTCGTGCTCTGCGACCCGGACTGTCTGGATTCCCTGCCGGACGAAATTTTCCGCGACGGCTGCGCGGAGGTCATCAAATACGCGGTGCTTGGAAACGCGCCGTTTTTCGAGGAGCTGAACCGCACGCCGCCGCATGCGCAGCTGGAGCATATCATCGAAACGTGCGTGCGGATGAAGCGCGATATTGTTGCGCAGGATGAATTTGACCGCGGACAGCGGCAGCTTCTGAATCTCGGCCATACCTTCGGCC
>ENA-OYXV01000772-OYXV01000772.1-human-gut-metagenome-genome-assembly--contig:-NODE-772-length-19191-cov-5.409124_pt1 | contig 19191 bp, 19 predicted proteins | sample MGYA00244846_ERZ653424 | MGnify/ENA primary metagenome ERZ653424 (study PRJEB26926, sample SAMN06165108) | human gut metagenome | biome: ENVO:00009003; feature: ENVO:2100002; material: ENVO:00002003...
GGACAAAGGCGTTTATAAACGCATCTATGCCGAGATCGACGAGTTCATCAATCCCACGCCGATCTTCACCATTGCAGCTTTCAAATAACAGGAGAGGCACGGCATGAAAAACTACGCGCTCAAGCGCCTGCTGCAGCTGATCCCGATCCTGCTTGCGATCACATTTTTGTCCTACGGCATGATGCGAATTGCCGGCAGCGACGTGGTCGAGCAGAAAATGGAGAACACGAGCGGCACGGTTTCGCAGGAAATGATCGACAACGCCAGAGCAGAGCTGGGTCTGGACAAGCCCTTTGTCGTGCAGTACTTCACGTGGCTCGGCAATCTGCTCAGGGGTGACATGGGCACCTCCTACGTCTCGAACAAGCCGGTGTTCTCAACCTTCGTCTCCAAGCTGCCGGCCACGCTTTTGCTGACGGCCGTTTCCATATTGCTGACCGTGCTGATCTCGATCCCGCTCGGGATCTGGTCGGCGGTGAAGCAGAACACGGCGACCGATTACGTGATCCGCACGGCGAGCTTTATCGGCAACTCTCTGCCGAACTTTTTCGTCTCCCTGCTGCTGATGTACTTTTTTGCGATCAGGCTCGGCTGGTTTCCGGTCATCTCCGGCGGCGTCAGCCTGCAGAGCGTGGCGCTGCCCGCCCTGACGCTGGCGATCGCCATGTCGGCCAAGTATCTGCGGCAGGTCCGCGCAACCGTTCTGGATGAGCTGAGCAAGGATTATGTGCTCGGCGCCAGGGCCAGAGGCGTAAAGTTCTCCACGACCCTGATCAGGAGCGTCATGAAGGCCTCGCTCGTGACGATCATCACGCTGCTGACGCTTTCGATCGGCTCACTGCTCGGCGGCACGGCCATCGTCGAGTCCATCTTCATGTGGGACGGCGTCGGCAAGCTGGCGGTGGATGCGATCAACATGCGCGACTACCCGATCATTCAGGCCTACGTGATGTGGATGGCCATCATCTACGTCGTGGTCAACCTGATCACCGACCTGAGCTATCACTTCCTTGATCCGAGGATCCGGCTGGGAGGGATCGAGCGATGAACGAAACCGTCACAGTCCGTGTACAAAAAGTCAGGAAGAACCGTATCAGGATCCGTCTGACCCTCTTTCTGATCTTAGCGGCAGCGCTGCTTCTCGTTGCGATCTTTGCAGACAAGATCGTCCCTTACGACCCCTATGCGCAGGACCTGTCAAAGTCGCTTCTCCCGCCTTCGGCCGAGCACTGGATGGGCACCGACCGCTACGGGCGCGACATGTTCTCCCGCGTTGTGGTCGGCGCGCAGACAAGCATCTTCTCCACGCTGGCGCTCGTCGGCGTCATCTCGGTCTTCGGAACCGCCGTCGGCACGCTCTGCGGCTACTACGGCGGCGCGATGGACTCCGTCGTGATGCGCATCTCGGACGTGTGTCTGGCCTTTCCGGGGCTGGTCTTTGCCCTGGCGATCGCGGCGATGCTGGGCGGCGGCGTCGGCAACGCGGTGCTCGCGCTGGCGGTCATCAGCTGGCCGAAATATGCGCGCGTGGCGCGAAGTCAGACGCTGGCGCTCAAAACCAGCGGCTTTGTGGCCGCGGCACGGCTCTCCGGCGACAGCTCCATGCAGATGATCCTGCGGCATATCCTGCCGAATATCCTCGGCCCGATCCTGGTCACGGCCATGCTGGACATCGGCACGATGATGATGGAGCTCGCAGGGCTGAGCTTTCTGAATCTCGGCGCGCAGCCGCCCACGGCCGAGTGGGGCAATATGATGAGCGGCGGACGCAGCATGCTGCAGACTTACCCATGGCTCGTGCTGTCGCCCGGCTTCGCGATCTTCCTGTCGGTCGTGATCTTCAACCTTCTGGGCGACACCGTGCGCGACTACATGGACCCAAAGAACTCCCGGGCACGATAATTCGGGCCCTATATAAACAAAGGAAACAGAGAACATGAAAAAGATCCTAGCTTCCCTTCTGGCGCTCTGCCTCTCGCTCGGCATTCTGGCCGGCTGCGGCAGCTCCAACACACCCGCCCAGTCCGGCGGAAAAAAGACCTTTGTCTTCGGCGACACCACCTTCAACGCCGAAAACGAAGAGCCGACGATCAACCCTCATGACGCCTATTCCGGCTGGGCCTGCATCCGCTACGGCGTCGGCGAGACGCTGATGAAGATCGCGGACGACGGCACGCTCGAGCCCTGGCTGGCGGAGAGCGCCGTCAACGTCAATGCGACCACCTGGGAGATCGTGATCAAGGATGCGGTCTGCTTCTCCAACGGCAAGAAGTGTGACGCCGCCGCGGTCAAGGCCTGTCTCGAGCACCTGATCGAGGTCCACGAGCGCGCTGCCGGCAACCTCAAGATCGCCTCGATGGAGGCCGACGGTCAGAAGCTGACCATCGTCACCTCCGAGCCCAACCCAATTCTGATGAACTATCTCTCCGAGGCCTACGGCTGCATCATCGACATGGAGGTCGGCATCCCCGACAACGGCTGCGTCGTCGGCACCGGTCCCTATGTGGCGACCGAAGTCGTCACGGACGACCATGTGAATCTCATCAAGAACGTCAACTACTGGGACGGCGAGGTGAAGGTCGACGAGATCACCGTCCGCACCATTTCCGACGGTGACACGCTGGCCATGGCGCTCCAGTCCGGCGAAATCGACGCAGCCTACGGCATGGCCTATGCCAGCTATCCGCTCTTTGAGAACGACAACTACAAGTTCACCAGCATCCAGACCAGCCGCTGCTTCTGGGGCATGATGAACCTCCACAAGGAGAACTCCGGCTACACGGTCATGAGTGACCCCGCCGTGCGCAAGGCGATCGCCATGGGCATCAACAAGCAGGACTTCGTCGACGTGCTGCTCAACGGCTACGGCTACACCGCGACCGGCGCCTTCCCCGACAGCTTCGCGTTCGGTCAGGGCATTCAGACCGTGTCCTTTGATCCCGATCAGGCCAGGGCCGAGCTGGAGGCCGCCGGCTGGGTCGACACCGACGGCGACGGCATCCGCGAAAAGAACGGCGTCAAGCTCACGATCCGCTGGCTGACCTACCCGTCCCGTCAGGAGCTGCCCCTGCTGGCCGAATCCGCGCAGTCCACGCTCAAGGACATCGGCATTGACGTGCAGATCAACTGCACCAAGGATCACAACAGCATCCGCAAGGATCCCACGGCATGGGACATCTGGGTCAGCGCCAACGTCAACGCCGGCCTGGGCGATCCCCAGAACTTCTTTGACACCTATTGTCTGGACGAATCGGTCAAGAACTCCGGCGGCCATCACAGCGACAAGCTCGAGAAGCTTGCCGTCCAGCTGCGCACCACTTTCGACCCGGCCGAGCGTGCGAAGATCGCCGTCGAGATGCAGCAGCAGCTGTTGGACGACAACTCCTACGTCTTCTGCTCCTTCCTGCGCATGAGCATGATTATGAAGGCCAACGTCTCTGGCCTCGAAGCACACACCTGCGACTTCTATGAGCTGACCGCAGATCTCGATATCCAGTAAGCAAAAGAAAGAGGGGCGGAAGCATCCCGCCCCTCAGAGGCTGTCAAAAAGTACAACTTTTTGACAAAGGGGTTTGCAGTCTGCTGCGCGCATAATTTGTGCGCCGCCGGCGCACAAATTCCACACTTGCAGCCTGAGAAGTATTTTCTTCGCCGCACATGTCGCCGAAGAAAATGATTGGACTTCTTTGCGCCTGCGGGCGCAAAGGCTACGAGGTTCTTCGGGGAGCTGAGAGGGGCGGAAGCATTCCGCCCCTCAGTTCCCCGGACGGACATGGGCTCAGCGCGGAAAGTTTCCGTTTTGAGCCGATGCCCGTTTTTCAGACAACATCCGAATGAGGTCGTTTTATGGCAGTATTATTGGACTATCAGCATGTGGAGGTCTCCTTCAACGGGGATCCCGTCGTCCATGACGTGAGCTTTCAGCTCCATTCCGGCGAGATCCTCGGTCTGGTGGGTGAGTCCGGCTCCGGAAAATCCACGCTGCTCAAGGCCGCGATGGGCCTTCTGGGCAGCAGCGGCATGGTCACAAGAGGCGACATCTGGTTTGAAGGAAAAAGCCTTCCGGACGTGCCGCCCAAGGAGATGCGCAGGATCTGCGGCGAGAAGATCGGCATGATCTTTCAGGACTGCGGCGCGTCCCTGAGCCCGACCCGCACGATCGGCGAGCAGATCATCGAGAGCATGGCGGCGCACCGCAAGGTGGATGTGGCCGAGGCAAAGCGCGCCGCGCTGGAGCTCTTTGAAAAGCTGCACTTTCAGGACGGTGAGCGAATCTGGGACAGCTATCCTTTCGAGCTCTCCGGCGGCATGAATCAGCGCGCGGGCATTGCGATCGCCATGCTGATGAATCCGGCCGTTCTCCTGGCGGACGAGCCCACCTCCGCGCTCGACATGGCCGTACAGCGGCAGGTCGTGGAGGAAATGCTGCATGTCCGCGAGACCTTCGGCACCGCGATCATCATCGTGACGCACGACATCGGCGTCGTCTCCGCGATGGCCGACAGCATCGTCGTGCTCTCCAACGGCCGCGTGATGGAATACGCAGCGGCGAAGGACGTGCTGGAAAACCCGCAGAATGACTACACGGTAAAGCTGCTGAGCGCAGTTCCGAGACTGAGGAGGGAGAAGGCATAAATGGAACCGATCCTGAAGGTCGCAGACCTCTCCAAAGCCTTTTCCCGCGCCGGCAGGGATGCATTTTTCGCCGTCGATCATGTGAGCTTTGAGGTACAGCCCGGTGAGATCCTCGGCATCGTGGGCGAATCCGGCTCCGGCAAGTCCACGATCGCCAGGCTCATCACCCGCCAGATCGACGCCACCGGCGGGCAGATCTTCATCGACGGGCAAGATATCACCCGGCTCAGGGGGAGGGATCTGATCCCGGTCTACGCGAAGATCCAGATGGTCTTTCAGTCACCGGCCGACTCCTTCGATCCGCGCCGCACACTGGGCGACGGCATCTGCGAGAGCCTGCGCAACAAGGGCGTACCGAAGGCCGAACGCGAGGCAAAGGCCCGCGCGCTGCTGGAAAGCTGCGGCCTGCCGGACACGTTTCTCGCGCGCTATCCGCATCAGGTCTCCGGCGGCCAGTGCCAGCGCGCGGCCATCGCGAGGGCGCTGATGAACGACCCGCGCATCCTCATCTTTGACGAGGCCACCTCCGCACTGGACGTGACCGTGCAAAAGCAGATCATCGAGCTTCTGCAGCAGCTGCAGAAGGAAAGGAAGCTGGCCTATCTCTTCATCTGCCACAACATCGCGCTGGTACAGCAGTTTTGCGACAGGGTCATCGTGCTCCATGACGGCAGGATCGTGGAGAGCGGTCTGCCCGACGAGGTCATCCTGCACCCGCAGTCGGATTACACCAGACGGCTTGTCGACGCTGTTTTCTGAGCGGCAGAGCCTTGCTGTTTCCCCCGGCACGGCTCAGACTTACGGTTCAACGGATCGGCTCATCAGACCGCCGCCGCGCTGAAAGCCAAAAGCCGCCTGCTATTGAAGGTCCATAAAAAAGACGAGATTTTCATCCGTGAAAATCTCGTCTTATTGTTTTGCTGCTCACGCCTTCGGGAAGATGGCGCGGATGGTCGTGCCCGTGCCCGGCGTGCTCTCAAGCTCGATGCGGCCGTGGTGCAGCTGCATGGCGTGCTTGACGATCGAGAGCCCAAGCCCCGTGCCGCCGGACGCCTTCGAGTGGCTCTTGTCCACGCGGTAGAAGCGCTCGAACACACGCGCCTGATGCTCCGGCGCGATGCCGATGCCGGTGTCGGCAACGGTGACGCTGCTGCCGCCGGCATCGTGCGCAACGGTGATGTCCACACGGCCGCCGTCACGGTTATACTTGATGGCGTTGTCGCAGAGATTGTAGACGATCTCATAGAGCAGGCGGCGCACGCCGGGGATCACAGTGGGCTCCCCCTGCACGCTGACCGTGACCTGCCGCGCTGCCGCAGCGTCCTGCAGCGTCTGCGCCGCCTCCTGCGAAACTGTGAGCAGGTCGACGGGCTCGGTCGGCAGCTCGACGCCCTCGTCGAGCTGGGACAAGCGGATGATGTCGTCAATGAGCGTGACGAGGCGGGCGGCCTCGGTATGGATGTGGCCGACGAAGCGCGGCAGGTCGTTGGGCTTGACCATACCGTTTTCGATCAGCTCGGCGCTGCCGATGATGCCCTGCAGCGGCGTCTTGAGCTCGTGCGAGACGTTCGCCGTGAACTCCCGGCGGTTGCGCTCGGCAAACTCCTGCTCCGTGATGTCAAAGGCGAGGATGACCGTGCCGATCGGTTTCCCGTCGGACGCGATGCGGCTGATGTCGAACTGATAGATGCGCCCCGCGCGCTCGGCGCGCACCTCGCTGTGCCCGTCGCCGGCGGCGGCCTGAATGGCGGCACTGATCTCGTGGCTGCGCTCGACGGTGAGAAAGTCCTGACCGGTGCACTGCCCGTCCGCGCCGAAGAGCGCCTGTGCCGCGGCGTTGATGCTCAGAATGTCGCCGTGCTCGTCGAGCAGGACGAGCCCCTCGCGCATACTGCCGGTGATCTGCGTGAATTCGTCGGTCTTTTCGCGCAGCTCGCGCAGCTGCGTTTGGATCTCGACGTGCTGGTGGTGGATGCGCTTGAGCAGCGGCGAGAGCTCCTCATAGGCGTCGTTATCGAGCGGGTGCTCGAGATCGAGGCTGTTGAGCGGATCGACGATACGCCGTGACAGGCGCTTAGCCAGCATGCCCGAGAGGATGAGCGCCACAATAAGCACGAGCAGCAGCGGCTGGAGCATACCGACGGCGATCATGCCGACCGTTGCACGGCTGATGGAGATGCGCAGCACCGTGCCGTCCGTGAGCCGCTGGGCATAGTACATGGTCTTTTCCATAAGCGTCGAGGAATAGCGCGTGCTCTCGCCCGTGCCGGTGCTCAGCGCCTGACTGACCTCGGCGCGCGCGGCGTGGTTTTCAAGGCTCTCGGCATCGGTCTTGGTGTCGTACAAAACGCTGCCGTCGGCCGCGATCCACGTCAGGCGGTAGCGCCCGGCCGTCAGCTGCGAGAGATAGTCCGTGCCGCTGCTTTCCACGGCGGCCGAGGCGAGGCTCAGCTCGTCGCGCAGCTGGTTTTCTTCCACGCCGCCGAAATAGCTGTAGAGAAAGCCCATGATGATCAGCAGGCTTGCCAGCAGCACGGCACCGGCCACGAGGAGGATGGATTGAAAGATTTTCTTGGTCATGTCGTTGCCTCCATGCGGTAGCCAACATTGCGCACCGTCTCGATCCGCCGTCCGTAAGGGCCGAGCTTTTGCCGGAGCGTCCGGATGTGCATATCGACCGTGCGGGTCTCGCCGCAGAAGTCCATGCCCCAGACCTCCTGAAAGAGCTGGTCACGCGTGAACGCCATGCCCGGATGGGACAAGAACAGGCGCAGGAGCTCAAATTCTTTATATGTGAGCGCGACGCGCGCGCCGTCGACCGTGACCGTGTGTGCATCGAGGTCGACGACGAGACCGCCGCTGCGCAGCAGATGCGCGGCCTTGTCCGGCCGGCAGCGGCGCAGCACCGCCTTGACGCAGGACACCAGCTCCATCACGCCGAAGGGCTTGACGAGATAGTAGTCCGCGCCGAGGTCAAGACCGCGGATCTTGTCATACTCCGCACCCTTGGCCGTGGCCATGACGACCGGGATGGTGCGCAGCTCCGCCGACGCCTTCATACGCTGCAGCAGCTCGATACCGTCCACACCGGGCAGCATGACATCGAGCACGACCAGATCCGGCTTTTGCGTCTGCAGCGCCGACCAGAACGAGACGCCGTCGTCAAAGCCGCGGGCCTCAAAACCCGTGGACGTGAGCGTATAGACCTCAATGTCGCGGATGCTGGCGTCGTCCTCAACACACCAGATCATGTCCTACCCCTCCTTGTGCACCCCGGTGACCGAGAAGATCACCCACTCGGCGATGTTCGTCGCGTGGTCACCGATGCGCTCAAAGTATTTGGCGATCATGAGCAGATCGAGCGCATACGCCCCGTCCTCGGGATGGGCGGTGATCTTATCGATCAGCCGGCGCTTGACCTCGTCGAAGGCGTTGTCCACAACGTCGTCCTCGGCGATGACCGTCTCTGCCAGCATTGTATCACGCTGAACGTAGGCGTCAACACTTTCTGTGACCATATGGATGGTCGAGCGCGCCATTTCGCGCAGCAGATCGTCATTTTCCGCCGAACGTCCGGCGAGATACTGGACGATCTCCGCAATATCCTCGGCCTGATCGCCGATGCGTTCCATGTCCGTGATCATCTTCAGCGCCGCCGAGATCTGGCGCAGGTCGCGCGCGACCGGCTGCTGCTGCAGCAGGAGCTTGAGGCACAGCGACTCGATGTTGCGCTCCTTCTGGTCGATCTCCGCGTCGAGCGGCGCGACCTTCTTTGCCAGCTCCGGATCCGCCTCCGTGAGCGCCTTGGACGCGAGCGCGATGACTTCCTCGCACAGTGCGCCCATCTCAATCATCTCCTTGTTCAGGAGTGCGAGCTGTTCATCAAACCGGCTTCTCATCAGCCAAACCTCCCTGTGATGTAATCCTCCGTGCGCTTGTCCTGCGGCTGCGAGAAGAGCCGCTCCGTGTCGTCGCACTCGACGAGCTCACCGAGCAGGAAAAACGCCGTGCGGTCGGAGATACGCACCGCCTGCTGCATGTTGTGCGTGACGATGACGATCGTGTACTGCTCCTTGAGCTGCATGGCCAGCTCCTCGATCTTCGACGTGGAGATCGGGTCGAGCGCGCTTGTGGGCTCGTCCATGAGCAGCACCTCGGGCTCGACCGCGAGCGCGCGGGCGATGCACAGTCTCTGCTGCTGGCCGCCGGAGAGACCGAGCGCATTTTTGCGCAGGCGGTCTTTCACCTCGTCCCAGATGGCCGCGCCGCGCAGCGACTTTTCGACGATCTCGTCGAGCTTCGCGCGGTTTTTGATGCCGTGCGTGCGCGGGCCGTAGGCGATGTTGTCGTAGATGCTCATCGGGAACGGGTTCGGCTTCTGAAAGACCATGCCGATCTCGCGCCGCAGCTCGTTGACGTCCGTGCCGGGGGCAAAAATGTCCTGCTCGCGGTAGCGCACATCGCCCGTGATCTTCACGCCGGGGATGAGATCGTTCATGCGGTTGAGCGTTTTGAGAAACGTGGACTTGCCACAGCCGGACGGCCCGATGAGCGCCGTGATGCTCTTTTCCGGAATGTTCATGCTGATATCGTGCAGCGCCTGATGGTCTCCGTACCAGAGATCCAGACCCTGAACCGTCATAATATCACTCATAGGCTTCTTTTCCTCCTGAAGTATCTCTCGACGAGCATGGCCGCGCCGTTGATGAGCAGCGTGAGGAGCATCAAAATGGCGGCAATGGCAAAGGCCACGTCGAATTGTCCCTGTTCCTTGGCGTAGACGTAGAGCGCGACGGTGAGCGTGGCGCCCGCGCTGCTCAGCCCGTCGAAAAAGCCGTTGAGCGCGTGGGCAAAGCCCGCCGTGAACAGCAGTGCGGCCGACTCGCCGAGGATGCGCCCGACGGACAGGATGCAGCCGGTGATGACGCCGTCCACACAGCCGGGCAGCACCACGGTGCGGATGACGCGCCACTTGCCCGCGCCGAGCCCGAACGCGCCCTCGCGGTAGCTCTGCGGCACGGTTTTGAGGCTCTCCTGCGTGGTGCGCATGATGGTCGGCAGGTTCATGATGACGAGCGTGAGCGCGCCCGCGAGCAGCGATGTTTTCATGTTCAGAAACTGGCAGAAAAACAGCATGCCCACGAGGCCGTAGATGATCGACGGGATACCGGAGAGCGTTTCCGACGCGTATTCGATGACGGAGACGAGCTTTTTGTTCGCGGCGTATTCATTTAAGTAGATGGCCGCGCCCACGCCGAGCGGCAGCACGATCAAAAGCGTCGCGATGACGATGTAGAGCGTGCTCAGGATGTCCGGCAGGATGCCGACGCGGCTGGCAAGATAGCTCGGCGCGGTGGAGAGCATCTCCCAGGTGACGTTCGGAATGCCGTTGCCCAATATATAACCAATCATACCGACTACGAGCGCACAAGTCAATACTGCGGCGACGCCCATCAGGAGCTTCATCGCCGTGATATAGGCCTTGCGGCGGGCCGAGGACTGCATTTTCAGCATCAGTTACCCTCCTTGTCGCGCTTTAAGAAGAAGTTGAGCGCCGCATTGATGAGCAGGATGAAAAGATACAGCACGATCGCGATGGAAAAGAGCGCCTGACGCTGCAAGCCGCTCGAATACGACATCTCGCTCGCGACCGCCGTCGTGAGAAAGCGGACGCTCTCAAAGATCGAGCCGGGCATGTTCGGCGCGTTGCCCGAGACCATCATGACTGCCATCGCCTCGCCGATGGCGCGCCCCACGCCGAGCACGACCGCCGCAGCAATGCCGCTCTTCGCCGCCGGGACGGAGACGCGGAAATACGTCTCGATGGGTGTCGCGCCCAGCGCGAGCGAGGCATCCTCATATTCATGCGGAACGGCCTCGAGCGCCGTGACGCTCACCTTGATGATCGACGGCAGGATCATGACGGCCAGCACGATGATGGCCGCAAACAGGCTTGCGCCGTCCGGCAGGTGGAACGTCTTGCGGATGGCAGGCACGAGCACCAGCATACCGACAAGGCCGTACACGACCGACGGGATCCCCGCGAGCAGGCTGACGGCGGCCTCCAGCACGGTGCGGACCTTCTTGGGCGCGACCTTGGAGAGGTACACCGCCGTCAAAAAACCGATGGGCACGCCGAGGACGATCGCGCCTGCCGTGCCGTAAACACTCGTTAAAATAAAGGGCAGAATGCCGTACTTCGGCTCCGCCGACGTCGACGACCACACCTTGCCCGTGAGAAACGGCACAAGGCCGATCTTCTGAATGGCCGGGATGCCGGAGATGACGAGATACACCGTGATCAGCAGCACGCATCCGACCGTAATGAGGCCGAGAAGCAGAAAAATACCGTGGACGACGGCTTCAAACATTTTTTTCCTCTGCGCCATAATTGTTTCCTCTTTTTGCTGTCAGCGGGAGACGGCTCACGCCGCCTCCCGTGATGGTTCCTGTGTTCTGTTAGTTGGCTGCGACCGCACCGGCAGCGGCGATGATGCTTGCCGCGTCAGCGGACAGCGCGTAGTCGAAGAAGGCCTGTGCCGCGGGGGAAAGCTTGGTGCCCTCCTTCGTGACGAGCACGAACGGACGCTGGACCACATAGCTGCCGTCCTTGACGGTCGCCTCCGTGGCTTCCACACCGCCGACTGTCAGCGCCTTGACGCTGTCGCCGACCGCGGAGAGGGAGGCATAGCCGATGGCGTCGGGGTTCTGGGACACGGTGTTGATGACGTCGCCCGTGGAGGTGAGCTCCTGACGGTACTGGCAGGCGTCCTTGGTGTCGGTGATGGACTCGAAGCCGTCGCGCGTGCCGCTGCCGGCCTCGCGGCCGATGAGGACGATCTCGGCATCCTCGCCGCCGACATCCTTCCAGTTGGTGATCTCACCGGTGTAGATCTTGGCGATCTGCTCCAGGCTCAGATCCTTGACCGGGTTCTGGGGATTGACGATGATGGCGATGCCGTCGAGCGCAACGATGGTCTCCTTCAGGCCGGAGGCCTTCTCGTCGTCCTTGAGTGCGCGGCTCGACAGACCGATGTCGCAGCGGCCTTCGGAGACGGCCTGGATGCCGGAGCCGGAGCCGGTCGGGTTGTAGGTGAAGGTCGTGCCCTTATTGGCTTCCATAAAGGATTCGCCGAGCGCGCCGATGACCTTTTCCATCGAGGTAGAACCGTCGGTCGCGACCGTGCCGCCCGCGGCGGTCGTGCCGTTGTCATTTGCCTTCTGGCCGCAGCCCGCGAACAGCGAGAGCGCCATGACGGCAGCACACAAAACAGTGATGATCTTTTTCAAGATGAAGTGCTCCTTTCGAACTTCAATTTTGGTTTTTGGTTTTTTGTTCCCTACGCTTCACAGGATACGCAGAGGATGTAAAAATGAAAAGAGCGCTTATGTAAAATGCGTGTAAAATTGTAAAATGCCGCAGTTTGCAGCGCGTTTTTCACCCAATTTCGTATCTCGCGTTGATAAACAGACGTTTTCCGCGCGACTGTCAGCAAAAATCCCGTGAAAAATCTGCACACATTTTCATCCCCTACGGGGGGTTACGGTTTCGGCCGCTATCCGTTATACTAATGACAATGCTCCGAAACGGAGAAATACAGGAAGAGAGGATACACGCACTATGCGAAATCGAAGATGGATCTGCCTGCTGCTGGCAGTGCTGATGGTGCTGGCCTGCACAGCCTGCGGCGCAAAAACGAACGACGGCGCCTCCGGCGACATGCGCACGCTCACCGACGGCAAAAACCGCACCGTGGAAGTCCCCAAGCAGGTGGAGCGCGTCGTGTGCGTCGGCGTCGGCGCGCTGCGCTACAGCTGCTATGTCGGCGCGGCTGACCGTGCCGTCGGCGTGGAGGATTATGAGACCAAGGCCGGCATGAGCCGCCTGTATAACTATGTGAACTTCGACAAGTTCAAGGATCTGCCCGTCACCGGCACGAACGGTGAGCCGTACGTGGAGCAGATCATCGACGTCGCGCCGCAGGTCATCGTCATGAGCGCCTACGCCTCGTGCGACGCGGATGAGCTGAGCGCGAAGACCGGCATCCCGGTCTTTGTCGTGCCCGGCAGCGACACCACACTCGATGACGCCGCCTACGAGACCATCCGCCTGCTCGGCGAGCTCTATGGTCTTGAGACGCGCGCACAGGAGCTGACCAAGTACCTCAAGGGCATCCAGACCGACCTCGACACGCGCACGGCCAAGATCGCGGACGATCAGAAGCCGTCCGTCTACGTCGGCGGTGTGTCCTTCAAGGGGCAGCACGGCTTTGAGGGCACGGAGGCTGGCTACGGCCCGTTCGCGCTCATCCACGCCAAAAACCTTGCCGATACGACCGGTCAGGCCGGCGCGTTCAATATTGACACCGAGCAGGTGCTTGCCTGGGATCCGGACGTTATTTTCCTCGATTTCAACGGCATGAGCCTCATCAACGAGGACTATCAGGCACACCCCGATTTCTATAAGAGCCTGAGCGCCGTACGCGACGGCAAGGTCTACTCGCAGATCTCGTTCCGCTCCTGCGCCTCCAACCTTGAGACGGCGCTGGCCGATGCCTACTATGCCGCCTGCATGCTGTATCCGGAGCAGTTTGCAGACGTTGACCCCGAGGTCAAGGCCGGCGAGATCTTCACGGAGCTGCTCGGCTCGAACCCCTATCCCGATCTGAAGGAGGCCGGGTATGCATTCCGTGCCATCACCATCGGCGAGTAAGCCGCAAATTTCCGATTACACCCGCATCCGCGCCAGAAGCATCCGCTTTCTGATCCTTCTGGCAGCGGTGCTGGCGCTGGCGTTCTTTTTGTCGCTGCGCGCCGGGTCATACAACACGCCCGCTGCCGAGCTCATCCGGGGCATTTTCGGCCGCGCGGCGGACAACAAGATCAACCTCGTCATCCGCAACAACCGCCTGCCGCGCATCTGCACCGCCATGGTCTCTGGCGCGGGGCTCGGGCTCGCGGGCTGCATTCTGCAGTCCGTGCTGCGCAACCCCCTCGCCTCGGCCTCCACGCTCGGCGTGTCGCAGGGCGCAACGTTCGGCGCAGCCGTCGCCATCATCGGCCTCGGTCTGACGCACACGGGCAGCTGGGCCATCCCGCTGTGCTCGTTTCTGGGCTCGCTGCTCGTCGCCGCCGTCATTCTCGGCCTGAGCCGGTTCAAGCAGGTCTCCTCGGAGGGCATCGTGCTCGCGGGCGTCGCCATCAGCTCCATGCTGACCGGTGCGACCACGCTGCTGCAATACTTCGCCGATGAGGTCGCGCTCTCGTCGCTCGTGTTCTGGACCTTCGGCGACCTCGGCAGCACGAGCTGGCAGTCCCTGCGCGGCATGGCGCTGGCTGTGCTGCTGCTGATCGTCTACTGCTATCTGCACCGCTGGGACTACAACGCTCTGCTCTCCGGCGAGGAGACGGCGCTGAGTCTCGGCATCAACGTCCAGCGGCTGACGCTGACAAACGTTGTGCTCACGTGCCTTGTCTGCTCGATCATCGTATCGAACGTCGGCCTCATCAACTTCATCGGTCTGGTCGCGCCGCATATCGTGCGCATGGTCGTCGGCAACAACTACATCTACCTCATCCCCGGCTCGGTGCTCGCGGGCGCGGCGCTGCTGCTGCTGAGCGATCTGGTCGCGCGCGTGGTCATCATGCCCGTCATTCTGCCGATCGGCGCTCTGACGGCGTTCCTCGGCGGCCCGCTGTTTTTGTATCTGCTGTTCAAGGGGAGGAGCCGGACATGATCAGTGTGGACCACCTCTGCTATCACTACAAGGGCGGACGCCCGATCCTGCGCGACGTGAGCTTTGAGCTGGACAGCGGCCGGTTTCTGGCCGTGCTCGGCAACAACGGCGTCGGCAAGAGCACGCTGCTCAAGTGCATCAACCGCATCCTCACGGCCGACAGCGGCAGCTGCCGCGTCGACGGCGAGGATCTGCTCGCGCTCTCGCACCGCGAGATCGCAAAGCGCGTGGCCTTCGTCGCACAGCACGTGCCCGACACACAGATGACCGTGCACGACATGGTCATGCTCGGCCGCCGTCCCTACATGACCTGGGGCGTGACGGAGCACGACCACGACGTGGTGCACGATGCGATGCGCTATCTGAATCTGGAGGATATGCGCGGCCGGTTTCTCAACCAGCTCTCCGGCGGCGAGCGGCAGAAGGTCATGCTCGCCCGCGCACTGGCGCAGGAGCCGACGCTCCTGCTGCTTGACGAGCCGACCAGCAGCCTCGACATCCGCAACCAGTATCAGGTGCTGCAGATCACGCGCGACCTCTGCCGTGAGCAGAATCTGACGGCGATGATCGTCATCCACGACCTGAACCTTGCCCTGCGCTTTTGCGACCGCTTTTTGCTGCTGCGCGAGGGCGAGGTGTACCGCTACGGCGGCGCAGAGATCTTCGATGCCGACGCGCTGCGCGATGTCTACGGTGTCAAGGGCAGCATCGTGCAGGTGCAGGGGCAGTCGCTCGTACTCATTGAAGATGAAGAAAAGGAGAAACTATCATGACCAATTGGGAAAAATGCGTTGCCTTTCACGGCCACGCCTGCGGCGGTCTGACGATCGGCTACAAGGCCGCGTGCTACGCAGCCGAGCTGCTGGAGCTGGACTTCTCCGGTGATGAGCAGCTCGTGTGCATCGCGGAAAATGACGCCTGCGGCGTCGACGCCATTCAGGCGCTGCTCGGCTGCAGCGTCGGAAAAGGCAACCTGCTGTTTCATATGCGCGGCAAGCAGGCGTTTTCGTTCTACAACCGCACCACGGGCAAGTCCGTGCGTCTGGTGCTGCGCGACCGTCCGGAGGGGATGACGCGCGAGGAGTCGTTCGACTACTTCCAGGCGCAGGAGCCGGCCGACCTGTTCGATGTCAAGCCCGCAACCATCGCACTGCCGGAGAAGGCGAAGCTCTTCGACTCGTACCGCTGCGCGTGCTGCGGTGAGACGGCCGGCGCCAACTGGATCCGTCTGGTCGACGGGCAGACGCTCTGCCTCGACTGCGCCGGAAACTACGACCGCTTCGACGTCTGAGAATAACAAAAAACTCCGGCTTCCAGAACGGAAGCCGGAGTTCAGTTTATCCAAAACCTCGTAGAGTTTCGCCGGCGGCGCACAAATTCTGCGCGCAGCAGACTGCAGCCTCTTTGTCAAAAAGGAATACTTTTTGACAGTCTCAGCCGCGCAGCAGCGCAAGCTGATAAAACGCGACGGCGCTCGCCGCGGCGACATTGAGCGAGTCGACCCCGTGCGTCATGGGGATGCGCACGGTGTAATCGCACGCGGCGATCGTGCTGCCGGCCAGCCCGTTGCCCTCCGTGCCGAGCACGATGGCAAGGCGCGGCAAGGTACGCAGGCGCGCATCGTCAATGCGCAGCGAATCGTCACGCAGCGCCATGGCCGCCGTGCGGAAGCCGAGCGTGTGCAGCGTCTCCTGCCAGTCGGTGTCCGCGGGCAGATACGTCCACGGCACCTGAAAGACCGTGCCCATGCTCACGCGCACGGCGCGGCGGTAGAGCGGATCGCTGCCCGCCGACGTGAGCAGCACGGCGTCGACGCCGAGCGCCGCCGCCGAGCGGAAGATCGCGCCGATGTTCGTCGGGTTCATCACATTTTCCAGCACGGCCACACGCGCGGCATTTGCACACAGGGCGGCGACCTCCGGCAGCGGCGGGCGGCGCATGGCGCAGAGCATGCCGCGCGTGAGGTGAAAGCCCGTCAGCTGCGTGAGCACCTCGAGCTCGGCCGCGTAGACCGGGATATCGTCCGGGCAGCGCGCGAGGATATCAGACGCCTTCCCTTCTATGTGGCGGCGCTCCATCAGAAACGACACCGGCTCGCATCCCGCATCAAGCGCGCGGCCGATCACGAGCGGGCTCTCGGCGATGAAGAGGGCGTTTGCTGGGTCGGCGCGGTTGACGAGCTGGTTTTCCGTCAGGCGGGCGTATACGTCCAGCTCCGGCGCGGAGAAGTCCGTGATGTCATAGATCTTTGCCATGGCTGCATCTCTCTTTTCGATAAGGTCAGCTCATTATACCCGATTTTTCACGCGCACGCCACTGTATTTTTCCCGCCGATGTATGCGCGCACGCGCGCTTGGGCATACTGCCTGTGAGGTGATCGGAATGCAACCAACGCAAAAAGAAGCCGGCCTGCTCAAGGATCTCAAGGATCAGGAGCAGCTGTGCGTGGACAAATACCGCCGCCACGCCGCCAGCGCCAACGACCCGCAGCTCAAAAACCTGTTTGAACAGCTGGCTCAGGTCGAGCAGCAGCATCTCGACGCGATCGCGCAGATGATGCAGGGCACGGTCTGCAAGCCCGCGGACTCCGCGACCGTGCCGGGCACGTTCACGGCCGCATACAGCAGCGCAGACTCGCCGCAAAAGCAGAACGACTGCTACCTCTGCTCGGACGTGCTCACGATGGAAAAGCACGCCTCGCACCTGTACGACACGTGCGTGTTCGAATTTCGTGATGCCGACGCGCGCAGCGTACTCAACGACATTCAGGCGCAGGAGCAGCACCACGGCAAGGTCATCTATGACTACATGGCCGCAAACGCCATGTACGCCTGACTCCATCCACGCAAAAGCGGCGCCCCCGAACCCCGGGGGCGCCGCTTTCTGTCTGCGGAGATCACTTGCAGAGCCCGTAGCTCCCGGCCAGCTTCCGGAACGCCGGGAGCGAGCGCTCGATCTGTGAGCGCGCCACGCAGTAGGCAAGGCGCGCATAGCCCGGGCAGCCAAAATCATCGCCCGGAACGAGCAGGATGTCATAGTCCATCGCGCGGCGGCAAAACGCGCGCGAATCCGGCTCGGGCGACTTGAGGAAGAGGTAAAACGCGCCGTCCGGCCGCGCGCAGCGATAGCCCATGGCCGTGAGCGCACCATAGATCAGCTCACGGTTTTCGGCATAGGCCGCAATGTCCGCCGTCTTTCCGAGGCACTCCGCCACGGCGAGCTGGAACAGCGACGACACGCAGATATACCCCAATGCGCGCCCCGCGCCGAGCACGGCAGCGTGCACGGCGTCGTAGTCGTCCATGGCCGGGTGCAGGGCGAGAAAGCCCACACGCTCACCGGGCAGGGACAGCGTCTTGCTGTAGGAATAGCAGTAGATCGCGTTGGGATAGAGCGCGGGCAGAAACGGCACCTCAACCCCGCCGTAGACCAGCTCGCGGTACGGCTCGTCGGCGATGATGTAGATCGGGTGACCGTAGCGCGCCTGCTTTTCGCGCAGCATGGCGCTCAGCGCCGCAAGCTCCGGACGCGAGATGACGACACCGGAGGGATTGTTCGGGGAGTTGAGGATAAGCAGCGCGGTCTTTTCCGTCACGGCGGCGGAGAGCGCCTCAAGATCGAGCGCGAAGGTATCCGCCTTGCACGGCACGACGCGCACGCTGCCGCCCGCCGCCTCGGCATAGACGGCGTACTCCGGGAAATACGGCGCGAGCACGATGACCTCATCCCCCGGGCAGAGGAGCGCGCGCGTCAGGATCGCCAGCGCACTCGACGCGCCGTCGGTCATGTAGATATCCTGCGCGCGGTACGTCTCGCCGAACGTCTGCGTGAGGTAGGCCGCGACCTTTTCCCGCACCGATGCCATGCCCGGTGCGGGCGCATAGGCGTGCAGCTGCGTGGGCGGCACGGTATGCAGCAGATGCTCGATGGCCGCGTGCACACAGTCCGGCGGGTCGATGCTCGGACTGCCGATGGAAAAGTTATAGACGTTTTCCGCGCCGATCTCGGCCGCGCGGCGCTCGCCGTAGGCCGCGATCTCGCGGATGGAGCTGCCGTTTGCGCCCCAGTCGATGAGCTGTTTTGAGATCATGCGTTTGCCTCCTCCAGATACTGCCTGAGATACAAGATGGCCTGCCGGTAGCCCTCAAAACCGAGCCCCATGTACGTTTTCACGCACGCCATGCCGGCGTAGGAGATCTGGCGGAAGGGCTCGCGCGTGCTGACGTCCGACAGGTGCACCTCCACCGCCGGAAGCGCCACAGCCTTGAGCGCATCGAGAATGGCGACGCTCGTGTGCGTGTAGGCCGCGGGGTTGATGACGATGCCGTCCGCAGTGCCGTAGGCCGCCTGAATGGCGTCGACGATCGCGCCCTCGTGGTTGGACTGGAACAGCTCGACCTCCACGCCCGCTTCGCGCGCCGCCGCGCGGATGAAATCCTGCAGTGCGGCAAAGTCGCGGCTGCCGTAGATGGCGGGCTCACGCAGGCCGAGCAGGTTCAGGTTCGGCCCGTTGATGACGAGAAATTTCATGCCAGCACCTCCAGGATCTGCTGCACCGTCTGCTCCGGTGTGCCGTTGTTGTCGATGACGGCGTCGGCAAAGCGGGCGTACAGCGGCTCACGCTGCGCATAGAGCTCGGCGAGGTCGCTGCGCTGGGAGATGGGGCGCCCGTCCTTCGGCAGCAGCGCAAGGTCGCGCTGCAGCCAGAAGATCGTGCCGTTCTGGTGCAGGAGCGGGTAGTTTTCCGCACGGCAGACGCTGCCGCCGCCCGTTGCGAGGATCGCGCCCGAACGCTTGCCGAGTTCTGCGAGCGCGGCCG
>ENA-OYXV01000797-OYXV01000797.1-human-gut-metagenome-genome-assembly--contig:-NODE-797-length-18880-cov-7.855618_pt1 | contig 18880 bp, 16 predicted proteins | sample MGYA00244846_ERZ653424 | MGnify/ENA primary metagenome ERZ653424 (study PRJEB26926, sample SAMN06165108) | human gut metagenome | biome: ENVO:00009003; feature: ENVO:2100002; material: ENVO:00002003...
GAGGATGGGCGCGGCCAATATGCGGCCGATACCTGCACGCTGCCGGTCACCGAGACCGACGAGCGCTACGCCGTGGCCGTAGCCGCGCCCATCCTCTCCGAGGGTGATGTGCTCGGCTGCGTGCTGTTTGCCGCCGCGCGCGGCGGCGCCCCCGCCGGAGAAACCGAGCGCAAGCTCGCGCAGGCGGTCGCCGGCTTTCTCGGCAAGCAGATGGAGAGCTGAAAGCCACCGAAAGCAGAAAAAGACCTCCGGGTACGCCCGGAGGTCTTTCGCTATGCGTGCAGCCATTGCGCGCCCTGTACGCTGCAGGTGCGCCCTGATCCTGAGACGGGATGAACGTGCCGATCGCGGAGAACAATGGTAGATAACGCGGTAAATAGAGATCAGATAAAAGAGAAAAGAATTGATAAAAAAGAGATGGGTCAGATCGCAAATGGACAAAAACAGTGCGTACGCAGCCATCCCAACTGCACTATGGTAGTTGCAGTTTAGCCCAGCTGGGATGAAAAGTCAAGATAAAATCGCCTGAAATCTGTAAAATCAGGGATTGACAGGAAATTCGCGCGCATGGCAAAACTCTGGCAAAGGAAAACCGTTGAACTTCGCGGCGTTCTGATGTAAAATAAAAAGGTACGCAATCAAACGATACTGCAGCAAGAGGGAGGTACGGCGCATGACCGTATTGGTGACCGGCGGCATGGGCTACATCGGCAGCCACACGTGCGTGGAGCTGCTCGAGCAGGGCATGGATGTCGTTGTGGTGGACAATCTCGTCAACAGCAGCGCGGAGGCGGGCAGACGGGTCGAGCAGATCACGGGCAAGCCCCTGAAGTTCTATCAGATGGACGTGCGCGACCGCGCCGGACTCGACCGCATTTTTACCGAGCAGAAGATCGACTGCGTCATCCATTTTGCCGGCCTCAAGGCCGTGGGCGAGTCGGTGCATATGCCGCTGGAATATTACGACAACAACCTTGGCTCGACCGTCACGCTCTGCGAGGCAATGCGCGACCACGGGGTCAAGCAGATCATCTTCTCGTCGTCGGCGACGGTGTACTCCGGCGACAACGATATGCCGCTCTACGAGACGTCCCGCACCGGCAGCTGCACGAATCCCTACGGCTGGACGAAGTACGTCTGTGAGCAGATCCTGCGCGACTGTGTGGTGGCCGACCCGAGCTGGTCGGTCGTGCTGCTGCGCTACTTCAACCCCATCGGTGCGCACCCGAGCGGCCTCATCGGCGAGGATCCGCGCGGCGTGCCGAACAACCTCATGCCCTACATCTCGCAGACGGCCATCGGCCGGCTGGAATGCCTGAACGTGTTTGGCGACGACTATGACACGCCCGACGGCACCGGCGTGCGCGACTATATCCACGTCATGGATCTTGCGCGCGGCCACGTCTCGGCCATCGCCTACATGGCGGCGCATACGGGCGAGAGCATTTTTAACCTCGGCACCGGCCGGGGCTACAGCGTGCTCGAAATGGTGCACGCCTTTGAAGCGGCCAACCACGTGCACGTGCCCTACCGCATCGCGCCGCGCCGCGCGGGCGATCTGCCGACGGTGTACGCCTGCCCGGACAAGAGCGCGCGCATCCTCGGCTGGCGCGCGGACTACTCACTCGAGGATATGTGCCGCGACAGCTGGCGCTGGCAGACCCAGAACCCAAACGGCTACGAAACTGCCTGACGGCAACGCTTTGCGGCTCGCTCCGGCGATCCGCAAAAGCCTTGCGCCGCCTGCGGGCGGCGCATTTTTGCGGCCTGAAGGGGCCGCGCTGTTCACATAATGTGCAACAAAAATCAAATTGGTTATTGACAGCCTGTACTAGATATTGTACGATATACCCGCTCTCAATACAAAATAAAGCGGTTTTCCGCACAAGATATTGTGTTTTCGATTACGAGGGGGAGAAATAGAAAATGAAGATCATCAAGCGAAACGGTGCAGAGGCGACCTTTGATATCTCGAAGATCATCATGGCCGTCACGAAGGCCAATGCCGCCGTCGAGGAGGGCGCGCGCATGACGCCGCGCCAGATCCAGCGCATCGCCGAGAGCGTGGAGCTCGCCTGTCAGGAGCTCGGCCGCAGCGCCGCCGTGGAAGAAATTCAGGACATGGTCGAAAAGCAGATCATGGCGCACGGCGCGTTCGAGGTCGCCAAGGCCTACATCACCTACCGCTATACCCGCAGTCTGGTGCGCCGCGCCAACACGACCGACGACCGCATCCTGAGCCTGATCGAGTGCAACAACGAGGAGGCCAAGCAGGAAAACTCCAACAAGAACCCGATCGTCAACAGCACGCAGCGTGACTACATGGCCGGCGAGGTCAGCCGCGACATCACCAACCGCATCCTGCTGCCGAAGGACATCGTCGAGGCGCACGAGGAGGGCATCATCCACTTCCACGACGCCGACTATTACGCGCAGCATATGCACAACTGCGACCTTGTGAACCTGGAGGATATGCTCGAAAACGGCACCGTCATCACCGGCACGCTCATCGAGCGGCCGCACAGCTTCTCGACCGCGTGCAACATCGCGACCCAGATCATCGCGCAGGTCGCCTCCAACCAGTACGGCGGGCAGTCGATCTCGCTGACGCACCTGGCCCCGTTCGTGCAGGTCAGCCGCGAGCGCATCCGCCGCGAGGTCGCGGCCGAGATGCAGGCCATCGACGCACATCCGGGCGAGGAGAAGCTGGCCGAGCTCGTCGAAAACCGCGTCCGCGAGGAGATCCGCCGCGGCGTGCAGACGATCCAGTATCAGGTCGTCACGCTGCTGACCACGAACGGTCAGGCGCCGTTCGTGACGGTGTTCATGTACCTCGGCGAGGCGAAAAACGAGCAGGAGCGCCATGACCTCGCCATGATCATCGAGGAGACGCTGCGCCAGCGCTATCAGGGCGTGAAAAACGAAAAGGGCGTCTGGGTCACGCCAGCGTTCCCGAAACTGATCTACGTGCTTGAGGAGGACAATATCCACGAGGATTCGCCCTACTGGTATCTCACGGAGCTGGCCGCCCGCTGCACCGCCAAGCGCATGGTGCCGGACTACATCTCCGAGAAGAAGATGCTCGAGCTCAAGGTGGACAAAAACGGCGAGGGCCACTGCTACACCTGCATGGGCTGCCGCAGCTTCCTGACGCCGTATGTCGACGAAAACGGCAAGCCGAAGTACTACGGTCGCTTCAATCAGGGCGTCGTGACCATCAACCTGCCGGACGTGGCGCTGTCCTCCGGCGGCAACATGGAGAAGTTCTGGAAGATCTTTGACGAGCGGCTGGAGCTGTGCCACCGCGCGCTCATGTGCCGCCACGAGCGGCTCAAGGGTACGCTCTCGGACGCCGCGCCCATCCTGTGGCAATACGGCGCGCTGGCGCGCCTGAAAAAGGGCGAGCCGATCGACAAGCTCCTCTACGGCGGCTACTCGACCATCTCCCTCGGCTACGCGGGACTGTATGAGTGCGTCAAGTACATGACCGGCAAGTCCCACACCGACCCCTCGGCGACGCCGTTCGCGCTCGAGGTGATGCAGCACATGAACGACGCCTGCAAGCAGTGGAAGCAGATGCACAACATCGACTTCAGCCTCTACGGCACGCCGCTGGAATCCACGACCTACAAGTTCGCCAAGTGCCTGCAAAAGCGCTTCGGCATCATTCCCGGCGTCACGGACAAGGGCTATATCACCAACAGCTACCACATCCACGTGACGGAGAACATCGACGCGTTCAGCAAGCTCGCCTTCGAGTCGAAGTTCCAGGCGCTCTCCCCCGGCGGCGCGATCAGCTACGTCGAGGTGCCGAACATGCAGAACAATATCCCGGCGGTGCTCGAGGTGATGAAGTTCATCTACGACAACATCATGTACGCCGAGCTCAACACCAAGAGCGACTACTGCCAGGTCTGCGGCTTTGACGGCGAGATCGAGATCGTCGAGCACGACGGCAAGCTCATCTGGCGCTGCCCGAACTGCGGCAACACGGATCAGGACAAGATGAACGTCGCCCGCCGCACCTGCGGCTACATCGGCACGCAGTTCTGGAATCAGGGCCGCACGCAGGAGATCAAGGAGCGCGTGCTGCACCTGTAAGGCGGCGCGCAGAGAAAAAAATACCCGGCGGGCGTGTCTGAAGCGGCGCGCCCGCTGTTTGTGAGGAATTGCTATGAATTACGGTCAGATCAAGACCTGCGACATCGCCAACGGCGTCGGCGTGCGCGTGACGCTGTTCGTCTCCGGCTGCACGAACCACTGCTACAATTGCTTCCAGCCGCAGACATGGGACTTTCACTACGGCCAGCCGTTTGACGCGGCGGCCGAGCAGATCATCTTCAACGAGCTGGAAAAGCCCTTCATCCGCGGCCTGACGCTGCTCGGCGGCGACCCGTTCGAGCCGGAGAATCAGCGCGCGCTCGTGCCGTTTCTGCACCGGGTGCGCGAGCGCTATCCGGATAAGGACATCTGGGCGTTTTCGGGCTTCGAGCTCGACAAGGAGCTCACCGTCGACGGCGCGCACCCGCGCTGCGAGGTGACCGACGAGATGCTCTCGCTCATCGACATCCTCGTCGACGGGCGCTATGTGGACGCGCAGCGCAACCTCAGCCTGCGCTTTCGCGGCTCGGAAAACCAGCGCATCATCGACATGAACCGCACCCGCGCGGCGGGGCACATCGTACTCTGGGAGGGCATGAACGGATGGAAGTGAAGATCCGGAAGCTGCGCTCCGGCGCCGTTACCCCGCGGCGCGGCAGCGCGGACGCGGCGGGCTATGATCTCTACGCCTGCCCGGCGGACGGGCAGAGCGTCACGATCGCGCCGCACACGACGGCCATGATCGGCACGGGGCTTGCCCTCGCCATCCCGGCGGGGTATTTCGGCGGCGTGTTCGCGCGCAGCGGCCTTGCGTCCAGGCAGGGGCTGCGCCCGGCAAACTGCGTCGGCGTGATCGACGCGGACTACCGCGGCGAGTGCACCGTCGCGCTGCACAATGACACGGACGCGCCGCGCACCGTCGCCCCCGGCGACCGCATCGCCCAGCTTGTGATCCTGCCGTTTCTCGCGGCGGAATTTTCGGACGCCGACGCGCTCGACGAAACTGACCGCGGCGCGGGCGGCTTCGGCAGCACCGGCCGGTAAAGCAGCAAAAAACGCAGCCCCCTTCGAGCATCTCGAAGGGGGCTGCGTTTTGCTTTGTTCAGCGGCAGACTTGCTTTATTCAGCGGCAGTCTGCGAACACGGGCGAGAATTCGTCGAGCTTCTCGCACGTGTAGCGCCGGGTGTTGTCCTCGCACACGGGCAGCATCTGCTGCGTGAATGCGGCGCAGCGCGTCCATTCATCGGTGACGGCCTGACTGTGCGCGGTGTTCAGGTCATAGTGCTGCGCGAGATAGTCGGCGAGGTAGGGCGTGAATTTCTCCGCGCCGAAAATGTTCAGATGCTCGGCGTTGGCGAAATCATTGAGCGGGTCGAGGCCGATGGCGTCCATCTGCGTGTCGAAGTTCGCAAAATCATACCCGTATTCGTGCACGACCGCCTCCAGCTCGGCAAACACGGCGTCATAGTTTTCAATGACGGTGCGGTGCGGGAAGCGGGCAAAGAGCACGTTTTTGATTCCCTGTGCCTTGGCCGTCTCGCAGAAGGTGCGCAGGCTCTGCTCGTTGAAATCGTCGAGCGATTGCTGGCGCACGGGGATCTCATCCGTCTCCGTGAGGAACATGGAGATGGACAGAAACGGCTTGGTGTACGAATAACCCGCGTCGCGCGCCTGCTGCTGCAGGGACAGCGAATTGCGGATGAGGTCCGGCTTTCTCCAGTTGTCGTGGTATTTGAGCAGCGGTACATAGTACGACAGGCGCTTGCCCTGCACGCACTCGTTGATGGCCTGCACCTTGCTGCGTGAGAGCGGCAGCGTGTCGAGCCATTCGCGCGTTGCGGCCTTGCCGAGCTCCTTGCGCTCGTCCTCCGTGTAGAGAAAGCCGTTGACCTCGACCACGTAGACCGTGGGGCTCTGCCGCTTGGCGGCCTCACGCAGCATGGAGGGGTACATGGTCCCCTGTGCGGCCGACACGGCCAGCGGATAGCTCGTAAAGCCCGCGTGCTGCCATGCCAGCGGTGCGCAGTAGTCCGTGAACGTCTCGCTCGCACCGAGGATCATGACGTCGAGCGAGTTTTTCGGCTCCAGATAGAAGCTGCGGATGTACTGCTGCTCGGTGGCGTTGTTGACGGTCAGCAGCCGCGTGAGCGCGCCGTAGACCAGCGCCACGATGAGCAGAAACGCGATCACGCGCAGGACGGTATTTCTTTTTGCGTGTTGTTTTGGATTCATTGATGTTCTCCACATGCTGTGTTAAGCCCGCTTCGCGGGCTTGGGATAGCGGGCGCTGTTTCCCGGCTTAAAACTGCATATACACGAATTCGGATGCCTGCACGCCGGGGCCGTAAACGCCCATGAGCACGACGGCGAAGATGCCGGCAAGCAGCACGGCCCAGCGCAGGGCGAGACACTTCTCGTCGAGGATCTCGCGGATGGTGCGCTGCGAGCGCTCCTGAATGACGGAGGCGGTGAAGATCACGACTGTGCCGCCGAGCAGCACGGCCCAGTCATACCGCGTCAGCGGCAGGGCCTCGAGCACGGCGCCCGGCCGCAGCTGCGACAGGTGCAGGTCGGTCACGGATTTTAACATCATGCCCATCGCGGCGCGAAATCCGTCGGCGATGTCAAAGTAATAGCCGATGAGCACGACCACGAACGTGCGCAGCATGGAAAACACCTGATACCACGCGCTTTTTCGCTCGATGTGCAGCGCGGCGACGACCTTGTCCGACACCGGCTGCAGCAGCGTGGACACGAGGATGACCATGCCGTTCCAGAAGCCGAAGGCGACGTATTTCCAGCTCGCCCCGTGCCAGATGCCGATGATGAGAAACGTGATCAGCGAGGCCACGGCCGTCGGCAGGACCTTGCCGATGTGGCTGCCGAGGTGCTGCCTGGCGTGGCGTCCCCAATTGAGAAACGCCTTCGAGATCGACAGCGGGTAGAACAGGTAGTTGCGCAGCCAGTCGCCGAGCGAGATGTGCCAGCGGTGCCAGTACTCGGTGAGTGTGCGCGAGAAGTACGGGCGGCGGAAGTTTTCGCCCATGGTGATGCCGAACATCTGCGCCACGCCGCGCGAGATGTCGATGCCGCCGGAGAAGTCGGCATAGAGCTGCAGCGCGTACACGATCGCCGCCAGCAGCACGTACGTGCCGGCGTAGTCGGTGTACGCCCCGGCGACGGTGTGGATCATGCCCACGGCGCGGTCGGCGATGACGAGCTTTTTGAAAAAGCCCCAGAGGATCAGCTGTGCGCCGAAGCGGATGTTGTCAAAGTTATACTTGTGCTCGTCATAGAGCTGGTGCGCCAGCTGGTCGTACACGCCGATCGGGCCCTGAATGATCTGCGGGAAGAAGGACACGAACAGCGCGAGCTTGCCGACGTTGCGCTCGGCGGGCACTTTTTCGCGGTAGACATCGAGCACGTAGCCCATGGACTGGAACGTGTAAAACGAGATGCCCAGCGGCAGCAGCAGCCCGATGTGGCCGAGCGAGACCGTCAGCCCCACGGACGCGAAGAGCGCCTCCATGGACTCGGCAAAGAAGTTATAGTATTTGAGCACGGCGAGGATGCCGAAGTTCAGCAGCAGGATGGCGATCATGAGCGCCTTGCGGCGGGACTTGCAGCGCTTTTTGTACGCCTTGCGCTCCTCGCGTTCCCAGTCCTGCTTGTGCGCGGCGACGGTCTGCTCCATGCGCGCGGTCATGGCGTCCATGCCGCGGGCGCCGAAGTAGGTCGTGAGCGTCGTCACGACGATAAAGCCCATGTACCGCAGGCACACGAACGCGTAAAACGCGTAGCTGCCGATCAGCAGCACCACCCACTGGAACCGCTTCGGCACGAGGTAGTACAGCACCAGCAGCGCGAGCACCAGCAGGTAAAACGGCAGCGATGTCAGTGTCATGCTTCGTCCTCCGGCGTCCGGCAGGTGTTGAGCACGTCGGTCGCAAACCGGTCGCGCACGAGCGTGAAGTCCCCGCCGCGGCAGAGCGCCACGCGCGGCATATCACGCGAGAGGAACACGGCCACGCCCTCCGTCACGGAGTAGGCGCCGCAGCGTCCGAAGGCGATCACGTCGCCCACGCGCAGGGGCGGCAGCTGCGCCTCGCGCACCAGCACGTCCGCGGTCGTGCACAGGCTGCCGCAGAGCATCCACGGCCCGGCGGCGTCCGCGCTCTCGCGCAGAAGCGTCAGCGGCGGGGACTGCATGCCCATGAGCTGACCGTCATACTTCACCTGATGCATGCCGCCGTCGCACACGGCATAGTTCACGCCGAGGTTGCACTTGGCATCGGCCACGCCAGTGAGAAACGTGCCGCAGGGCGCGGCAAAAAAGCGTCCCATCTCGATCGTGAGCGGGTACTTTTCGCCAAAGGCGCGGATGTGCTCCGCCGCCGCGTCGAGCAGCGCGCCGTCGCGCGCCTCGGCATCATCGCGCAGGCACTCGGCGTTCAGCCCGGGGCCGTATTCCACGTGCTGCGCCGTGAAGCCGTACTTGTCGTGCAGCATCGTGAGGTATTCGTCCAGATGCGCAAGCTCCTTTGCGATCACGGCGTCCTTGCGCTTTTGCGTGCCGGAAAAATAGTGGATGCCCGCGATCGTCACGTTCCGGAACTCCGCGCGGCGCGCAACGAGATCCTCCAGCGCGGCGGGATCCATGCCGAACTGGCTGCCGGCGGTCAGGCGCGGCAGCACGCGCACGTGCTTTCCCTGCGCGGCCGCGGCGGCGCAGATGAGATCAAAATGCAGCGTGCTCTCGGCCGTGAGCAGGTCTGCCCCCAGCGCGACGGCGCGCGCGACATCGTCCGCGCCCTTGTTCACGCCGGAGTAGAGGATGCGCTCGGGCGCGATGCCGAGCTTTTCGCAGATCGTCAGCTCACCCGGGGAGCACACCTCCACCCAGCGGAACACGTCCGGCAGGCCGCGCAGCACGAAGGGGTTTGCCTTCATGGAGTAGCAAAGCTGCACGTGAGAGCCGAACGCGGCGCGCACTTTTTCAGCGCGCGCCGTGAAAGCATCCAGATCAAACAGATACAGCGGCGTGCCGTATTTCGCGGCCGCCGTTTTCAGAGCAGTCCTGTCCATCAGTCCTCGTCCTGCAGGCGCTGCACCATGGCCAGCAGACTCTTGGCGGAGTTGAAGTTCTCCGGCACGAGATCCTTTGCGCCGATCTCGATGTCGAACGCGTCGTTGAGCGCCGCGACGAGCGACACGATGTCGAACGATTCGAGAATGTGGTCGTCGATGAGCGCGGTCTCGGTCTCAAAATCCACGTCCGGGCGCAGATCGGTCAGAATGTCCATCAGTTCCTGTTCCATAATAAAATACCTCCTGAAATGTGAGTAATGTAAGCGATTATCGGTGGGCGTCGGCGATGCGCCCGGCCAGCGCGCGCATATCCGTCTTGCCATTGTCGAGCCGGGGCATGGCCTCCAGCTGCTCGATCTTGCGCGGCACCATAAAGCCCGGCAGATCGGCGCGCAGCGCCACGGCGATGTCGCGCTTGGTCACGTCCGCGCCGGTGTAAAACAGCCAGATCTGCTCGTGCTCCTGATCGTAGAGCGCGCAGGCCTCCTCCACGCCGGGCACCTTGGCCGCGGCGAGGTCGATCTCGCCGAGCTCCACGCGGTGGCCGAGGTGCTTGACCTGCCGGTCCTTGCGGCCGTGGAACATGAGGTTGCCGTCGGGCGCGAAGTGCCCGAGGTCGCCGGTCTTGTAGATGCGCTCGTCATACGCGCGGTTGAGCGGATTTTGCAGGAAGCTCTCGGCGGTCTTTTCGCGGCTGTTGTAGTAGCCGAGCGCGAGGATGGGCCCCTTGACGCAGATCTCGCCGATCTCGCCGTCGGGCACGGCCTCGTTTTGCTCCGAGAGCAGAAACACCTCGTAGTGCGGGTACGGCTTGCCGATCGGCAGCACGTCGGTGTCCTCGACCAGACCGGGCACGACGTAATACGTGCACGAGGCGGTCGCCTCCGTCGGACCGTACTGGTTGACGAAGCGCGCCTGCGGCAGCGCGAGCTGCCACTGGCGCAGGCAGCTGCACGGCATCACCGAGCCGGAGAAGCACACCTTGCGCAGGTGCTGCGGCACGCTGCACTCGAATGCGCCCAGCGCGGCCGGCACCGTCAGCGCCGAGACGCTCCAGCCCACGGTCGTGACGCCCTTGTCGTTCATGTATTCGAACAGACGCTCCGGCGACATGAAAAGTTCCTTCGGGATGATGGCCGTCGTTGCGCCGAAGCGCAGCGGCAGGTAAATGTCGCGCACGGCGGCGATGTAGTCCAGCGGCGACTGGTTGCCGAGCACGTCCTCGCGCACGATGCCCATCACGCCGGCGTAGTCCTCGATGTAGCACATGAGCGAGTGCTGCGCCGTGATGACGCCCTTGGGCGTACCGGTTGAGCCGGAGGTGAAGATGATGTACAGCGGGTCGAGCTCACGCGCGCGCGCGCGGCAGTCAGCCAGCAGCGCCGCGTCCTCGCAGCCCTCGAGCAGATCCTCCGCGATGAGGATCTCGCCGCTGAATTCCAGCGTCCTGGCCTTGTCGTAAAACGCGCGCTGCACGATCATCAGATCGGTGTCAAGCGTATTTAAAATAGAGTTGAGCCGGTGCACGGGCATCGTCCCGTCCATCGGTGCGTAGCAGCAGCCGGCGTATACCGCGCCGAGAAACACGGCCGGGGTGTGCGCGTTGCGCCCGCTCATCACGGCGATGGGCGCCTTGCGTCCGGCGCGCAGCCTTGCCGCCGCCGTGCCGATGATGCGCGCCTCGCGCCGCACGTCGGCAAAGGTCACCGCGCCGTCCTCGTCAAGAAAGGCGGGCTTGTCCGGACAGGCTGCGGCGGTGACTTCCAGCCAGTCGAGCACGTTTGTATCCATGCGTGCAGCTCCTTCCTGTTATCTATCCATAATCGGCAATTATCCTATCATGTTTCCCCGCTAAAAACAAGCAAAACCGCGACAGTTTTAAGAAAAGGTAAGATTCCCGCGCGCCCGCGCTCCGCACTTGACGCACCCGCAGCCAAAACGTACAATGGGTGTTGGATAACTGCACAGCTTTTTGGACAGCAAAAGGAAAAGCTGTTTGATTTTTACAAAAATATCGCTGGAAGTTTGTGTATAATACCCCTATCGGTGTGCAATAAAACGTGGTATCCTTTTGGTTAGTAAGCGTGACGGCTGAAGCGGGGCGGGAAACTCCGAAGCGTTCCCGCCCCGCCCCGCCGTGCGCGTTTCCGGTTCGGACAGGCTGCGCTTCGGAGGTCTGCCCTCCGGCCGGGATCAACAGGAGGGATGCCCGCGAAGGGAAAGGAAGAACGAAGATGTCAAAACAGGTTCAGAAAGTGTGCAATGCCATCTCCACCGCTGCGGTGGTGCTGGTGGTCATTCTGGCGCTGCTTCTGGTGGGCGTGCGGCTGGTCGGTCTGCGGCCGATGTGCGTCCTGTCCGGCAGCATGGAGCCGACGTATCACACCGGCTCGCTGATCTATGTCAAGCCCTGTGCGCCCGAGGACGTGCAGGTCGGTGACGCGATCACGTTCGTACTCAATGAGGACTTGGATGTCGTCACACACCGCGTGATCTCCATCGATGCGGAAAACGAGCATTTCTACACGCAGGGAGACGCGAACGACGCGCCCGACGGCGCACCTGTCTATTTCAAGAACCTCATCGGCCGCCCGGTGTTCACCATCCCGTATCTGGGCTATGTTTCGCACTGGGTCTCGAACCCGCCGGGGATGTATCTGGCCATTGCGATCGCGATCGTGCTCGTCGTTCTGGCGTTCCTGCCGGATATGCTGCGCAAGGCGGCTGAGGCCGATGCCCGCGATGCGGCGCGCCGAGCAGAGGCAGAAAACGTGGCAAAATGCACAGAAAATGGCGGCGAAAACCGTCAGATTTAAACATTTTCACGGGAGCATGAAATGTTTTCAAATCTCCGTGCATTAACTCAATGAACGCTGACAGCGCACGTTGGACGCTGTTGGGACATGGTAAGTTCGGAACATGATGCTTTTGTAAGGGAGGATAACACGAAATGAAGAAGAAAACTTTGACGATCGCCATCGCGCTCGTGCTTGTCGTGGCGCTGGCGGTTGGCGCGACGTGGGCGTATCTGACGGCGCAGAGCGGCCCGGTTGTGAACACGTTCACGGTCGGCAAGCTGTTTGATCAGGGCGGCGCGTTGACGCTGAAAGAGCACAAGGCGGTTGCGCAGACTTCCGGCGAGTATTCTTACAAGGTCACCACTGAAGAGGCGACGGGCAATGAGTACAATCTGCTCCCCGGCACCAAGATCGAAAAAGACCCGTTTGTTAAGGTCACCGGCCTGAAAGCCGGCGCTTCCTGCTATCTTTATGTTGAGGTCGTGGCTTCGGACGCGAGTAGCGTTCTGAATTATAGTGTGGCCGATACGTGGGAGCAGCTTGCTGGTGTTACGGGCAAGAACGGCGGCGCGGTTTACGTTTACAAGACGAACGATGGCAACAGAGTGACTGCAGATGTCACTGCGACCAACATTCTGGCGAGCAACCTTGTCGAGGTTAACGATTTTGACGTGAATTCGGATGCGACTGCCAGCCTGACGTTCTATGGCTATCTGTGCCAGTCCGCTGGTTTTGCGGATGCTGCGGCCGCGTTTGCCGGGTGCTTTTAAGTAACTCCCTCGCAGCTTTCCCTGAGCAGATCCCTTGAATACCTTGTACAGAGAGCTGTACATAAAAAAGAAAAGGAGAACGCTACTTATGAAGAAGAAATCCATTCTGATGGCTGCGATCGCAGTCATGCTCGTCGCGGTGCTGGTCGTCGGCGGCACGCTGGCGTACTTCACCGACACGAAGTCCGCGACCAATACGTTCACCATGGGCAATGTCAAGATTGCTCTGGATGAGCAGCAGAAGGGCGAAAACGGTCTTGAGGCCTTTGAACAGAACAAGACCCTTGTCCCCGGCAAGTCCAACGACGGCAATGCCGTTTCCAAGATCGTTACGGTTAAGAACACGGGTGCGAATGATGCTTGGGTTTGGGTTGAGCTGAAGATTCCCAAGTACCTTGTGAGCAAGGAATATCCCACCAACGAGAGCAAGAACGCACTGCACTGGAACAGCTACGGCTGCTTCAACGTGGAGTACAACTCCGGAAATTATTGGGGCCTCGCGACCAACGACGGCATCGTTGATGCAAACCACAAAGTTACCGACCCCAAAATGGTTGCTGTTGAAGATGGCCTCTGGAACGACTACAAGTATGTTGGCACTGAAACAATCGGTGGCATCGAGTATGTTGTAATCCGCACGACCATGGCAAAGACCCTGCCCGCTGGCAAGACCTCTCTGCCCAGCCTCGCTCAGGTCTACATGGATTGGCGCGTGACCACGAATGAAGATGGCACTCAGTACATCCTGCCCGCTGGCGATCCGATCTCTGCGAATGCTTCTTGGGAAGTCATCGTGACCGCTTACGCGATCCAGGCGGATGGTTTTAACACGGTGGATGAGGCTGTTGCTGCTTATAACAACAACGGCAAGTAATTCCCCAACATTTTGACCCCAAAGGGGCGGCGAAATCGCCGCCCCCATCGGGGACTCTGGCTCGGCTTCAATCCGGGCGCGGGCGGCGGGACTGCCGCTGTCCGCGCGCAGACTGAAAGAGAGAATCCCGCAAAAACAGTCCCGGCGCGCCTTCGGGCGCGGAAGAGAATCCCTGCGCACAGCGCAGAATAACCCCCGGCAAGGAGAAAGGTGGTTTGTGCATGAAGAAGAAGTGGACCATCGCGACGGTGCTCCTCCTGGCAGTGGCACTGCTGGCGGTCGGTACGTGGGCGTACTTTTCGGCCGTCGGCACGGCGGACAACGTCATCACGATGGGCTCGGTCAAGCTCGCGCTGCACGACGAGGACGGTAACGGCAATCCGTTCACGACCGTGCGCGTCATGCCCGGCAGCGTCGTGAACAAAGTGGTGTATGTGGAGAATGTCGGCACGGGTGCGTTTTACACCCGCGTGAAGATCACGCCCGAGATCCTCAACGCCGACAGCGAGCGCATGCCGCTCGACCCGAGCGAGCACCTGCTGGTGCTGGATCTGAACGATACCGACTGGATCGCCGGACCGGACGGGTACTATTATTATAATGGTGCGGTCGATCCGAAGACGGCCACGACGCAGTTGTTCAGCCGCGTCACGTTCAGCACCAAAATGGGCAACGAATACCAGAATTCCACGGTGCACATCTATGTAACGGCGGAGGCCGTGCAGACGGCGAACCTTGAGCAGTACGCCGCCAATGATGTCAGAGATGTATGGAAGCACGTCGGAGCGGTCGAGGCGAGCACCTCGAGCACGCAGATCGACCCGATCCCGACGCCCTGAGAAAGGAGGACGAAACCATGAAAAAACGCATTCTCTCGCTCGTCCTCTGTGCAGCCCTGCTCCTGAGCCTGTGCCTGTTCATGGGCGCGGGCGTGGCAGCGGATGCGGCTGCGGATATGGCTGAGACCGCAGGAACGGTCGAGGACACGCAGTCGTCTCCGACGGTGGGGCCGATTCTTCCGCTCGTGGTGACGCGGCCGCAGACGTCTCCTTACCGCGCCGCGCGCGCGCCGTCGCTTGCCGATACCGGTGAGACGCAGGATGATGGTCTGGAGCTGACTAAGACGGTTACGCCGAAAGCCGACGGCGGCTATACGGTGCATCTGGAAGCGTACACGACCGGCACGGTCACGACGAGCACCACAACGAAGCCCTGTGACATTGTCCTTGTGCTCGACCAGTCCGGCTCGATGGCGGACGATTTCAACGGGAATACGGCGAACAAGGAAGCGGACACTCGCCAGTACGCAATGAAGCAGGCCGTCAATACTTTCATTGACAATGTGGCAACAAAAGCCAAGGATGAAGGCGTGGAACACCGAATCGCGATCGTTAAGTTTGCGGGAGATTCCACGAACACGGTCGGCGATACTACGTATCAGGATGGCAGATATCGTTATAATTATTCTCAGGTCGTGAAAGAACTGACCGCGGTCAATGATGCCAACGGAGCAAATGTGACCACACTGAAAACGGCGGTTAACCAGCTGCAGGCTAAGGGCGGCACGCAGACGCAAAACGGCTTGAACCATGCGCAGAGGCTTCTGTCGAGTGTCGATTCCGCGCGCGACAGCAGCAAGGTCGTGATCGTGTTCACGGATGGCATGCCGGGCAATTCCGGTTTCGATGCAAAGGTTGCGACCAGCGCTATTGCAAGCGCAAAGTCGATGAAGGATGCCGGTGTGACCGTGTACACGGTTGGCATTTTCACCGGGGCGAACGTTGACCAGCTGTATGGCAACACCGGGTTCTCAAAAAACTCGAACGGAAGCGTTGGGAGTTATTGGGCCAACAAGAACACAAGCAATGGTATCGATGTTCCGGCTGGGAACCGCTTTTTGAACTATGTGTCCAGCAACTTCAAGGCTGCCTCGGAGATAGGGTTAAAGGATTATAAAGATGAACACTGGTTCTCCGCCAGTTATTACGGCTGGAAAGTGACGCGAAACTTCACCCGCGACAAAACCGGCTATTATATGACGGCGAGCAACTCGACGGCGTTGAATAACATCTTTACCTCCATCAGCCAGACGATCGGCAGCGCCAATATTGACCTTGGCAGCGAGACGGTCATCAAAGACATCGTGACGCCGTACTTTACGGTGCCGCAAAATGCCGGTGCTATTCGTCTCTCCACTGCAGCCTATAACGGCAGCGCATTTGGGGCTCCGGTCGCAGCCGATCCTTCGGTGACGGCAGCGATCGATCCGGCAACGCGGGCGGTCAATGTGACCGGCTTCGATTTCAACCAGAACTATGTCTCCACAAACGCTAAGGCGGATGGCACGTTCGGAAAGAAACTGATCATCGAGTTTGACGTCTCTGTGGAAGCTGGCTTCCTCGGCGGCAATCAGGTGCCAACGAATGATGGGCAGTCCGGCATCTATGCGAAGGGAATCATGATCAAGGCGTTCGATGTGCCGACGCAGGACGTGGAAGTAAAAAGCATCACGCCGACGGCGGATGACAAGACGATCTACCTTGGCGATTCTGCCAATTTGCAGGAGCTTGTGCACCAGAATGCCACATTTGACGGCACAAATAACGCTTTTGTGAACGCGACCTACACGGTCAAGGATGAAAACGGCGGAACGGTCGGCACGTACACGGTTCCTGCCGGAAGCAGCAGCGGAATATGGGAGTGGAGCGATGCGGCAAGCGGCGGCACCGTCGCCCCGGAGCAGACCACGACCTACACGGTGACGTGCACGGTTTCGCCTACGCAAAGTGGAACGCATGAGAGCGTTTCTAAAGATGCTGCGTTCACCATCACGGTCAACACCTGCAGCCTGACGATCTCCAAGGCCGTCACCGGCGACGGCGCGAACCCGAACCAGACGTTCGTGTTCGATGTGAAGGACAGCGCCGGTAAGGTCGTGACCACCATCGTGCTCAAGGACGGCGACAGCAAAACTATCACCGGTCTGGCCGTCGGCAAGTACACGGTCACCGAGGATACAAACTGGTCGTGGAGCTACAGCATCGTTGGCGACAACAACAAGACGGCTACGCTCAGCGGCACGACGCCCAGCGCCACGGTCGCTGTCACCAACCATTACAATTCGCACAACTGGCTCACGAGCATTGCCGACGTGATCAACACTTGGATCAGCGGCAGTGCCGCGCAGAAAAACTGAACAGGAGGGATGACATATGAAACGTATCTTTAACGGTTCAGGCGGGAGAAAGACCGCGCTCATCCTCTCCCTGTGCCTGATCTTCGCACTGGCCGTCGGCACGACGTTCGCCCTGCTCAAGGCGAACACCGAGCCCGTGACGAACACCTTCACGGCGGCCAAGTCCGGAACGGACATCGTCGAGAAATTGGATGGCAGCCAGAAAACGAGCATCGCCGTCAAAAACACCGGCACGGCCGTGTCCTATGTCCGCGTCAAGCTGGTCATGAACTGGGTGGACGATAACGGCAATGTCTCCGCCGAGCCGGTGAACATCACGCCGAGCATCACGGCCGACTGGTTCGAGCAGGACGGCATCTACTACTACAAGATGCCGGTCGCGGCAAAGGATTTCACGACCAACCTGCTGAAAACGCCCATCACGCAGGACGCTGCACCCGAGGGTTATCACCTCGAGGTGACGGTGCTGGCCGAGAGCATTCAGGCCGCACCGAGCAAGGCTGTGACAGAAAGCTGGGGCGTGGGCGTTGACAGCAACGGCTATCTGACGCAGCCGACCACGACACCATAAGGAGGGCAGCGGTATGAAACACAAAAAGTTTACCATGATCGTCGCCCTCGTGCTGGTGGTCGCGCTGGCTGCGGGGCTGGGCATCTGGGCGACGGGCGAGGAAAAGCTCCCCACCGTCACCTACTATGACGGCAACGACGGCAACAACGCGCGCTTTGCCTTTACCAACACCGGCAAGGGCTCGGCGACGGACCTGTTTGCCAACTTCTCCAACTGCATGCCCGGCGACAGCCTCACGCAGACCATCTGCGTCAAGGCCGACAGCGCCAACGGCGCGCAGGGCGCGAAGGTTTACCTCCGCGCCGAGATCGACGGCGACGCCTCCGCCAAGGAGGGCACCGCCATCAAGTACGACGATGTGCTCAGCCACATCAACATGACCGTGTCGCAGGACGGCAAGGTGCTCGCGACCAACAAGAACGCGAGCCTCTTCGACCAGCTCGACGCGGCCGACGGACTCAAGAGCGACGTCCTCGTTGCCGAGGTCTTCCCGAAGGCAGACCCGATCAAGCTGGACGTGACCGTTGAGATCGACCCCGCGATGGGCAACGCCTTCCAGGAAGCGGCTGCGCACATCAAGTTCGTCTTCTCCGCAGAGGACAACGAGCTGCCGCCTCCGCCGCTGGAGCGCGATAACCACGACTCGTACATCGCCGGTTATCCGGACGGTACGGTCGCACCGGGCAGACCGATCACGCGCGCCGAGGTCGCCGCGATCTTCTACCGCATCCTGAGAGATGACGGCCGTGAGGAGATCTGGACCACCAAGTGCTCGTACTCGGATGTCCCGGCCCAGAGCTGGTACACCAGTCAGGTCGCCACGCTCACCAACGGCGGTATCCTCGCCGGCTACAAGGACGGCACATTCCGCCCGCAGCAGTACATCACCCGCGCAGAGTTCGCGACGATCGCGGCGCTGTTCTTCCATGCGCCGGAGGTCGAGGACGATGCCTTCACCGATATCTCCGACAGCTGGGCGCGCGACTACATCAACCGCGCGGCGAAGCTCGGCCTGGTCAGCGGCTATGAGGACGGCACGTTCCGCCCGCAGAACCAGATCACCCGTGCCGAGGTCATGGAGATCATCAACAACGTCCTCTTCCGTACCCCGGATAAGGATCATCTGCTGCCGGACATGATCGTCTGGCCGGACAACAGCAACAAGACGGCGTGGTACTACGCAGCCGTGCAGGAGGCCACCAACGGCCACGAGTACGAGCGCGTGGACAACACCTCGCCCGAGACGTGGACGGAGCTCAGACCGCCGCGCGACTGGGATGCGCTGGAGGCAGAGCTGTCGCAGAAGTATCCCGACCGGTAAGCGTGCTGCGCTGACGGTTGGAAAAATACCATAGCGGACACCCCCTGTGCTGCGCACAGGGGGTGTTGCGTCTGTCAAAAAGTAATACTTTTTGACAAAGGATTTGCGGCCTGACTGCAGCGCACGCGCCGTCCGCCTCCGGCGGACGGCGCGCACGTTT
>ENA-OYXV01000845-OYXV01000845.1-human-gut-metagenome-genome-assembly--contig:-NODE-845-length-18218-cov-4.974123_pt1 | contig 18218 bp, 16 predicted proteins | sample MGYA00244846_ERZ653424 | MGnify/ENA primary metagenome ERZ653424 (study PRJEB26926, sample SAMN06165108) | human gut metagenome | biome: ENVO:00009003; feature: ENVO:2100002; material: ENVO:00002003...
GAGATCTAGTACGGTCTCGTGGGCTCGGAGATGTGTATAAGAGACAGGGCTTATAGCTGTAAGGCGTACCGTCATGGAGAAGCCGCGTTGTCCAGTAGTTTGTGTTGCTGGTAGGCTTGATCCCTGTTCCGGTGCTGGAAGCGGCCAGCGCGGAAGTCGGGAGCAGCGTCAACAGCGTCATGATAACGAGAAACGCCGAGACGAGCCTGGTTCTTAATTTTTTCAATGAGCTACCTCCTTGCAAAATTGCACAAGAAAAAGCAGACCGAGGCTTCCCGGTCTGCTTTGTGATATAGGATAACAGGATTTACTTTGTTGCCGGCTTGTCCACCGCCGAAATGCTGTACCCGCTGCGAAGAAATAGTTGGACACAGTACCAGCACTCCAAGCCGTTGGCGCCAGTCCCTCGTGCAAGGCCGACGCCGATAGCCGCATAGCTTTCATCGGTCATGTTTTCCATGTGTCCTGCGGATTTTGACCATGAATATACAAGCGTTTCCGCAAGCGTGGTTTTTTGCTGCGCAAGATAGAGCAGCGGGATCTGGTGGATATTTTCCCCAACCTGCCTGCAGTCCGTAACGGTGTAATACTTCCTGCCGTCCGGTCTGGTATGAGAATAGGTACCTGTGGCAGCCATTTCATCGGCCCGCACCTGCGCGGCGCGCATCAGTTGATCGTCGGCAGTCAAAGCTGCGATGCCACGCTCCGCACGGAGGGCGTTGGTGCGAGCTACAATATCCTGCTTTGCAGCATCCACATCAGAAGGCGCAGCAGCAGGCGGAACAGCTTCAGCGGAGGGAGCCTCGCCGGTGTAAGGCGCGTCGGTTTCAATTTGCACACATCCGCTGTCCGCATCCCAGAACACATTGAAGCCGACCGCTTTGCCAATGTCGCGGAGTTTCACATAGTTGTGTCCAGCAATACCATACGCTTCCATTTGCACCTCCTGCCCATCGACAAAAATACGATGGTTGCTGCGTTCAGCGAGGATTCCCGCAGCATAGGCGGAAGCTCCGCCTGTGATAATAGCGCCGATAAAAAGGCCCGTAAACATCGTGAGGATCTGCTTCTTCATGGAAAAGCCTCCTTATTTTTGATCTACTATTCCTTTACGATCATAAAGCGGCTTTTTCAACAAAAGATTTTAAGATGCCTGAACAGCCTGCACACACCAGCGCTGACTGGAATCTCCGGCAACGCAGGTAAGGAGAGTCATTCGGTTATCCGCGGTAGAGGACAAATAGCTCCAATCGCTGCTGCTGATTTTGGTCACAGTCTCCACCAGATAGGTGCGGGTACCCATGGATGTGGTATAGGTGATTTTATCGCCCACATCGAGATCCTTGATGCTGCCGATCACATATTTGGCGCCGCGATTATGCCCGCAGACAGCCACATTGCCGTTCCAGACGCTGGTACTGGTGAAATGCCCCAGCCCCTTTTTCATGCTGGCAGTCGTTTCACCTTCCCAGAGATAGTAATTCTTAACTCCGATGGCAGGAATGGAGATCTTTCCGACGGCACCGTTGGAGAGCAGAAAATCCTGTGTCAGCTCCGTGAAAGCGGGCGTCGCAGGAGTAGCTGTGGAGCCGCCCTGCAGAAAACCGGGGATCTCCACAGTTCCGCCGCCGGGAGAAATTCCGTAAATGCCGCTACCGGATGCAGAGATGCCCTGAAGACCAGGCAGCATGATTTTCTCCATCACCCCGGTTTGGGTGGTGCTGAGCTGCCCGTACTCCAGCTCGGGGATCTGGTAGTCCACCACATTTTTTCCACCGTAATTGTAGCGGGAGCCGTAGACGTCCTCATAGGAAGAGGAGGGATAGTATTCCGGGGTGCCATCGGTTTCAAAGGAATAATCGGCAGCCTGTGCGCTGACCGCCATCGCAGAAAGCATGGCAGCCAGAGTCAAAGTCAATGAGAAAAACTTCTTCATACGGGAGCCTCCTGTTCTTCTTCAGCGGGAACGGTAAATTCATGCCAGTCATTGTGCTTGCTGGCTTGGATCGTGTAAGTATGGTCACTCTGCGGGAAAGAAACGGTGAACTCGCGCCCAGCCAGATGCCTGGCAAGGGATTTTTTCACCTCAACCGCGACGGTATCTCCTGGATTCAGTGTGAGAGAGCCTGCATCGATAGCGGGAACCTCGCTGTCAGGCTCCACACGGAACTTTGCAATCAGCCGGTACTCTCTGGGCTTGCTGTCCGGAACATACACATAGACATTTTTGCGGCGGCGCAGCAGGATGAGTGCAGCGGCGGCGATGCCCGCGCAGAGCAGCACGGCAGCGATGATCAGCAGCGGAGCGGCAAGGCTGCCGTTATCCCAGATATGTGTTTTTACGGGGACGATCTCACTTCCGGTGTAAACCACAGTATAGGTGATGCTGTCCACGCCTTCCGAAGTAACGGTTCCGTGATATTCCGCCGTGGTGACATAACCCGTGGCGGCCTGATAACTGCTGGAGGCGGAATAGGTGGCGACCGCCTGATACTGGGCGGGAACCAGCGCCTCGCCGACGAGCGCCGTGCCGGTGACCTGCCATTCCACATTGGCAAGGGTGAGCGTTTTCCCATTTTTGACGGTCGTGGCCGGCACATAGGACATATCGTTGCGATCCAGATTGCCGATTACCTTCGTCTCGGTGGTTTTGCTGTATTTGGTGGTGTAGCCGGATGCCTCTGTGGAAAGAGTGGTATGATCCAGCGTCAACTCGCCGGAGAAGCCGCCTTTTTCATAGGGCATACTGGGCGAAAGCTCTGCGAGGATCTGCGCAAGGTCATTTTTGGCGGTATTGACTGTGACGGTTTCCGTTACAGTTTTGCTTTCCAGATACGGGTGTTCCACCTTGGTGGTATAGGCCCAGGTATAAAGATAACCGTCGTAGGAAAAGTCCTCTTCCTTCAGCTCATCTGGGTCAACCTCCGGGGAAATCGTGTAGGTTTTTACAAGCCGCTGCTGGCCGTTCAGGTTTTCCGCTACCAATGAATCGGGAACCTGAGCGGCAAAGGCGCTGACCGTCAGCGACATGGCAAGCAGCAGGCAAAGGGCCAGCTTTGATAAGCTCTTCATGGTGGCCTCTCCTTTTTTACAAATTCTGTTTGATGATTCTGGTGATGATGCCGACGGCGATGCCGCGTTCCTCATCCAGACGGGTAACGGCAAAGCTGACGTCGTCTTTTTTTCCGGGCATTCGCCGGTCATAGCAGGTGTGGGCAACCGCGTTGACACCGTTGTTGAGCCGGATGAACACAACGCCGTGGCGCACATCGGTCACTCTGCCGGCATATTTGCCCTGCAGGACGCATTTATCCAGATTGCTCTGGTTGGCGGCGGACGAAACGCTACGGATATCTGCTGTGATGGAAATATGGTTGATGTCGTCGCGGTCAATGGTGAGCACACGGACAAGAACACGGTCGCCGACGCTGTAATACTCGCGGGCGTCACCGAACCATGCGGCAGACAGATCACGGGCGAAAATCGTACACTCCACGCCAAACACTTCCACACGCAGGACTTTTTCCGCAACGCCAATGACGCGCGCCTGTACGACGCGCCCTTCATAGATCATGGGGACGCCATCTTCGTTGGTGTCCAGATAGAAGGTCTGACGCTTACGGAGCATGGCGGCCTTTCGGCTTGCCACAACGCTGCGGGCGGTGTTATCCAGACCCCGGACGATGAAATCGATCTCCGCGGTGAGCATGGTCGCAAGGATACTGTTCATCCGCTCCATAAACGGCTTGTATTTCGCCCCATACGGAACGGGTCCGGAATAGAGCATCATTTCTTTCAGCGGGATCGCAACGCGATAGCCCTTGTAGTCAACGACAACGATAGTACGGCCGGAAGGGGTCTGCTCCACGCCGTCCAACGTTCCGGTCAAAATACGACCGGCAATATGCGAGGTCTTGATCTCATGCCAGATGACCTCACGGCGTTCTTCTTCCGTTTCGATACGGTCTTTTGCATCAACGGTCAGAATGTAGGAGTCACGGCGTCCGGCAGGTGCGGGAGGTGCAGTAGGCTGCGGAGCAGCTTCACCATCTGCGGATTCCGTTTCATCTTCAGCGGGCGGAGCATTTTCCACATTTTCTTCCAGCAAAAGTGCATCCAGAGCATTTTCGCCGCTGCTGTCAAGGGGTGCCGGAGTGCTGCTGTTCAGCTCCTGCAAAATGCTGTCGTACTCCGGGTCCTCAGCCTTTTCATCGGAAACAGGGACAATCTCTGCGGCATCAGCGGTGTTTTCGGCATCCGGCTCGTTTTCCTCAACATCTGCTGTGCCGCTCACATCGCTGGAGCCGAGATCAACTTCCGGGGGTCCTGCCAGCGGAGTTTCCGTGTTGTCGCTGCCGGCGGCCTCCACCTGCTGCTCAGAAAGTTCTTTGGCGGATTCGGTTTCCATGAACTCTGAGGAGAAATCATCAGGGGGCGGGATCGGTTTTTTCTTAGGCATTAAGTGTCCTCCTTTTTCTTCATAATGGATTCTTTGGTTACGGCAACGACTTTTTCTGTCGATGCAGGCTTTTTCTTTTGCACCGGCTTCTTAGCCGCTGCCTGAGATGGCGGCGCCGATGGAGTTTGCTTTTCCTGCGGCTGATTTGCCCGCCATGAAGGGACATGGGAGGCGGCCTTGCTCGGCCGCAGCTTCTTTGCCTCGGGATGCTTGGAATAATCGTATTTATCTACCTCCAGTACATTTTTGCCACGAATGATGATCAGGGCTTTATCGACATCCATACGCAGAACCTCGTCCATGGTCATCAGCTTGCGTCGGCCGACGCCGTTGGTCTCCCGATATTCTGGCGTGTAGTTGGATACACGCCATGTTCCAAGCTGTTTGGCTTTGCTGGTGACAGAGATACTGGCCTCGCCGGTCCGGTCAGAAATAAATTCCGCCGTCAGAGCATCTGTGCAGCCAAGAAAAAGCTGCACATCGCAGTTGCCCAGAATTTCCTGCCATTGGTTATAGGGATAGCGGTTTTGAAGGCCGGCTAAATTCTGAAACACACAAGACATGGATAGGTTTCGGGAGCGGATGACCGAAATCTTTCTTGACAGGTCGGGAATGACGCCGCAGGCACACAGTTCCTCGCCGAGCACATGAACAGGGACCGGAAGCACCCCGCCGGGACAATGCTCATCCGCGTAACGAACCAGACGGATAAACACGAAGGAAAGGAACAGGGAGGAGAGAAAATCAAAGGTGCTGTCCTGGTCGCTGGTAATGCAGTAATACGCGCAAGGCTGCTTTCCCGGCAGCTCCAGATCGATCTCGTTATAGGCCGTGATGCTGCGAATATCTCTATTTTGGAAAACCTGCAATCTGGAGCCGAGACCAATGATGACACCGCCGCGCACTCCCTCTGACGCCTGCTTGAAAATGTTGTAGGGTGCTTTGGCGGGGTGCGTGAGGGGAAGAACATCAAAGAGCGCCTTCAGATCTTGTTCGGAGCTGGCGGTGAGTAATTGGTACACCTCGCCGATGTTCTGCTTTTCCTTGGGGTAACTGATGGAAACATAGAGGACCAGAGCCTTGAGCAGATTCATTTCGGCGCTGTCCCAGAAGTGGTCGCGTTCTTCGCCGCCAGTATTCTTAATGATGACATCGCAAAAGAGCTGTGCCATCAATTCCTGACCGCCGACCTCCGCGAGACAATTCCATGAATCGGAGGCTGACGGTGTGACCAGATTGAACACACGGACGGTGTAGCCCTGATCCCGCAGATATTCGCTGGTCTTTTCGTACAATTCGGACTTGGGGTCACAGATCACAAGGCTTGACTTCCGCGCTGCGCATTGGAGAATCATGTTGACGCAAAAGGCTCTTGTCTTCTTGGAGCCGCTGGCGCCGTAAACCGCAAGATTCCCGTTAAATCGAGTCTTTGGAGGAACACAAATGACCTGATGATCCAGCTCTCCGAGAATCGTACCGGAATGCTTGCGAATATCCGGAACAAGATCAAGCACCTCCGTCAGCTCCTTGCGGGACATAAACCCTGCGGTGCCATAGGTTCCCTTGTTGGAATAGACCAGGTTGCGCCGCCGGTCGTATTCGCCGCCTTCGCTGTGGCCCATCCGCATGACCATGAGGATCAGCAGCGCCAGCGCACCGATGCAGAGGCCGAGGCCATACAGCCCATACGGAAAGTGGAAGGCTGCCGCAAGGCAGGGAACGAATCCGGCGTCCGGGAATGCGGGAGACGTCCCAAACACGGCGCCGGCCTCCTGCCATGCACGGTAATTGGAAAAAAGCTGCGAGAGGTAGCCGCTCCCATAGAGCAGCGCCAGAGCAGCGATTGGAATGATAATGAAGAGCTGAATCAGCTTCTTTTTAGGAATAGAGCACGCTCCTTTCAAACTGTTGAAAATCAATGCTTTGCAGCATCACACACTGTCCGCAGATCTCCCGCAAGGCTTCTTCCTGATAATCGAAGCAGATCAATGTCCCTGTCATTCCGTGCAGCTCCAGCGCGGTATCGAAACGCCGGATGCGAGGAAAATCACAGGTGTAGGCGAACAGGACGGGATTCCCGGCACTATCGATGGCGTCATTCTCCACGAGCCAATTTGGTATCCGCTCATAGAGGCCGTCTGCAAGGATCGCATCGAGCGTCCTGCAATGCTGTGCGTCGCACAAAAGGCGGAGGATCGCTTCGCCATAACGGTCATTGGTCAGATAGTAGAAATGCGAAAAGCTGCCATCCAGCAGAAAGTAGCTGCGTGCGTCCGGCTGCATCAGAATGGGCAGCTGTTCCATAGCGGAGCCGAACACGATCCCGGAGATCTCCGTGTCCGGCATGACCCCTTCGATTTGCAGCAGAGCCTTGAATCGCAGCTCGGCTTTATATTCCCATTTCATCTGCGCTTTGGCGGTGTTATAGGTCAAAAAAATACCGCCATCCGTCAGCAGGATGCCGGTTGCGCGTGAACTTTTGATTTTCGCCCCTTGCGGGCCGATCTCTTTGACCTCTCTGGAGGTGTAATAGGCGGGGATTGCCGCACTTTGGCTGGCAGCGGAAAAAGGGGCCTTTTCCCACGGAAAGGCAGGAATGTCGGCATTGTGCATGATGGTCAGGATCTCAGCCATCCGGTGAAGCCGGAGCCGTCTGGAAATTTCGCTTTTGAGCTTGTTTGGCTCAGAACTGCCGGTCAGGTAGGCTGAAAACCATTCGGGAGCATCAGCCAACAGCAGCCGTTTGGCTGACGAGGTGAGCCGAAGTCCACGCAGGCCGTCTTTGGAGAAGGTACGCAGCAGCCCATCTCGCCGGAGAGCGGTAACGACACTTTCGAGGTATGCGGAACCACCCGGCAGGTGGCTGATTTGACGGATGGGGTATTCACCGCAGAGGGCGGTTAATGTCAAAAGGAGATAGGGCAGCGTATTTTGAGCTGGCAGCTGCCGGGGCTTTCGAGGCATAAACCGTGCTGCCTCCTTGTACGATATTTTACCGTAGGGCTTTATAGCTTGGGTAATTTTGCGGCTGGAGCGCCTTGAAAAAACGCAGTATTTTCAGCGCTTTCAGGGCGCTTTTTGTACATAGAAAAATAAGCGCCCTGAAAAGGTCAAAAATCCGATATGCTTTTTACACCATTCTGGCGCTCTGCAAGCCAGGCCGGAAACTGCGTGCTGTCCATGAGAAAAAGTCGTGTGCAATCCTCTTCGCCCAGCTCCGTGGTGTTGTAGGCGTCGCACAGCAGCCCATTGTCATCCGTCAAGATGAAGGAGGCCGCAACATCCAGAAACTGCTTCAGTTCCAGATTGTCATAATCACGGATACGCCGCTCTGGCAGCTCCTGCGCATAGATATGGGAAAAACAGACCACACAATGCTGAAATTGCGGCATAGTGTGGTGGGCGGCGTAATCGGAGAGCGCGGAGGTAAACGGATCCAACAGGAACTCTGTGCTTTGGCGCTGCCTGCGCTTTGGCAGAAGGCACGGGAGCTTGATCTCCAGAATGCCGTCATTTTCGCTGATCTCAATACCCTGCATGGTTTCAGCAGACCGCAGATATTCCTCTTTTTTGATGCTGGTAGTGGCATAGATCAGGTGGCGCAGCCGGCAGGTGATCCGCTCGGCCCGCAGCGCCGCATCCGTGGACAACACCTCGTAGTTGTCGGGATAACGCTGGATATCCGTCGTGTTCATGGCATAGAGCGCATTGTTCAGCCGTTCGATCTCAGCCAGAATAGATGTAATTCTTTGTGATATGATGGCCCTGTTCAAGAAAAAACTCCTTATTCGATTTGATAATACTGCACTTCGCCGCCCGAAGAGACGGTACAGTAGCCGCTGGTGTTTGGTGTGTGGATCTCGGCGATCTGCTCCGGCTGCTCAATCAGAACGATGTATTTGGGCGGAACCTCTTTTACCGCGGAGAGCATTTGGTTGATAAGCTGCTCTTTACCCGGCTCCGCGTAAATGATCTCGTAAACTTCGCCATCCGCAAAAAAGATGATTTTGGCGGGATAGTCACTGACAGAATGATATTCCACCTGCTCCATAAAGTCGGTAAGAACCCAAACGGCCTTTGAAAGCCCGTGATCGATGCTCTCCTCCGCATCAGCGGGAATGCGGTAATACTCGCCGCGCTGCACAATGCGGCCCTGCTTTTGCAGGTAGGACAGCAGATTTCGGATTTTACTTTCCTTGTGCGGATAGAGCTTCAAAAGCTGCATCTCCGTCAAAGCGCGGTACATGGAAACATCCCGCAGGATGCCGGCGGCTTCCTGCCCATAGATCTGTTCCCTCGTTTTCATTGAAACATCTCCTCGTTATGCGTATTGAAGCCGTATAATCGCCGTATTGCTGTTGGTTGTGGAGCGTTATACGTCTTAAATGCGTATTGTGTACGGATTAGCATGGATGCTGCTTTGGCGCAGCACGCTGAGCAAGCTCGGCCAGCTCCCGGCGATCCGTGGTGATCAATTCCTTTTCCATTTGACTGCACTTGATCTCCACGGCAATATTATTGTTATTTGTACTGATGAGAGCGCTGCCGCGCTCAAAGTGCGTAATTTCCATCAGCTCAGCTTCGGAAAGGTGCAGGACACCTTGGACACGCTGGGCTTCTTCCTCCTCCAGATTCAGCAGGATCTTCGTTTTGCTGTTGTTGATGATGCCCTTGCCATATTTACCGTCGTCCAGCGCAAAAAAGTCATTGAGATCCTGTGTGGCGCAGACAAGGCTGCCGCCATAGCCGCGGATCGTCTTGGCAAGCTCCAGAACGGATTCGGCGGCCTGCCGGTTGCTGCTGGCGCCGATGAGTTGCCAGCACTCGTCCACGAAGATGGCTTTTTCCGCCGTGCGGTTCTCTTTGGCCTTGTCCCATACAAAGTCGAGAGCAACAAACATCCCCACCGTCAGCAGATCACCGGTCAGCTCAGAAATATCAAGGACGATGTACTTGTTGTCCAGCGCCACATTGGTTTGCTGATTGAAAGAGCGGGCAGAGCCGTTGACCAGCCGATTCAGGATGTTGGCAAGGCGCTTTGTTTCCGGAGAGGCGGCGAGAATTTCATACAGGTCGCCCAGGATCGGCATTTCTTTATAGCACCCTGGATTTTTCGGCTGTTCCAGAGAAGCATTGTCATGTGTGATGCCCTTTGTCCCGTAGGTGCAGATCATGGCATCATCCAGAAGCTGCCGCTCCTCGTGAGACATGTCCGGAATTAAGAGGCTGAAAAACGTGTGCAGCCGCTGAATTTTGGCTGCCAGCAGAGATTTTTCCGCGCCGGGTCCATCCAGCAAATCGTCCACAGACTTATCTGCTTTGCGGATCTCCATGATATTGATGCAGTTTTGGGATGCCGGGGATATGGAAATGAACTGACCGCCGATGTTGGAACAGGCCCGGTGAAACTCATGCCCTTTGAGCGGCGCGATGATAAAGACCTGAATTCCCTTGCGGCGCATACGCAGAGCCATCAGCTGAAGTGTAAAGGTTTTTCCTGCTCCGCTGGTTCCGAGAATGGCGATATTGGCATTCTTGTAGACGCGGGAATCGAAGATGTCCACGATGATGAGAGAATTATTGTGTTTATTGACGCCGAGAAGAATACCGTTGTCATCACACATCTCATAGCTGGTGAAGGGATAACAGCTGGCGGCTCCCGTTGTCAGAACATTCCGCTTAGACCGCTCATAGAGCTGGCGTTCCAGAGAAACCAGAGGGAGAGAGGACAAAAAAGCCTGCTCCTGACAAAAGGAACAGGTCTGCACATCCATATCCTGCGAGAGCAGGAGCTTTTTCATTTCTGCGACCTTCCATTCAAGGTCGTCCACGCTGCCGGCTGTGATGGTGATAAGCAGGTTCAGATAATAAAAATCCTCGTTGTTGGAAAGACCGTCTTTTAGAAAATAGCCGCTGCGGATCGCACCGTCGAGGTCGTCAAAATCCGTGTTGGTGTCGCTGGTTTCCTTAATTTTGCTGCGGTTGATACGGAGCTGCTGCCCCAGCTTTCTGACCATGCGGTCCTTTGGCTGCCGCGCGAGAAAGACGTCCAGATCGATTCCGTCGCCGGCGTTGACCAAAAGGCTGAGCCAACCGGCGGGAACGCGCGCTTTATAACCGTCTGATGGGACAAGAAGATAGGCATAATACAGCCCATCTACACAGAGGTAGTTTCCGTGGGTAAGGTCGATGCTGTCAGGGGCATAGAATTCATTGACGGGAATTGCGTTGATATCCCGTCCGGAGGCCATGTAGTCCGCCAGAACGGACTTCACCCGCTGGTAGAATGGCTCACTGCTGGCCCTGCGGCAGAGAATGTTATAAAGAATCTCTGCCGTGGCGTCGTCCTCATTCTCAGGGGAAATGACCTCGTTGCCGCACTGCCGCAGATAATTTGCCGCCGTGCGTGCGGCTGTTTGCAGGGAAGCGATTGCATCCTCTTCCTCATGTCCGCGTTTGGTTCCGGGCAGCGGCTCATACTCGAAAACGAGAAAAAAGCGCCTTGTGATTGCCTCACGGGAGCCAAGCTGCCGAATGAGCTTCAGGTAGTCTTCCTGCAGGACACGGCAGCGCGGATCCTGCTCATGCTCCAGTTCCTTGCGGACGGTATCCAGATGCCGGTTAATGTCCGCACGCTTTGTCAATGCCTTGAATTGCACCTTGACCGGGGCAATTTTCAGATAGGAAATGAAGGAGTAAATGATGCTGCGCTGCTCTCTCGCGCTGCGCAGCAGGAAGTTGACGGGAACCACCTCTACAACCTTGACATAGCGGTGATCTCTTGTATAAATGACACCGTGCTCAATCTTCTCGATAGGGATATAGTCCGCCAAGGCGTTGAGCGGCTGAACGGCTTCTTCCTCCTGCAAGAAGGTCTTGAACTGCGTCACGCTGCGCTGCTTCAGATCAACAGAAAATCGGCTGCGGCTTTTGGGGAGCGGAGGATCTTCTGCTTCGCAGTCGCTTTTCCGCTGCTGCGCCCAGCTGGGCAGCAGCGTTTTTCCGTTTTTGCCGCCCTGCGTCCCATCGCGTGAAAGGATTCTGCGGTTGTGCAGAAAGCAAAAGAACAGGCGGATAAAAGCGGACAGGCTCATGCCGGATACGCCAATCAAAGCGAGAAGCACCAGCGGAAGAGCTGTCAGGCATAAAATCACAACGCGGACGGTGAGGGAAAACGGAAGGTGCAAAACCGGCACACCAACCGCGAGGCCAAGGATGACCGCCTCAATCGTATTGCGGGTTTTCAAAAGCCCGCCGAAGAGTGTGCCGCCCTCCATAAAGTTGGGAGGGATCACATAAACCTCAAATTCTTCCGGTTTCATAGACAGCCTCCCTTACATCCGGTCTTTCCGCTTCGGCGGATCGGGCATCTTCTTGACGATCTCCTTATGATAGTCGATTTCGCCGTCCGGTGCGGTAAAGGGCTTCTTGATTACGGTATCAACGGCATACTGCTTGTACCATTGGACGCCATCGGCAGAGAAGACCTTCTGGTGTTCACCGTCCGGCGCGGTATATTGCCCGGTATGGTACATTCCAAAGGAAATGCCCTCCGGATGCTCCGGAGAATACTCTGTGCCGGTGATGCGCCCACCGCCGATCTCAATGCCGGAATAGGATATTTGCGGTGCGGCGTCTCCCTGAGCGGTAATGCCCATGTAGGAGGACAACGCCTGTGACGCAAACTCTCCGGTGATGGAGCCGGTGGAGTGCAGGTCTCCGGCTGCGACCATACCGATCACATCGTTGGCAAAACGTCCGCCCTCCAGCATGGAATTGGTAAAAATACGCCCGCCGAGGCCAACGGAATGCTGTGACTCCCTGCGGAGTGAGGAAACCGAGGCGGTTCGGGTACTGGAAGCGACTTGCTGATGGGTCACGCCCATCTGCGACTTTTGAGAAGCGCTTTCGCTGCGCGTCTGCTTTGCCTGATGAACAACGCTTGCTGCCTGCCGCTCGGCATTTACAGTACGCTCCGTGGCCTGATGCGCGTCGGGCATGGTGGAGGAATACGCTTTCTGTGTCGTTTGCGTCGCGGTTCTTACAGCGTCATTGGTGATTTTCCGACTGACAACGCCGGCCAGACCACCTTGCAGAAAGCCGGAAGATCCGGATGCGGCGGCGCCTGCGCGGCTGGAGGCTCTGTCGGCAAAGTTCCCGACAACTTTTCCGGCCATGCCGGCAGCGAGGGAGACACCCTTGAATGCCACCATCGCCTCACCCAGCATGGAACCGCCGGTATGCCCCACGTTGACGCCGATGCTTGCCATGAAGCTGTCGATTTTCTGCGAGACTTTGAGAAAGCCAACCGCGCAGAGAAACCAGACCAGGACATTCCCCGTCACGGCCTCGCGGCTGGAACTGCTGACTGCGGCTTCAACATCGCTTTCCTCCAGAGCAAACGCAGGTACCGCCAAGGTGAGCGCAAGCAAAAGAACGGTGCCCAGCAGCGGAATGATTCTATGATATTTCTTCGTGGTAATGACCTCCTACATGGAAAGCGGATTTGAGATGAATGTGCCGACCATCGTGATAAACAGCCGAAGACACCATGCGTTCATCAGCAGCAGGAATATCTGCCCGCCGAACATCCGGCACCAGCTCTTAAAAATATTTGCGGTGGATTGCGATGCGCCCATGGCAAAGGCTACCGGTGCGGTATAGACCAGGACGCCCAGCAGTACATACCGTTCTGCCGCTTCAAACAGCAGCTTAATGTAGTTCCACGCAAGAATCAGTGTCAGAATCAGAACGATCAGCGCAACGCCGCCGTTGGCACAGACGCCGATGATGGTCAGCAGAACAGAATTGAAGCTGGCAAAGTCCAAAGAAGGAAGCTCTGAGGACAGTATCCACGCATAAGGCGTTCCGCCTATCGTCAGCGCAATGTTTACGATCTCATCTGCATAGTACGCAAGCACAATGAACAGAATCGCCTTGGCGGTCAGCTTGACCGGATCCTCTGCGTCCACGCCCAGGCCCAGTCCGTAGTTCTTGAACAGATTCCAGACCCAGCCCAACAGGATCAGTCCGATGGCAAGTGCCACCAGAAGGCTATACATGGTTTCCGCTGCGGGAAAATATCGCAGAAATGTGTTCATGTCACAGCCCAATGCCCCCAAAACAGAGGTGTTGATCATATCCAGACCGTACATGATCTGCTCCGCGATCCACTCTACAATACCGTCTAAAATTCCCATGGCTTTTACGGGGCGGTCCACTGCCCGCCGCTGAAGAAGGGCGTAACATAGCTCATAATGAAGCCAAGGCCATTCAGCACGGCCCAAGTGATAATGATTCGCTTGAGCCATGCCCGGCTTTCATCGACGGTTCGGCCGCTGCGGGAGAAATTCATCATCAGCAGTGCGACTGCGGCCGTAACGATGGCTGCAATCGTGGAGATGCCGAGGATCTGCGTATAGACATCCCGCATGATCTCATTGGCCTTCTCCCAAACAGTTGCGGCGGATGCCGACATACAGAGCGAAGCCGACAGAGTGGCGGTTATAAATGCCGCGTACAGCCCTCGACCGATGTTAAAGTGCAATTTTTTTTCATTGCGGGGGAACGGGCGCTTGTGATTCAAATGCATTACCTCCTTGTTGCGCGCTGAAAGCAAGACGCAGCATCCAGCGTTATCCGGATGCTGCGTCAAGTTGACTGCAAAAAATGGCACCACCAAAGGTGATGCCATTTTGCGGTCGCTTTCTATTTGTTTATAGTTTTGAGTGTACTTAGTTTAGCATATGGGAATTTCGCATTCAATAGCAAAACACTTCCAATTTTCTACCAATATTACGGCTGATGGAAAGTTATAACTTGTGATAGCCAAGGACCGAAACAATGTACTACAAAAGATAAAATAGAAATGAGGTAGGATAGGAATGAGACTAAGAAAACAATGAGGAAATGATAGATATGGTAGGACTTTAAGTTTCGTGTTTTTTAGATTATTATAAAATATTAATGACACACCTTCAGTTAGAAAAGACTGTGAATTAGGAGAAGCGACGATGACTATTGACTTGAAAACGAAAATTCTACACGATATAGCGTATCAAATGAAAAAGATGCTGAAAGAATGGAAGACATCTTTTTCGTGTGATGAGAAAGATGAGGAAGTCATCTTGGAATATCTAAATACGGTCGAGAAGCTAATACTTCCTAAGCCAAGAACAGTGCTCGTTTCGAAAGAACTCCAAAAGAAAATTGAAAATAAAAATTTTACAGAAAAAGGACAGACTGTATCAGCAAAAAAAGCTTCAGAAATAGTGGACGATATTGAATATTTTGAAGATCAATTTAAGCGAGGAAGAGACGTTAACAATCACTTAAGCAAGCAAATTTATAATAGCAAGTGTAAAGATATACTCCTTAACACATGGAATATTAAACACATTCATTTAAACAAAGCAGAAGCTAAGAGTATGGAGAGTATGAAAAACAATAGAGCGGATTTTCTGCTTTTTTGCATAGTAGAGGACAGTGATGTGCTTTTTTTAGATGTTCGGCGTCATCCAAATAAAAGAGGATTTTCTTCATATAGCCTATTGCAAATTGCGTTTAATAATGATTGGATGACTCATTTGGGGTTCGAGGAAGTAGATGATTATATTCCATATTCAATGGAACCGATAATTAAGAATGATGAGGATCTTTATGAGCTATATAGGGAAAATTGCAATTTGCCATTTGATTTTGAAGGGCATGCATTCATAAATATAAGTAATGGAATTGTTGGAAGCGGAGATAAAAAGAAAAATGTAAGAAGACTTCTTGAATTGAAAAGACGGATAGGGGAAATCCCTTTTACCGAAGCCGATTATCTTGGGATGATTTCGAGCGATGTCAAAGGAATATTGGGAACGATTAGATTTCAGCATAACAATGTGAAGGTTGAATATCAACTGAGCGTCGATTTATGCATGACGGAAGCAAAAGAAACTATGACATAGGGATGCTTTCTATCCTTTTGGAAGTGGGAGATTTAACGCTAACACAGATAGATTGACTGCCTTTGGTAAGTTACACAAAAATATAGCGTTGCATTATGCGAGAAATGTGATATAATACCGATGAATCGTATTAGATATCTGCGTATACGAAGAAAGGATGATTTGCAATGACGATTGATAGAATAACAAGGATTCGAGAGTTTTGTGTTGGGAATGCTGAAAGAAACGGTCAAAAGGTTTTTGAAATTATAAGGGATTCTAAAGATGTTGATGGCGGGCTAAATTTTGAAGAAGAAATCGAACAGTATAAGATTGGCCCCGACGGGTGGATTTGTGAATCACGAATTGACAAAACTATACAACCAGAGACTGGATCAACTATTACAAGGCATCGGAACGAACGTACATATGCAGTACAAGATAATAACGTATTAGAGATTTTGGAGACAAATCCAGAAGCGCTACAGCAGTTTTTGGCCTTTGAAAGAACTATGGTTGAGCAAAGAAATATACACTGACTTTTATAGAGTAGATATTTCCTTTTCGCCTTTACTATGCTAGTGATGAGAAAATTGCGACTTGAGATGCACTTATTCTAAGATTGGTAATTGCCGCGATTCCACACAATTAGTGAACATATGTATCGCTAATTGTGAGGAATTGACTTTTTTGAATATAGTGAGCTGAACAAGAAAGCCTACATCCACATCGAGGACTGGCGGAACCGCCCTTTGCAGGAGGCGCTATCCGTATGTCTACGTGGATGGCATCTATCTGCGCCGCAACTGGGGCGGAGAATACGAAAATGTCGCCATTCTGGTGGCAATTGCCGTGAATGAGGATGGCTTCCGTGAGATCCTGTGGGCCGCCGAGGGAATGAAAGAGGACAAGGCCAGTTGGGGCAACTTCTTCCAGTGGCTTCGCGGGCGCGGCCTGAACGGTGTGAAGCTCATCGTGCACTGGAGGCCGTGGGCGAGGTGTTCCCAGACGCCAAATATCAGCGCTGCACGGTGCATTTCTACCGCAATGTTTTCTCTGTTGTGCCCAAATCCAAGGTCAAAATTGTGGCAAAAATGCTCAAGGCGATCCACGCCCAGGAGAGTAAGAAGGCGTCCCGCGAGAAGGCGAAAGCCGTGGTCGCCGAGCTGCGCGCCATGAAGCTGAAGGAGGCCGCCAAGAAGGTCGAGGACGGCATTGAGGAAACGCTGACCTACTGCGATTTTCCCAGCGAGCACTGGACGCGCATCCGCACCAACAACGTGATCGAGCGGCTGAACCGTGAGATCCGCCGCAGAACCCGCGTGGTGGGGACGTTCCCTGACGGAAATTCCGCCCTGATGCTGGTCTGCGCGAGGCTACGCCACGTGGCAGGCACCCAGTGGGGCAATAAGAAATACATGAATATGAAGCATCTGGAGGCGGCTCTGGACGACGCCTCTATTGCTGGCTGATTTCATCCAGCCGGGGTCTGCAAACACTTTTGCTCATAAATCTTGACGGCACCTTGACGCCACCTATATTCTACAATAATTTCTAAAAAATCCGCATTTCAAGTTAAATTGAAATGCGGATTTTCATAAGTGCAAACAAACTCATTCTGTGATATTATCCTGCCAAAAGTGATAAATGGGATATGTTTTAAATTCGTGCTGAACTTGGTTATCCAGTTCCTCAAAATGATCTTTGGCGAGGGACTGCTCGCCAAGAAGGAGATATGCAGCAGTAAGAATGTCATTAGAGGACGTTGGATCAATGATGAGATTGTATAAGAGTTTTCGCTCTTCTGCATTTAATGACCGCTGGCGCTTTACAATCTGCAATTTGTTCAATAGCCGAATTTTGTAAGGAAGTTCCGCCTCTGTGGCATCCATAATCCAGTCGGAGAATTCACTTGCTGTTCGGATAATCTCGGGATTGTTTTGCAAGTCGTATGCCTTAATCAGTTCTAATAGAAAATAGTTTGCGCGAATCATCAACTCACTATGTCGTTCAATTTTTTGAAACGATGGCAGAAGAGCATCTAAGCGAAGATTATCTGCATTTACTATATCGCTTGCGTGTAGAAGTGCAAACTGTGAAATTGGCAGTTTATTTCCGTCAGAGCTTTCATAGATTATAGAAATTTCCGCTTGAAAGAAATCAAGAATACGATAGGTGTTCGCCTTGCCTTCCACCTTTTGCGCACGGACAATGAATTTTAGACCCGCAATATCAACGGTGAAGACTGGTGGGAGGTCATCGCTTGGATCTGAGACGTCTTTATTATCAACCAATGCTGTAATCAAAGTGTTGATATTGTTCCAATCTTTGCCAGTTAATGTCTTCAAATTGATATCTTTTTTGCAGTTGAAAAGATCGAGCAACTGTACAATTTTTTTTAGATATTGAAGGTCGTTTGCTTCCGCCTCAACTGAATAATCGGAAAAGTTTGCACCTTTGCGGTCAAAAGGTATTGTTATCCCATCGTATGAAAAAGCGCCGGCTTTGATATAAGACAACATAAATTCGGAATCAATGGTTCGCTGTCGCAATTTATCAGATGACTTATAGTTTACGCTAAATGACTCGGAATGCCTGTGTGCAATTATTGAGAGACTGTCTCCAACTAGAGTCGTAACTGTATCTGCGTTTAGCACAACATCGACACTATTATAAAATACTCGATCCCCTATGGCAACAAGGGCGTTTCGGTGTTCTCTAATACTCAGATTTTCAGGGAAAATTTCAAGGGGTTGGGGAATGGGACTCCCCCGTCTCCCTTAATTAAAGATATTGTTGGGTAAAAAAGAAAGGTCAGTCGATTT
>ENA-OYXV01000857-OYXV01000857.1-human-gut-metagenome-genome-assembly--contig:-NODE-857-length-18115-cov-9.872591_pt1 | contig 18115 bp, 11 predicted proteins | sample MGYA00244846_ERZ653424 | MGnify/ENA primary metagenome ERZ653424 (study PRJEB26926, sample SAMN06165108) | human gut metagenome | biome: ENVO:00009003; feature: ENVO:2100002; material: ENVO:00002003...
GCTAAGGTACGATAGTTTTTTCAACTTCTCAAACACAGGGTTTTGCACATGAGCCCCAACAAGGCCGTGGCGTGGAAGAGCGGCAATTCCGGCGTGGCCGATGTTGACGCCAGCGGAAAAGTCACTGCCGTGAAAGCCGGCACCTCCGACATCACTGTCACCACGGCGGACGGCGGCAAGACCGCTACCTGCAAGGTGACCGTGGCCTCCAAGGCCGTTCCTGCCACCGGACTTACCCTGAGCCTTTCGAGCGTCGCATTCGTCGAAGGACAGACGAAGTCCATCAATGCCACTGTCACGCCGTCCAACTCCACGGACGAGGTTGTCTGGCCGAGTCCTGCCCAGCTCACCTCCAACGGCGGAGGGTCGTACACCGCCAAGAAGGCTGACGATTCTGAAAGCTTCGACCTCGAAGTGAAAGCAGGTGCGGCGAGCGCGAAGGCCGGCGTGACGGTCTATCCGATGTGGTTCGTTGAATTCCTCACTGACAAACTGGTGCCTGACGGATCCACGAGCACAATCACTGAAGGTGGCGAGTTGACCTGCTACTTCTCGAAGAAGAAGACCGGAATCACAGGCGATTTCTACATCGGGGATGACATCCTTCCTGCGGGTGATTTCACCGTCAGCTCCTCGGAAGCCGGCATCGCCACTGTGAAAAAGGTGGTCGTCAGCAGCAAGTACAATGGTTTCAAGGTGGTGGGCAAGAAATTAGGCTCTTCCACTATCACCGTCAAGATCGGCGATGTGTCCAGATCAATCAAGGTGACCGTGACCGAGAAGACCGTTCCGGCGACGGGACTTAACGTCACCCCTCAGAATCTCACTTTTGTCGAGGGACAGACGAAGTCCATTAGAGCCACCGTCACGCCGTCCAACTCCACGGACAACGTTGTCTGGCCGAACAGTTCCTACCTCACCTCCAAGGGCGGAGGAACGTACACCGCCAATAAGCTTGGCTTTGACAACTATGTCGGCTTCGATCTCGATGTGAAAGCCGGCTCGGTGACCAAGAAGGCCGGTGTGATGGTCTATCCGATGTGGTTTGTCCATTATAGTAAGAACAAGTATGAGTTGGTACCTGATGGCTCCACGTATGAACTCGATAAAAACAAAAAGATAGCTTGCTACTTCTCAAAGAAGAAGTCTTATGCCACTCATGAAGACCGAATCGATAGAGACATCCTCTCTGAGGGTGATTTCACCGTCACCTCCTCAGACAACAGCGTCGCCACTGTTAGAAAATCGACCGTTGGAGCCGGAGGCAGAATATACCACGGATTTGATGTGTCAGCTTTAAATGTAGGTAGTTCCACGATCACCGTCAAGATCGGCGACGTGTCCAGGTCATTCAATGTGACCGTGACCGAGAAGACCGTTCCGGCGACGGGACTTAACGTCACCCCTCAGAATCTCACTTTTGTCGAGGGACAGACGAAGTCCATTAGAGCCACCGTCACGCCGTCCAACTCCACGGACAACGTTGTCTGGCCGAACAGTTCCTACCTCACCTCCAAGGGCGGAGGAACGTACACCGCCAATAAGCTTGGCTTTGACAACTATGTCGGCTTCGATCTCGATGTGAAAGCCGGCTCGGTGACCAAGAAGGCCGGTGTGATGGTCTATCCGATGTGGTTTGTCCATTATAGTAAGAACAAGTATGAGTTGGTACCTGATGGCTCCACGTATGAACTCGATAAAAACAAAAAGATAGCTTGCTACTTCTCAAAGAAGAAGTCTTATGCCACTCATGAAGACCGAATCGATAGAGACATCCTCTCTGAGGGTGATTTCACCGTCACCTCCTCAGACAACAGCGTCGCCACTGTTAGAAAATCGACCGTTGGAGCCGGAGGCAGAATATACCACGGATTTGATGTGTCAGCTTTAAATGTAGGTAGTTCCACGATCACCGTCAAGATCGGCGACGTGTCCAGGTCATTCAATGTGACCGTGACCAAGTAGACCGTTCCGGCGACGGGACTTACCCTGACTCCTAAGAGCCTCGCATTCGTCGAGGGACAGACGAAGTCCATCAGAGCCACCGTCACGCCGTCCAACTCCACGGACGAGGTTGTCTGGTCGGATCATTACTTATTTGAAAACAAAGGTGGTGGCTTGGCACTCTCTGCAAGGGTCGTGACCTACGAATACAAATACGTAGGAATCGAGATAGAAGCTCTGCAGGATAATGAAGGCGAATTTTTCAGTGTCGGAATCGACGGCAGTGGAGGATTGAAAAAAAGTTTCTATGTGTATGTGGAAAAATAACAAGGCATCATAAATACTCTACTCGTTGACTTTATTCGGAAGGAGGGCATGCAATGGTATGCCCTCTTTTCTTGTTGGTGCACCTCCCGGCCAAATCGATCCGCTCCGGAGGCTTGCCCGGAAGCGTGCCCGGCGCGTGTTGGCTCCGTCCGCAAAATCTTCCTGCGGGGGCTGCGGAGATATTCAAATGAATTTGTACCTTTGTGTGCGATATGGCTAAAGGAAAACTTTATTTGATTCCCTCGCCGTTGGGGGAATATGATCCGGCCCAGGTCATTCCGGCTCCGGTGCTGGAACGTCTGATGTCGATTCGGAAATATGTTGTCGAAGAGGCCAGGACGGTGCGGCGCTATCTGTCCGCGGCGGGGCTTAGGGGACACATCGGCGAATTGGAACTCAGGGAGCTGAACGAGCACACACAACCTTCAGAGGTCGAGAGTCTTCTGTCATTGTTTTCCGATCCGGACGGATCGCCGTCCGATGTCGGGCTGATCTCCGAGGCGGGACTGCCGGCTGTGGCGGATCCGGGGGCTCGGCTGGTCGCGCTCTGCCATATTCATGGAATACAGGTCGTGCCGATGGTCGGGCCCTCGTCGCTGATGCTCGCGCTGATGGGGTCGGGGCTCAACGGTCAGTGTTTCGCGTTCTGCGGCTATCTGCCGGCCAAGACGGATGAGCGGCGCAAGGCCATCCGCGAGATCGAGCGGCGCTCCTCACAGTTGAACCAGACGGAGATGTTCATTGAGACACCCTACCGCAACGATTCGATGATGGCTGATCTGCTGGCCGCGCTGCAGCCGAAGACCCGCCTTTGCATCGCCGCTGACATCACCATGCCGGACGAGACCATCATGACCCGGACGGTCAGGGAGTGGCAGAAGTCTCCGGTCGTGATCGGCAAGCGGCCGTGCGTGTTCCTTATACTTGCTTAATTGACAGTTAGTTTGTTATTTTTAATAAGATGAAGAAGATTATCTCATTTGTTTTGCTGGCGGTGCTGATCGCCGCTCCGGCCAGGGCCGGGGTAAAGGCTCCGAAGGATGAAAAGGTAAAGAACGTTATCCTGATAATCGGTGACGGAATGGGACTTGGAGCCGCTGCCGCCTGGATGGCGAACAACGATTTCGGGCCGACCTGCTTTGACCGCTCGCAGTTCGCGGCGATCGTCAAGACTTACTCTGCCAACAGCAAGACCACTGATTCCGCCGCCGCGGCCACGGCGATGGCGACCGGCCACAAGACCAACAACAGCATGCTCGGTATGCTTCCGGACAGCACCAAGCCGGCCAGCATCGCCCGGCTTGCGAAGGAAAAAGGCAAGTCTGTGGGGATAGTCGTCACATCGTACGTTCTGGACGCCACTCCGGGGGCGTTCTATGCCCATGTGGCCCGACGGGGAGAGAGAAAGAACATCGCCGAGGATCTGATCGCGTTCAGGCCTGACGTGATCGTGGGAGGAGGACGGAAGTATTTCACCGCGCCGAAATACACCGATGTCAACCTTGTGGAGAAGGCCAAGGACGCGGGCTTCACCTATGTCGGGTCCCCTGAGGAGTTCTACACCACCCGGGCCACTCCGATTCTGGGACTGTTTGATGACGGTCCGGAGATTGAGGCCACGCAGACGGATTCCGACCTGCTGACGGATCTGGCCGGACACACGCTTGAGATCATCGGCGCCAACAAGCATGGCTTCTTCGCGATGTTCGAAGGCTCGCTGATCGACCATGCCGCCCATGCCAACAACACCGAGGATGTGATCTGGAGAATGGAGGCGTTTGACAAACTGGTCAACAGCGCCTTCGACTATGCCGACGCGCACGAGGGAACGCTCGTGATCGTGACAGCCGACCATGAGACCGGCGGTGTCTCTCTGGTTCCGGGCAGCAAGGATTTCACTAAAGGGGAGAGCGGTCTCGGCGTGAAGTACTCGACAACAGGCCACACGGCGGCTCCGGTGGTGCTTTATTCCTATGGAGCGTCCGCCTGGAGATTCAGCGGAGTGATGGAGAACACGGACATATTCAAAAGAATCAAGAGTGTTTTGATAGACAAAAGATAGCCTTTATGAAAAAGACTTTTTTGATTGTGGTGACGCTGATGGCCCTCATGCCGTCGGCGTCAGCCATTTCCGGCCCCGGGGACATCATACCGGCCCCGGTAAAATACGTGACCTCCGGTGAGGAATATTCCTTGAAAAAGGATGGGAGCGACATTCGGGTCCATCTGGCTGACAGGCGCTTCTCCAAGGAAATCAAGGGATTGAATATTCCGGAATTCGCGCGGGACGAGGCCTACAGGCTCACCGTCGGGAAAAAGGGGATCGACATCTTCGCCCTCACGGAAACCGGTGTCTACCGCGCCAGGACGAGCCTCGGGATGATGCTTGACAGGGATTCCACCCTGAGTCATTGCGAGATTCTTGACTACCCGAGATTCCGCTACAGAGGCCTGATGCTGGACATTTCCCGCAATTTTCGTGACAAGGACTTCATCCTTAAGCAGTTGGATGCGATGGCTGCGGTGAAGATGAGCACGCTCCACCTGCACCTGACCGACGACGCGGGGTGGCGGATCCAGATCGACGCATACCCCGAACTGACCCGGAAGGCGGCATGGCGGGTAGGGAAGACTTACGAGGAATGGGTTGCCGGAGGGAAGGAATATTCCTTGGAAGGCGCTCCGTTCGCATCGGGAGGCTATCTGACCAAAGCCGATGTGAAGGAGATTGTTGAATATGCCGCCGCAAGGCATATTGACATCATTCCGGAGATAGAACTTCCCGGGCATTCCGGTGAGGTGCTGGCGGCCTATCCTGAGCTCTCCTGCCTCAGCCCGGACGGCACGGAACACCGCATCTCTGGCGACCTCTGCCCCGGAAAGGACGGGACTTTCGGGATGTTCGAGGCTATCCTTGACGAGGTGATCGGGATGTTCCCTTATGAATATGTCCACATAGGCGGCGACGAGGCCTCGAAGCGCAATTGGAAGGAGTGTCCTGACTGCCGCCGCAGGATGGAGGCCGAGGGCCTTAAGGATGTGGACGAGCTGCAGAGCTATCTGGTCAACAGGGTGACAAGGTTCCTTGAGTCCAGAGGCCGCCACGCCATCGGCTGGGACGAGATCCTGGACGGAGGACTCGCCGAAGGTGCCGCCGTGATGTCCTGGAGAGGCACGCAGGGCGGAATCACCGCCGCCGGTATGGGACACGATGTCGTGATGTCGCCGGGGGACTACTGCTACTTCGACTCCAGTCAGGACGCGCCGTTCTCCCAGCCGAAGTCGTTCAGCGGCTACCGTCCGCTTGAGCAGGTCTATTCCTTCAACCCGACCGACGGCATCGACAATGAATATGTCGCCCACATCCTCGGCCTTCAGGCCAACCTCTGGTCCGAGTTCGTCCCGACAGGGGAGTACATGGAGTACCTCCTCTACCCTCGCGCCTTCGCCATCGCCGAGATCGGCTGGAGTCCGGCTGGAAGCAAGGATTATCCTCGTTTCCGGGAGAATGCCGTCAGGCTCGCTGAGTGCCTTCGCTCAAAAGGCTACAACGCTTTTGATTTGAGGAACGAGATCGGCCCGAGGCCGGAGTCCCTGGTTCCGCTTGAGCATCTTGCCGCCGGAGCGAGGATCACCTACAATGGCCGGAAATATTCCGCCGGCTATCCCGCCGGAGGTGACAACGCCCTTGTGGACGGCCTTCGCGGAGGCTGGTTCTACAAGGACAACCGCTGGCAGGGATTCCTTTGTGATGTCGATGTCACGATAGACCTCGGCTCTGTCAAGGACATCCACTACATAGGCGCGACCTTCCTCTCCCACACCTCCGCCGAGGTAGGTTTCCCGGTCAGGACGGAGGTCCGCTTCTCCGAGGACGGTGTCACCTTCACCGATCCCGTAGTCTGTCTGCTGCAGGTCCCGGACACCGACTCCTGCGCCCTTCTGAACACCCTAGGCACAGCAGTCAACGCCAAGGCCCGCTACATCAAGTACAAAGCCGTCCGCGACGACGTGACCAAGAACCGCAACCACGCCTTCATCTTCATCGACGAGATAGTGGTCAACTAGCGCGGAAGAAACAGTTCCGTTTTTTTGTCTCTATTCTCGTCAATCCGGATAGTGGTCAACTAACGCGGAAGTAACAGCGGAAAACATACGGCTAATCGAAAAACATGTCACTTAATGACACCTTTTTCGATTAGCTTCAGGATGCCTAAAAAACACGTTTTACAGAGTTACTCCATAAGAACGTGGTTTACAGGGTGACTCCGACTGAACACGGTTTGCAAGGTGACTTCATAAGAGCACGTTTTGCAGGGTGACTCCATTCCCGACTTTTACGAAACACGTTCAGCCGAAGAGGGCATAGAAGGCCGCCAATTGATGAATATGATGAAAAACTATCACAGTTCCCTTCGACTTTTTCAGCATATTCATCAATCCACCGGCGCCAGAGGCCTCTTCGGCTGAACGTGTTTCGTAAAAACTCCGCGCCGGCGTTCACCAGGTAGTAGCGTAAGAATTTTTTCCGAATATGTATGCAAGATTTCGGGGCGGCGGGATTCGGTAATACGTAGCCCCGCTGCTTGATTTATTCTTAAACTAGTCTTTGCAGAGCATTATCTGCTGGATGAGGTGATCGGTTGACTGCATACCGGCGGAGCCGATACGGCCGAGATTCCGGATTGTCTTCTCGATGTCCTTGTCGATGATGCCGTCGGTCTCCTTGATGCAGATTCCTCTGAGGGCGAGGACGCAGGACTGGACGGCACAGGCCACACCGGAGGCGACTTTCATGGCACATCCGACCTTGGCGCCGTCACACACCATGCCGGTGATGTTGCCGATCATGTTCTTGATCGCCGAGCAGACTTGGTCGTAGCTGCCTCCACGCAGGTAGACAATGCCGCAGGAGGAGCCGGTGGACGCGATCACGCATCCGCACAGGGCCGAAAGCTTGCCGAGATAGCCTTTGATGTGGATGGCCACAAGGTTGCTCAGGATCAATGCCCTGGCCAGTTTCTCATCATCAACGTCGTACTTCAGGGCGTATGCTATCACCGGCATGCTGACCGTGATGCCCTGGTTGCCGCTGCCTGAATTGCTCATCGCCGGGAGTTTGCACCCTGCCATTCTGGCGTCGGACGCGGCGGCTGTCAATCCCATCGCGAAGCTCAGAAAATCATCGCCGAAGACCTCCTGCTGGTTCTCCCTGATGGACTTGCCGACCTCAAGACCGTACTTGCCTTTCAGGCCTTCCTTCGCGAGCGCGAGGTTCAAGTCCCTGTCTTCCAGGATGAAACGGATGTCCTCGAAGGCGGCGCCGAGGGCGAATGAGTATATTTCCTCAACTGTCAGGTTGTAGTCCAATGCCCCTTTGACCGGAGAGGACTTGCCGCTCCCTCCCTTCCTGAAGTCCGAGGCGGAGCCGTCAATTCCTGTCTCGACAATCCTGTCGTGGTCATCCTCGATCACCGTCCAGGCGTTGTGTCCCGGAGTAGTCACCGTCACCTTGACATAGAGGATTTTGGGACTGTCGGCGACCTTGATCTTCACCTTGCCGTCCTTGACAAGGGCTTTGGCGGAGTTGACATCCTCGTCTGTCAGGTCTTTCAGCACTTCCAGGCCGTAGGAGCTATTCCCGCAGACCGCGCCAAGGGCGGCGGCGATGTGGAGACCCACCATGCCTGTCCCCGGGATTCCCACCCCCATTCCGTTCTTGAGGATGTTGCCGCTGACCTCGACACTGATCTCATAGTCAGCGACCGTCCTGGCCTTGCTTTTGAGCGTTTCCATGGTTCTCGCGGCTGCCAGAGCGACCGCGATCGGTTCCGTGCATCCTAATGCCGGCTTGACTTCCTTGTGAAGAAGTTCAATGATTTCGGATTCTCTTGGAGTCATAACTGGTTATTTGTCAAGAAATTTCATTATGTCATCAATTAGTGTTCCCATCTGTCCGCGGTCTTTGATGACCTCTATCGGGAAGCCGATGCAGACGGTTCTGTAGCCGTTGCCCTCGTAGCAGGTGCCGGCGGAGATGTTCGTGTCCGTGTAGCGCATGAATGATTGCGCGCGGTCGCTGGCAGGGACGATGCCGTCAGGGGTCTCCACATTGTAGATCAGTGGGTTGCGATCCTTGTGGAAGGAGATTTGATCAGCATTCAACTTAAGGAGCCCGTTGCTCTTGGCGGCAACCGTGGCGTGGCGGCTGGCGAAGTTCGTCATCCACTTGTAGCCCAGCGTCTTCTCCACGAAAGCTTTGGTCGTGGCCCTGTAGGCGCTGTCTATTCTGATCGGGTAGATCCCGTCCCAGACATCCGTGCCGATGTTCGCACCGGAGACCAGCACATTGCCACCGTTGGCGGTGAAGCGCGTGACGGCTTTCTGAAGTCCGAGCGGGAAGACCGAGAATCTGTCGGCCACCTTGCCCGTTCCCACGACCGTGGTGATCTGCTTGCCGCAGATGATGTCCAGCGCGAGGTCGGAGTCCGCCATAGTGTCGTCTGCCGTGAAAGCCGACACGCTTGCCGAGTGGAACGCGTAGCCGGCGTCCATAAGCGCCTTTCCGTGGATTCCGCAGTAGTCGAAGGTGTTACCGGCGAAGACCTTGCCGGCCTCGTCGGTCCAGCATGCGCCGAATCCCGGATTGTCATCGTCCAGCCAAGGCAGCGAGCGGCGGAACTGGTACTGCGGGCCGATGAAATTGATTTCTCTGACGTAAGGCACACCGGCGTCGATGTCGGCGTTGAATCCGGCATATTCAGGAGTGTCGAACCACGCAGGGGCGGAGACTCTTGTGAAGTTGTTGACCACGAGGACGCTCTTGCCGCTGCCGTGTCCGGGAACCCCCACGCTGAGCGTCTCGGACGGGAAACTCTTGCCTCCGTCGTTGTAGGCCACAATCCTGTAGCTGTAGATGTGACCGGGGGCTATGGAGAGTGTTGTGGAGATCACGTCTCCTGTGGTTTTGAACTCCTCCAGGATCCTGCCCTGGTCGAACACGCCGTCGTCGATCCTTGTCTGGAGGATGTAGCCCTTCGGTGCGGCGGTCGCCTCCAGGGTGTCAGCCGTGGCCTTCCAGCTGAGCCTTACGGTGGCGTTGGAACATGTTTCGGGAGTGTCCGTGAAAGCTGTGGCGAATGAGTTGACAGGCAGAGGCTGTACGGCGTAGGCGCAGCCGTAGCGGGCGCTGAGGTACTTCAACATGCCTTTGTAGATGGCTCTGCTGACCGTGAAACGGAACGTAGGATCGAGTCCGAACTTCATGTCGGCGAAGTTCTGGTGGGAAAGAAGTTCCAGAAGCATCGCAGGAACTGTCGGCGTGCGGGATTCGCTGTAGGAACGGTCCCAAAGCCCTCTTCTGCTCCAGTCCGCGTTGAAGGTTTTGCGAACATCGTCCACGATCCCTGTCTGCACGAAGTCGGCGAGCATCCTCTGCTGAAGCCTTGACTCTCCGTTGGCGAACTTGTCGCTTCCGTCGTTGAGCAGGGTGTAGATCGACAGTGTGCCGACTATGGAGTCGTCCGGCGTGGTCCCGGCGTCTGTGTGGAAGGCGAACGCCAGGTCTATCGGAATGTTCAGTCCCTCCGCTTTCGGGTTCGTCCTTGAGCCTCCGGTCATCCAGCCAACCCACGCGCCGCGGTCTCCGTAGTCGGAGGTGTAGTCATCGGCGTATCTGTTGAGTATGGTGGAGTCCGCGCCGGCCCACTGCATCCAGTAGAAGGCTCCCTCCGTGAAGGACGGCATGCCTGAGGTGGCATATTCATTGACAGGCTGATCCTTAAGTCCTCTGGCGATCTTGCCCATGCCGCCGCCGAAGCGAACCGCGTCCGCTGTTATGACGGCGTTGCCCGGCACATCGTAGCCCTTAGGGACGCTGTTGTCGAGGATGACGCAGCCGTCCGTGCCTTTGTCGAACTCGAACGTGCCGAGGTAGATCCAGGTTCCGCCTCCCATCCTCTGGTTGACGATGAACTCGCTCTCGCCGCCAAGGTGCCTGACCGTGTAGCGGGCGCACGGTGTGCTGTGCGGAAGCGTCTTGTAGGACACATAGACCGCATACTCTCCTCTTTCGGGGAAGTCCGGTGTCCAGCATGCCAGGGCGGCCTTTTCCCTCTGTCGGACGCGGCAGTCCGCCTGGCGCGCCGTACCCATCCGGAACGGATTGTCAAGACCTGAATATGTTGCCCGCGCGTCTGCGAAGCCCACACCGGCATCTGACCAAGTACCTGTCTCTGAATATCTTCCCTCAATCCTCACGCCTTCCCCGCGACCTTCCTCGAATGCCGGATCATTGTCCGCGACCACTTCCATCGTCTGCGGATCCCTTTCGCGCGGTGTCATCACATAGGCTCCGGCGTTCTCCAGCATCGGGATCAGGAACGGAAGCACGTAGCTTTGCGTGTACATGTCCTCCACGGTGTGGAGCATCGGGGCGCGCTGCCATTCCCAGCGGTCCGTCTTCTCCTCGAAGTACCGCCCGTGGCTCTGCCATAGCGCTATGTTCCGTCCGGTAAGCCCCTTGGCGAACGCCTGCCCGTCAGTCCTTGTGACGAACGGATGGACGTTGCGCAAGTCCGTGGTCCTGAACCTGTCGCTGATCGGTTTCCCGTTGTTGCCAAGGGATGGCATGACGTAGGACTCAAGCGATCTCTTTCCGATGAGAAGTTTCCCTACGCCGTACTTCGCGCAGGATTCGGGCAGAATGCTCTTGAGCGTCCGTCTCAGCCACTCGACATCCTCTGTTCTCCATGGAAAGTCGCCCATCGAGGGGGTGAAGTAGAAATCCAGATCGTAGCCTCTTCTGACTACCTTGTTGGCCTTCACCTGGGCGGAAACCCTTGTCCTTTCCACCATCAGGGTCTGGAGAGAGTCCACCGCGTCCTTGAACTCCTTGACAGTCTGCGCGTCCAGACTTGTCGTCAGCAGACAGGCGACGACAGCGGCGGTTATGATTCTTTTGAGCATTTCGGTTTATTGTGTGTTTTTATTATCCGCAAATCAATGATCATCACGATGATGGAGGAAATGGCCAGCGCAAGCGTGTCCGCCACGAAATCCAGCGCGTCTCCGCTTCTGTAGCTCGTGAATGACTGCCCGATCTCCGTCCCGGCGGCGATCAGGCAACCGGCCAGAAAGACCAGACCGACGGCCAGGACGGTGTGTCGCGGCCTGCCTGTCATCCCGGAGAACGCGAGGTAGCAGAGGATAGGGAAGGGAAAGAACATCAGGAAATGCACCACCTTGTCCATTGGAATCCCGAACAGGTTGTCCTGGCCGATGTCAGGCAAGTCGCTGAAATGCCCGAAACAGCACCAGCCGACCATTCCGAGGTAGACGACCAGCAGCGCCAATGTCAGAATATTCCTTTTCCTCATCATAAGAATCCTATTTTAGAATAATCTCCCCGAAGTACTCCGGTCTGTGGAAATCCGGTTTCGTGGTCTTGATCGGGTTCCAGCTCAGGAAGTGCGGATGGGCGGTGAGATCCCCGCATTTGTAGAAGTTGCCCCTGAGGCTGACCGGGAGGTTGTCCCTGTCTATTCCAATCAGTTCGAAAGGAATCAGCATGGCCACCGTCCAGCTGAAGATCCTGTCGGAGACAGTGACCGCCTTTCTTTCCAGGGAACTGTGTCTGATGACGCTCCGGAGCAGTTCCGGTGCGATCAGGGTCTTGTCGATCCTGCTTGTCCTCTTGGAGGCCAGCAGGGAACCGATGCAAGTGAGCTCGAAGTTGTAGTAGGTTCCGTCGTACGGATCCGTCACGAAAAACTCGCAGCAGCTGTCCTCCCAGCTGTTTCCGTTGTCCTCAATGGCGGTGGCGCGCAGGTCAAGCCCCCTGACGTGGAACATGACAGCGAGGTGACCCTCGGTGCGGGCTATCGACCCGTTGCAGTCAGGGGCGTAGGGCGCGTCCTTCGGCCAGTTACGCTCGCAGACCGCGAACTTCGAGGCTCCTTTCTCCATCGCAAGATCCAGCTCCTGCATATTCATTCTTTCAAGTCCCTCGATGAACGGGACCCTGATTTGTCTGGCGACGTTTTTCATCTTCTTCCGTGAATATATCCATGAAGGCTAAAGCGCCTGCATGTCGTTGAGTTTCTTGTAGTAGCCTTCCTGGGCAAGCAGCTCCTCGTGCCTGCCGCGCTCCACGATCCGGCCCTCGTCCATCACGATGATCTCGTCGGCGTTCCTGATGGTCGAAAGCCTGTGGGCGATCGCGATGGTGGTCCTTGTGGACATCAGGCGGTCGAGAGCCTCCTGCACGATCTTCTCGGACTCGGTGTCCAGAGAGGCCGTGGCCTCGTCGAGGATCAGGATCGGAGGGTTCTTGAGGATGGCGCGGGCGATGCTGATTCTCTGTCTCTGTCCGCCGGAGAGTTTCACGCCCCTGTCGCCGATGTTGAAGTCGTAGCCGCCCTCCTTCTCCATGATGAAGTCGTGGGCGTTGGCGATCTTGGCCGCCTCGATCACGCTTTCCATGGTGGCGTTCTCCACTCCGAAGGCTATGTTGTTGAAAATGCTGTCGTTGAAGAGGATCGACTCCTGGTTGACATTGCCGATTATGCTCCTCAGGTCGGCGATCCGCACGTCCCTGATGTCGGTGCCGTCGATGGTGATCGCCCCGCCGGTCGGGTCGTAGAACCTCGGAATGAGGTCCACAAGGGTGGATTTTCCGGCTCCGGAAGCCCCCACGATGGCGATCGTCCTGCCTTTAGGAATCTCCAGGCTCACGTCGTCCAGTACCTTCCTCTGTCCGTCGGGGTAGTGGAAGTTCACGTGGTCGAAGGTGATCCTGTCGTTGAATCCGCCGAGCGTCTTAGGCTCCCGAGGCTCCACGATGTCGTTCTCCGCGTCCAGTATCTTGTTGATCCTCTCCATCGAGGCCATGCCCTTCGGGATGGCGTACCCTGCCTTCGCGAAATCCTTGATCGGATTGATGATGCTGTAGAGGATCACCATATAGTAGATGAATATGGGCGCGTCGATGGTCGATTTCCCTCCCAGGATCAGGGTTCCGCCGAACCACAGCACTATCATGATCAGCACCGTTCCCAGGAACTCGCTCATAGGGTGGGCGAGGGACTGGCGGATCGTCACGCGGTTGCTCTTCTTCCTCATCGCCTCGCTCACGTTGTCGAACCTTTCGGACATCTTCCTCTCGGCGATGAAGGCCTTGATGATGCGCAGCCCGCCGAGGGTCTCCTCCACCTGGGCCATCACGTCGCTCCAAAGCTGCTGTACCTCAAGCGATTTCCTCTTAAGGTTCTTTCCCACGACACCCATCACCCACATCATCAGCGGGGCGAAAAGGATGGTGAAGGCCGTCATCTGCCAGCTGATCACGAGAAGGGCGGCGAAATAGAAGAAAATCAGGATAGGGTTCTTGATGAGCATCTCGATCGATCCCGTGATGGAATTCTCCACCTCCTGCACGTCACCGCTCATCCTGGCGATGATGTCGCCTTTCTTCTCCTCCGAGAAGAAGCCCAGCGGAAGGGCCAGGATCTTGTTGTAGATGTCCATCCTGATGTTCTTCACCACACCCGTCCTGATCGGCACCATCACGGCGGACGAGCCGAAGTAGCAAGCCGTCTTCAGCGCGGTCATCACCACAAGGAATATGCACAGGAAGAGCAGCACCATCGACGCTCCGAGTGTCGAGATCTGCTGCTCCAGCTGCCAGTAGACGTTGCCCATGAAAGCGTCCCCCAGATCCTTGAACGGCATCTGCCAGACCTCGTTCCAGGGGGTGAATGAATAGACCGTCTCGTTGATCTTGAACAGGATCCTCAGGATCGGCACGATGATGGCGAACGAGAATATGTTGAAGACCGCCGAAAGGATATTCAGAATTATCGAGCCGGCGAGATATTTCTTGAAAGGCGCGACATAGCGCTTTATCATTGACCAGAATTCTTTCATTGTCAGAGTATTTTTTCCAACCAGTGGAAGATAAGGAATATTCTTTTGCGTAGTATTTCGTAGTCAAGCGTCCCGGCAGTGTCCGAGGTCTTGTTGGTGAGCATGGTGATGCCGGAGGTGAAGACCGCGCAGGTCAACCCGTTCTGCGTGAAGACCTTCTGGTCGCCGAACCTTCTGTGGAACATTTCCGTGAAGCTCTGGCTTCCGTAGTAGTTCGTGGCGATGTCGAGTCCGAGTCCCGGCCCTTCGTTCGCGCGGGTGAGGTCAAATGTGAACTGCCCGCCGCTGAGCATGATCAGAAAGTCGTTCCTTCCCTTGTGGATCGGCTCCAGTGTGCTGCCGATAATGTCCAGCACGACGGTGGCGTAGATCTTGTCCATGGTGATCGCCTCGCCGCTGGACGGATTCCTCAGACTGCCGCTACGGATTTCCGCCATCAGCGCCTCCGCCCCTGCGGAATTCCTTTCCTTGGCGTCCGTGGCCACGAAGATGAGATTCTTTCCGTAGTCCCGTCCTAGCTCCTTCATCTTCCCGAACATCACGGCCAGGTTCAGCATGGCGACAACGCCGGAGGCATTGCTGTCCGCTCCCGGATAGAGATTCCCGTCGATGACCCCGTGGCTGTCATAGTGGGCGGCGATGATCACATACTTGTCCTTCCCGGAGGTGTTTTTTCCCGGCAGGAAACCGATGATATTCCTTCCCACCGCGCCGCGGCACCCTTCATCATCATTTTTCAATGCGGAGCCACCGTCCGTTCCGTGCGTTCCGTCCGTTCCGCCCGTTCCGTGCATTCCGTCCGTTCCGCCCGTTCCGCCCGTTCCGTCCGTTCCGCGCATTCCGTCCGTTCCGTGCATTCCGCCCGTTCCGCGCGTTCCGTCCGCTCCGCCCTCCGCCGGGAGTCTGAACGAGCGGCTCCAGCTACCGTCGAAAGGCATCAGGCCGATGCTGGCGTAATGCCTTGAGATCCAGAACGCCGCTTCGGTCGCCCCTCTTGTGCCGGAGGCGCGCCCGCCGAACGAGGGGGCCGATAGGAACTCCACCTCCCTTCTCAGGCTCTCGGATGAGATGTATTTCTCGGCATTCCTTCCGGAAGGCACCATCCTGACACTGTTCTGCTGCGCGGAAAGCGCCGCCGCGTCCGCCAGAAGAAGAATGAATATGAAAAATTTATAAAAATGCGTCTTCAAGGCACGATAAATGTTTATCTTTGCAAACGACAAAATTAGGAATTTTAAGCCTTAAAGTAAAATATATTTGTATGAAAAGGTCAGTGCTGACTCTGTTTTTCCTGTTGTGCCTCGCTTTGGTCGCCAATGCGCAGTACGACAAGGATGTGTTCAACTTCAGAGGTAGAGCGGCTCTGGCTGACGGTAAATATTCAGAGGCGATCGGCCATTTCAACGTTCTTGCGAGGCTTGACTCGACTGATTGCTGGACATTCTTTTACAGAGGCATCGCCAAGTACAATCTGGGAGACCTTCGCGGTGCCCAGGCTGACTTCAACACGTCGGTACGTCTGAATCCCGTCTTCACCAACGGCTACCACTACAGGGCCATCACCCTGAGCCGTTCCGGGAAATATGACGAGGCTCTGAAGGATCTGGAAAAGGCACTTGAGCTTCGCCCGGGACTCAATGGCCTCTATTTCAGCAGGGGAGTGACCTATTTCCTCGCCCAGCAGTTCGACAAGGCCGTGAGCGACTTCGACCGCTACATCAGAAAGGAGCCGAAGGATCCGTCAGCGTTCCTCAACAGAGGCGCCTCCTATCTTTTCCTCGGCGACACCACAAAGGCTTTGGAAGACTACAACCGGGCGATCAAACTGGACCGCTTCGACCCCGAGGGCTACATCAGAAGGGGACGCGTCTATGCCTTGCGCAAGGACTACAAGGATGCCATCGGCGACATGGACAAGGCCATCGGCTTGGACACGACGAACACCTTCGCCTATTTCAACAGGGCCTTGATGTACTACGACCAGAACAACTACAACGCCGCGATGAGCGACCTCAACAGGGTCCTGCGGGACGAGCCTGGCAACGCCCTCACCCTCTACAACCGAAGTCTGATCAACGCGCAGGTCGGGAACATGGAGGAGGCGCTTGCCGACATGGATCACGTCATCAACATCAATCCGGAGAATGTGCTGGCCTACTACAACAGAGCCTCGTACTTCGTCCGGATGGGCCGCTGGCTCGACGCCCTGGACGACTACGACAAGGCGATCGAGCTTTATCCCGACTTCGCCAAGGCCTACCTGAACAGATCCTACGTCAAGAATATGCTCGGACGGGCGAAGTCCTCGAAGCAGGACTACGACATCGCCCAGAAGAAGGTGCAGGAGTACCGCGCGAAGAACGCCTCCGAGGCCGGCTCGTTCGCCGACACGACCAAGAAGTACAGCGCGTTGATCGCACTGGACGCGGATTTCGCAAAGAAAGACTTTGACAATGAGCTTCTTCAGAACCGTGACATCAACATCCGCCTGAAATCGTTGTACAAGTTCAGCCTCGCGGCGCGGCGTGACAATCAGAACGTGGCCCTCAGGCACCGCTACGAGAACCCACTGATCGACCAGTTCATCTCGGATTCTCCGGTGATGATGACCGTCTCCAACTCCGACTCGCTTGTAAAGCCGGTGTTCGCCCACGGCATCGATGCCTCGATCTACGGCGACTCCTATCTCTCAGCCGGCAATCCGAACTCTTTGTCGGAAGCGGACAGGGCGTTCATCAGAGGCCTCTACGATGTCCAGTCCAAGCAGTACACCTCCGCGCTGAATCAGTTTGACACCGCGGTCAATGCCGAGAGCGACGGGAAATATTCAGAGTACTACAAGGCGTTCTATTACCTGAACAGGGGAGTGCTGCGCGCCGAGATGATCGACTTCATCTCCTCCATCGAGAACAATGTCCAGACCCTGACGATGGATGACAAGGGTACCACCCGCGCCCGTGTGAGGGATCAGGTCAGCCGGACGTATGACTATTCGGAAGCCATTGACGACATGCTTGCCGCCGACCGCCTCTTGCCTGGAGTGCCGTACATCTATTTCAACCTGGGCAACCTCTACTGCCTGTCCTCCAAGTTCGTGGAGTCGGTGGACAGCTACACGAAAGCCATCAGTGTCTACCCTTACATGGGCGACGCCTACTTCAACAGAGGCTTGGTGCTGATCTACTTGAAGGACAAGGAGAAAGGCTGCATAGACCTCTCCCGCGCCGGCGAGCTTGGCGTAAGCGACGCCTACAGTGTGATTTCGAAATATTGTGAGGAGGAGAAGAATTGATGTTGAAGTTTCTGAGCCTCTCCAGCGGCAGCTGCGGCAACTGCTATTTCCTTTCCGACGGCAAGTCCGGCCTCCTGATCGACGCCGGCGTGAGTGTCCGCCGCCTGAAAAAGACCTTGGCGGAGCACGGCCTGGGCACGGATGCCTTTCAGGCCGTTCTAGTGACCCACGACCATCTGGACCACATCCGCCACCTTGGCTCCTACTGCAAGCATCTGGGAAAGCCGGTCTACGCCACCGCCGTTCTCCACGAGGCCCTTTCCCATCACACTTTCACCCAGACCCACATAGCCTCCTACCGCCGCATCCTTCCCGCCGCCCCCGTCAGAGTAAGACTGCGCGATGATGTTCCCGAAGAGGAGCTCCCTTTGGTAAGCCACTTTGTGGTGCCGCACGACGCGACCCAGACCGTAGGCTATTTCATAGAATGGTCTTCCGTCAGTTTCTTCCTGATGACCGATGCCGGCCGCGCGACCGACGAGGCCATTGAATATGCCCGGAAGGCAGACACCGTGGTGATCGAGTCCAACTACGATTCAGGAATGCTCATAGGAGGCCCTTACCCCCACGACCTAAAGACTGTCTCTTATACACATCTCCGAGCCCACGAGACCGTACTAGATCTCG
>ENA-OYXV01000862-OYXV01000862.1-human-gut-metagenome-genome-assembly--contig:-NODE-862-length-18024-cov-5.045912_pt1 | contig 18024 bp, 17 predicted proteins | sample MGYA00244846_ERZ653424 | MGnify/ENA primary metagenome ERZ653424 (study PRJEB26926, sample SAMN06165108) | human gut metagenome | biome: ENVO:00009003; feature: ENVO:2100002; material: ENVO:00002003...
AACAACCGAAAACCTCTTTGGAAACCTTCGGGCCAAAAAACTTACTTTTCTTGAAATATCGGTATTGTTAGCTTGACAGCTCCCTTAAATCGTCGCTTATTCGTCCTCTTCGTCTTCGTCGTATTCGTCGTCGTCCTCGTCTTCATCCTCATCGTCGTCTTCGTTCTGCTTCTTCTTATAGATGACGCAGGAAATGAGGATGCTCAGCTCGTACAGGCCGATCATCGGCACGGCGACCATGAACTGCGAAACGACGTCCGGCGGCGTGATGATGGCCGCGATGACAAAGATCAGCGGAATGGCGTATCGGCGCACCTTGCGCAGGATATCCGGGGTCAAAATGCCCAGCTTGGTCAGCACAAAGGCGAGCATCGGCTCTTCAAACACAACGCCGAAGGTCAGCAGCATGCCGATCATAAAATCCAGATAGCTGGCCACGGAAATCGCCGAGTGAATGAAATCCGACGTGCTGAAATTGACCAGGAACTGAATCATAAACGGCAGGGCGACCATGTAGCTGAACAGCGCGCCGAGGCAGAAGAAGAAAAATCCGCCCAGCAGCGCAGGCCGTATCGCCCGCTTTTCCTTTTTGGTCAGCGCCGGGGCGACAAAGCCCCAAATCTGGAAAATCAGCAGCGGCGAAACCACCACGACCGCCAGCACGAGCGCCAGCTTAAAATACGAGGTGAGCAGCTCCGACGGGGACAGATACACGTATTGGAACCCCGCGTCCAGACCCATTTGCAGCATGGCGTTGGCCAGCGGCTTGATGATGGCAAAGCAGATGACAAACGCCGCCAGCAGCGCAACCACGCTCAGCGCAATGCGGTTGCGAATCTCCCGCAGATGCCCCACCAGCGACATATTGGCCTGCTCGTTGCCCTTTTGTGTGCTCATCTCTTTTCACCGTCCGTTTCGTTTTTTGCAGAAGAGATGGAGCTGTCAAGCTTAAACCGAACATTTCAGAAAATAAATATCTAAGCATTTTTGGATATGGGGCGTTGCCCCATCGCCCCACCAAAGGGCTTTCCGTTTTCGATTGTTTGTTTCTGCCACCGGCAGCAACAACCGAAAACCTCTTTGGAAACCTTCGGGCGAAAATACTTAGTTTTACGCTTGAAATATCGGTGTTATGAGCTTGATAGCCTCTTTTGCTTCTTACATTTTCGATTCTTATTTTTCCGCGTCGCTCTTGATGGTGTCAATCGCATCTTCGATGGTTTCGGCGGTCTTCTGCCCCATCTCGCGGCTCAGTTCTTCGAGCTTCTGGAAATTATTCTGCGATTCCTGCTCGTCGTGCATGCGCGCCTCGCGATCCTCGGTAAATTCCGCGTTGGCGAAGATCTTCTGCATGCGCTCGTCGGGGTAATGCTCGTCGAGATACGCCTCGAACGCATTGCCCGCGGGCACGCCCGCGCGGCGCGCCGACCACCGCAGGGAGGTGAACAGGGTCATCACGGAGTTGAAGACCATGAACACCAGCAGCGCCCACGTCAGGGGTTTTCCGACCTTGTTGGGGATTTTCAAAATCCATTTCGCCATGCGCGGGTAGATATCCTTGATCCAGAAGATGCCCAAAATGCCCCAGAAAATCGAATACAGCAGGCAGATTCGGCCGTTGAGGTTATAGGGCATATTGCTGTAATCCCACGAGGTCGAGCCGAAACAGACCTCCTGAAACCACGAACAGGCGTATTCCACCACCGAGCCGACGATAAAGCCGCCGACGAACGAGAACACGCGCCCGCGGTTGCGGAAACGATAGAGCGCGCCGCTCAGGCAGAGCGCGCCGACGCCGTACACGAGGTTAAACGGGCCGTAAATCAGGCCGACGCGGCTCTCGTAATGGCCGCGCTGAATCAGGCAATAGATCGTTTCCAGCACAACGCCCGCAAAGCAGCCGATGAAGAACACCCAGAACAGCTTGTAAAACGTCATGCCCTGCGCGAAGTGCGCCTCCTGCCTTTCGCGGTAATCAATCTGCGCGTTGGTCGGCGGCGGCGGCAGAATCCGCAGCTTCTTTTTCTTTCTGCGGTCGTATTTCTCCGTCTCTTTAAGGCGGGTTTCCACCTCGTCGATCAGGTCGTTGAACGCCTGCAGTCTGCGGGTCAGCAGATCGCGCTGCCTGCGCATGACGATCAGCTCTTCGCGAATCCGGGCGTAAAACGCGGCCTTCTGCGCGTCATCCATCCGCTCGTCCGCGGCGAGCACGTCCATCTGTCGGCGCAGTTCCATATAGGCTTCGTAATCCTGCGGGCCGAGCCGCTCCATCAGCTCGTTTTTTTCTTCCTGCGTCATGGTTTTCTCCTTCCGTCGAACCTGCAGCGCGCCGTCAGCTTGTTGACATAAGCAAACTTGACTTGAATCGTAAAATCAAGAAATTCAGCTATTCTTTCATTTGCGGAAAGGGCTATTCTCCCCCCTTCGGGGGGAGAATAGCTTTTTGTCTACAGTCTGCCGTCGCGCCTGCGGCGCGCCGCCTCCCATGTTTTGCTGCTTATGAGCGCCCTCTTTTTGAAGGCATTTCAGTATATCACGCCTCCCGCTCGATTTCAACCTCCACACAGCCGGTATCCTCCCCGACGAGGAAAAAACGGACGCGCGCGTGGGTTGCGCGGCGGCGCAGGCGGTTCAGGTTGGCCGCGTCCTCTGCGGTCATCTCCCGAAGCCCCTCCGGGTGATGGCTCAGCAGCCAGACCTCCGCCGCCAGCTCGTCAAAGGCCATCTGCTCGCCCGCAAAGGCCGTGTCAAACTGGCACAGAGACAGAATTTCGCCGTCCGCCGCCGCTGAAACCACGGCGGAAAACGGCACGTACACCCGCTTCATCAGCATATCGGCCAGCGCCTCCGGCGTTACCCGTTTCTTCATTCGTTCAGCCCCTCTTTCCTTGATCTGTTCCGATCATACGCCCTTCCCCGCGCCCGCTCAAGAATCCCCCGGTTGCAATCGCCAGCCATCGACCCGCTCCATTCTTCGATTGACGAAAAAGCGAAAAAAAGGTACAATAACGGAAAGAAATGGGGTGAATCCATGGCCAATACGACAAAACGCATGCTCTCCATGTCCCTGAAAAAGCTCCTGTCGAAGACGACGCTGGACAGCATCACCATTCAGGATATCACGGACGATGCGGAAGTCAGCCGTAAGACCTTTTATTATCATTTTCAGGATATCTACGATCTGCTGGACTGGACGCTGCAAGAGGACATCCACCGCCTGATCGTCAACGAAATTGATCTGGATAACTGGGAGGAAAGCATCGCCGCCCTGTTCGCCTATATGCAATCTAACCGCCTGCTCATCCTCAACGCCTTCCATTCTCTGGAGCGCGACACGTTGGAACGCGAGGTTTTCAAGCTGCTTTCGCCCCTGCTGCACCGCCTTTTTTACGCGCAGTCCGGCTTTGACCGGCTCTGCGAGGCCGATCAGGATTTTATCGTCAGCGTATACGGGCTGGGCATCGCCGGCCTTTTGCTGCGCTGGATCGGCACAAACATGCTCGCCCCGCCCGAACCGCTGATCCGCCAGCTCTACCGCCTCGCCGACGGCAGCTTGGAGGGCATCGTCCAGCGTTTTCTGGCCACCGCGGATGACAAAACCGACCGTTAAGATATCTTTACGCAAATTCGACCGGATGTGTCAAATTTACCCAAATGCGTTTTCCCTATCCCAAATTCGGACAGGGGGGCGCGTTTGGGTATTTTCTTTAGGCCGATTTTTGTTTTATACTGTAACCACAACAACAAAGGAGTGTGCTTTTTATGGGTATTGCAGATTCGATGAAAAAGGCTGCTTTCTCCACCGCGTTCAGCTATATCGGCAAGAACCCGGAGGAAAATGCCCCGAAACTGATGGCCTGGGTCGATAAGTTCGCCGGCGAAGGCCCGGACAGCTTCCCGGCTCAGCGCGCGGCCATCCGCAACGTCATTAACGATAAAGACAACAACATGCATCAGCTCGTCATGGACATTATGAAGGACACCGATCCCGACGTGCTCAAGGCGACGTTTATGAACTTCTTCCTCAACGCCAACATCATCGGCTGGCCGAAGCAGGAGGAAAACCGCAAGAAGTACAACTGCAACATCCCGTGGGCGATCCTGCTGGATCCGACCTCCGCCTGCAACCTGCACTGCACCGGCTGCTGGGCGGCGGAATACGGCAACCGGCTGAACCTGACGTTTGACGAGATTGATTCCATCGTCACGCAGGGCAAGCAGCTCGGCGTATACATGTACATCTACACCGGCGGCGAGCCGCTCGTTCGCAAGAAGGATTTGATCGCCATCTGCAACAAGCATTCCGACTGCCAGTTCCTCTCCTTCACCAACGGCACGCTCATCGACGAGGAATTTGCCGACGAAATGCTCCGCGTGAAGAACTTCATTCCGGCCATCAGCCTCGAGGGCTTCGAGGCAGCGACCGACGGCCGCCGCGGCAACGGCGTGTTTGAAAAGGCGACCCACGCCATGAAGCTGCTTCAGGCCAAGCATCTGCCGTTCGGCATTTCCGCCTGCTACACCAGCGCGAACATTGATTCCATCGCCTCCGATGCGTATATCGACTTCATCTGCGGCCTCGGCGCGCGCTTCATCTGGTATTTCCACTATATGCCGGTCGGCAACGACGCCGCGCCGCAGCTCCTGCCGAACCCGGAGCAGCGCGAGTACATGTATCACCGCATCCGCGAAATCCGCGCGACCAAGCCGATCTTCGCCATGGACTTCCAGAACGACGGCGAGTATGTCGGCGGATGCATCGCCGGCGGCCGCCGCTACCTGCACATCAACGCCAACGGCGACGTCGATCCGTGCGTGTTCATCCACTACTCCAACGCGAACATCCGCAGCTGCACGCTGCTCGAGGCGCTGCAGAGCCCGATCTTCATGGCCTATCATGACGGCCAGCCGTTCAACGACAACCATCTGCGCCCCTGCCCGATGCTGGAGAACCCGCAGATACTGCGCGAAATCGTCGAGAAGACCGGCGCCCATTCCACCGATCCGCAGTCCCCGGAGACCGCCGATCACCTGTGCGCCAAGTGCGACAAATACGCCAAGAACTGGCAGCCGACGGCTGAGCGCCTCTGGGCCTGCAGCCACGATTGCTCGACCTGCGGCGCGGGCTGCGGAAAGAAGGACTGACGATGCATACGCTGTTTACCTCCGAGAGCGTCACCAAGGGGCATCCCGATAAGGTCTGCGACCAGATCGCCGACGCGATTCTCGACGCGCTGCTTGCGCAGGACCCGATGAGCCACGTCGCCTGCGAGGTCACCGCCATCACCGACGCGGTGCACATCTTCGGCGAAATCACCACCACCGCAAAGGTGAATTACGAGCAGATTGCCCGCGATACCATCCGCAAAATCGGCTACACCGAGCCGGGTCACGGCTTTGACGCGGACACCTGCACGATCACCGTCGATCTGCACGAGCAGAGCCCGGATATCAACATGGGCGTTTCCCGCGAGATCGAAGAGGACGCGGGCGCGGGCGATCAGGGCATGATGTTCGGCTACGCCTGCCGCGAGACCGAAAACCTCATGCCCCTGCCGATCGAGCTGGCGCACGCGCTGACCAAGCGTCTGGCCTATGTGCGCGAGATGCACATCCTGCCCGACATCCTGCCGGACGGCAAGGCGCAGGTCTCCGTGGAATACGACGAAGCGGGCAAGCCGGTTCGCATCGACACCGTCGTCGTCTCCACCCAGCACACCGACGCGATCAGCGAGAACGAGCTGCACACCGCGATCATTGACGAGGTGATTGCCCGCGCGCTGCCCGCCGATATGCTCGACAAGAACACGCGCATCTTCGTCAACCCGACCGGCCGCTTCCTGATCGGCGGCCCCGCGGGCGACAGCGGCCTGACCGGGCGCAAGCTGATCGTCGATACCTACGGCGGCTATGCGCATCACGGCGGCGGCGCTTTCTCCGGCAAGGATTCCAGCAAGGTGGATCGCAGCGCGGCCTACATGGCGCGCTACCTCGCCAAGAACGTCGTGGCCGCCGGTTTGGCCGACCGCTGCGAGGTTCAGCTCTCCTACGCCATCGGCGTGGCGCAGCCGGTTTCCGTGTTGGTCGATACCTTCGGCACGGAGAAGGTTGACCGCGAAAAGATTCAGGCGCTCGTCTCCAACGTGGATATGCGCCCGGCCGCGATCATCAAGCGCTTTGATCTGCGCAGCCCGAGGTTCAGCAAGGTTTCCTGCTACGGCCACTTCGGCGAGAACGCCAAGGATATGCCGTGGGAGAAGACCGATCTGGCCGAAGGCTGGAGGATGGCGTAATTCTCCTTTCGCAAAGCCCATATGCAAATAAAACGAGCCTCGGCACGGCGCCGGGGCTCGCAGCTTGTTGACATAAGCAAGCTTGGCTTGAATAGCAAAATCAAGAAATTCAGCGATTCTTTCATTTGCGGAAAGGGCTATTCTCCCCCCGAAGGGGGGGAGAATAGCTTTTTGTCTACAGTCTGCGAGCCTCGGCATGGTGCCGGGGCTCGTTTTATTGATGTCCATTATGCTGATTGTCAAAGTAAAAGGCGTATGCTATAATCATTTCGTGGGCAGACGAGCGCTGCCGGTGGTTGCCTCCCGCTCTTCACAAAAGAGAGGGGGGATACGCATGACGGCCTATGAGATCATCATGGGATGTAGTATGTAAAGGAAGAAAAGTTCTTCCGCATACTGCCGCTTTATAAACGACAACTGAATATCTTCAAGCAGTGATGACGGATGAAGTTTTCTTCACCGTTGTCACTGCTTTTTTGTGTTTGAAAGGAGATTTGTATGAAACTGACTTATCACCGCTGCGGCGATTACCTGCTTCCCGACCTAGCCATCCCAGATGAGCCTGTGGTACTGGGCAAATATGGCAGGATGCGCAAGACGTATCTTAAAGAGCATAAGCCCATTCTGTACAATACCCTGCTGCTTTCCGGCAAACTGACGGAGCATCTCGTCAGCGTGGATGCCGAGTGTCGGGAACGCCTTGAAATCCGCCTGCCACAGATGATGCAGGTGGAAGGCGTTGACGAAGCGCTCAAAGCACGCGATCAGATGGAATGGGTTGCGCGTATGAATCATATTCAAGCTCGCGCAGATGATATCCTGCTGAACGAACTGGTTTACGCTTAAATCACAGAGTCGGAGAGAAAGCGGTCATGCAGCTGCTTTCTTCCTTCCCTGTGCGGCCAGATTCTCTCGAATATGGCGCAGAGCTTCATCTTCGATGCACCTTGCCCGGCTGATGCTTAAGCCGTAGTCCCTCGCCGCTGCTGCCAGTGCGCACGGTTCGCCATCGAAACCAAACCGATGGCGAACCCATGCGGCATCGCGCAGCGACGAGCGATTCATTGCGTCATAAAGCGGCTGAGCGTGCTTTTGTCGATGCTCAAAGTCTGCGCCAGCTCGGTCTGCGTGATAGACTTGCTCCTTCACAAATCGCGGATTCTGTCCCGCAGCGTTCCCGGAAGCCATTTTTCCTGCATCAATCCATCCTCCAAAGATACCTTGTTGACTGCATCATACCAGACGTGACCTGCAAAGTCAAACCTGTTGCATTTCTGCAACAAAAACCTGTTCCGACCCCGATGGGTTGAGAATCTGCCTATTTCAAGACGTTTTCTCCATTTCGCCCGTATATTCAAACAGTGTGCGATGTTCCTTTGCACATTCCAACTCTGAATCATTTCATAAAGGGGGGATTCAATGACTAACCAAAACCTTTTGATTACGGCGCTGTACGAGCGCCTGTCCCGCGACGATGACCTCGACGGGGAAAGCAACTCCATCGTGAACCAGAAGGAATATCTGGAGCGGTATGCAGCGGCAAACGGCTTTGAGAACTGCCGACATTACACGGACGACGGATTCAGCGGCGGCAACTTCGAGCGCCCCGGCTGGAAGCGGATGCTTGCCGATATTGAAGCTGATAAAATCGACACGGTGCTGGTCAAGGACATGAGCCGCGTCGGACGCGATTACGCGCTGGGCAAGATTTCGGAAGCGCAGTTTGACGTGCTTTCGGCGCAGTATGAAGCCGAGCTTGATATGCTGGAAAAAGCCGTGTTTGCCCAGCAGGAACAGTTAAAGGTTTTCCGAACGGACGAGGAAAACATCGACCGCTTTCTGAAACTCGTGGACGAGTACCAGCATTGCGAAAACTACTCCGATGAAATGCTGGCGAAGATGATTGAAAAGGTGGTCGTTCACGAGCGCACCAAAAGCGAAAGCAGCGAACCGATTCGCGCGATGGAGGTGTATCTGAGCTTTACCGGGCGGCTGCCCATGCAGTAACAAGTAAACAGACAGGCGGCGGTGCGAAAAGCATCGCCTTTTTATGTAAACGGAGGTGTAGCTATGAGTGAAAAACGAATCCCGACCTTCACCTTTTCCCGCAGACTGGGACACACGACGTACAGCGTCAACGTGTTCAGCAAAGACAATGAAGCCGCAACCTATGAGGATAAGCTGCTGGAGCTGATCCGCAGCGGCGTGTTGCAGGCGGATGCTTTCGAAAAGCCGAAGGAACCGCCTGCCGAACACGCGGCGTAACGCTTAAAACACGAACTGATTTTCATACAGGGAGGAATGTTCAATGGCGTCTGAACGAATCGAAAAACTGCTTGCGATGCAGCAGAAAGCCGAAGCGCAAAAACGAAAAGCCGAGCAGCAACTCAGGGCGGCGAAACAGCCCCTCCCCGTGAGTGGGCGCACTTATACGCATCTTCGATGCGCCGTGCGTTCTCCGAAGGCCCCTGCGGGGTGCTCGATGCCTTCGGCATCAACAGGGGGCAAGCCCCTGCGCCGATTGCATCGGCTACCCCATGATGGCGCTTTGCGCTAAGAAACGGAGGTGAACCCATGCCCTGCCCGACGGGGAGCTTTAAGATCATCAGCCGCGGAAAAGGTCAATCCTGTATGGCTTCCTGCGCATATTATTCAGGCGAAAAGAAGTATTCCGAATACGAGTGCTGCTGGAAATATCCGCACAGCAGCTCATCGCGAGTGAAGTGGGTTGAAGTCATGCTGCCATCCAACGCGCCGAGGGCGTATGCCGATCCGCAGACGCTCTGGAACGCGGTGGACGCAGCGGAAACGAGCGTCAACGCGCAGACGGCGCGCTCGATGCTCTTTGCCTTGCCGCGCGAACTGACTGACGAGCAGAACCTTGCCCTCGTCCGCGATTTCTGTCAAAAGGAATTTGTGGACAAGGGCATGGTCTGCAATTTCTTCTATCATGACAAGGGCGACGGAAAACCGCACGTTCACATCATGCTGACGCTTCGCGCAATGGACGAGAACGGGAAGTGGCTGCCCAAATCGAAAAACGTCTATGCGCTCGACGAAAACGGAAACCGCATCCGCACGCCGAACGGAAGCTGGAAGCGCATCAAGGTCGATACCGTCGATTGGAACGAGCGCAAGTACGGCGAAATCTGGCGGCAGGATTGGGCGGCTGCACAAAACGCGGCGCTCGAAGCGGCGGGACGAGCAGAGCGCGTCGATATGCGTTCTCTTGAGCGGCAGGGCATTGAAGACCGCCTGCCGCAAAAGCATCTCGGTCCGACCGCTTCTGCGCTGGAACGCAAGGGCGTTTCCAGCGAACGCGGCGACGAAGACCGAAAGATCATCAGCGTGAATAAAATGCTGGCATCTTTGCAGAAAACCGTTTGCGGCATTGGCACTTGGCTGGATGAACTGCGCAAGGCGGTCAGCCGCCAGCAGATCATCGAAAGTCCGGATGATTACCCGCTGAGCGATGTGATTACTGCCTATCTGGACATGCGAAGGGACGGGCGCGAGACATGGAATTGCTATGCGCAGGAAAAAGGCGCTGTCCATGATTTGAAGGACGGCTTCAAAGTCGCTGGGGCTTGCGTCTCCGCTCGACAAGGAACAGCGCGCGGCGCTGAAAACAGAACGCGCACAGCTTGAAGCGGAGCGCGAAGCCCTTCTTCCAAAACTTGAAGAAGTCAAGGCTGAATTAGCAGAGCTGAATCGCATCCGATACTGGACGCGCAAGGTCATTCCTGGCGCACTGCCGCATGTTTTGGATGGACTGGTTTCGGTTGAGGATGCGATGGAAACGGCGGGTAATCGGAAAGAGCTGGAGCAGGTTATAAATAATGCTGAAAAGAACGCCCTCCGACAATCGGATGATCCACTTCAAACAAATAAATCTGCACCAATTCATTTCCTGGCGATTTAAGAAAAATCCATTCCTCTCTCATCTTGACTCCCTCCCTCAAACCCCGTATAATAAACGAGAAAAATCTATACCGCGCAGGGTGTTTGAAGCCATTCAAATGAAAAGGGAAGCCGGTTCAAATCCGGCGCAACAGCCATTACTGTATTCGGTATGCGTGTGCCATGAGCCATTGAAAGCGATTTCGAGAAGGCGGCGCACGTGAAGCCGTCAGCCAGGAGACCTGCCCTGCGGAGATGAAACCGATTCTCGGGCAGTTGGAGAAGGCAGGTCAAGCGTTTGTTTGCTATGCGTCCATCTTTGTCCGAGATGGGCGCTTTTCATTTATTTTGAGAAAAACTGCGAGGAAGTTTATGAAAAAGATGATTGCGCTGCTTTTGAGCCTTTTTGCTGTTCAAACCGCGTTAGCGGAGCTGCCCGTCGTCACAGAAAAGCTTGATCTGGAAGCCGCGAAAAACTTTGCCGTGGACAGGCTGGAAGGCGGTTATTCACTGATTACCGTGCAGAACGGCGGGCGCTTTCTGCTGATTCCGGCGGGTATGGATGCACCGGATGGTCTGGATGCGGACATCATGCTGCTGTACATGCCGCTTGACAACCTGTTCGTGGCTTCCACCTCGACGGTGGCACTGATGGATGAAATCGGCGCGCTCTCCGCCGTGACGCAGACGACCTATGACGTGGAAGACTGGTATCTGCCAAGCGTGAAACAAGCAGTTCAGGATGGACAAATCGCATACATCGGTCACTATAAGCAGCCGGATTTCGAGCGTATTGCCTTGAACCCGCCAAAGCTGGCCGTTTTCTCCACGATGATCGAGGGCACGCCGGATGTGCGGGAAAAGCTGGACGAGCTAGGCATTCCTTTGCTGGTGGACAGCTCTGCATTGGAGGAAACTCCGCTGGGGCGCATGGAGTGGATGAAGCTCTACGGCGTGCTACTGGGGCGTGAGAACGAGGCGAGCACCGCGTTTGACGCGCAGAAGCAGAAAATCGAATCGCTTGAGCCGATGCAGGAGAACGTGACCGTCGCCATGTTCTACATCACCTCCAAGGGCGCGCTGTATGTGCGCAACAATGGTGATTATATGGTCAAAATGCTTGAGCTGGCTGGCGGGCGGTATGCGCCGGAAGGACTGGGTACCGGCGAATCCGGCACGCGGCAGATGGAGATGGAAGCCTTTTATCTCGTGGCGGGCGATGCGGACTGCATCCTCTATATGGGTCAGCTCGGCGGCAAGCCGAAGACACTTTCGCAGCTGATTGAGCGAAACACGCTGCTGGCCGATTTCAAAGCGGTGCAAAATGGACGCGTCTATTGCACCGGCGCAGATTATTTTCAGCAGGCTGGACGGCTGGGCGACCTCATCGAGGACATGAACCGCATGCTTTCGGGTGACGACGCAGCACTAAACCATATCATGAAGCTGGAGTGAGGAACGGGTGAAAAAAAAGCGGTGCGCGCTGTGCTATGCGGTGCTCGCAGTCTGCTTTGCGCTGCTGTTGGCGGTCAGTGTGGGCACGGGCAGCGCGGCACTGTCCCCGCATGAAATCGTGCGGATTCTGCTGCTGAGAGAGGGCGCGGGCACAGCGGCCTACAACGTGCTGCTCAAAATCCGCCTGCCGCGCGTGCTGGCGGCGGCGGTGATGGGCGGCACGCTGAGCGTGTCGGGCTTTCTGCTGCAAACGTTTTTCCGCAATCCGATTGCCGGGCCGTATGTGCTGGGCGTGTCCTCCGGCGCAAAGTTGGCTGTCGGTGCGGTGATGATCTTCGGCATGAAGCTCTGGGATTGCGTGCCGTTCGGCGCGGTGATGACCGCGGCATTTGTCGGGGCAATGCTCTGCGCGAGCTTTGTGATGATCGTCTCCCGAAAGATTCACAGCATGGCGATGCTGCTGGTCGTCGGCATGATGATTGGCAACGTCTGTTCGGCGGCGACGGATTTCTTCGTCACCTTCGCCAAAGAAAGCGATATTGCGAACCTCACCAGCTGGTCGATGGGCAGTTTTTCTGCCGTGTCGTGGGGAAATCTGCGCATCTGCTTGGCGGTGATTGCCGTCTGCCTGCTGCTGTGCCTGCTGCTGGCGAAGCCCATCGGCGCATATCAGTTCGGCGAACACTACGCGGCGAGCATGGGTGTGAACATCCGCCGTTTCCGTGCGGCGCTGATCGGACTTTCCTGTCTGCTGGCCGCGTGCGTGACGGCGCTTGTCGGTCCGATTTCCTTTGTCGGTATTGCCGTGCCGTATATGACAAAAAAGCTGCTCGGCACGGCCAAACCGATGGCTGTTCTGCCCGGCTGTTTCCTGCTGGGCGGCGTATTCTGTATGGCATGCGACTGGATCGCCCGAACGGCGTTTTCGCCGACGGAGCTGGCCATCAGCACGGTGACGGCGTTTTTTGGCGCGCCGGTCGTTATCGTGATGGCACTCAAGCGGGGAGGCGGACACCGGTGAAACCGACTTTGGAGCTGGACAACCTTTCGGTCGGTTACGGCAGACGTGTATTGTTGAAAGACCTCTGCGCGTCGATTCTGCCGGGGCAGATTTTGACGCTCATCGGTCCAAACGGCGCGGGCAAATCGACCATTCTCAAGACGATTTCGCATCACCTCGCGTGTATGGGCGGCGTGGTGCGCATCGGCGGCGAAAATATCGAGCGGATGGACAGCTACGAGCTGGCAAAGCGGCTTTCCGTCGTGCTGACCGAGCGCGTCCGTCCGGAACTGATGACCTGTTACGACGTGGCGGCTTCCGGGCGTTATCCCTATACCGGCCGTTTCGGGATGCTGACTGCGCTGGACAGAGACGTGATTGCGCAGAGTCTCGCATTGGTGCGTGTCGAAGAACTGGCAGACAAGCCGTTCGCCCGCGTCAGCGACGGTCAGCGTCAGCGGGTGATGATTGCCCGTGCGCTCTGCCAGCAGCCGCGCGTGCTGGTGCTCGACGAGCCGACCTCCTTTCTGGATATTCGATATAAAATCGAATTGTCCGCCATTCTGCTTCGGCTTGCGCGGGAGCAGGGCGTGACCATCGTGATGAGCCTGCACGAAATCGACCTCGCCGCGCGGGCGTCCGACCTCGTGATGGGTATCGGCGCGCACGGCGTAGAGGTGTTCGGCGCACCCGAAGCAGTCTTTACGGAAGAAAACATCTCACGGCTGTACGGCATTTCGTCCGGCGCATACGACGCGCTTTCCGGCTCGGCGGAGCTTCCCCGCGCGGAAGGTCAGCCCCGCATGTTCGTCCTCGGCGGCATGGGGCGCGCGACGGCTGTCTACCGCCGTCTGACGCGGGAAGGAACGCCGTTTGCGACAGGCATTCTGGCGGAAAACGATATGGATATCCCTGCCGCGCGCCATCTGGCCGCCCGCATACTGACGACAGCGCCGTTCGCGCCGCCGAGTGAAGCCGTGTTGACGGAAGCCCGGCAAATGCTGCTGAATTGCGGCGCGCTGCTTATTCCCGATGGATTGGAAGCCCATGCATGGGACGATGAACTGATTTGTTTTGCTCAAGAACATTGTGTGGAGGTGCGCCATGCTTGATATCATCAGCGTCGGTCCGGGTGAGGCCGTTCTGCTCACCGACGACGCGAAGCAGGCGATTGATCGTGCGGATGCGGTCTGGTGCGCGGCACGCCATGCCGTGCTCGTGCCGCCCGAAAAGGCAAGGCCGCTTTCGCCGCTGGAAGGTGCAATTGAACAGATGCGTCTATCCAGCGACGCAGGACAGAGTGCCGCCGTGCTGGTTTCCGGCGACGCGGGACTGTACAGCCTGCTGGAAATGCTCAAACGGAAAATCGGCGGCGAATATCTGCGTGTGCATCCGGGCGTCAGCGCCTTGCAGCTCTTTGCCGCGCGGCTGGGCGTTTCGTGGCAGGACGCGAAAATCCTCTCCGCGCATGGCCGAGCGCTTTCGGAAAGCGTGCTGTGCCACGCCGTGCGGACGCATCGGCAGACGTTTTGCTTTCTCGACGCGGCGCACAATCCTGCGTGGGTGCGGGAGAGCCTGAACCTCGGCGGGCTGGAAAATGTGCGGCTGTTTGTCGGCGAGCGGCTCTCCTATCCCGACGAGCGGACGGAGGCCTATGACCCGGATGCGACGTATGACCCGCTCTGCATGGCTTATATCGAAAACGACGCGCCGGAGAGCGGCCTGCCGCCTGTTGGTCTGTCGGATGAGGCTTTCATTCGCGGCAAAACCCCGATGACGAAGCGGGATGTGCGTGCGCTCGTCGTGTCGGCGCTGCATTTGAAACCGAACGGCGTCGTTTGGGATATTGGCGCGGGGACGGGCAGCGTCAGCGTCGAATGCGCGCGTCAGTGCCCGCTGGGCGAGGTTTATGCCGTTGAAATGAAGGACGAAGCGCTCGACCTCATCCGCCGGAACGCCGAAAGATTTCACGCGCTCAACCTGCGCGTCGTTCCCGGCCGCGCGCCGGAGGTGCTGTCGGCGCTGCCCGCGCCGGACGCGGTTTTCCTCGGCGGGACGACCGGCACGGCAGAAGCTATCGTGGAGCTTTTGCGCGGACTTCAACGCCCGATTCGGCTGGTCGCAACCGCCGTCACGATGGAAAGTGCGCAGGCGCTTCTGCGCCTGATGCGGCCGATGGTGGATTTTGAGGCGCGGCAGGTCGCCGTTTCGGCGCTCGAATCGGTCGGGCGCTATACGATGTTCAAAGCGGAAAACCCGGTTTTCATTTTCAGCGCTAACGTCACTTAAAAACAGCGCGAAGCGAAACGGGAGGTTCCGAGCAGGGTTTGGGGCGGTACCCCAAAAAGGAGTTCCTATGATTTATTTTATCGGCGCGGGGCCGGGCGCAACCGACCTCATCACCGTGCGCGGCATGCGCCTGCTGCAAAAGGCGGACGTGGTGATCTACGCGGGTTCGCTCGTCAACCCCGAACTGCTGGATGATTGCAGACCCGAAACGACCATTTATAACAGCGCGTCCATGACGCTGGAGCAGACCGTCGCGGCGATGCGGGATGCGCCCGAGGGGGCAACCGTCGTGCGGCTGCACACGGGTGACCCGTGCCTGTACGGTGCGATTGCCGAGCAGATGCGCGAATTAGATAGACTTGGGTTGGCCTATGAGGTCGTGCCCGGCGTCAGCTCGTTCTGCGGCGCGGCGGCGGCCATCCCGGCGGAGTACACCCCCGCTGAGGTCAGCCAGACGCTCATCATCACGCGCATGGCGGGCAGAACGCCCGTGCCCGAGCAGGAGAACCTGCGTGCGCTGGCGTCGCATCGGGCGAGCATGACGCTGTTCCTGAGCGTCTCGATGCTCAAGGACGTATGCGCCGAATTGACGGCGGGCGGCTACCCGGAAGATACGCCCGTCGCCGTCGTCTACAAAGCGACGTGGCCGGAGCAGGAGGTCGTGCGCGGCACGCTCGCGGATATCGCGGAAAAGGCGGCGCACATCAAAAAGACCGCGCTGATTCTCGTCGGCGATTTTCTGCGGGAGAGCGACAAGCGCTCCAAGCTCTACGATCCGGCGTTCGCCCACGCCTGCCGGGAGGCGGAAAAGCCATGAGGATTCGCGCCATCGCCTTCACTGAAAAGGGGCAGAGCTGGCAGAGCGTGCTCGGCTTCCCCATCGAGCGCGGCGTGCCCGTCATGCAGTGGGCGCGGGAGGCGTTTGCCGATGCGGACGCGCTGCTGTTCATCGGCGCATGCGGCATTGCGGTGCGTGCGATTGCGCCGCTCTGCCGGGATAAGGCGGCCGACCCCGCAGTGCTTGTCATGGATGAAATGGGAAGGCACATCATCCCCATCCTATCCGGGCACATCGGCGGCGCAAACGACCTCGCGCTGCTGCTGGCGGAACGGACGGGCGCGGAGCCCGTGCTGACGACCGCGACGGATGTGCGCGGTGTTCCGGCCATCGACAGTTGGGCGATGAAAAACGACTGCGCGATTGAAAACAAGGCGGCGATTCAGGCGGTTTCCGCTGCCGCGCTGGCGGGAAAATCGGTCGGCGTGGCGATTACGGAACGGGAGATCCGCCCGCCGTTTCCCGTGACGCTCTTTTTAAGGCCGCGGACGCTGACACTGGGCGTGGGCTGCAAGCGCGGCACGGACGCGGCACATCTGGAGGACTGCTTCCGCGCGTTTCTGCATGAAAACGGCGTGTCGCTGCTGTCCGTCCGGGCGGTTGCGACGATTGACGTGAAAAAGGACGAGGCGGCGATTCTCGCGCTCTGCGAAAAATACCGTTTTCCGCTGCAAACGTATTCGGCGGCGGAGCTGAACGCCGTGCCGGGTGTGTTTGCCCATTCGGATTTTGTAATGAAAACGGTGGGCTGCGGCTGCGTGTGCGAGCGCGCGGCGGTGATGACCGGCGGGCGGCTGCTCGTGGGCAAAACGGCGATGCAGGGCGTAACATTCGCCCTCGCCGGGGAGGAAAACGTATGATTCAGGTGGTGGGCATCGGCCCCGGCAGACGCGAGGGGCGCACGATTGCGGCGGACGACGCGCTTCGACGCGCGGATGTGATCGTGGGCTTTACGACGTATGTTGCGCTGGTGCGGGACGAGTTTGCCGAAAAGCGGTTTGTGACGACGGGCATGCGCGGCGAAAAGGAACGGTGTGTACAGGCTCTTTTGCTTTCGCGGGAAGGCAGGCGCGTGGCGCTGATCTGCTCGGGCGACGCGCAGGTTTACGGCATGGCGTCGCTCCTGCTGGGCATGGCGGAAGAGGGCGACGAGATCGAGGTTGTGCCGGGGGTGACGGCGGCGCTCAGCGCGGCGGCGGTGCTCGGCTCGCCCCTCTGCGGGGATTTTGCCGTCGTCAGCCTCTCCGATCAACTGACTCCGTGGGCGACGATTGAACGGCGGCTTCGCGCGGCGGCGGCGGGCGGCTTTCCGATTGCGCTGTATAACCCTTGCAGTCGCCACAGGCCGGATCACCTCGCCCGCGCCTGCGCGATTCTGATGGAGACGCTGCCCGCTTCGACCGTCTGCGGCTATGTGCAGAACATCGGGCGCGACGGGCAGAAGAGCCGTGTGCTGACGCTGGGCGAACTGGTGCATGAGCCGCTGGATATGTTCACGACGGTGCTCATCGGTAACGCGGAAACACAGGAGCGCTTTGGGCGGATGCTCACGCCGCGGGGGTATCGCCTGTGAAGGCGCTTCGCGAGGGCTTCACGACGGGGAGCTGCGCGGCGGCGGCAGCGCTGGCGAGCTGTCTCTGGCAGAGGGACGGCGCATGCCCCGAGCGCGTAGGGATCGTCGTTCCGGCGGGCAAAACGTTTGCGCCGGAGATCATCGCGCACGGCGGCTATGTCTGCGGGGTCATCAAGGACGGCGGCGACGACCCGGATATCACCACCGGGAGTGAGGTCCGCGCACGCGTTCGGCTGATGGAGAGCGACGGCGGCATCCGCTTTCTGGCGGGCGACGGTGTGGGGACGATCACCCTGCCGGGCATGAAGCTGCCCGTCGGCGAGGCGGCGATCAACCCCGTGCCGCGGCGGATGATCGAGCAGGCGGTTCGGCAGGTTTTCCCCGCGCGCGCGGCGGAGGTGACAGTCAGCATCCCCGGCGGCGAGGAACTGGCGAAAAGGACGTTCAACCCCCGGCTGGGCGTGGTCGGAGGGCTGTCCGTGCTGGGGACGACGGGCGTTGTGCGCCCGATGAGCGAGGAAGCACTGAAGGAGACGATCCGGCTGGAATTATCCGTCCGCAAAAGTCAGGGCGCGGAAGAAATCGGGCTGGTTTTCGGCAGTCAGGGCGAGCGCGCGGCCAACGCGCTCTTTCCCTGCATGCAGGCGGTGCCTGTCTCTTATACACATCTGACGCT
>ENA-OYXV01000880-OYXV01000880.1-human-gut-metagenome-genome-assembly--contig:-NODE-880-length-17891-cov-4.662705_pt1 | contig 17891 bp, 10 predicted proteins | sample MGYA00244846_ERZ653424 | MGnify/ENA primary metagenome ERZ653424 (study PRJEB26926, sample SAMN06165108) | human gut metagenome | biome: ENVO:00009003; feature: ENVO:2100002; material: ENVO:00002003...
GAGTAAATATGCAAGACGATGAAGTTATTTTTAACCTATTTTTATATCACTCTAAAATTTAATTGTTTATGAAAAAGAGTAGCATTTGGAAATTGCTCTTCAGTGCATTGACCGTGTTCGCCGTGGCGGTGTTCGCGGGATGTACCGACGACAATGACGACATGGGCGCTCCCTATCTGAACGTCACGCCGGAGAACCTGACGTTCGATGCGGAGGGACAGCCCGCAGATGAGTACAACGGTACTTTTATCGTTGAAACGAACCGTCCCTGGCGTGCTATCGTCGAGGACGAACAGACTTGGGTGCGCCTTTCGGCTACCGAAGGCGAGGGCGATGCTGCCGTGACCGTTACGGTGCCCGCTTCGAACATCGGTCAGTCTGCCAAAGTGACTTTCGAGGTTTACAACTCCTACGGCGCATTGATTCAGAAGGATGTCAATGTGCTTCAGGGCGAAGTGGTGCCGCCGACGCTCATCTTCAACGAAACCGCAGGTAGCGAGTCCGTTGCGAACCCGTATCCGTTGGTTGCCGACTATACGGGTTGGAACACCACCGGCGAGGGGGCTTCGAAGGTTTCCTACGAGGGCGTGAATACTTCGATCCGCGCTTCCGGTAAGAGCAGCGCGGGTGCTTATGACGGTGCTTCGGGCCCGAACGTGATCTTCTTCGGCTCGGCTCCGGCAACCTTTACGGTTAAAGACATAACGCTCGCCTCCGACCAGACCAATCTGAAGCTGACTTTCGGCGGACAGTATTACGACGGTGATAACAATGACAATAATTTCAACAAGGACAACTTCGTGGTTTATCTCAGTGCGAACGGAACGGACTATACTCCGCTGTCTTACGAGGTAAACGACGGTGATCAGGTCGATCCTTACTGGGTATTTGCAACCAAGAACTTTACGCTCAAGAATGCGACTTCGACGCTTTACATCAAGTTCGAGGCGAAAGCATCTTCGAAGTTCCGTCTGGACGATATCACGCTGATGACCGGTAACGGCGGCGAGGAGATCGACCTGGCGGGCGGCGGTGTCGTGCCTCCCGATCCGAGCGGCGATGCGATTTACGAGAACAATTTCGACAAGACGCCTGCCGAGAAGGTTGATAATAAATGGCCGTTCCTCGATCAGACCGATGCATGGCAGAATGCTTCCGGTACGGGTAATTCGACGGTGACCTATACCTCTGCGAACGTATCGGTGCGTACTTCCGGTAAGCTCAGCGGCGGTTACGACGGTGCTTCGGGTTCGAACAAGATTTTCTTCGGTTCGGCACCTGCGACTTTCGACATCAACACTATTACGATGCCTGCGGGCAAGACCAACTACCGGATCATCTTCGGCGGTGCTTATTCGCAGAGTAACGGCGGTACTTACGACAACATTTTCAAACCCGAATCGTTCCACGTTGCCGTAGGTAACGGAACCGACTGGTCGGGCAATCTGACTTACGAGAAGATCGGCGGCAGCGATACGACCGATCCTTACTGGGTCCAGTTCGCCGTAGATTTCACGCTCAAGGAGGCTGTCAGCCAGCTTTCGATCCGTTTCACGGCTGATCTGGCGTCGGTATTCGCAATCGATGACGTACAACTCGTCGAGGGCAACGGCGGTCAGGAGGTCGATCTCGAAGGCGGTGTGGTGCCGCCCGATCCGGGTGAGGCTACGGCCATTACCATTCCCGAGCTGATCGCACAGATGACTGATACGGAGGCTCCGGTGGATGCCAATGCAGATCGCTATCTGGACGCTGTGGTGATGAACGATGTGGCCGGTGCCAATTATACCTTCAACAACCTGATCCTCGCTACCGAGAATGCGACGGAGGCCGGTAACGGCATCACGCTCTACGGCAGTCAGGTAGAACCTTCGACACTTGGTCTGAACAAAGGCGACAAGGTGCGCGTAACCCTCTATAAAGGGCTTGCTAAGGTGGAGAATAACAACGGTATGTACGAAGTGACCGGCGACAAGAACGCGACCTGGTGCAAGGTCGAGAAGACCGGTACGGTGACTTCGATTCCCACGGCGACGATCGCTGCTGCGGATCTGGCGAAATATCAGGGTATGGCCGTGACGATCGCCAATGCGTCGGTTGCCCAGGCAGGTGTTTGGGCGAGCGCCAGCGCACTCTCTTCGCATACTTTCACTGCCGATGGAGCCAATTTCACCGTATTCTGCAAGCAGAGCGATGAAAAGAACCCGAGCGTGTTCCTCGATGTTCCTTACAAGGCCGCTACGGGTAATATCTCCGGTCTGGCTGCCGTATATAAGAATAATTCCCAGCTCGTTCCGCGCAATCTGGACGACGTGGCCGCTTTCAGCGACAGCTCGACCCCGATGATTACGGGGGTAACTCCGGCCAGCCTCTCCTTCGAGGCAGCGGGAGGCGAGAAGACGCTCACGGTTTCTGTTATCAACCAGGGTGACAACCAACTTAGCGTAAGCGGACTGACCCCCCCCCTGAGCGCTACGGTCGATGGCCTGACCGTGACGGTCAAAGCCGATCCGAATACCGGTACGCAGCCCGTTAATCAGACGCTGACCATCACGTTGGCTAACGGTAACAGCAAGGATGTGCCTGTTACATTGCTCGGTGCCGGCGGCGGAGGAACCGGTGAGGTCGTTGCGTTCTCGATCACGGATATTAAGGCGGATAATGCGGATCTCCCGACCAATGGTTACGGTTCGCAGGTTGTCGCTACGCCCAGTACTTGGGTTAGTTGGACCGTTGGCGGTATCGAGTTCACGGGTGTGAAAATCTGTGAATCGCCCGCTTCCAACGGCTCGATCATTCAGATGCAGGGTAATGACTCCGATGCGGCTAAACAGGCGAAGCTGCAAAACGTGACGCCGATCGACGGGATGTCGAAGATCAAGATCGTTTTCCGGTCGTATCCGAATAAGAGTGGCAGCTACTACAACCCGGGATATACGATGACCGTTGCCGGGGCTGCTCAAACTCCTGTGGAAACATACACGGATAAGAGCGGTTACAGAGAGTATGTACATGAGTACGATCTGGCCGGTTTGGGTGCTGATTCCTTTGTGCTCGACAATAATAAGGTCGGAGCCTTGTATATCGAATCGTTCGAGATTACCAAATAGTTTTTAATATGCTGGATACCGACTCTTGGAGGGATCATCCCCTCCAAGAGTTTGGTTTCTCGGATAGTTTTTTATAGTTTACCGATGATGTCGATGTTCAGATATTGTGAGAAGGGATGGAAATGGCTGTTCCTGACGATGATTGCGCTCTCTGTCGTAGCTTGCGGCGACGATACGGACGATTTTTGGGGTTCTGCCGTATGGCGGACCTCTTCGACGGTCGGAGCTGCGGAGGGTTCGGCCGCCATACAGATTGAGGGACCTGTCGGCGCCGGATGGCGTGCCGAAATCAAGGACGGAGGTGCTTGGTGCTCGTTCAGGCTCAACGATCCGACGGTCCTCGTGAAGGAGGGCACCGTACAGAGTTCGAACATCAGCAATATCCTGGACGTTTATTATACGCGGAATACCGGGAGCGGGGAACGTTCGGCGACCATCGAATTCGAATTTTTCGGCGGTGAGCCGCAGGTGCTCGTGCTGACGCAGTTTTCGGCCTCTTCGACCAACGATCCCTACGATGAAGGTCATGCGAAGGCCTGGGCCGAATTGCCGGAAAAGCGAGTCGATGAGAATTTCGTTTACGTCAGCCACTTCGCTTCGCTCAATAACCGCACCGTGCGCAACTATTCGTTCTGCTACGACAAAACGCTCCATGTGGCGCATTGGGTGGCTTATCCGCTGCATTCGGTATATAGGGGGTCGATAGACCGTACCGACGATTTTCAGTACGATCCGAAGGTCGATTATTCCTGGCAGCCCAACCTCGCGGCCGGTTCCTATCGGGGCAGTTACGACCGGGGACATCAGCTCCCTTCGGCGGACCGTACGGCTACGCGGGAGTTGAATCTCCAGACGTTCTATGCGACCAATATGACGCCGCAGCTCAACCGGCTCAACCAGGATATGTGGGCCAATCTCGAAGCCAAGGTGCGTGCGCAGATATGCAACGACACGCTTTATGTGGTGACCGGTTGCTATTATGCCAATACCAATACGACGACGACCGACCGTGACGGGAAAGTTTGTCCGGTCCCGACGAATTATTTCAAGGTATTGCTTCGCACGCGCACCGGTACGACCGGCAAACGTATCGCGGATTGTTCGGCCGATGAATTGAAGGCGATCGGATTTTGGGTGGATCAGAAGAGCTACGGCGATATTCAGCCGCCTGCGTCCATTTGCATGAGCGTGGCGGAGATTGAAAAGAAGACCGGCTTTACGTTCTTTCCCAATATTCCCGAGTCGGCTGCGGAATCCGTAAAGGCACAAAACTCTCCGAGCCAATGGGGAATCCAAAACTAATTTGACTTATGAAAAAACGACTGATTTTTACAGGACTACTGGCCTTACTGTTCGCAGCCTGCTGTTTCGCGCAGAAACCGTACAAGGTGGTCTTTTACAACTTGGAGAACTTTTTCGATACGATCAACGATCCCGAGGTCAATGACGACGAATTCACGCCGGAAGGACCTAAAAAATGGAATTCTGTCAAGTATGCGAAGAAGTTGGGCAATACCGAAAAGGTGCTTTTCGACATTGCCGGTATCGATAAGGATTATCCGATCGTGATCGGCGTATCGGAGGTGGAGAACCGCTCGGTGCTCGAAGATATCATCGCTACGCCGAAGATGGCTCCGGGCAATTACCGGATTTCGCACTACGACTCTCCCGAAGCTCGCGGTGTGGACGTCGCTTTTATGTACCGTCCCGATGTCTTCAAGCTGGAGGGCAGCGCACCGATCCGCACGCAGATTCCTTCGCTTCCGAATTTCAAAACCCGCGATATTTCGACCATGTGGGGTACGATCGACGGCGAACCGTTCTTCTTCATGGTGGCTCACTGGCCTTCGCGTCTGGGCGGCAAGGACGCTTCGGAGTTCAAGCGTATCGCCGTCGGCGAACAGATGCGTCGAATCGCCGACTCTGTCCTGAAGGTCAATCCTGCGACCAAGATCGTGGCGATGGGCGACTTCAACGACGATCCGACCGATCCGAGCATGTTGGAGGGGCTGAATGCCAAACCCAAGGTCAAGGATCTTCAGCCGGGTGATTTCTTCAGTCCGTTCCACGCCGTGCTGCGTGCCGGTATGGGAACGCTGGCTTACGGCGACGCCTGGAATCTCTTCGACAATATCGTAGTGTCGGAAAACCTGGTCAATGCGAAGCCCGGCGAGTTGCGTCTGGTGCGGGCTCCGGGATCGAAGTACTACGGGAATGTCTTCAAGCGTAACTATATGATCCAGCGGGAGGGGCAGTTCAAAGGCTATCCTTTGCGCACGTACGTCGGAAACAATTTCCAGGGCGGTTACAGCGACCACTTCCCCGTTTATATCTACATCGGTAAATAAATACCTTAACTTGAAAGGATATGAAAATAAAAAGTTTACTAATTTTTGTATTTACCCTGATGTCGCTGACTGCGTTCGCTCAGAGCGGCGGTATCAAGGGTAAGGTCGTTTCCCGCGAGGGACGTGTCGCGGTGGACGGGGTGAAGGTTTCGGTCACTCCCGGTGAAATGACTGCCACGACCGACGGCCGAGGTGGTTTCGTGATCGAGAATGTCGAGCCCGGCGAATATACGTTGCAGTTCGAGGCTCCCGAATTCGAGCCTTTGACGCTCGTGGTGCGCGTGGACAAGATGGTGCGCGACATCAATACGGTGATTCTGGTCCCCGAAGTGCTTTCGACCGTAATGGACGATTCGATCTTCGCAGAGTTCGACACCGAGAGCGGCAACGATGCGCAGTCGCTGCCTTCGTCCCTTTCGGCTTCGAAGGACGTTTTTAACAACATCGCTTCCTACCGGTTCAGCGAGATGCGTTTCAACGTGCGTGGTTACGATTCGCAGTATTCGGACGTTTACCTGAACGGTATTCGCTTCAACGACGCTATGACGGGCTATACGCCCTGGTCGTTGTGGAGCGGTCTGAACGACGCTACGCGCAACCAGGAGATCACCAACGGTTCGGTCATGTCGGATTACGGCGTGGGTAGCATCGGCGGTACGACCAACATCAACGCCCGTGCTTCGCAGGTGCGCCAGGGCCTTCGCGTGAGTCTGGTGAACGCCAATTCGATGTATCGCTTCCGTGCCATGGTGACCTATGGCTCGGGTCTGCTGGACAACGGCTGGTCCTATGCGTTGTCGGTATCTACCCGTCAGGGCGGCAACTCCTACGTGGACGGCGTCTATTACAACTCCTACGGATATTTTGCTTCGGCCGAGAAGGTTTTCAATTCGCGTCACCGGTTGGGCTTCACGATTATGGGTGCTCCCACCGAGCGTGGTGCGCAGCAGGCTTCCACGCAGGAGGCTTACGACCTGGTCGGCAACAACTATTACAACCCCAACTGGGGCTATCAGGACGGCAAGATGCGTAATGCCCGCGTGCGTAACAGCCACGAGCCGATCGCGATGATCAACTATACGTTCGATCCCAATGAGCATACCCAGGTCAACCTGGCCACTTCGCTCCGTTTCGGTAAGAACGGTTATTCGGCCCTGACGTGGTACGACGGCGCAGATCCCCGTCCCGATTATTACCGCTATATGCCGAGCTACAAGTTGCTGAACGCTACCGACCTGGAGGCCGCTTCGATGGCTGCGGCCAGTCTGGCGGATCAGTGGATGCGCAACGTGGGTAATATCCGCCACTTCGACTGGGACGAAATGTACCAGACCAATATGAATTTCCGAAATGCGGAGGACGAAGCGATATACGGTCCCGGCGCCCGTTCGAATTATATCATCGAGGAGCGCCATACCGACCAGTTGGATTGGAACCTCGCCGCGCAGATCAGCCGAATCTATAAGGATAACTCCCGTCTGACAGCCGGAGCCAACGTCCGCATCAACCGCACGTGGTACTACGACGAGGTGAAGGACCTGCTCGGCGGCGACTACTATGTGGATGTCGATAAATTCGCACAGCGCGACTTCGGCGATCCGATCATGGCGCAGAACGATATGGATTATTACGAGCAGTACGGCCATGCAAGAGCCGTGCGGGAGGGCGACAAGTTCAGCTACAACTACAAGGCGCATCTGCGCTCCGGCGGTGTGTGGGCCACTTATGCCGCTCGTTTCGGCGGGTTCGGCATGAGGCTGGGCGCCGTGCTCGGCGGAGTCTCGATGTGGCGTGACGGTCTCTGGCGCAAGGGTCTCTTCCTGGACAATTCGAAGGGCAAATCGGAGAAGTTGGAATATTTCGTATATAAGGCCAAAGGTAATTTCGACTATGTCATCAATGCCAACCATACTTTTGAACTCAATGCCGTGGCGATGCAGAATGCTCCTACCTTCCAGTCGGCATTCGTTTCGCCCCGTACGCGTAATTCGGTAACTCCGGGTCTGACGACCGAGAAGGTTTACGGCATCGACGCTTCGTACAACCTGCGTTACGGTGACTACAAACTCCGTGTTTCGGGCTACTACACGAAAGTATATGACCGCTCGAAGGTAATCTCCTTCTACGACGATGTGCTGAAGACCTACACCAACTTTGCGATGAGTGGTATCGACGAGCAGTATTTCGGTCTGGAGGTCGCCGCTTCGATTCCGATCTACAATGGTTTGTCTTTGAACGGTGCGATCAGTTGGGGTCAGTACACTTACACGTCGAACCCCAATTACGTGCAGATTGCCGATAACAGCGCCGAGCCGTTGAGTTCCGGTACGGTTTACTGGAAGGACATGCGTGTGGAGAGCACCCCGCAAACGGCCATGAATATCGGTCTTTCTTACCGAGGTCCTCATAACATCTACGCATCGATCGATCTGAACTATTACAACAATATGTATCTGTCGATGAACCCGCTTTACCGTACGGACGAGGTGTTGTTGCCTACGATGACGGACGAACAGATCCGGGAGCTGCGCAGTCAGGAGAAGTTCGATTCGGCTTACACCTTGAGTGCGAGCATCGGTAAGAATTTCTACATTCAGCGTCGTTATACGCTCGGCTTCAGTTTGCAGGTGAATAACATCCTGAACAACCAGAATATCAAGACCGGCGGTTACGAGCAGATGCGTGTGCAGGGCATTAAGACCGGCAAGGAGATCACTTCCTACCAGAAGTTCGCTCCCAAGTATTTCTACCTGTTCGGCACCACTTACTACCTGAATGTCTATTTCCGTTTCTAACGGCTTAACGAATTAATATTGTGAAGAATATGAATAGAATAGCAACCATATTTCTGGCGGTGACAGCAAGTTTGTTCTTCGTCGGCTGTTATAACGATTTCGATACGCCGGCTCCTGCGAAGGTATGGACGGATGCGGACTTCAGCGACAGTAAAATCATTTCGATCAAGGAGCTGAAGGATATTTTCGAGGAGGCTTATCCCGGAACCAGCGGTATCGGCCAGTCGCTGACCATTACCGACGACCTGGTGATTCGGGGCAAAGTCATTTCCAGCGACCAAGCCGGTAACGTCTATAAGTCGATGTACCTGTACGATGAAAGCTGCCAGTCGGCCATCGAAATCAAAGTGACTTCGGGATATTACATTACCTATGCTCCCGGTCGCCTGGTTTATATCCGTTTGCAGGGTCTGGTGCTGGGAAATTACCGCACGATGCTCAGCGTGGGTGTCGCATCGACCAATTCTAATTATGCCAACGGCAATATGGAGGACCGCAATACCTTGGAAGAGCATGTCAAGCTCGGCGAATTGATCGGCTTGACGGCGGCCGATACTTTGGTGGTTACTCCCGCTTCCTATTCGACGCTGACGGATGAGTCGCTGGGGCGTTTGATCCGTTTCGAAGGGTTGGAAAGCAAGTTCGGCAAGGCCGGCTGGGGGTATAAAAATACATTCCCCAACTACTTCGCCAACAGTACCTCCTACGATGTGAATTCTCCGGGTTGGACCGATATCAACGATTGGGCTACCTGGGCGACGAAGCGGGTCGATGAGCTTACGCACGAGAGTACGTTCTATTATGGCTCTGCCTGGTTCACCTATGGCGACATCAACACCCTCGCAGGCAATTATGTCGTACGTTCGAGCGGTTATTGCCGTTTCCGTGACGAGAAAATACCTGCGGACGGTTCCGTGGTGAACATTACCGCGATCTATACCAAGTTTTCGCAGGGCAGCGATGCGACGGCGGCCTATCAGTTGTTGCTGAACAAGGCGTCCGACGTGGTCGTGACTTCGAAATAGCCGCAGTTTGCAGTTGAAATCGCCGGGCCTCATCTTTTTGATGAGGCCCGTTTTTTATTCTTTATGCGGTTGCGATTCCGCTCGTATTGTCCGCGAAGGAGCTGCCTCCGGTCTTATGAGGCATAAATTTCAGGGAAGAGCAGTGCGCGGAAGTCGGAGCGCATGATCTTGTCCCGTTACTGTTTTTCCTGCCTGCCGGGGAGCCGGTTGCCGTATGTCCGAAAAAAGCAAGACATTGTTCGGATCGTTCTTTTGCTGCAAGTTGGCAGGCTGTCGCACCGGGGGACCTGCTGTCCGCATAATGCGATTCCGACTGCCGGGAAGGGGCAACGTGATCGGCAGAGAGCTGTCCGCAAACGGAAGAGCGTCGCCGAAACGGAGAATTCGATGCGAAGTGCGGAATCGGAAAGCATGGCGGGGTATGACATAACGTCGTTCGTGGAGTTTGGTTCCGCGTCTGTTTTCCGGAAACGGATACGATTCCTGTGCGTGGACGATCTTCCTGCATTGCAGATAGGAGCGGAAAAGGAAACATCCGTGAACAGGAGTCCGAAACCAAAGAAAACCCCCGAACCGGTGAGAGTTCGGGGGTAGTAGTGAATAAAACCTGTTATTGATGATTATTCATCTGCTTCGGGTTGAGCTTCGGGACGCATGGTGACCTGTATTACGTTGCCGCTGTCGAGGAGCTTCTTCGCCAGGTCGCGGATCTCGTCGTAAGTGATGCTGTTCAGGGTCTTTTCGTAGTCGGCGAGCAGATTCTGCTTGTGACGGTTGTAGTCGTCGATCAACCCGAACCAGGTGCCGTTATTTTCGAGCGTATTCTTGAATTGCTTGACCAAGTATTCGCGGGAGTCGTTGATGTCTTTGGCTTCCGGTCCTTCAGTCGCGATTTTCTCGATTTCATCGAAAACGATCGGCACGAGTTCGTCGGCCATCTCCTCGTTGGTGTCGAACTGTATTTGCAGGAGGGCCTGTTTTTCGGGACGATACGAGAGAGTATAGCTTACCTGTACTCCGTACGTGCCGCCTTTCTCCTCGCGGATGGATTTCAGGTAACGGTTGTTCAGGGCCATGTTAAGCAGCAACATGGTTTGCTTGTTGCGCAGCGTGTAGTCCGCATCGCTCGAGAAGAGCAGGAACTCCGAAACTTTCGGCTGCAGCATCGGGGTGCGGAAGTCGTTCACGACCTTGCCTTTGGCTGTGCGGAGTTTGTCGTCCGTGAACTTAAGCACGTGTTTCGAGGTGGGAATCGAACCGATATATTTCTCGACCAACGGCTTCAACGTTTCCAAATCCACGTTGCCTACGAAGGTGAACGTAAAGCTGTTCGCACCCGGGTAGAGCGTTTTGAAGGTTTTCGGCAGATTTTCGAACGAGATGCTTTCCAGGGCCTCGATCGTCAGCGGCTGCTGACGCGGATTGTCGCTGTAAAGCGTTTTGATCGTTTCTATCTGCATGATGTAGTCGGGATTCGAGGTCAGGTTCTGGACGTATGCCTTGTAGCTGTCCATCGTCGTGTTGAAATCCTCCTCCGAGAAGCGGGGACTTGTGAAGTTCTGGTAGAGCAGTTGGAGCATCGTTTCGATGTCTTTGGGCGAGCAGTAACCGCTCATACCGTTGCTGTAGTTATTGACGTACAGGTTGATTCCGGCTTTCTTGCCTGCGAGCTGCTTGTTCAGTTCGATTGCAGAGAATTTGCCCACCCCCGACTGGGCCGCGATGACCGGAAGGAATTCACCCTCCTTCACCTCAGTATCGGCAAGCTGCGACATCCCGCCGTCAGCCTGTACCTGCAGCAGGACTTCGTCCGCCTTGAGTTGGGTCGGTTTGACGATGATCTTCACACCGTTCTTGAGAATCCATTCGGTCGTTCCGAGATCCTCGTTGTATGCGGTCTTTTTCACGGGCGAGCCTTTCAGCTTGATATCTGCGGGGATCAGAGGCTCGCTGACGGTATTGTCCTGGTAAGCCTCGACGTCGGATGCCATGACCTCGCTGCGGATGGCCAGAAGTTCGGCTTCGGTCGGCTCGGTCAGTCCCTCTTTCTTCGGTACTTCGACGGTGATAACCTGGTTTTCAGGTGTCAGAAGTTGTTTTACCCAAGCATTCACATCGTCGAGGGTCAATGCTTCGAGGTATTGTTTGTCGAGGTTGTACTGCGTTTCGGCATCTGCCATAGCGGTATTTTTCTTGTAATTCGCCAGGTAGGTTTGAACATATTGTCCGTTCGTAAGGTCGTTCCGATTGGCATAGGTAGCCTCGGCCTGACGCAGGAATTCAGCTTTCGTACGATCGAATTCGCTCTGTGTAAAGCCGTAACGCTTCATCTTTTCCATCTCTTCGAGGATAGCTTTGTAACCGCAGAGCAACTCTCCGTCTCGAGTTTGTACGGCGACCATCGTGAGATCTTGGGTCGGATTCACTCCCAGTATGTTGCCTGAATCCATCCCGGCACTCAGGAACGGAGCATCGGGCTGCATGGCGATTTCATTCATGCGATCGTTCGCCATGGCACTTGTGTAGGAGTTGAGTACATCGTACATTTGGCTAATTATCAGGTTGTTGTATTGCTTGGGGAGAGCGGGTCGTTTGATGAAGAGCTGCATGACCGAAGCCGTCATTTCGGGATCGGAAAAGATGCTGACGATGGGTTCTTCGTTTTCAGGAACTAGGTAAGCCTCTTTCTGCGGGGCATCTGCAGGGGAAACCGGAATATCCGCCATCAGGGTTTTGATCTTGTTTTCGATCCGATCGACGTCGATATCGCCGACTATGACGATCGCCTGGTATTCCGGGCGATACCACGTTTTGTAGAAGTCGTACAAGGCTTTATGGTCGAAACTCTTCAGACCGTCCAGATAGCCGATTACGTTGCGGTGCTCGTATTTCGAGCCTCTGTTGACGGCGGCGTTGCGTCGTACCATGGCGCGCCATCCAGCTCCGTCGCGGGTGCGCAGCTCCTCCATGATTACGCCGCGTTCGTTGTTGATCTCCTGAGGCTCCAGACTGATGAACTGCGACCAGTCGTGCAGGATCAGCAGTGCGGTGTCGATCGTCGCAGGGTTTGCTGTGGGCACATTGTCCAGGTTGTAGCATGTTTCATCGTAAGAGGTGTAGGCATTCAGGTCCGCACCGAATTTGACGCCGTTACGCTCCAGATATTCTATCATCTTTTTGCCCGGCAGGTTCTTGGTGCCGTTGAAGGCCATGTGTTCGAGGAAGTGGGCGAGGCCCTGTTGGGAATCTTCCTCCTGGACAGCTCCTACGTGGTGGAAAATGTAGAAGGATGCCTGCCCCTTGGGTTTTTCGTTGTGACGGATGTAGTACGTCATGCCGTTTTCGAGCTGTCCGACACGCACCTCTTTGTCTGCAGGAATCGGCATGTCGGGCCGCAGTTGCGCCACGACATTCGTCATTGCGAACAGCGTGACAAGTAAAAGAATGAACCTTTTCATAAAATGATTGTTAATTGATTTTGGGTGAAATTATTTGTATTGCTTTGTCATTCGGTCGTTTCTTCCGGTCGGTATTCGATGATGTCGCCCGGCTGGCAGTTCAGTTCGCGGCAAATGGCTTCCAGCGTTGAAAAGCGGATCGCCTTGGCCTTGCCGTTCTTGAGAATGGAAAGGTTGGCCGGGGTGATATCGACCCGCTCGGCGAGCTCGCCGAGTGACATCTTTCGTTTCGCCATCATGACATCTATGTTGATGATTATCGCCATGTCTTGCGTCCCCCCCCCGTGTATATATTGTATATCGACATTTATTTTTTCTTTAGATCGTGAGTTTTTGCTCTTCGCTCAACCGGGATCCGATCGAGAAGACCTCGGCCGAGAAGAGTACCAGAATCGCCATGACGATGTTCCAGTAATTGAGCGGGAACGAGGCGGCGACTTGCAGGGGCGAACCTTCGAGAAGCGTCCGGGCCGTGCAGTGGTAAATATAAACGCCGAATCCGGCGCAGACTTCGGCCAGAATCAGCAGAAATCCTACGGCACGCGTGTAGATGATGATACGTCCCGGCAGGGGTTGTTCGTCCCGTACCGATTTGCGCAGGATGTTGATAATCAGCGCTACCAGGATCAGAATAGAGAGTTTGGCCAGCAGGGCCGGGATGAACAGCAACAGGGTGTAGTTGATTTTGTTCAGTGCCCGGACTACTGTCGGATCGCTGTTTTCGTCCGTTTTGACGTAGATATTAACCCCCGTATATTCGGCTTCGGTGGAGATCGATGCGTGTCCGGTTTCTATCGGGAAAAGAATTTCATTGCTCTGGTCGTTTTGCAACCGGGCCGCCAAAAAGTAGGTATGTTGCGCGATACCGTGTTTTTCCTGCATCCGAATGTCTTCGGACGCAGCCTGCCAACCTGTCGCCAGACTCGACGACACGTGGGGCACGAAGCTGTGGATGAATCCTGCGGCCAGAGCCAGGAAATAAAAGATGTAAATGACCAGCAGATGGCGCCGCAGAGATTTTTTCTGTTTTTTGTCCATTTTCGGTTTGCTGAATACGTAATGCGAGGTGTTCGACCTGTTTTTAACCTCCGGTGAGGCAAAGATAGTAAAGAACTTCTGCAAAACAAATAATTTTTATCGTTTTTCGATAAAAACATAATAAATATAACGAATGATGTTTCGCGCCTGAATACGGAGCGGAATTTTCCGGACTTTCCTCGAACCGGAGATCGGACGGGCAACCCGGCTGAAACCTACCGAAGGTCGGACCGGCAGGGAGCATCCCCGTCTTGGAGGCGAGGCCCCTGCAAGTACGGACGATCGAAACGAGAAAGCCCCTCTACGAGCTTCGTTACGCGGGGGAGCCGAAAACAAAAGTTGAATTTGGTTCTCCGCTCTTCTTGTTATTATCTTTAACTTCGTCTTGGACACTCCGCGCCGGTAAAACGCAAATAAATTTGTTTTTGCACCCGGCTTATTCGTATCTTTGCACGAAATGCAGTCTGCACGGCCGGAAGGCTTCGCTCCATTTCCGGCATACGCCGCTACTGTCCGCAGGAAGCCGGGCGGGGGCGTTTTTGTAGGAATGGAACCATTCGGTATCTACGGCTTTCTCCCGGCCCGGCGGATTGTCGTTTCGTTGCATTTGAAATTGAAAAACGCACTGAAATATGGCAGAAAAAACAGGTTACACTTATTATGCAGACCCTCAGCAGGTCGATTTCACACTTCGGATGACCGTTCCGGCTTTGGCGAACGAGGTCCTCAATACGGCGGGTGTCGATGCCCAGCGCAAAGGGTTCGGGATCGATAAGTTGAATAAGGAAAACCGCTCGTGGGTGCTTTCACGCATGGCGATCGAGATCGACGACCGCCCCGAACAATACAGTTCTTATGAAATAGTGACGTGGGTGAACGAGTACAACCGGATGCTCTCGACCCGTAATTTCACGCTGCACGATGCCGCCGGCCGGGAGTTCGGGCGGGCCGTGACGCAGTGGTGCATCATCGACTTGGGTGCCCGCAAGGCGATCGATCTCAATACGGTCATCGGCACCTGCGCCGATTCGATCGTGGACGCTCCGTCGCCGATCGAAAAGCCGCGCAAAGTGACGGGGATCGTTCCGCAGCATATTGCCGAACACCGGGTGGTTTACAGCGACATCGACTTCAACCGTCACGTCAATACGATGCGCTATATCAACATGATGTTCGATATGCTGCCCATCGAACAGCTGACCGCGATCCGCCCGGTGCGTCTTGACATTCATTTCATGCACGAATGCCGTTACGGGCAAACCCTTACGGTCGGGTACGAACAACGGGACGGCTTGTCGCTGTTCGAGGTTTCGAACGGAGAGGAAGCCGCTGTCCGGGCGGCGCTCGAGTGGCGTTGATGTGTCGTATTTCGTGGTGGCGGGCGAGGCAGGGAGCCGAACCGAATCGACTTCGTTTCGGTCCGTTTTTACGATCGGCTTTGTTCCTTTCTGGAACGGGTTTTGCTGATATAGAGACAAAACCTTTATTATTATGGAAAAGATCAAAGTTGCGAACAAGTACCAGAAAAGTATCGATCTATTGAACGATGCTTTGGGAAAAGAGATTGCCACCTCGCTCCAGTACATGTATTTCCATGTCCATTTCGAAGATGCCGGTTACGAGTATCTTTCCAAAAAGATGCGGATGATTTCCATCGCCGAAATGCGTCATAGCGAGGAGTTGTCCGACCGTATCCTTTTCTTGCAGGGGGACGTGAATATGAATCCGTCGTTTACGACGCGCCAGATCACCGATCCCAAGGAGATGTTCCGTTTCTCTATGCAACTGGAACAGAGTACGATCGATAGCTATAACGATGCCGCTCGCATTGCGGCCGAAGCCGACGATTCGGTAACGCACAAGATGTTCCAGGATCTGGCCGTCGAAGAGGAGGAGCACCTGGACTATTTCCGCAACGAGTTGCAGAACCTGTTCGATTACGGCGACAAGGAGTACCTCGCCTTGCAATCTTTTGCACGCAGCAAGGCCGAAGCCGAAAGGAAGGTTTCCGAGTAGTTTTTTCTCGCGGACGCGAGATAATGCGTCCCATACGTGGTTTTTGAATAAAATTTACTATCTTTGTGGGGTAAACTTAAAACTACAGAGATATGAAATTTTATATCCGTATCGTGCTGCTGGCGACTTTCCTGACGAGTTTGTTGTCGGCTCACGCGCAGTCCCCGACCATTACCTGGGACAGCACTTTGAAGGACCTCGGCGATTCGAATTACGAAGTCGTATTTACGGGTAAGATCCTGCCGGGATGGCATACGTACGACCTGCATTCGGACGTTTCTTCGACCCTGGTGGAGTTCGAGCCTGCAACGGGCCTGACGCTCGACGGCGATCCTTATGAGATCAACGCTTCCAAACGCGAATACGACGATATTTTCGAGGTCGAAATGGGTACTTATTTCGATGAAATCATCCTCGGTCAGAAAGTCACCCTGACGGGTGAGGGCGCCGTATTGAAAGGCAATATCAACTGGCGTTCCTGCGAGGAGGAAAATTGCAATTCGCCCGAGGATTGGGGATTCGAGATCACGATCGGCGATCCCGAGGCGGCCCGGGCATCCGTTGCGGCCGGGGATGCTGCGGATCAACCTGTTTCCGGCGACGGAGCCGGAGAGTCCAAAACCCTGTGGGGTCTGATTATCGAAGCGGTTCTTTGGGGCTTCGCGGCGCTGCTCACTCCTTGTGTATTCCCGATGGTCCCGATGACCGTATCGTTCTTTATGAAAGGCAGCGGATCGCCTGCTGCGGGACGTTTCAAGGCTTCGATGTACGGTTTCTTCATCGTAGCGCTCTATACGCTTCCCATTGCGGCGATCATTCTGATTACGCGTCTGGTGGGCGGCGATGCCGTGACGGCCGACATTTTCAACTGGCTGGCTACGCACTGGCTTCCCAACCTGATCTTCTTCATCGTGTTCATGATTTTCGCCGCATCGTTCTTCGGGGCCTTCGAGATCACGCTTCCGAGCTGGATGGTCAATAAGAGCGACCGGCACGCGGACAAAGGCGGTTTGATCGGTATCTTCTTCATGGCTCTGACGCTGGTGTTGGTGTCGTTCTCCTGCACCGGGCCGATCGTCGGCAACGTCCTGATTCGTTCGACTGCCGGCGAATTCTGGGTGCCTATCGTGACGATGTTCGCTTTCTCGCTGGCTTTTGCCCTGCCTTTTACGATTTTCGCTTTCTTCCCCTCCTTGCTGAAAGACCTGCCCAAGAGCGGCGGTTGGCTCGGTTCCGTGAAGGTCGTTCTCGGTTTTATCGAGGTCGCCCTCGGTTTCAAGTTCCTGAGTATGGCCGACCAGACCTACCACTGGGGGTTGCTCGACCGCGAGGTTTATCTGGCGATCTGGATCGTCGTGTTCACATTGCTGGGCTTCTATTTGCTGGGCAAGATCCGCTTCGCTCATGACGACGAACTCAAGCACGTTTCGGTGACCCGGCTGACGCTGGCCATCGCTTCGCTTTCGTTCGCGGTCTATATGTTCCCGGGTATGTTCGGTGCGCCGCTGAAAGCTCTTTCGGGCTATTTGCCCCCGATGCATACGCAGGACTTCGTAATCAATACGCAGGGCGTCGTTACCGCACCGTCAGCAACGGCACAGACGACTGAAAAGATCAAATATGCGGATATCCTGCACTGGCCTTACGATCTGCCGGGGTATTTCGATCTGGCCCAGGCCGAAGCCGCTGCCAGGGAGGCCGATAAACCTTTGTTCGTGGATATTACGGGAATCAGTTGTGTGAATTGCCGCGAAATGGAGGCCCGCGTCTGGAGCGATCCGCGCGTGCAGCAGATCCTGCGCGACGATTACGTGCTGGTTGCCCTCTATACCGACGACAAGACCAAAGTACCCGAGAACGAATGGGTGACCACTGCGGGAGGCAAGGTTCTTAAGGACATCGGTCGCATCAACTCCTACATCGCCCAGACCCGTTTCGGGGTGAACGGACAGCCCAACTACCTGATTCTCGGCCGTGATGGGCAGGAATTGGTTCCCAAGCGGGCTTATAACCTCGACGTGGAGGCATACATCGACTTCCTGAAGAGTGGTGTGGAGGCGTATAATAACTGTCTCTTATACACATCTGACGCTGCCGACGA
>ENA-OYXV01000888-OYXV01000888.1-human-gut-metagenome-genome-assembly--contig:-NODE-888-length-17804-cov-5.213195_pt1 | contig 17804 bp, 8 predicted proteins | sample MGYA00244846_ERZ653424 | MGnify/ENA primary metagenome ERZ653424 (study PRJEB26926, sample SAMN06165108) | human gut metagenome | biome: ENVO:00009003; feature: ENVO:2100002; material: ENVO:00002003...
ATTGACGATATTTCCACGGTCATCAAACCAGGGGATACCGTTAACTATGACGGTGTTTTTGTTTTGACCTAAACATGTTGTTCCGGTCAATAGGACAGAAAGGAATAGTAATAAATAGATAGATTTCATAAAACTTAATGGTATGTTTGTGAGTTAAAAATGTTGTTCTGGATAGAGAGAGGGTATAATGTCGGTACAGGGACGGAGATATTTAGCTAATTCAGGTACAGTCTTTGCCAAAGCTTCTGCTGCTATTTTTGCGACGAGTTTACTTCCATATATACTAAGGTGGGTGTTGTCTGTTTTTCCTTGAGGATAGCAGGAGTATTTTCCGGCAGGAATCCAGAGAAATAGTTCTTTCGATTTTTCTGGCCCCATAGCAGTTACCAAATCGTATGTCAATTTGGCCATGTCTATAAAAGGAACGTGCATTTCATGTGCCACATTCCGTGGGGAATGAATGTATTCTCCGTGTGTGTCCACGAGACTGTCCCCCTCTTCTTCATACACATATTGGTGTGGACTGTCTGGGGTTGGGGGGTAATTTCGCCTCACGATGGAGTTAAGCAAGATGGGATTGGCTCCTTTTTCTCGTGCTTCGCGTACAAACTTTCTTAAATTCTCGTCAAACGAACTACCGGGAACAGTATGGAGTGTTATGTCATTTTTTTCATCATTGTGTCCGAACTGTATGATAACGTAATCTCCTTGTTTAAGTTTATTGAGCACTGTTTGCCAGCGGCCTTCACGAATGAAACTTAACGTACTACGTCCGCATGCAGCATGGTTTTCTACTTTGATTCCATCGGTCAAGAAACAAGGTAGCATTTGTCCCCATCCACGTTCTTGGTTTTCGTTATTTGTATTTCTGTCTGCCATGGTGGAATCCCCGATCATAAAGACGGTTGGATTTTGTTGGGTTGGGGTAAAAGCAGAAAAAAGCAACAATATAATAAGTGAGTAGACAAGTTTCAATTGCATATATGATTTTTTTTAAGAATGTGATAATTATGAGGAGTGAGTATTCCCCTGAAAAGTTTATTGAGCCTTTTTCAGGGGAATTGCAGATTGCTAATATTGGTCCTCACCAAGTCCTCCGGGTCCACATATCTCTATAGGGACCAATTCTATATAGTCGAGATGGAAAACTCCTCTTCCGGTAGGGGTGAATACCGAACGTATGCGCATAGTGTGGTATGTATTTGCTTGTATCTGTACATTACAAATCTTACGACGTAGTGTGGCTCGCAGATTATAAAGAATAGTACATTTACTGGCACTATATCGGGGGGCGTCTGTTCCGTCATTACCGGAATACAAACTTTTAGGGCCACTATAATAACCATTGTTTTTCATCGTTCGAGCATTTTCCTCCAGTTCCTCAGATGTATATATCCCATTAGAGTTTTCTTCTGAATTTCTCCATCCATTCCACCCGTTATAAAGTCCTCCGATTATAGGGTCTTCTCCATTGACACGCATGTCTAAAGGAAGTCCCTGAGGCATGTTGTCTACGTACATTTGTACAATGCCGCGATCATCCATAGCTCCATATCCTAAACGTAATTCATAACTGCCCGGAGGTACATTCGGAAGACGAAACGTAAGGTCATACGTACCAAGGATGCTGACACAATCATCAAATGCGGATGTCATGCCTATCTTGGGACGTTGAGCAAAAAATATGGCATTCTCGTTTATTTTGAGGTTTTTTATGTAGTTTGTCGGAAGATAATAATTGTATCCTCCACCTTCGGTGCCATTTTCTGTGTTGTCGTAAGAACCGTACGGTTGTGTCGGATTACCGCATAGTCGTATTTTGTTATTTGTCAGTTCTGGCCATACTGTATAAAAGTCTATTCGTATTCGAGTATTCATGACATTAGAACGCATGGCTTCATCGTATGCAACAATATCGTCAATGTAGAAATAAGATACATTCAAAGAAAAGTTGTCGTTATTAGGTGTGGTCAGATGTGCACCTCGTACGCGTTGTCCGGAGTTGTAAATACTGGCTACGCTATGGTTGATATAGTACTCTGTAGGGTATTCTACAGCCGGATCGACTGCGGAATAGACCTTCTCCAGTTTGATGGTAGAAAAGTCAAGTAGTGTACTAATCCATTCTGTGGGATTGGCATACTTGGTATATACTCCCCAACAATTCACTAATTTGGCTGTGCTTTCAAATAAACGGTCTAGAATGTGGTAAGAGAGTAGCATATTAAGAGGATTACGACTATGAGTCAGTGAGTTTTTATTCCAAAAGAGTTGCTTATAAGTTTTTCCTTCGGCATTATTGGGTACGACCTTATTCAGTCCGAATATGGAAGACGATTGGGTATCACCATATTTTTCTTCAGCCAGTTTATAAAGTGCGTCTATTTTTTCGTCCATTGTCATGTTTTTATTAAAACGGTCGCCATATTTGTCATAAAAGACTTGATCGGGAACAATCAATAGGGTAAAGCCGCTATATCGGTGATCGGGACGTTTGGCTGTAAAAATGTCTGTGTCATGTCCGCAAACGATATTGGGGCGGAATTTAAGGTAGTTCTCTTTCCATGTTTCATAGTCTTCATCGCGATATCGGGCCAAGGAATCCAATAGGCCTGTACGTCGAAGAGCTTCATAAAAGATCGTGAATTCACTGTGGTTCTCATCTAATAAGGTAGCTCCCAGACTGGTGTTTGGAACCAGCATTTGGTCTACCGGATGTACTACACCGTTTTCTACAGAATCATTTTTTAGCTTGTTGATAATGGCTGCTCTCCGGTTGATGATGCTCAGGGTCATGTGGTCTGCGTCTACCGTATCGCCATCAGTTTGAATGATCAATGGTAGGTCGAGCTGGTTGTTCTCTTGTTGTGTTTGTGGTAGATCGTAGGTGTATATGATTCGTTCAACTAAACAGGCTCTTAGTAAGGTATCGCAGTATGAAGCAGGAATATCTTCTACCGAAGCATATCCATGTTCTTTCAGAAATACTTCTACTCCGGAGTTTATAGGTGGAAATAATGTACGAGCGCCTCGGCTACCTAAAAAATCCATTTTCCCGGCACGTTCCACAATACGCCTGAAAAGACTGAAGTCTTCACGTGTCTGTAAGAAGTCGCTCATCATTTCTCCGGTAAAAGTATAATAGCTGTCAGCCGGTAAATCGTCATTACAACTGCTAAACAGATTTGCCCCTGTTGTGAGAAACAAGACGATACAAATTATTTTTAGTGTTTTGGCCCAATACTTATTCATACATGTTATGTATTTAAGGTAAATCTAAATTCCATGGTTAACCAGTAAGTAATATACCAATGCCCAATCTTGGTCGTTGGCATACGGATCGTAGAATTGTGCTTTTATTCCATTGATTTTGTATGGGTACATATAAGCGCATGAGGCGCGTCCGTCCTCAAAGAAAAGACAAAGATTATTTCGCACAACGTTTTGAGCGCGTTCCATGTATGATTTGTCTCCGGTGCAGAGTGCATAATAATAGTATACAGCTCCCGTAATGGAACTCCAATAATGAGGGAATGTGTCGCCGAACATTTCTCGTTTGCCGAACCAATGCCCGTCCCAGTGCCGGATTCCTACTTCATTCAGGTGATAGCTGGGTTGGAATCCGTTGAAAGCTTCTACTACAGGCATCTGGCGTTTTACCTCATCCAAATATTTGTTGTCTTTCGTTGCCAAATAGAGTTGTGCCAGAAACTGAATGGCTGGAGCGACAATACTTTGTTCATAATTGACCTCATGGGCCGGATAATTCAGTCCGTTTTTGATAAAGACATCGCCGGTTTTCACGAAATCACTCAAAAGTTTCTTATATTCTTTCGTCATATCGGCTTTTTTTAGTGATTGTAGTCCTAACTGTACGGGGATTCCGATGGCATAGAAACCGTATCCGAATTGGCGGAACATAGATTGCAAAGTTTGGTAGCCGTGTACGGCATATAGTTTGTTACCTGTAGCCTGATACATTTGGAAATAAAAGTCGGCTACCCATATATAATTGTATCCCCGATTGCGATTGGTTTGGTCTACACTGGAATATGTGACATAGTCCTTCGTCTGTAGTTTCTCACGCAAAAAATGGGCATAATTCAATAAGGAGGTTTTCAGCAGCTTGTCTTTGGTCAGCCGGTATTGTTTGGCTAATAATACTCCCATACCTACTCGTTCGGCTCCTTCGTCCCTGTCTACAGGGTTGCAATTCGGGGTGTTGTTGGGGTAGATACTGTCCCCTTCGTTGTCATATACCATGTAGGCACCGAAACGAGGGTCTTTCGGGTCGGTCATTTGCTGGTGCGTACGGATGAAATCCACTCGCTTGCGTATCAATTCTTTTTCGTTGTCGATGATTAACAAGTCCGCATGGGTTTGTTTTCCATCGTCATAAAAGAAATCTATCCGTACTTTGCCGGCTTGTCCTGCTGGAACCTTCACGATGTAAGAGTCCTTGTTAGGGGTTACAGCAACCGGTACACCGTTCATTTGGGCTGAGTACTTTTTCAGGGGACGCGTGCTATGCACTTCCATTTTGATGGTTTCTCCTTTTTCATATATATACTTAGGGCAAGAGGCGATTACGCTGCCGCGCTCCAATAGTTGGCGACGAAAGTCTTCATTGCCGTTATGGACAAACAGATTCCATTGCAAAGAATAGCTTTCTCCGGGTTTCAGAACTAAATTTATAGGATTCAGTGCGATAATGCCGCGAGTTTGTGAATTCGCTTTTTTCCGTCCTCGTTCCCATATTTCGTAGCTTTTTACGGAACCTTTCGTGAGTGCCATTCCCAAGTGCGGTCCGAAAGCCCCCATTCTGAGAGCATTGACGTAAGCTGCATTCTCGCCCTCCCAGATATGTGCATGTGTACGTTCGTTGATGCACTGTTTGGCATTGGGATAGTTGTCGTTGAAAGGGGTATAGATACCGATGTCGTGAAGAAAGGCTTCCTCTTTTCCTTCGTTGGTGAAAGTATATTGTTCTATCAAATCCTTTTCGGAAAAACGACGTTTTATTTGTATGCGGATATCGGCCTCACGATAGACTACGTCCATTCCGTCACGACTGATTTCTGTCGGAGCATACCATTCCCTTTTCAAACTTTTACGGTCCCTGTCAACGGTGAAATATCCCAATCCCCAGCCATAGTCTTCTTTTATCCATGCGTATTGTGAGCCATCGGTTTTGACTAACCATTCCATGTTTTGCTTGTCTCCTGGTATCTTCAGTCCGGAGATTGCACCGGTATAGGGATTGATTTGAAGTTCGAGAGGTTTCTCCTTACTTTGTATCACAGGAATAAAGAGAAAAATGCAACATAATAATGTATAAACTGTTTTTAAAATTTGTTTTTTCATTTTTATATATATGTATTACCCAAAAGAGTGATTTATTGATTTCCGATTTTAAATGACGAACTGTGAGTATTCCTGTCTTTGTAGAGACGTATCACTTCTGCAAAGGTAGAGGCATTTATCTTGTCTTGACCGTGAAAAATCGGTCTAAAAAGAAAGGTATTTCTGCCAATTTCTAAAAAATAGAGCCTGGTTTTATACCAGACTCCATTTTTTGCAGATATAATTGAGAAGTCCGTTTACGGGACATATCATTCACGTATCATTACCTTGACGGTTTTCCTTGTGCCGTCGCTCATCATATCTTGGCGGATGTAGATGCCTCGTTGTTTCGGTTCTGCCACACGTACGCCATTAATAGTATACCATGTCGAATAAACGATTGTGCCCGTACCGTCGGATACAGTTCCCTCTACAGAGGATATGAAGTCCTCGGGACGGTTGCTGTCTCCGTCGCCGTAATATACGAGCTTAAAGTTATCAAAAATCGTCCAGTCATTAGCCACGAGGCTATCCTTGCGTACACCGATAGTTACGGGCTGTCCGTCTTCGGCTACGTAGAATGCGAAGTCGCCGGCATATAAACCGTCTTGGAATGCTAAATCGGCACTCTTGACATGATTTACGACAATATGATATAATGCGTTCGAGTTCGGGAACAGGCTGTCCGGTAACACCTTGTCATCCGATGTATACTTATATTCACCCATTCCGTCGAAGATAGAAGCCAACGGTTCGTTCCATTTGCCTTCACCGGCTTCCACATACACAGACGCATTTAAAGGCTCTTTACCTTCCCTGCGTGACAAGGCGGCCGGAGTCAGATCACCCGCACGATATAGCCCGTTGTAGGCCAGTCGGTAATATCCTTTGGGTAATCCGTATACCGTTTGGTGGATATCTGCTTCTTTCAGATTGTAGAATTCATAATTGTTGGCACTCATGGCATATTGGTTGCCGTTTGTGATCCATCCTTGTATAGAGCCGATTTCCTTCCCTTCCCCATCTATTTCAGAAAAGCTTGGAGTTTGGAGTACAGACGTCATATCTACTTCTGTGTGAATCGAAGCACCGGTCATGTCAATTACTGCTGCTACCATCCTGTTGTAAGCTGCGGTAATTTCGATTGTAAACTCGTTGATTTGGGCTATGGATTGCAGATTCTCCACTGCCGGTAACATCTTATTGGCAATAAGATCTTCGAAAGCGTTGAATTCATCTGTTCCTATGTACTTTTCGTAACTATAGTCACCTCCTCTTGTGAGTTTGCTGTCATGGTATGTAACCAGTACATCGAATTGTGTGGCCGCGTCCATTGCTTCCCGAGCAGTTTCTATTGACTTGTTGAGTGAAGCCACTTGTTCTGTATAGGATTCTAAAGTCAGACCTGCCTCTACAGCTTGATTGGCTGTTTCTATGGCTTTACGCAAACCTTCTTTTGCCTCAACTGTTGTCAGAGCCTCACGGTTCAGTAATTCCGTAGCGTTCTGTATCAAGGCATTGACGGCCGATGTAGCTCCGCTCAAATCGTCTGCACCGAGATATTCTACCTTGAAATTGTCGAAAAAGACTCTTGAGTCGCTCCAATTGATAACGGAGCCGTCCACTTTTACACCGATGCGGAGCTTCCCGTCTTCGCTTACGTAACAAGTTACGGTGTTAAGATAATTGGTTTCGTCGGATTCGAATAAGTCCATGGCTGCCACAGAACTCCAAGCCAGCCATTTGTCTTTGTACTTTGCGTCTTCAGTCCATGTGATTTGGGTGTATCCGTCAGTGCCTAACATTTCACTTTCCTCTAACGGACGATTCATGATGTGTTGGAGTCTTACCGAGGCTGAGTTAGCGACAAGTGAAGCCAGAATATCGTTAGAGGTATCTCCTTCTGCTCCCCAATTCTCTTCCCATCCGTTTGAGTTGGCTATGCTTGGATTATAGTATCCTTGCATGGTAATTTTGTAAGAACCTTCCGGTAATCCTGTTAGTTCCTGATAGACTTCACAATCGGATTCCTTGGCGTTCCAAACTTCAACGATGCGGTTGCTCTTGCTTGAGAATTGGCCGCTTCCCGATTTGGTCCACCCACTGGTGCCATTAGTAAAGCTCATGTTCGTGAACAAACCGGTCGCATCGCGAATGCCATCCGGAGATTTTAGAGATTCTACGACAGCACTTCTCATAATACGGTCGGCACGCGGTTGTATGCTGTCTACCTCGTTCGGATTAAATGTCTTTTGACTATAACTATCTAAAAGTTCGTCCAGATAGTCCTCATAAATGGGCAGGCCGACTTCAGCATAAGGAGATTCGTCGTATGCGGTTTCCAGTTCTTCCGTTTTAGCTTGTAAGGTCTTATAGGCTTCAATATCCAGAGCCAGAGAATCCATACGGAGTTGTAGGGAAGTAATAATCTCCATTAGGGTTTCATCGTCCAGTTGGGAGTTGGAGGCAGCTTCTTTGGCAACTTTGATTGTCTCTTCATATTTTTGCTGACCTGCTTTGCTGAATGTTTCATTCGCAGCCATGTATTCTGCGTATTTAGCTTCTGCATTCGAGATGTTTTGCTTCAAGACGTCTTGTAAGGTAGAAGCTCCTTCTTTACCTAAGAATTGCAAAGAAAAGTTGTCTACGGCTGTCCATTGAGAGTTGGCTCCTTCTACTCGGAATCCAATAGTGGCTGTTCCACCCACTACGGAGAAGTCCAATGTGAATGGAGTAAAGACTTGGTCTTGGGAGATTTCTGCTTTTTGGCGTGATTCGCCCGTTAATGTACGGGCATATAAATAACGTCCTTCAGCTTGAGTATCTCCTGCATTGATTCGGCAGAATACGTAAGCTTTCAAACGGTATTTTCCATCAGGAAGTTCTGAGAGATCTTGAGTTATGGACCAATCTTTTTGAGGAGAGGATGGATTCCATCGTTCAAAGAAGTTGGAAATCTCTGTGCCGTCTGAGGCAGTTCGGACGGAACCGGTTTTACGTGAAAAATTATCTTGTTCGTTTGTTGTTTCTCTCCATTTGTTCCAACCCTCATCGTTATCTGTAAAAGAAGGGTTAGAAATCAATTCCGTTACATCTATCGGATGGGTTGCTGTGGCCGAATTGTATTTGAAGTTCAGGATGTCTGTTTTTAAACCTTCAGTAGCTTTGTCCAGCTCTTCTACGGTAGCCTTGTCATTCTTATAAAGGTTGGCATAGTTTGCTATGTCTTTGAAATTAGCAGCATCAGCCGCATCCAGTTGGGCTTGTAGCTTTTTCTTAGCCTGATAAATGTCGTAGACATCCGGCTCTACGAACTTCCAGTCGTAACTTGGATTGACTATACCTGCCACACCTTCGATGATTAATGGATTGACTCCTGTGTCGCCTTCGTCTATTCCAACCAAAGTATTGGCATAATCGGATTTCGCACCATAAAGCGGATCCTCGTCAGCTATTTTAATACGATAGGCTCCATTGTCCTGTTTCATGATTTTCCAAAGGATGTGGCCTTGTTTGTCATGGTCTACGCATAACACAAGGCTACTTTGAATATAAAACTCATGAAGCCCCTTACTCGTTTTTCCGTCTTTCATAGACATACGCCAGCCGTATGCATCCATATAAGCAGGATCTATGGCAGGGCGACGGCTTAGTTCATAATCCTGTCCCCAACTGAGTGTGACTTTCTTTCCTTCGTCTGCTACGACAAGTTCAGTTCCCCAGTTGTTTTTCCAATTGCCGTCGCACATGAACTTTTGGGTAGCCACGTGATAGACATAATACACACCACCGCCCGTTTCGTCGGGAGTCAAATTCGGTTCAACAAAGGTCAAGGCCGGGTCGGGCCAGTTTTCTGATGCCCATAAAGGCAGTGTGGATGACGTTGCGCTGCAAAGCGCCATCGCAACAAGTAAATTGTTTCTCATTTCACTAGAAATTAAGTTTGTTCCTTACCGGGATTAAATCAGAGTGCGTTTAATTCAGGCAAAGGATGTTTTTTTATGTTCATTAAATTTGGGAGAAGGTAGACACTCTGATTTTGCTGTTTGTTTCAGCAAATAAACCTTCTGCTTTCCCGGTTTCAAAATTAAGGAGACTGTATTGTTCCGTGCGTGCGGAATCTGTCTAAAAAGAGGGACGTTTCTGCCAAAATATGGCAGACTGAATGCGAGCAACGGTAAATCGGTCAAAAAAAGGGGGTATTCATGCAAAAAGCATGTGAGGTGGATATGTACTGTCGGATTTATCGTATCTTTGTTAGAGCGTAATTTTAAAATTCAGATGCCATGAAACGGAGCATTCGTCTGTTATGTTTTCTATATGTTCTTTGTTGTACGGTTTTTGTGGTAGCACAGCCTTATGCCATACAACATTTAGGAGTGGAGAATGGCCTTTCCAATAATTTTGTGCTTAGTATGGCGCAGGACAAACGCGGCTGCATTTGGGTGGCTACGGAAGTCGGCTTAAATCGCTTTGACGGAAACGGTTTTACAGTCTATAAGCAACATAATTCTGAAATTGCCGGCGATGCCTTGAATACACTTCTCTATGACGAAAAGGAAGATGTGCTGTGGATGGGCGGAAAGTTCGGTGGCCTTTGTGCTTGGGAAGGGAAGAGCGGATGTTTTCGGACTTACCAAGCACGGAATGGCATGAAACTGGAAAATATTGTTCATCTCGCCAAAGCCAATGATGGGGGAATATGGATTACGCCCCGTCATTCCGATCCTATTTATTTTGATTCTCGGTCCCATCGTTTTACTTCTTTATCCGATATGGGGATTCAATTAGACTGCCGTTCGAATTTATGTGCTTTTGCAGATGGAGATTTGCTTTATGTCGGTCATTATCGGGGAGGAATGAGTATTATAGATTTGAAAAAGAAGACTACGTGTCGCATGCTTCACGATCCGGCTGTGCCGCAAAGTCTGCCAGGGCATAGCATATATTCTTTATATAAGGATCGTTTGGGACATCTTTGGGTTGGTACCGAATGGGGGTTGGGATTATTGGATTCATCTACCGGGCGCTTTACTGTGTTTCGGCATGTGCAGGGGCGTACTTCATCTTTGGTGGCTGACCATGTTTATGATATTTGTGAAACGGCAGACGGGAAGCTTTGGATTGCTTGTGATGTCGGTGGTATCAGTATTTTGGATCTGAGTCAGATTACTTTTAAACATCCTGAAGAGGTGTGTTTTGAAAACTTGTTGTCAGCAGTTACAGGGAAGGGCTTGTCATCCAGTAATATTCGTAAGGTGTTGCAAGATTCGTACGGCAATATTTGGATTGGGAATTATAGTTGCGGCCTTGATTTTATCAGTCATCGTCCTCCGGTTTTTCAGATTTGTGGTGATAGGCCCGTATATGGGATGTATAGGGGTGAAGAAGGACAGTTATGGGTCGGAGGAGAAAATGAATTATTGTTGTATAAAAACGATAGCTTGGCCAAACGTTTTGATATATGTTGTGACATGTTATGTTCTTACGGATGGGTCGCAGCTATTATAGATGACGGGCAAGGCTTTTTGTTATTGGGACTATCAGATGATGGTATTCTGAGAACGGAACTTCGGACGGGAAAGATAGAGCGGGTCCCGATGGGTATACGTGACGTACGTATAATTACTTTTTTTCGTGATACAGATGAAAAAATATGGGTTGGTACCGTATTGGGACTGTATAGTTATACGAAAGGTATTGTACGCAAAGAGACGGAGTTGAACAGTAAATTGGAAGAAAAGTCCGTGTACGGTATTCTTCGGGACCGACAAGGCAAACTTTGGGTAGGAACTTATGGTTGGGGCTTAAAAGTGTTCGATGACAATAACCGAGTGATAGCTGAATTGAATCCAGATACGGGTTTCCCGGACGGTACGGTAAATAGTTTATTTGAAGATTCTCAGGGGGGAGTGTGGATAGCTACGCGTGCCGGATTGGGATATGTTCCGGACACGCGTTATCCGGAAAGATACAGTTTTTATGGCTATGACCACGGGTTGGAAGATGTATTCATACGCGCTGTGCAAGAAGATGTAAACGGAGAAATATGGATTTCTACCAATAATGGTATTTCGCATTGGGACAAAAAAGAACAAAAGTTTGATAACTATGATTACCGTGACGGAATTCCGATGGGAAACTTTATTGAGGGATCGGCTTGCCGCGGGGTAGACGGTACATTGTATTTCGGTTCATTGAAAGGTATTTGTCATTTTAACCCACAGGAGTTAGATACGTCTTATCGGGTAACTCCCGTACAGATTATGGAATGTAGGGCAATGGATGGCCGGACCGGAAAAGGAGACCGGTTGATTTTACCGGAAGAAAATGGAAATATAGAACTTCCTTATGACCGGAATTCTTTTCGAATCACTTTCTCCGTACCCGATTACGCACAAAACAAACGGATAGAATATGCTTATAAGATAGAAGGGTTGGAAGACAACTGGGTCAATATCGGAGAGGAGAGTCAGATGGTACTTCGTAACATACCTCCCGGAACTTATATTTTTCGAGTAAAAGCCAGGTTGAGGAATGGGGATTGGGATGAAAGCCATGTGGCAGCCGTACCGTTCTGTATTCATCCTCCGTTGTGGCGGACTTGGTATGCTTATACATTTTATGGTTTGTTGCTTTTGTGTGGTTTATATTTCTGGATGTGTACTTACAAACGCAAGCTGGCTGCCAGAACTGCTTTGGCAGCGGAAGAAAAGAGAATACGTGATGAACAGGAACTGAACAACGAGCGCTTACGTTTCTATACGAATGTCACCCATGAGTTACGTACACCGTTAACCTTAATACTCGGTCCGTTAGAAGACTTAACCGGCGACGGGCTGTTGCCGGAACCTTATCGCCGGAAGGTTGGTTTAATCTATAGGAATGCCTTACAATTGCTTGACCTGATTAACCGGTTATTGGATTTCCGTAAAGTTGAAACCCGAAACCGTCGGCTCAAAGTGACAAAAGGGTGGTTGGGTAAGTTGGTAATGGAAGTGGGGCTCCGTTACAAAGAACTGAACCGTAATCCGAAGGTGGATTTCCGAGTAGAAGTCCCTTCGGAAGAGGGCCGTATGTATTTCGATTCGGAGGTCGTGACTACGATTCTGAACAACCTTTTGGGAAATGCGATGAAATACACAGCAGAGGGAAATATCGCTTTGCGGTTGCAGTATGGAGAGGAAGGAGGACGGCCGTATGCGGAAATTATCGTAGAAGACACCGGATACGGAATCGCTCCGCATGCGTTACCTCATATTTTCGAACGTTATTATCAGGCTGAGGGTAAACATCAGGCTTCAGGCTCGGGGTTGGGGCTCGCTTTGGTGAAATCATTGGCCGATTTGCATGGAGGGATGTTGCGGGTGGAGAGCGAGCTTGGAAGAGGCTCCGTCTTCGTATTCCGTCTTTGGGCGGATTGTACTTATCCGGAAGCCCTTCACATGGAAGGCGCAACGGAAGGCACGGATAAAAAAACGGAAGATGCTGTGGCGGAAATCGACAACCGGCCGCTGCTTTTGGTGGTAGAAGACAATGATGACATCCGCGACTACGTGGCTTCCTCGTTCGATGACGAATATCACGTCGTTACTGCGGTGAACGGCAAGGTCGGTTGGGAGGAGACTCAACGCCTTGTGCCGGACATTATCATCAGTGATATTATGATGCCCGAGATGGATGGTGTAGAACTTTGCCGGAAGGTGAAGGAAGATATGCGTACCAGCCATATTCCGGTTATTCTTCTCACGGCCAAAGATTCTATTCGGGATAAAGAAGAAGGGTATGAAAGTGGAGCCGACTCATATCTGACGAAACCTTTCAGTGCCAAGTTGTTGTACAGTCGGGTGCGTAACTTGTTGGAGATGCGTAAGAGACTGGCCTTACAGATTACGGGTAAGACCAAGGAGTTGACGCACGAGGCTGCACAGACCGGGATTCATTTGAATAAGTTGGACGAAGAGTTTCTCCGGAGGTTTACCGAAGTGGTCACAGAACACATCAACCGCGAAAAACTCGATATTCCTTTCATGGCCGCCGAGATGAATATGAGTGTTTCCACGTTTTACCGGAAGTTGAAAGGGCTGACCGGATTGTCGGGTAATGAATTCATTCGCAAAATAAAATTGAAACACAGTTTACGTCTGTTGGCAGAACAAGGATTGAACGTGACGGAAGCTGCCTATGCCAGCGGTTTCAATGATTTGGGACATTTCCGGCGTTGTTTCAAGGAAGAGTATGGTGTGTCGCCCTCTAAATATGCCAAGCAATAAATAGAGGGTGATATCTCCTCTTATTCACATAATAGTCTGATTGTTTTTTCCAGATCCTCTATTTGCTCGTCCCGCGCCACAAGGTCGCCGTGGCGGTCGATGAGGAAGTAGGTAGGAAGGCGGCGTACGAGATAAGAACCCAAATAGCCGGAGGCTTCTCCGCGGCTCTCATAGACGCAAGTCCAGGGCAGATGTTCGCATGCCGTTTTCCAATAATGTTCATCAGGGTCGATGGATACCTGGTAAATGTCGAAGCCCAAAGAGGAATACTTGTCATACAATCCCCTCATCTGCATGATACGTTCTTGTGAAGAAGGAAGGGAGTAGGCTGTGAAGTCCAGCAGTACGACCTTGTTTCTGATGTCGGAAAGCTTGCGGTTTTTGCCGTGTATGTCCGGCAATTCTATGTCGATGATACCGGCTGCGGATATCTTGCCCGGGTCGATGTCTTCCAATGATACGGGAGTGGGGCGTTTGGTGTTCTTCATACCTTGTATGGCAATGTTATGCAAGTTTTCCGTGCGGCTGGTGCCCGGATAGTTCGCATCCCATGCCGTGGCCACGGCTCCCACGAACTTGATATCGTCCGGATTGCTTATCGGATTGAAGATGAGGCTTCCGTTTACGGTCTGGAACAGGGCGAAATAGGCAGGAGCAGAGGCCGGATTTTCCATGATATAGTGCATCTTCATCTCATTCTTATAAAGGTTTATTTTTTCATGTACGAGGCGTTCCTGTTCCCCCAACGTCAGGGCTTTGTCGTTCGCGATGTCCTTAATGGTTTGTTGTAAGGCGATAAGTTTGTTGTTGATTTCTTTAAGGGTCTGGCAATTCCCGGAACCTTCCACTTCATAGTCGGTGCCCATGTCGGGAAGTTCGGCCTCCACGTGTATGGTCTCCGTTGAGTCTACAGACAAGTTGACGATCTGCCGGTCGATACGCAGGCGGTAAAATTCCGGATTGAACGGACGTGTGCCCTGAAAACAGAATTGGCCGTCTTCGTCCAGACGGGTAGAGTCGAGTGCTTCTATCCCGTTCAAGGTGACGGCTTCGAAGTAGAGCGTCTTGCCGTCGGCTTCGGCAATCCGTCCGTTGATTTCAAACTGCTCTCCCTTGTCCTTACAAGCCGTGGCCAGCATCGTGAGGGCGGCCATGGCACATATCATTTTTTTCATCTCGGCATCATGTGTTTACAAACTGTTTACAAAGATAAGGGCTTTCAGCTTTCACCGGAGGAATAAACCATAGTTTTTTCATAAAAAAGACGGATTGTGCGATTTTTTATAGGGTTAAAATCTGATTTATCAATATTTATGCGTACATTTGCCCGATTTATTGATGAAACATTTTAAGAAACCAAATGAACGTAATTAAGAAAACAGTCGAATTGCCTGATGGAAGAACCATCAGCATCGAGACCGGGAAATTGGCCAAACAAGCCGATGGAGCCGTCATGCTGCGCATGAACAACACCATACTCCTGGCCACCGTTTGCGCCGCAAAAGATGCCGTTCCCGGAACAGATTTTATGCCTTTGCAGGTGGAGTATAGAGAGAAATTCGCCGCTGCCGGCCGTTTCCCCGGAGGTTTTACCAAGCGTGAGGGTAAAGCGTCTGACTATGAGATTCTGACCTGCCGTCTGGTGGACCGCGCGTTGCGCCCCTTGTTCCCCAGCAACTATCACGCAGAAGTTTATGTGAATGTGATTTTGTATTCTGCCGATGGCGTGGACATGCCGGATGCATTGGCCGGTTTTGCCGCATCCGCTGCATTGGCAGTTTCCGATATACCGTTTGAAGGTCCGATTTCCGAGGTGCGCGTAGCCCGTGTGAATGGCGAATATGTGGTCAATCCCACTTTCGCCCAGTTGGAGCAGGCCGACATGGACATCATGGTGGGCGCTACGGAAGAGAACATCATGATGGTGGAAGGCGAGATGAAGGAAGTGACCGAACAGGATTTGCTCAACGCCCTGAAGGTGGCTCATGAGGCCATCAAACCGATGTGCCGTCTCCAGAAAGAGTTGGAGAAGGAAGCCGGTAAGGAAGTGAAGCGGGAGTATTGCCATGAGGTGAACGACGAAGACTTGCGCGAAGAAGTGAAGAAAGCTTGTTACGATGCGGCTTACCGTATCGCTCAGGAAGGCAACCGCGACAAGCATGCCCGTGAGGATGCTTTCATGGAGATCCGCGAAAACTTCAAACTGTCGTATGCTGAAGCACACGCCGATTTGTCGGAAGACGAACTGGCAGAAAAGAATGCGTTGATCGACCGTTACTACCACGATGTGGAGCGCGATGCCATGCGTCGTTGCGTGCTGGACGAAGGCAAGCGTCTCGACGGGCGCGCCACTACAGACATCCGTCCCATCTGGTGCGAAGTAAGTCCGCTGCCCGGTCCTCATGGATCGGCCATCTTTACGCGTGGCGAGACCCAGTCGCTCTCTACCTGTACGCTCGGTACGAAGTTGGACGAGAAGATTATCGACGAAGTGCTCGACCAAAGCAAGATGCGTTTCTTGTTGCATTATAACTTCCCGCCGTTCTCCACGGGAGAGGCTAAGGCACAACGCGGCGTGGGCCGTCGTGAAATAGGTCACGGCCATTTGGCATGGCGCGGCCTGAAAGGCCAGATTCCTACAGACTTCCCCTATACGGTGCGCGTCGTTTCCGATATTCTGGAATCCAACGGTTCTTCTTCCATGGCTACGGTTTGTGCCGGAACGTTGGCACTGATGGATGCCGGTGTGCCGATGAAGAAGCCTGTCAGCGGTATTGCCATGGGGCTGATTAAAAACCCGGGTGAAGAGAAATACGCCGTGTTGTCCGACATCTTAGGTGACGAAGACCACTTGGGCGATATGGATTTCAAGACGACCGGTACTATCGACGGTCTGACTGCCACCCAGATGGATATCAAGTGCGATGGTTTGAGTTATGAGATTCTGGAGAAGGCGCTGATGCAGGCGAAAGCCGGACGTGAACACATCTTGGGCAAGCTGACCGAATGTATGCCGGCTCCTCGTGCCGAGTTGAAGCCGCATGTTCCTCGTATCGTTCAGATTACGATACCGAAAGAGTTCATCGGTGCTGTCATTGGCCCGGGCGGAAAGATTATCCAGGGTATTCAAGAGGAAACCGGTGCTGTCATTACCATCGAGGAGACAGACGGCGTAGGTGTCGTACAAGTGAGTGGCGCAAATAAGGACGTGATAGACGCAGCTTTGGGTAAAATCAAGTCTATCGTGGCTGTGCCCGAAGTCGGTGAGGTGTATGACGGTGTGATTCGCAGCGTGATGCCTTACGGTGCATTCGTGGAATTCATGCCGGGTCGCGACGGTTTGCTTCATATTTCCGAAATCGACTGGAAGCGTTTGGAAACGGTGGAAGAAGCCGGTCTGAAAGAAGGTGACCACATTCAGGTGAAACTGGTGGATATCGACCAGAAGACAGGCAAATTCAAGTTGTCTCGTCGCGTGTTGCTCGAAAAGCCGGAAGGCTACGTAGAGCGTCCTGCCCGTCGCGAGCGTCCCGAAAGAGGTGAGCGTCGCGAACGTCGTCCGCGCAATGACGAACAGAGGGGAGAATAAATTGTTTCATCAACGAAAATGATAACGAAAGGCTGTCTGCTATCCTGCGGACAGCTTTTTTTGTTTGTAGTCACTTATACATTTCTTTTCAAATTTATGGGAAAATATTTGGTTATTTATAAGAAATGCGTCATATTTGCAAGGTGACATCAAAAAGACATGCCATGAAGGTGAATAGTGTACAAAGTCTTTTAGGAATATGGGTGGCTGTGTTAGGGCTGAGTTCATGTGCCGCAAGCCGGCGAGGAGTGTATGATATGCGTCCGGAGAACCGTGCCGCGCTGTATCAGGAGCGCAAGGCTTCGCCCTATTACAGAATGGACAATGAGCACACGTTCCCTATCTATAAGGCACCTTATACGGTGAATCAGCAAGAGGGGCAGGTGCTTTTCGGTAGGGGGGCTTATGAGCTTTACCGCGCGAAGGACGCGACTTATGTCACAGCCACTTACCGTTGTCCAGAGGACTGGTGGTTTTTTAATTTCAATTCAGGATGGGCCATTATCGACAACAAGAGAGGCGACCGTTACATGTTGCGCGAAGTGGAGTATCTGTCTCTTATACACATCTCCGAGCCCACGAGACCGTACTAGATCTCG
>ENA-OYXV01000905-OYXV01000905.1-human-gut-metagenome-genome-assembly--contig:-NODE-905-length-17621-cov-7.004896_pt1 | contig 17621 bp, 17 predicted proteins | sample MGYA00244846_ERZ653424 | MGnify/ENA primary metagenome ERZ653424 (study PRJEB26926, sample SAMN06165108) | human gut metagenome | biome: ENVO:00009003; feature: ENVO:2100002; material: ENVO:00002003...
CATTTCCTCTGAAAAGAAGAAATGTCCTTTTTTTGTACCCAAAATCAGATGCCGACAGGAGGAACACAATGCCTGAAAAAACAGCGCAGAAGGAAACGGGCAAAAAGCCGAAACCACAGCAGGAAGTGATCGTTCATGTTCCACTCTCCAAGCTGCACGACTTTCCCAACCATCCGTTCAAGGTGCGGGACGACGAGGCCATGCAGGAAACGGCGGAGAGCATCCGGCAGTACGGCGTTCTCGTCCCCGCCATCGTCCGTCCCCGCGAGGACGGCGGCTATGAGATCATCGCCGGACACCGGCGCAGGCACGGCAGCGAGTTGGCGGGGCTTTCCGCCATGCCCTGCATCGTGCGGCAGATGAACGACGACACCGCCACCATCCTCATGGTGGACAGCAACATCCAGCGGGAGAATATCCTGCCCTCCGAGCGGGCGCAGGCGTATAAAATGAAGCTGGAGGCCATCCGCCGCAAGGCTGGCAGACCGGCAAAAGCGGAAGAAATTGACACCTCAGAAAATGGTGGACAAAATGGCCACGATTTGCGCGGTATTAAAAGCCGCGAACTGTTGGCAGAAAACTCGGACGACAGTGCGCGCACCATTCAGCGCTACATCCGCCTGACCGAACTCTCCCCGGAGCTTCAGCAGATGGTGGACGAGAAGAAGATCGGCATGACCCCCGCCGTGGAAATCTCCTACCTCAAGCCGGAGGAACAGCAGATGCTCCTGACCGCCATCGACAGCGAGCAGGCTACGCCCTCGCTTTCGCAGGCACAGCGCATGAAAAAGCTCTCCCGCGACGGCAAGCTCAACGACGACACCATGCTGGACATCATGATGGAGCAGAAGAAGCCGGAGGGATATAACGTCGTCCTCTCGGCGGACAAGCTGCGCAAATACTTCCCGCGCTCCTATACGCCGCAGAAGATGGAGGAAACCATCCTGAAGCTGCTGGACGCATGGCTGCGCAAGCGCCAGCGCGACCAGTCCAGATAACCGAATACAATCGCAGACAACCACGACACCGACCGGGCAGAGATCTTTCTTTGCCCGGTTTTGTCATATCCAAAGGACCGAACAGGAGGAAAACCATGTATATCAACACCTTCAAATACAGGCCGGAGGACGTTGCCTGCGTCCTCTGCGCCGAATACGTCAAAAAGCTGGGATGCACTGCGCTGTCCTGCCCCTGCCTTGCCGAGCGCATGGAGGCCGGGGTCGTGGGCTACGCGGAGGCCGTGGCGGAGCTGTTCCCGCTGCACCCCCGCCTGACGCCGCGCATCCTCCGTCTTGTCGCCGGCTTCCCCGGCTCGCTGTGGCAGGACGAACAGCACAAGCGCCGCTTCGCCTATCTCCGCACCCTGCTGGGCTACCGGAAAAAGCGGGATACGCCGATATTCCTTGCCGCGCTGTACCTGCTGACCTCCAACAAGGAGATCGGGGACAGGAGCTTCAACTGCTTCACCAAGGGCGGCATCGACTTCCGCTACGCCCGCCGGCGCGGTATTTCCCAGCACGACTACACGCTGCTCATGGGGGCAAAGAGCCTCTACTGCGGCACGGACGAGGTGACGAAGGGCGACCTTGCAGAGCCGCAGATCGTCGGGGACGAAGCGTTTCGGCTGCACATCAACGCCCTGCTTATCGCGCGGTACGGCGAGGACGCCCTTCAGATCGCATCGCAGCAGGGGCAGCGGGAGTTCATAAAGCGCCGCGCGTTCCGGCGCGGCGGCTTCCTCCCTGCTGCGCCGCTGACCGGGAGGTGAGGACGGTGGCCGTTTTTCGGGTAGAAAAGAACCACAACTACACCGTCATGTCAAACTACCACCTGCGGGACACCGCCCTGACCCTCAAGGCCATCGGGCTGCTGTCCAAGATGCTCTCCCTGACCGACGAGTGGGATTATACCACCCGTGGGCTTGCCGCCATCTGCAAGGAAGGCGTGGACGCCATCGGCGCAGCACTCAAGGAACTGGAATTGCACGGCTACCTTGTACGCCGCCAGCTCAGGGACAGCCGCGGGCGCATCACCGACACCGAGTACACCATCTACGAATCCCCGCATCCGCCCTTGCCGGATACGGCTTCACCAGATACGGAAAACCCGTATCTGGATACCCCGGATACGGCGGAGCCATATACGGAAAAGCCCGCGCAATTAAATAAAGATAGAAGAAATAAAGAAAAAGAAATTCCTGATGAATCTATTACGGACACATCAAATCCTGATCCAATCTATCCCCCAGCCCCCTTGCAGGGCGCGGGATATGACGGGATGGGATACGAGGAAGCGCGAGAGATCGTCAAAGATAATATCGAGTACGACATTCTCGTGCAGGACCCGCAGCAGGACAAGGAGCAGCTTGACGAGGTGGTGGATCTCATGGCGGAAACCCTCTGCTCCCGCAGACAGACCATCGTGGTGGCCGGGGACGAGTATCCGGCAGAGATGGTGAAGGAAAAGCTGCTGCGCGTCAACTCCATGCACATCGGCTACGTCTTTGACTGCCTGAAGCAGAACACCACCTACGTCCGCAACATCAAGAAATACCTGCTTGCCTCGCTGTTCAACGCTCCCAGCACCATGGGCAGCTACTATTCCGCCCTCGTCAACCACGATATGTACGGCGACGGGCTGCGGGGCAAGAGCTGAATATGACCGAAAAAGGAGGGATGACCCATGCAGGAGGAAGTGGAAAACAGAGCGGTCACGCTGGTCATCAGCGCAACCAAGCTCACGGCGCGGCTGCTGAAGGCCGCCATTCTCAAATACCTTGCCAGCCGCAAGGAGAAAAAGCTGGCAAAGGCGCGCGCCGCGCCGGAGAAGCCCACCGGCAAGCAGACGGTGAAGCAGCTCATAGGGCAGAATCAGGGCGTGTCCAACATCGAGATCACCGACAGCAATATCAAATCCTTTGAGCGCGTGGCGCGGAAATACGGCGTGGATTTTGCTCTGAAAAAGGATAAGTCCGGGGATATTCCCAAATACCTTGTTTTCTTCAAGGCCCGCGACGCCGACGCTTTGACGGCGGCCTTCAAGGAGTACACGGCAAAGGAGGTCAGGCGCGCCTCGCAGGACAAACCCTCGGTGCTGGAGCAGCTCCGTGCGCTCAAGGCGAAGGTGCTGTCCCTTACGCCGGACAAAGCCCGGAACAAGGACAAGGGGCTGGAGCTATGAAGCAGATCAACGTAAAGAAGCTCCTGCTTCCCAATCTTCCCTACGTCTTTATCGCGCTCTTTGCCACCAAGCTGGGGCAGGCGGCGCGGCTGGCTCCCGGCGCGGACTTTTCACAAAAGGCGCTGCACATCATGGAGGGCTTCGCCGCCGCGTTCCAATCGGCGCTGCCCAGCTTTCACCCCATTGACCTGTGCGTGGGCGTTGCCGCCGCCCTGCTCATCCGTCTGGCGGTGTACGTTAAGGGAAAGAACGCCAGGAAGTACCGCAAAAATGTAGAATACGGGTCGGCGCGCTGGGGCAATTCCGACGATATACGCCCCTACGTCGATCCCGTGTTTGAAAACAACATCATCCTCACCCAGACAGAGCGGCTGACCATGAACAGCCGTCCCAAGGACCCAAAGACAGCGCGCAACAAAAACGTGCTGGTCATCGGTGGCTCTGGCTCAGGCAAGACGCGCTTTTTCATCAAGCCAAATCTCATGCAGTGTACCTCCGACTCCCGGCCGGTTTCCTTCGTCGTCACCGACCCGAATGGTTACACTATAAGAGGATAGAAAAAAGGAGCGTTTCACAAACGAAGATTTCTTGAAGAAGGGAGGTCAAAACCGTGGCTAAGAAAGAAGAAATCAAAATCACAGCCTTGTATGAGCGTCTGTCAAGGGACGATGAACAGGCCGGGGAATCAAACTCCATCCAGAACCAGAAAAAATACCTCGAAGAATATGCCCGCCAGAAAGGGCTGAGAAACATTCGCCATTTTTATGACGACGGTTATTCGGGTACGAATTTCAACCGTCCCGGCTTTGCCGCCCTGCTGGAAGAAATCGAAGCAGGTCATGTGGAAGTCCTGATTGTAAAAGACCTTAGTCGTTTTGGCAGAAATTACCTGCAAGTCGGCTATTACACGGAGATTCTTTTCCCGAAGAAGGGCGTTCGTTTCATAGCTGTCAACAACAATGTGGACAGCGCCACCCCGCAGGACAATGACTTCACTCCGTTTTTGAACATCATGAACGAGTGGTACGCAAAGGACACCAGCAACAAAATCAAGGCGGTATTCAAGTCCAGAATGAAGGAAGGGCTGAGGTGCAGCGGCTCCATTCCCTATGGCTACAAGAGAGAACCGGGCGATAAGCAGACCCTTATCGTGGACGAGCCTGCCGCAGAGGTTGTCAGGAAAATTTTCCGGCTGGTATGTCAGGGCGTTACCACAACAGGCATTGCGGAAATTCTGACAAAGGAAAAGGTGCTGATACCGTCTGCCTACGCTGCCATGAATCAGCCGAAGAACTGCCGTCACAAGGAAATTGCAGACCCTTACCGCTGGAACGCCACCACCATCGGCTATATCCTCGACAGGCAGGAATACATCGGTCATACCGTGTTGGGCAAATCCATCTGCGAGAATTTCAAGACCAAGCAGCGCAGAGCCGCAACGCCGGACGAGCTGATGATTTTCCCCGATACGCATGAAGCCATCATCGACCAGGACACATGGGATATTGCCAGAAAGATACGCTCAAAGAAAAAGCCGAGAGTAGCGAACGGCACCTACTCCCACCGCCTGTCCGGCTTGGTATACTGTGCCGACTGCGGCGCAAGAATGGGCTATATCAGCCCCGAAACCAAGCACAGCGGCAAACGCTATGATTCTGATTCCGCTTTCCAATGCGGCAACTACCGGAACGCCACAAACGATTGCGTCTCCCACTATGTGAAAACATCGGTTCTGGAAGCGGCAATTTTGCGGGCAATTCAGGCGGTGAGCAAATATGTCCTTGAAAACGAAGCCGAATTCATTGACCAGCTCAAAGCCGTTTGGAATGAGCATCAGGCAAGAGCGGCGGACAACGGACAGCAGGAGATTGCCGAAGCGAAGAAGCGGATAGCTGATTTAGATGAAAAAATCAATAAGCTGTATGAAAGCTCCGTAAACGGTTTGCTGCCGGAGCGACAGGCACAGCGCATGATTCAGCAGTACGATGAAGAACAACTTGTGTTGGAAAAGCGTGTTGCAGAGCTGGAAAGTCTGGCTCAGCAGGACGAGATCAAGCAGGTGGACGCATCCCGCTTTATCGCTCTGGTCAAGAAATATCGAGACTGCGAGGAACTGACCGACGCCATGCTCTATGCGTTCATTGACAGGATTGAGGTTCACGAAGCCACAGGCGGACGGACTATCTACCGCCAGCAGAACATTGATATTCATTTCAATTTCATCGGCAACTACTACCCGCCTGTTGAAACCGTCTCCGAGGAAGAACGCATCGCAGCCATCGAAGCCGAGCAGCTGCGGAAGAAGCAGGAAAAGGGCAAGCGATCAACCGAGCGCAGAAAGCAGAAGCAGGACGCTCTGCGGACGGCTGCGGAAGCCGGAGACCCCGAAGCGGTTGCAAAATACGAGGAACACCTTGCAATTCAGCGTGAGCGAAATCAGAAGCACCGTCAGAAGTTGCAGGAAGCCAGAGAAGCTGACCCGGAATATATCAATCAGTTAGAGGAAAAGGAGCGCATCAAGCGTGAAAAGATGCTTGAAACCGAGCGTAAGCGGATAGAAAGAGCCAACCGCAAAAAGAAGCTGACACGCAAGGAACTGAAAGACGCGGCGAAAACCGACCCGGAAGCCGCTAAGGCGTGGGAAGCTCTGAAAGCCAAGGAAGCCAGACAGCGCAAAAAGGAGCGTGAGGAAGCGAGAATGGCGGCTGACCCCGAATATGCCGCTATGATGGCAGAACGGAAAGCGGAATATGTCCGCACAAGGACTGCCCGGCGCAAGGCTGAACACGAAGCCCTTGTGGAGCTTGCCAAGACCGATGAAGAAGCCGCAAGGAAGCTGGCAGAAAAACGGAAATATCAGAGTGAAGCTACCGTCAGATGCTATCAGAAAATGAAAGCCGGTGCGGAAGCCGGAGACCCCGAAGCTATCCGGCGATATGAAGCCACCCTTGCCAAGCGCAGAGATGAGTACCACAAAAAGAAAGCAAGACAGGAGGAAGTACCCGCATGAAAGAATTGAAGCCAAGAATCCACGAAAACGGCATCGACTACATTCTCGTAGGCGATTACTATGTGCCGGACTGGAAGCTGCCGGAGGAAAAACGCCCTGTTGGGCATTGGGGCAGGCTGCATCAAGCCTACCTGCGGATGTACCGTCCCGGTTTTTACAGCGAACTCGTTCTATCCTGCAAGCTGCACACCTACCTTGCCGATCTGAACGAGCAGGCAACGGAAAGATGCAGTCTTATCATTGAGCAGATGGCAGAAGCCGAGGGCGTAGACGAAGCCTTGAAAGCGTCAGACCAGATGCTATGGGTGCAGTCCATGAACTCCATCCGCAGCCGAGCAGAGGAAATCATCAAGCATGAGTTGATTTACTGCTGATATTCCAAGTCCAGACCCGCTAATTTCATACCGAAGTAAAAGCGACAGGTATTTCCTTGTGAAGTCCCTGCCGCTTTTCATTTATCAAAAATCAAGGAGGAAAACACTATGAAGCTGAACATCAACGAGAAGAAAGCCCTTTACACCTTCGGTTGCCCCAACCACAGGGCAACGGTTGACCGTCTGCAACTGCTGGCGGCTATCACACCCGACCCTGTTACCGGAGAGCTGTTCAACGACCTTGCAATCAAGTTAAGCGCCGAGGAAGCACACGATTGGTATCGCCGCTTCTACCGCACACTCCGCATGGAAATGGACGGCTACTATGAAGCGGAACTGACTTTGCGGCTGGCAGAAATCAGCAGTTACGATATGGAGGACGATTATGGCGAAGCTGACCAAGTATGAAAAAGAAACCATTATCCTGTTCAATGAGGGCGAGGACACGGCAAGCATCTACACCTTCAACGCCGGATTGAAAAAGCGGCTGGCGCTGTTCGCCAAGAAGTACCCCGACCTCTGCCGACAGGAAAAGACCTATGAGCAAGGCGGCGTTTCCTATGTGCTGGACAAATCCCGGCTGTCCATCCGTCTGCAACCGCCCATGAGCGAAGAACGCAGACGAAAAGCAAGTGAGAACGCCAAGCAAACCGGATTCAGGAGTCGGACGGAATAATGTAGCGTTTAGGGGCGATATGCGGTCAAAATGTCGGGTCTGTACTCGATGTTTTGACCGCTATTACATAGCAAGGTATAGTTCTATCGTTTTTCTCATTTTTAAGGCTATACAGATTCAAAACGATTAAATCAAGACATTTCATCCCGACTGCTTGAAAAATTCACATTATCGTGATACAATAAATAAGGATATTCTTAAATCGGGAGGGTACTATGGCTGTTACATATAAAAAACTATTTCATCTGTTAATCGACCGTGGTATTGCAACGGCTGAATTGACAGAGCAAGCGGGCTTTAGTGCCAACATTTTAACCCGACTTAGAAGAGACCAATATGTTTCATTGGAGAGCATTGAAAAGATATGTTCTGCCCTTGATTGCGGCGTAGATGATATATTGGAATTTACAAAGGATTTGGAGAGAAAAAAACAATGAGATATATAGGCTCAAAGGCAAAAATACTCGATTTCATTAGCAATACTGTAAGTCAGACCTACGGCTCTGTTGATGGTGCTGTTGTGGCAGACTTATTTGCTGGTACCTGCTGCGTTGCCGAAATGTTCAAAAAGCAGAACGCTCGAATAATTTCAAATGATTATCTCCGCTTTTCGTATGCCCTACAGATAGCAAAGATTAAATGCAATAAAGAACCGCAAAGCAAGATCCCTTATAGCGAAGCTCTTTTTGCTCTTAACGCTCTCAATGGAGTTGATGGATTCTTTTTCAAGGAATACACATTGGAAGGGACTGCTGCATCGCAATATAGCAGAAACTATTTTGATAGCGAAAACGCAAAAAAAATTGATGCTATTTGCGCACAGCTTTCCTCTTGGCTGCGGGATGAAATTATTTCAGAGGATATGTTTTTCCTGCTCTCAGCAAATTTGGTTGATGCCATAACAAAGGTATCCAATACATCTGGGACATATGGGGCTTTTCTAAAAATAGATGACCAGAGGAAGTATAGACCATTGGAACTGCTCCCATATCAATTTACAGATAACGGTCAATCCAACGAAGCATACTGCATGAGTATAACCGAATTGATCGACAGGGTTTCTGGCGATATACTCTACTTAGATCCTCCGTATAACGGACGGCAATATCCGCCATACTACCACATTCTTGAAACCGCTGTCCTCTACGATGAACCCGCAATTTATGGAGTTACCGGCAGGCGTCCATATCAGGAATTGCTCTCTCCATTTTGCATGAAAGATAAAGCCTTGCCTGCGATGCTGGATATAGTTCAAAAGGCAAGGTTTGAACACATTTACATCAGCTACAGCACTGATGGTATCATGGAATATAAGAAACTATGTGATGCGCTATCTGCTGTTGGCAAAGTTAGCTGCTTTTTCAAACCATATCGTCGCTATAAATCAAATAACGGCGGCGAGAATACTACAACGAGAGTTAAGGAGATTGTTATATATGTCAAAAAAGGATGAGCCTAAGAAGCTGGGCAAAAACGGGGTGGATATGGGTGATAGAGGCGTTTACGACAAGCGAAACACATTGAACGACCTAACAGGGAAGGAATGGGTGTTTTTTACCAACTCTGTGTGGATTACTGGCTACAGTCCTACAGCGAAAGAAAATGTAGGGCTTAAATACAGAAAGATTCATCCTTCGCCGAAGCCGCCTGCACTTATGAAAGACATTATTGAGTTTTTCACAAAGGCAGATGGAAAAATCCTTGACCCTTTCTGCGGCGTTGGTGGAACTTTACTTGGGGCTGCTATGGCTGGTGGAAATCGCAAGGCTGTTGGTATTGAGCTTGAACCCAAGTTTATTGAAGCATACCAGAAGGTCTGTGAAACCGAGAATATGCAGCTTATGACCATGATTAACGATGATTCTAAAAATATGCTGCAACATCCAGAAGTCTCGGAAACAGTTTTCGATTTGATTATTGCCGACCCACCCTACTCGGACATGATGAGCAAGGAAAGAACGGGTCAGCGAAAGAAATTGTATAACGATTCTTCTCCGATGCCTTACACAGAAGAATCAGCAGACCTCGGAAATATGTCACAGGAAGATTTTTTCCCGGCATTGAGAAACATTATGCAACTCTGTTTCTCACGATTAAAGAACAAAGGTTACATGGTTGTGTTCTGCAAGGATTTTCAACCTCAGCCGGGGAAGCCTAATTTGCTTCATGCAGATATTATCAATGAGCTTTGCAAGATTGACGGTTTGGTTTATAGAGGAATGAGAATATGGCACGACCAAGCAATGTCCCTCTTTCCTTTCGGTTATCCGTACTCTTTTGTAATGAACCAGATTCATCAATATGTTCTTATCTTTAGAAAGGAGCTGTAGTATGTCAGCAGCAGGTAGCGGAGCGTATTCCGGTGTCGGAAAACTTATGGCTAACTATGGTTGGGTGCAAAATACATCAAACCTCTCCACTGTCCGTGATACCGTTGAGTTGGTATCCAAGGATGGGATGAATCATAATGCCTTGATGCAAGCAATTTTTGAACACCGAACCGAACTCGGCAATATAAAGAAAAAGTGGACTTGGGATGCGAGATGTCGCATAAAAGCCATCTGCGCCTGCGGTTTGGTCGAGCTTGATAGAGACTTGCAAGGCTACAGGCTTACGCCGTTGGGGCAAGAACTGTGTGATTCACCCAAGAGTTCTGTATTATACAGAGGGAAAAGAACCTTATGTGATGAGGAAAAGGTTATTTTTCGCAAGGGATTGCTGACCAGTCCCCCCGTTATCAGAGTTCTGAATATACTTAATGAGAGTCGCAAGAATGGAAACGGCTCTATGTCAAAGTATGATGTCGGAAGCAAATTGGGGTTCGTGGGAGACATTGGTTTTAGCCATTTTGAAGCAGAGTTTGTGGCAAGAAGCGGAAAGAGTTTCAACGATGCAGAGGGTGATGCTGACAAATGGGCACGCACCATTCTCAGTTGGTTGTCCCAAGTAGATTGGGTGGTTAAATCAGAGAGTGCCGATATATTGGGAAAATCGCTTCCTCTTTACACAACAGTGTATGAAGTAGATAGAGTTCTCCAATATGCTGCTCGGTCTACAGTAAAATATGTTCCACAGGAAATGCTGTGTTCAGATCATCATCCCTTTGCCGACGTTGTTCAGCAAAGGCGAGTTGCCATTCTGAAGGTCTTATCCAAAAAGCCTTTTATGGCAATCACTGATCTTTTGAATGCTGTTATTGGCTTGGGAATTGATACCGATGAAGAGACCTTGGCGTTTGATATTCTGAATTTGCGGCAAGCTGGAATACAGATTTCAAAAGAGCGGTCTTTTTATCGCTTAACAGATAAAATAAAGCTGGATGTTATCCCAGAGCAAAAGCCGATTACTGCACAGCAAAAAGTAAACGGTATCGAAAAGCAAATAGAACACTATGTTATGGTTTACGAAGACTCCTTGCCGTCCCGACTGGTTGATAATCTTATACGTTATGGCTATGATGGAACTAATAGTGCGGCTCTCTTTGAAATGACAGTTGAAAAGCTGTTCTCATTTATGGGCTATGAAGCCCAGTGCTTAGGGCAAGGACATGGAAGAGTTGCAGATGTTATTGCAAAATACCGTGATGCGTTCTATGCAAAGTCTTATGGCTTAATTATCGACACGAAGGCGTATGAAAAATACAATTTCCCGGCAGGAGATGTTCGCAAGATGAAGGAATATATTGCCTTGCACGGAGCCGAACTGATGCAAGATATGATTCCTCATCATGCTTTTGCTTTTATCAGTATGGCATTTACACCGCCGGATGAGCACCTCAGTGAAATTGCAAAAGACACCGCCGTGAACGGTACGGCAATCGATGTCTTTACCCTTATGGAGCTTGGTTCTAAAGTGTCCAAACAAGAGGTTTCCATCGCTGATATATATTCGAGTTTCACAACTAACAAGCTGTTTGTTTGTGCATAAGAACTCATTCTTGCTTTGCTGCATAGAAGATATGGAGGTGTTATATGCCCAAGAATAGGCGAATGAAGTCTGTTAAGACTGAGCTTGTGAAAAAAGCTCGTGAAGCGATGCTTGCCGCTGTTCAATTATATAACAATCCGCAAGTCACATTCAAAGCGGAATCATTTATCACCCTGGCTATAATTGGCTGGACTTACTTGCTCCATGCCTATTATAGAAGCAATGGCATTGACTATCGCTATTATCATTATGCAGGCAAAAGAAAAATCTATGATAAGACAAAATACGGAGCATATAAGCATTGGGAATTAGAGCGATGTCTTACTGAAAAAGACTGCCCGCTGGACGGCGATTCGATAACCAATTTGAGATTTCTTATAGGTATTCGCCATGAAATCGAGCATCAAATGACAGATAAGATTGATGAGTTTTTAAGTGCAAAATTACAGGCGTGTGCACTGAACTTTGATTTTTATATTTGCAAGTTGTTCGGGGACAAATATAATCTTAGTAGAGAATTATCTCTTGCAATTCAGTTTTCCCCACTGACCCCAGAACAGAGGGATGCATTGCACGAGAATTCTCATATTACATCGAATGTGAAAAATTTTGTTGTGGCCTTTGAAGATGTTCTTTCGGAAGAAGCACTGACAAGTTCGCGTTATGCGTATCGTGTACTTTTTGTCCCGATAAATGCGAAAAGGAAGGGACAAGCTGACCAAGTTGTTGAGTTTATCAAAAGCGATTCTCCGCTTGCAGAGGGTATTGAAAAGACATACGCTGTTTTGAAAGAAACAGAAAAGCAAAAGTATCTTCCGAGCGAGATCGTGTCATTGATGAAAGGGAAAGGATATGATGGCTTTACTATCAACAAGCATACGGAAATATGGAAAGCTCGCAATGCTAAAGACCCGAAGTATGGCTACGGCGTTCTAATATCGAAAACGTGGTATTGGTATGAATCTTGGGCGAAAGAGATTGAAAAATACTGTAAAACGCATAGTGATGAAGTAAAATAGTAATGGCTAACCCAAAGGCGATCAACCGTAAAAAGTTGGTCGCTTTTGTTTTGCCCATTATCAGAAAGGAGAAGTTGCCTATGAGCGAAAAACTTGAAAAGCTGAAACACGAACAGTATGTTGCAGAGAAGAAACTGACCGCAGCTAAGCACAAGGAGAAGCGATTGCAGAGCGAGCTGAAACGGCTGACCAGAAGCGAGAGAACCCATCGGCTTTGCACTCGTGCCGGAATGTTGGAGACCTTTTTGAAAGAGCCGACCGTCCTGACCGATGAGGATGTGATGGAGCTGCTGACCTTCATCTTCCAGAGCGAAGCGGTTCAAAAGAAGCTGAATTTGCTGATTGAGAGCCGGAGAGAAACGCAGGAAGCAGACGAGGGCGAAAACCCTTGACGGAGACAAGGGCGCAATTATACACCACCTAAAGATGGTGATTGCGTTCTGCCGAAAGCCCATTGCATGGAGCTTGATGATTTCCGCAAAAGTCCCTTGCTCCATTCATCCAGAGGAAGCTACACTTCCCCTGCGCTGGCTTTGCCAGCTACCCCTTTGTGGACTTGCCGCCGAGGAACGATTGCAAGCAATCATTCCCCGACAACAAGTGAATATCCCCCCTCGACCGTACTGAAAAGTATCGGTCTTTTTTTGTACCATCGAAAGGAGGTTCAAACCAAAATGCCAGTACCTCATTTGGAAATCCGCATCGTCCAGCGAAGCAAGGGCAGCTCTGCTGTTGCCGGAGCTGCCTACCAAGCCGGAGAGAAGCTGTTTTCCGAGTATGACCAGAAGATGAAAAACTACCTTTACAAGAAAGAGGTGGTTTACACAGAGGTCATGTTGCCCAACAATGCCCCACCCGGATATGCTGACCGAGCAACACTTTGGAACGCAGCCGAGGAAGTAGAGAAGCAATGGAACTCCCAGCTTGCAAGGCGATTTGTGGTTGCCCTGCCGAGAGAAGCCCCGACCGCAATGTATCCGCAAATGATGCAGGAATACTGCCGAGAGCATTTTGTGTCCAAGGGAATGTGCTGTGACTTTGCAATCCATGACCCAGATCCTCCCGGACACAATCCCCATTGCCATATCATGCTGACCATGAGAGCCATTGATGAAAACGGAAAGTGGCTGCCCAAGAGCCGCAAGGTTTATGACCTTAACGAGAACGGAGAGCGTATCAGACTTCCCTCCGGCAACTGGAAAAGCCACAAGGAGGATACCGTTGATTGGAACGAGCAGTACCATGCCGAGGAATGGAGACACGGCTGGGAGCTTGTTCAGAACAAGTATCTGGAACTTGCCGGAAGTCCTGAGCGAGTGGATATGCGCTCTTATGAACGGCAGGGACTGGATAAGATTCCGACCGTCCACATGGGAGCCGCCGTTTGCGCTCTGGAACGCAAGGGCATTGAAACCAACATTGGCAATCTCAACCGAGATATTAAAGCCGCCAACCGCATGATGAATGCCATCCGCAGCACAATCCGCAATCTGCGAAATTGGATTGCAGACATTATGGAAGCAGCCAAGGAAGCCCTTGCAGAAACGGAAGCACAAGCAAAGAACACTTCGCCCGATCTGGTTTTTCTGCTTCGTGACTATCTGAACTTGCGAAAGGCAGAACGCAGCGATTGGTCGAGGTACGGTCAGCAGAAAGGCACGACCGATGATTTGAAGGCAGTCTCCAAAGCCATCATCTATCTGAAAGAGCATGAGCTTTTCACGCTGGAAGATTTGGATGCAGCCCTGCAAGGAATGAGTGAGAAGTCCAAGGGCATCAACGCCGCCATGAAGAAAGCATCTGCCCGCATGAAGGTCATTACTGGCATTCAGAACGCCGTGGCAGACTGCCAGACCCACAAAGCGGTTCATGACAAGCATCTGAAAATCGGCTGGAAAGCACGACAGGCAGCGTTTGCAGAAAGCCACAAGGACGAGCTGGACAGCTTCAGCAAAGCGTTCCGCTATCTCAAAAAGCAGGGCGTGGATTTGAATGTCAATCTGGATTCCCTGCAAGCGGAATATGACAAGTTGAAAACAACCCACACCGAGCTTGCCGGACAGCTTGCCACCGCCAAGGAGGAATTGCAGCCAATGAAGGATATTCGCTATTGGGTCAGCAAAGTCCTCACTCCGGAACAGTCCGAGGTCGAGAAGAAGCCCGAACCGAAGCACTCCGTCACGGAGAAGATGAAGTTTCTGCAAGAGCAGAGCAGCAATCAGCAGGAGCAGAAAACCCCGCAACAGAAAAAACAGAATATGGAACTGTAAGGCACTTGCCGTTTTCATTGTGAAAATGTCAGGTGTCTTTTTTTGTTCCCGAAAGGAAGAAGCAATGAATGTATTTGAAGCGGTCAAGCAGAACTTGACCACCCGACAGGCGGCAGAGATGTATGGCATTCAGGTCAACCGTCATGGCATGGCTGTCTGCCCGTTTCACAATGACAAGAATCCCAGCATGAAGGTGGACAAGCGTTTCCATTGTTTCGCTTGCCAAGCGGACGGAGATGCAGTTGATTTTGTTTCCCGTCTGTTCGGACTGCCCAGCAAAGCCGCCGCTATGAAGCTGGCTGATGATTTCGGTATCAGCTACGACAACAGACAGAAGCACAGAATCAAGCCCCATATCCGAGAGCCTACCCCGGAACAGAGATACCGCCAGGAAGAAAGCAGATGCTACAGGGTGCTGTCCGATTACTTCCATCATCTCAGGACATGGAAGCAGCAATACGCACCAAAGCAGCCGGAGGACGAATGGCATCCTCTGTTCGTGGAAGCTCTGCAAAGAGAAAGCCATATCGAATATCTGCTGGATGTTCTTCTGTATGGCACAGCCGAGGAAAAGAAGGCTCTGGTTGCCGAGCAAAGAAAAGAGGTGATGAAACTTGAGCAACGATTTGCAGAACACCCAGACGAGCATGACCGTGGAGGAAGTCAGAGAAAGTCTGGACTCGACCGATAACGGAGCTGTCAAAAACAGCATCCGAAACTGTCTGACGGTATTTCAGAATGACCCGAAGCTGGAAGGAGCGATCCGCTACAACATCCTGACGGAGCGCATTGATATTGTGAAGCCGCTCTGGTGGAGCAAGCCGACAACGACCTTGAACGATACGGATTTGAATTACCTGATGCTCTATCTGGAGGATCAGTACACGCTGACCAGCGAAAAGAAAATCCAGAAAGCAATCTCCATTGTCGCTGACTGCAACAAGTATCACCCCATCCGTGACTATCTGAACGGTCTGGAATGGGACGGCACAGAGCGCATCCGCTATGCCCTTACCCGCTATCTCGGCGCAGAGGACAGCGAGTACACCTATGAATGTCTGCGCCTGTTCATGCTGGGAGCCATCAACAGAGTGTTCAAGCCCGGCTGTAAATTTGAAGTCATGCTCTGTCTGGTCGGCGGACAGGGCGCAGGCAAGTCCACATTCTTCCGGCTGCTGGCGGTCATGGACGAGTGGTTTTCCGATGACCTGAAACGGATTGACGACGACAACGTTTACCGCAAGATGCAGGGACACTGGATTATTGAAATGTCTGAAATGATCGCCACCGCCAACGCCAAGAGCATTGAAGAGATTAAATCCTTTATCAGCAGGGCGAAGGAAACCTATAAGGTGCCGTATGAAACACACCCGGCGGACAGGCTGCGGCAATGTGTGTTCGGCGGCAGCTCCAATACGATGGACTTCCTGCCCCTTGACCGAAGCGGCAACCGAAGGTTTTTGCCCATCATGGTACACGCAGAGAACGCCAAGGTTCACATTCTGGAAGATGAAGCAGCATCGAGGGCGTATATCGATCTGATGTGGGCGGAAGCCATGTTCTTCTATCACAATTTCCCGATGAAGCTGACCTTATCAAAGGATATGAATAAGGAGCTGCGGGAGCTGCAAAAGCAGTTCATGCCGGAGGACACCAAGGCCGGACTGATTCAGTCTTTCCTTGATGATTTCAGCGGCACACAGGTCTGCTCCAAGCTGATCTATGCGGAAGCTCTGAACCACCCCTTTGACGAGCCGAAGCAATGGGAAATCCGGGAAATCAACGAGATTATGAACAACAGCATCGAGGGCTGGACGGCTTTTTCCAATCCCCGAATCTTTACCAAGTACGGCAGACAGCGGGGTTGGGAGCGAGCCGTTTCCGGCAACGAGCCAGCGACAACAGGCTCAATTTTGCCGGACGGCTTTCGTGAGCTGACCGAGGAAGAAGCCCGCCAGATGGAGCTTCCGTTCTGAAAGGCAGACCGTGTTGCCGACCCCGTTGCTGTCCCGTTGCCGACCCCGTTGCCGGGCTAATCCCTTGAAAACCCTTTATCTATAAGGCTTTTTTCTTCTCTGACAACGAAAGCAACAGAGAAATCAAAGAAAAGAATAAAAATAGTATAAGAGACGGACAGGACGATGTTGCAGGTTTTTTGAAGCCCGTTGCCGGACTTCGTTGCCGACACACACCCTGTCCGGCTTTTTGAGCACACAGGGCAACGCCGGAAATCAGTGGGTCAAAATGAACCACTGATTTTAACCGCAGCACAGGCGGAATCAAATGACAACTTTTGTCACTTGATGTAGGGTGGTTCAAAACGAACCACCCCACTTTGCAGGGCAAATTCCGTAAAATGAGCTGTTGGTCACGCCGTGCAGCAGTTGCCATACACACAAAATCAAGTGGTCAAAATGACCTCTTGATTTTCAGAACCTAATTTGGGAGGTATTGAATGAAAGAAACGCCAAACACAGCAAAGGAACACAAGGAAATCCCGGCAGGCTCGTTCAATATGCGGGTGGGCAACACCACCTATATTGTCGGCGTTCATTTCAGCAAGGAGAGCAAGGACACGCTGGAAGATAAGGTGAAACGCCTGATGCGTGACGATGTAAAAGCCGCCAATTTCTAAAGTGAAAATTATCAGTAATACTTCCGTTTTCTATCTTGACAAAACTGTTCCGAAAGGCGGACTAATCTGCGAGGTCGGCCATTTGCTCAGGCGCAACAAGTATCGCATCAAGGTGGTAAACACGATCAACTTCAAAAAGAGTATGCACTACAACCCCTTCGCGTATCTCCACAGCGAGAAGGACATTCTGAAGCTGGTCACGACCCTCATCGCCAACACGCAGGGGGACGGAAAATCCGGCGATGACTTCTGGCGCAAGGCGGAGACGCTGCTCTACACGGCGCTCATCGGGTATATCTACTACGAAGCGCCGGTGGAGGAGCAGAACTTCGCCACCCTCATCGAAATGATCAACACCATGGAGGTGCGGGAGGACGACGAGGACTTCAAAAATCCCGTCGATCTGATGTTTGAGGAGCTGGCAAAACGGGAGCCGCATCACTTCGCCGTGCGCCAATATGCCAAATACCGCTTAGCGGCGGGTGTTGTATGCTCTAAAAGACTTCTTAATCAAGCGGTTGGGAAGTCTC
>ENA-OYXV01000956-OYXV01000956.1-human-gut-metagenome-genome-assembly--contig:-NODE-956-length-17033-cov-10.658028_pt1 | contig 17033 bp, 14 predicted proteins | sample MGYA00244846_ERZ653424 | MGnify/ENA primary metagenome ERZ653424 (study PRJEB26926, sample SAMN06165108) | human gut metagenome | biome: ENVO:00009003; feature: ENVO:2100002; material: ENVO:00002003...
TGATTTTTTCATTTCACTTACATTTTAGGGAGTCAACCATATTTACAAAAAGACAGACCACAATAGATAAGGATGGAACCATCCTGCCTGATGGAACAAGCAGCGTGGACAATAATGAACGGATATGGAACATATATGCTGGCTTCAGCAAGCAGATAAACAAGTCTATTAGTCTTGAAGCATCTGTTGCTGCCGAGCAATATCACTCTCCCATATGGAATAAATGGCGCGTGTATCCTACGCTTAATGCTTTGTGGAATGTCAACGACAATCATTTTCTGAATCTCTCTATCAGCTCCAATTCATATTTTCCAAGCTATTGGTCAACAATGAGCAATGTGTTCTACTCGTCCACATACACCGAGATACATGGCAATCCCGATTTGAAACCCTTCTCTTATTACAATGTCAACCTGATGTGGCAGATAAAGCGACGTTATACGCTCATGGCTTTTGCAAGTCTGAAGCCAGACTATTTCGTGCAGTTGCCATATCAGACCACAGACCGTATGGCTGTGATAATGAAGGAAACCAACTTCGACTTTTCCAATAGTTATGGACTACAAGCATCTGCCATATTCAGTGCAGGCAAATGGCTCAACGGCAACGTGTTTGCAGTAGGAACCTACAAGCACGACAAGAGCTGTAATTTCTTCGATTTGCCGTTCAATCGCAAGAAACTGTCTGTCATACTTGGAGGTACAGCATCCGTAAAACTATGCAGCACGCAGGACTTGCGTCTTATTCTGAATCCTTTCTATCAGACTAAGGCCATACAAGGTGTTTACGACATAAGTCCTATCTTCAGAATGAATGCCAAACTGCAATGGTCGTCGCATGATGGTAAATGGGGATTGCGCCTTAATGGCAACAACATCTTCAACAACCTATACGACACACGTTCCGTGCAAGGCAACCAAGACTACCGAATGAAGATCAACTATAACTGGGCGTCTGTCACCTTTGCAGTTATCTATAAGTTCGGCGGCTACAAGGAGAAGACAGTAAAGGAGGTGGATACCTCACGCATGGGACACTAAGAACAAGATAATTAGTCTTTAAGACATCCTATAGGAACTATATACACCCCATCCTCACGTCGTATTGCATACTTTGTTGTACCAGTAAGAATCATCAGGAAGGATGGAGCTTTCATTTTTGTGGTGTCTATTTTAGAAGCAAGGAGTTTCAGATTCTTCGCTCCTTCTTCTATATTTTTCTCCCCACCTAATTTTATCTCTATCAGTCCATAACTGCCATTTCTCAAATGCAAAACAGCATCACATTCCAGTCCTTTACTGTCACGATAATGATAAATCGTACCTTCTAAAGCATCTGCATATACCCTCAAATCTCTGACACACATCGACTCAAAGAACAATCCCATTGTACTGAGGTCGTTTATAAGATCGTTGGGACCGACACCCAATGCAGCGACTCCGATAGAAGGATCAGAAAAATAACGAGTTTCTGAACTTCTTATTGCTGTTTTGCTTCGCAAGTTTGGATTCCAGGCAAGAGAGTCTTCTAATACAAATATCTTTTTCAATGCGTCCAAATATGAAGCTATGGTAAGACGGTTTGCAGAAACAGTGTCATTGCTCTCAATATCAGCACAAATAGTATTGACAGATATCTGTGCACATTGATTTCTTGCTATAGAGCGAAGAACTCTTTTGGTCCGTTCTGCGTCGCGACGAACATTGTCAACACGGGATACGTCATTGTTGACAACAGCCTCGTAATATCTATACGCCATGTCCAATGCCACCTCTTTATTTATTGTAGTAGCTCTTGGCCAACCTCCACGACAAATCAGCCATGCTATAGAGTCTATATTAAGATTGTTAGTTCCAAAAATATCAACATCTGGCTTACTGAACAAATCATTCAAGCTGACTTCGCCAGTAGATTCCCCAGATTCATAAAGACTCATTGTTCTCATTGTCAGCCATGCAAACCTACCTGTGCCGGAATGGTGTATTTTTTCCGTATCGGCAGGAACGGCAGAGCCAGTAAATATAAACTGACCTTCTTCATCTCTGTGATCAACTTCAAAACGTGCTGCATCCCACAATTGTGGAGCGAGTTGCCATTCGTCAATCAAGCGTGGCGTCGCACCTGCAAGAAGTTTCTTAGGAGAGAGACTTGCCAATTCAATGTTTTGATCCATATATTCAGGGTCGTCCATATATACGACACTTTTAGCTTGTTGTTCGGCTGTTGTGGTTTTGCCACACCATTTTGGCCCTTGTATCAGAACTGCGCCAACTCCCATTAGCCTGCGGCTTAACATTTTATCAGCAATACGAGGTCTATATTGTTTCATTTACTTTGTCTATTATAATTACCGAAGCAAAGTTACTAAAAATCCATTGAAAATGAATGGCTTTAATATATTATTATACAGAATATCCCAATTCTATTATACCATTTATTCCAAATTTATTATACCAAATATCCCAATTCTATTATACCACTTATCCTATTTTGGAAAAACAAATTACAGAATACATAAAGAAAGAATAAACGACATCGGTCAAGCAAAGAGCACCATTCATTGGTTTGCCTTTGCTTGACCGATATTTTATTTAGCGCTATCCTGCATAGCCTTCAGTTCTTTGTCTGTCATCTGCACATATAAAGAGACACCATAGACGGTTGTTCCATCTGCTTCTATTCCCAACGGATGAACCATGCAGAAAGTTGGTTGAGCACCTAGTGTCCATCCTGTTATCTGAATATATTTGTTGTTGTCAAGCAACAAAACTGTACGCGGCGTACCATTGTACCTACCATTAAATGTATAAGTAACTTCATTCTTCTTTACAGCGCCACCGGAAATGTCTGAACGATAATACGTTGTCAGTTTCGTGTCACTATCAAAATAGTAATTTTCTGGAGCTAAGCCTAACATGTTTCTGTAATATTCAGCAGACTTTCTTTTGCCGTTCTTGTCTATTTCCCATGTGGCATAGTGCTTCCATCCATGCCCAATGAACATCTTGTTAAAGTCCGCTTGGCCTATGCCACCGCCATCACCAAAACAGTTTCCATTGTCACTGAAAGAGTACGCAACTCCATGATTGTCCAATACATGAGCCCATTCTTGCTCAAATGATTCCTCGTCATCATCATTGCATGAAGCAACAAATAATGATGCAAACAGAACTAAAACAAGTCCTATAAAAAATTTCAGGTTTTTCATATCGATATTTGTTTATAACGCTTGCAAATATACAAAAAAGTGCAAGAAAAAAAATACATTGTAAAAAAAATAGTTATATTTGCAACAAATACTAACCACAACATATGGTAAGTCTACTTTAGGAAGTTTAGCTCGGGCACTCTATTTTGTATTTTCAGATTTTTTTTGTATATTCGCATCGTAATAGAAAACAACCCATGAGTATGGCAAGAAAACTATATCCTTTAGGCATACAGACATTCTCGGAAATCCGCACGAATGACAATCTTTATATAGACAAGACTGCCTATATATATCGCATGGCGAATTCTGACGGCAAATTCATTTTCTTGAGTCGTCCACGCAGATTCGGCAAGTCACTTCTTGTCTCCACATTGCAGAGCTATTTTGAGGGACGCAAGGAACTCTTCAAGGGGTTGGCAATGGACAGGTTGGAAAAGGAGTGGACGGAATATCCCGTACTCTGTTTCGACCTTTCGGGTGGCAAGCATCAGGAAGAAGACCAGCTGAACAGATACCTTGACTATATTCTTAAAGAAAACGAACGCAGGTTCGGCATAGAGTGTGACGCTGTGGATGCCAATGTGCGCCTTGCAAACCTCATTTCTTCCGTCTATAACAAGACCGGCAAGCAGGTGGTTGTGCTTATTGACGAGTATGACGCTCCGTTGCTGGATGTGGCTCATCAAGACGAGCGGCTTGAAAGCTTGCGATATATTATGCGCAACTTCTACAGTCCGTTGAAGCAGTGTGAGCCGATGTTGCGATTCGTGTTCCTTACGGGTATCACTAAATTCTCACAACTCAGCATCTTCAGCGAGCTGAACAACATCACCAATATCAGCATGGACGAAGCCTATGCTGGTATTTGTGGCATCACCAAAGAAGAATTGCTTACGCAGATGTCTGACGACATTGACCGTCTTGCCGAAAAAATGTCCGTCACCAGAGAGGAAGCTATACTGCAGCTTACAAACAATTACGACGGCTATCATTTCACGTATCCGTCGCCCGACATATTCAATCCTTACAGTCTGCTGAATTGTTTCTCAAAAGAGAAAATCGGGGCTTATTGGTTTGGGTCGGGCACACCGACATTCTTGATAGAAATGATGCGCAAGTTTAAGGTTCTCCCCTCAAGCATCGGCAATATCTACGCCAAGCAGTCGTCGTTCGATGCCCCCACGGAGAATATGACGTCCATTATACCATTGCTATACCAGAGCGGATACATCACGATAAAGGACTATGACAAGGAGCTGAAACTCTACAAACTCGACATACCAAATAAGGAAATAAGCATCGGACTGTATGAGAGTCTGTTGCCGAATTATGTTACAACGGAGATAGATGAAGGCAAGGTCGTAATAGCTCGAATGTCGGCTCTCATAAACAGTGGTGACATTGACGGAGCACTGAGATTGCTTCAGACATTCCTTGAAACAGTGCCTTATTGCGACAACACGCTATATGAGGGGCATTATCAGCAGATGCTCTACATCATCTTCGCTCTCCTTACCGACTATCGCATCATTGTGGAGCAGCGAACAGCAAAGGGGCGCACAGACATCACTCTCGAAACCCACAACCATGTATTCATCATGGAACTGAAGTTTGACAAGACTGCCGATGAAGCACTTGAGCAAATAGAGGCAAAACGTTATGCTGACGCATTCGCACTGAGTGGCAAGAAAATAGTGAAAGTAGGAATTGCTTTCAACGTGAAGGACGAACGAAACATTACGGAGTGGGTAATCAGATAGAAACGACATCGGTCAAGCAAAGAGCAACCATTCATTGGTTCATCTTTGCTTGACCGATGTCGTTTCGTTGTTTTGAACTATAGCGTAATTTCCTTTGTGCCATTCTTTTTATAGTAACCATACAAGGCAATGGAAATAATCATAAGAATCCCGATATAGATGCAGTTCTTTAAGGTTACCGTATCTTTCACGTTTGCTGCGACATAGAAAGGCACAGCAATGAAAAACACCCGTGACAACATACGTGCTATATCTGAGTAATAAGCCTTTTTGAACATTGTACGTGTAACATTCTCGTCAAATCCTTTATATTTCTCGATGAAGGCCTGTTTCTTAAGCTCATAGTCACGACTATAGTGCTTGCCTATGGCAAACCATATAAGTGCCCATGCAAGGAAGAATGCTCCAGAAATAAAGCCTCCCGTTTCCTCATCCAAGAGATCGCTGAAAGGAGAATCTGTAAAGGTCATATAAGAGCCAAACAAAACAACGAGGAAAAGTATCCATACTCCCATGGATAACATTCCATTCTTAATGTGTCTATTCATATTGTATTGTTTTAAACTGTTAGTTATTAAAGGATTATTCTTACGCAAAGTTATGGAAATTTATCAGAAAAACAAATAGGTAGGAATGAAAATCTCAATTATTATTTGTAAATTTGCTACATCATAATATAAATAATGTCAACCCGTTAAAACATTTCCACCCATGAGATATCTTGACCCAAAAGCTGATCTTACATTCAAGAAGATATTCGGTGAGCATAAGGATCTGCTCATCAGTCTTCTCAATGCTCTGTTGCCATTGGCAGATGACGAGCAGATTGAGAGCGTGGAATATCTCTCGCCCGAGCTTGTACCTGATACTTACGTAGGCAAGAACAGTATTGTGGACGTAAGGTGTCGTGACGTAAAGAACCGACAGTTTATTGTGGAGATGCAAATGTTGTGGACTGAAGCGTTCAAGCAGCGTGTGCTGTTCAATGCTTCCAAGGCTTTTGTGCGTCAGCTTGACAAGAAGCGTAAGTATGAGTTTTTGCAACCAGTCTACTCGCTCAATCTTGTCAATGAGATTTTCATGAAGGAATATCCCGATGAGTTTATACATAACTATAATGTTGTGCACGAGTTGCATAGCGATGAAGTGATAGAGGGACTGCATTTCACATTCGTGGAGCTTCCTAAGTTCCAGGCACATTCCATCAGAGAAAAGAAAATGGCTGTGCTGTGGCTTAGATTCCTGACAGAAATTGACGAACATACAAAGGAAGTGCCTCAAGAACTACTGGACAATCCTGATACATCCAAAGCCTTAAAGGCTGTAGAGGAATCTGCTATGTCAAAAGACGAACTTCTTGCTTACGATGATTTTTGGGACAAATTAGGTGCTGAACGCTTATTGATAGTTGATTCCAATAGGAGAAGCATGGAGGAAGGCAGGGCTGAGGGACGTAAAGAAGGCAGAGCCGAAGGCCGTAAAGAAGGTATGGAGGAAGGTCTTGCCAAGGGACGAGCTGAAGTAGCACGTAATCTACTGAACATGGGAATGTCTGTTGAAGACATCTCTAAAGCGACGGGAATATCTAAAGACGAAATAGAGCTATATTCTTTATAGGAAGAAGAAACATCGGTCAAGCAAAGAGCTAACATTCATTGATTAGCCTTTGTTTGACCGATGTCGTTTTTATTGTCCATCACTCCACTCTCCACTCCGTGATGTTTCGTTCATCTTTTATATCAAACCCTATCCCTACTTTAATAATCTTCTTGCCGCTCATCGCGAAAGCGTCGGCATAGTGATTTGCGTTGATCTGGGCAAGAGCCTCATCGGCTGTCTTGCCGAATTTCAGTTCCATGATGTAGATGTAGTCCTCAGTCTCCATTGTTATGTCGGTACGACCCTTAGCCGTTCGCTGCTCCACAAGGATACGATAATCTGTAAGAAGAGCGAATATGATGTAGAGCATCTGCTGATAATGTCCCTCGTATTTGGTGTTCTCGCAATATGGAACAGTAGCAAGGAAGGTCTGAAGCAGATTTAATGCTCCGTCAATATCGCCATTCTTTATCAAAACAGACATTTGGGCTATGGCTACCTTTCCCTTCTGTGAACTTCGCGACAGGTAGTTGGGCAGCAGACTCTTAAACAACCCTATGCGTATTTCCTTGTTAGGAATACCCAATTCATAGAGATTGGTTGCTTTGTCATAGTCCTTGATAGTAATATATCCACTCTGATAAAGCAGAGGTACTATCGATTCCATCGTTTCTGTGGGAGCGTCAAAGTCGGATACGTCAGCCATCTCTCTTTCGCCTATCTCTATTGGAGTAGTGCCAAACTTGCGCATCATCTCTATCAGGAATGTCGGGGTGCCGGAGCCGAACCAATAGGAACCTATACTCTGCTTTGAGAAACAATTCAGCAGACTGTAAGGATTGAATATGTCAGGCGACGGCCATGTGAAATGGTAACCGTCGTAGTTGTATTTCAGCATTTCGATTGTTTTCTCACGAGTCAACTCCAATTTGTCTGCAAGACGGTCAATGTCTGCTGACATCTCGCTGAGCAACTCTTCTTCTGTAATTCCACAAATGCCGGCATATCCCTCATCCATGCTTATATTGTTGATGTTGTTCAGCTCGCTGAAGATGCTGAGTTGCGAGAATTTTGTAATACCAGTCATGAACACGAAGCGCAACATCGGCTCACACTGCTTCAACGGACTGTAGAAGTTGCGCATAAGATACCGCAAACCTTCGAGCTTCTCGTCCTGATGAACCACATCAAGCAACGGAGCGTCATACTCGTCGATAAGCACAACCACTTGCTTGCCCGTCTTATTATAGACGGAAGAGATGAGATTTGCAAGGCGCACATTGGCATCCACAGCGTCACACTCTATGCCAAACCTACGCTCGTTTTCTTTAAGAATATAGTCAAGATATCTGTTCAGCTGGTCTTCTTCCTGATGCTTGCCACCCGAAAGGTCGAAATGAAGCACGGGATATTCCGTCCACTCCTTTTCCAACTTTTCCATTGCCAATCCCTTGAAGAGTTCCTTGCGACCTTCAAAATAGCTCTGCAATGTAGAGACAAGAAGCGATTTGCCGAATCTGCGCGGACGACTAAGGAAGAAGTATTTGCCGTCAGAATTCGCCATACGATATATATAGGCTGTCTTGTCTATATAAAGATTGTCATTCGTGCGGATTTCCGAGAATGTCTGTATGCCTAAAGGATATAATTTTCGTGCCATGTTCGTGGTTGTTTTCTATTACGATGCGAATATACAAAAAATAAATGATAAATCATTTAAAGGGAAACAAATATAGTTATGGGGCGTCGAACAATGACTATAATGTCCAGATAATTCATAGTCATTTCTTCATGAAGAGCTTTGGACTTAAACGCACAAGCAGAATCAAAACTTTTGTATTCAAGTATAAATGTGATGCCCAAAATAAAGATTTCCAATTATTTATTCTTTCATCTGAATAAGATTTCCTACTTTTGTGGTCAATAATTGACAATTCTACAAGGAAAAAGTCTATTGGTTTAATCTAACCTCTGAGCAATAACATTGGAAGATAACACCAAACAGCCTTTAACGGCTGACGCTTCATTGTATAATGGGCAGCCTACCGACACAGGCTTATCGTGTCCAAGTACAAGACTTACCTCTTGTACGCCCTTCATCTCAAAGAACAAAGGTGGGGTGTCGGTAGAGAATGTGCCTATGGGAAACAATGGCTAATCCTTTACACCAAGAGACTTATTAAGATTATAACATATTCAAAACTTATATTATGGAAAGAACGAAACTATGGACTTGTGTTCCTGAATTATCAGGATTGCATACTCTTGCTTCAAGCAAATATGTTTTATCTTATGGTAATTGGAATGATTTTGGCTATCAAACTCACTTCAATCTTCATATAGCTTTAAAAGAAGCAGAAAATGGAGTGCACAATGTTCTTATAGCAGATTTAAGTATTGTAGAACGTTATCCAATAATACGAGATAAAGGGCGCTTTTTCCCTATAGAAGGGAATACCAATTTTGTAACATTTATTATGTCAATAGAAAGCGCTGAATGTATGTACTTGACGCTTACTTATGAAGAGAGAATGGAATTGGTTCGTAAACTTCACATTGAGTTTAGTGATTCAAAGGTTAGCGAACAAGGAAACTATATAACGTCAACCCTTAGAGATATAACTCGCGAAGATTTTCTTGCCAAACAACAAAAAATAAAGAGAATTATCTATACGGAACACGATGTAGCATCTATTATTAGAAAACATTTTGCTCTACCAAGTATTGTTTTATATCCCCATAAAATATAAGGAAAACACATTAGTGTCAAACAATGTTATTATTGAACTTTATTATCAAAGAGATTTAGAGAGAAAATATCATATTATGGCTATAATAAATGATGATTATAAAATTTCACGTTTGCCAAATACGTTTTATCGTATAAGCAAGAAAAGTCATTTCTTCAAGGAGGATACATTTGAACATTGTATGTATATTAATGGAATGAAAAAATCATTAGGAGTTTCTTATACATACAATAATTCTTTAACATTTAAGGATTTTGTATCTTTATTAAACAGCTATGCGACCATGAATGCAAAGAAAATGGAACAAATGGCCGATAACACAAAAATTAAAAGCATCCTTACAAAACTAAATTGTTTAAATCTGAAACAGATTATTGGAGATGTGCAAACATGTTCGCCAAGTTTGATTTTTATTAATGATGAAACATGGCATCTTAATGGTCATGCAGAAGTTGAATTATATAAGGAAAATGGTAAATATATCCAAAAACTTTCAGTAAGTAAAGAAAGAGTTACAATTCTTTTGGAAGGTGTGTTTGACATAGTTGATTTATCCAGCGATGAATATCATTTTCTTATTAATTATATAAGGGTATTTTATTTGATAAATTTACCTTGGATGACTCAGGATGTCGGTTTTCCGATAGGCAATGACACTTCTTGCATTATCAAAGCCCAAAACAAAGGATGGATATAGGCACAGGGAGGAAAAGTAAAATTGTCATATAAAGATTATGCTCGAACTCGAACTACAACAATACCTCCTCCGTGAGTATCCGCAGGAGAATGCACGATGCGAATGGAAAGAGTACAAAAACTTGAAGAACTCGTTCTGTGGGGACGAGAAAGATGATGTCATATCCTACGTGTCGGCTATCGCCAACATGGAGGGAGGCCATCTTATGATTGGTGTTAAAGACAAGACACTCGAAATCGTCGGGACTGACATTTCAAGACTTACATTTAATGGCCAACCAGCAAACACGCAGTCTGCAACTTTCAAACTCACCGAACAATGCACTTATCTGTCATCAGAAGGTCTAAACATTGAGGAATTTGTAACGGATGATACAAACAAGCGAGTATGGATAATTCATATTCCAAAGCACTTGCCCCGTCGTCCTGTCCTTGCCCACAAGAAGGCATGGCAGCGGATAGAAGATTCTTTGGTTGAAATGACTAATGAAAGGATGAGCGTCATTCTCGAAGAGCCTATCTATACAGCAAAGGATTGGTCTGCAGAAATTGTACCAGATGCTACAATAGACGATTTGGATGAGGTGGCTATAGCCAAGGCTCGCATGATGTTCAAGAAGGTGCATAGCCGTATCCCTGCTGAAGAAGTGAATGGCTGGAGTGTTCCGACATTCCTCAGCAAGTGTGGATTAACGAGAGATAGTGGCATCACTCGTGCTGCCATCATACTGCTGGGCAAATACGAATCGGCATTCAAACTACGTCCTGCCGTTGCGCAAGTCACTTGGACACGACGAGATGCAAAACAGGATGTGGTAGACTACGAACACTTCACAGTACCTTTTATATTAACGGTGGACGAAATTCTATCAAAGATTGAGAATCTGACATTGCGTGAGATGCCTGGAGGAACGCTTTTCCCTGATACGATGAAACAGTATGACGACTACACTATTCGTGAGGCTCTTCATAACTGTATTGCGCATCAAGACTATACTCTTCAGCAACGCATCAACTTTGTTGAAAATCCTGGTTATCTGTATTACTCCAATGCTGGCACATTCATTCCAGGCACTTTGGAGAATGCTTTGAGAAACGAAGAACCTCAGATGCATTTCCGCAATGAATGCCTGTGTAGGGCTATGGTTGACTTCAATATGATCGATACCGTAAGTCGTGGCATCAAGAAGATGTTCAATGAGCAATGGCGCAGACATTTTCCTATGCCTGACTACGAGATTGACCAAATTAAGAAGAAAGTCGTAGTACGCATCTATGGCAATGAAATCAACAAGCGATACACAGATTTGCTGAAGACAAATGACACACTTTCTCTATGGGACTGCATCTCGCTTGATGCAGTGCAGAAAGGAAGAACCATTCATGAGGATGTGGCGCAAGACTTGCTCAGACGTGGACTGATAGAGGGTGAGCCTCCGCATTACAGCATTTCCCTAAGTGTCGCCAAAAACACGCATCAGCTACCTTCTTACACTAAGACAAAGGGGTTAGATAAGGCGAAACTACGCCAGATGGTTCTTCAATATCTCAGTAATGCTGGTGAGGAAGGTGCCAAGAGAGACAGTATCTACGAATATCTGAAGGATGTGCTGCCACAAAATAAGACGGAAGAGCAAAAACTTCGTGGCTTAGGAGATTTGTTGAAAACTATGAAAAAAGAGGACTTGATATGGACAGATGGACGAAATTGGTTTGAGAAATAAATTTCGTCGAATCTATCTATTTCGTCGAAATTCGACGGATGACAAGGGATAATCCGTCGAAATTTATAAAAATCCGTCGAAATTCGACGGAATTTATAGCGAAAGCGACCGATTATAGCGAAATCCGACCGACAAACCGAACATTTCGGTCGAACATAAAATACAATGGATATGTTATTAGGAAACAAGATAAAAGAATTAAGAGACAAGCATGAGGTGCTGCAACGTCAACTGGCAGCATACTTGGAGATAGACACCCCAATGTTCAGCAAGATAGAACGTGGCGACCGTAGGGCAAAAAGAAGTCAAGTGATTCTGTTGGCAAAGTATTTCCATATAGACGAAAAGGAAATGCTCACCCTGTGGCTTGCCGATAAGGTGTTGGATGCTTTGGAAGGTGAAGAAGATTTGTGTCTTGATGCACTTGATACAGCAAAAGCCGAGTTAACGGATATTAATCGCTAAAATCAAGTACAAGATGCTTTGTTAGTCTAAAAAAATCAGTCACATAAAAAAGCTCTATAATCCATCGTTTATGTAGGAGCATCAAAGTCTTACAATAGCATCCAAATGTTGCCAATAGTCCTACTATTGATAATCATAATATAAAACGAGCGCGCGTAATAATTGGTACTGAAGTATCCACGATGTTAGTATATACACATCAAAAAATATCTGACAATACAAAACGAAGCGAATAAGGCAAACAATATTTGCATTTCTAACCGCTCAAAACTGCGTGCTGAACGCACAAAGAATTCTTTAGCTCGAAATTCTCGAGTTTTGAAGGGGTTTAGTTATATTGCTTATATACAGAGAGTTATGACGGCGGACGAGATAATCAATAAAAATCACAAACGCAAAAAAGCTCCTTATCGCTGCAAAAGGACAACTTTTGCGCTCTAACTGAACTACATTTACGTTGCAACTGTAGTCCATTTGCCTTCCAACTGTAGTCCATTTGCAATGCAAAGAAGCCCTGAATGGAAAGTGAAGGGTGTAAAACACGGCAAAAAGCATAAAAAAACCGATTCTGAAATCTCCAGAATCGGTTTTTTATTTGTAACACTTTTTTACTACATGTACGATATTTGCATATAAGCCCTACCCCCACTCCCTCACCCAAAAGGAGGGGAGTGATATGCTATGCTCCTGCTATTACCAAATCTGTGCACGCTTGTTCTTCGGGATGAAGAGCTTGTCGCTCTTCTTCACGTTGAATGCCTTGTACCAGGCATCAATCTGCGGAAGGGCAGCGTTGACACGAGCCTCAGCAGGCGAGTGAGGGTCGGTGTTGATCTGACGGTCGATGAATTCAGGACGTGCATTGCCTGCCCAAACGGTAGCCCATGACAGGAAGAAACGCTGCTCGGGTGTGAATCCGTCGATGGTCTTGGCTGCCGACGGGTTGGCCTTGAGTTCGTTCTGCAAAGCGCGGAATGCGATGTTCAGTCCACCGTTGTCGCCGATGTTCTCACCAAGTGTAAGCTTGCCGTTGATGAACTTGCCGGGCAGAGCCTCAACCTTTGAGAAGTAGTCGACCAATACCTTTGTACGTGCATCGAAGTTCTTCTTGTCGGCTTCAGTCCACCAGTTCTTCTGGTTGCCGTACTTGTCGAACTGTGAACCCTGGTCGTCAAATCCGTGCGACATCTCGTGACCTATCACGCCACCAATACCACCATAGTTGACAGCCTCGTCGACGTTGGGGTCGAAGAAGGGCGGCTGCAGGATGGCTGCCGGGAAGCAGATTTCGTTGGTAGTTGGGTTGTAATAAGCGTTGACAGTCTGCGGAGTCATGTGCCACTCGTTCTTGTCGACCGGCTTGTTCACCTTGCGTAAGATGTAGTCGCGTGTCATAAACTCAGACACGTTCTGCATGTTCTCAAGGAGTGAGAGCGACTCGTCGATATTGAGGTTGGTATAGTCCTTCCATGTGTCAGGATAGCCAATCTTCACGATGAAGTTGGCGAGCTTGTCCTGAGCCTGCTCTTTGGTAGCGGGCGACATCCATGTAGCCTCGCTGATACGCTGCGACAGAGCTGTCTGAAGGTTCTTTACGAGCTTGAGCATCTTCTCCTTGCTCGATGCAGGGAAGTACTTCTCTACATAGAGCTTGCCGATTGCCTCGCCAAGTACGCCGCTTACGAGTGATGTGGCACGCTTCCAGCGCGGACGATCCTGCTGAACACCCGACATGACGCGGCTCAACTCGAAGTCAGCCTTGCGGAAATTGTCGTCGAGATAGCCCGAAACGCTTGATATGGCGTGTGCTTCGGCATAAGCCTTGAGGTCGTCGAGCGGCTCGTCGGCAAGTATCTTCTCCACCTCGTGTATCGGTTCAATTTGGCTTACGTCGACGTGCGAGAATGCGGGGAAGCCCTGCATGAGGAATATGTTGCCCCAGTCGATGCCCGGGAATTCCTTCACCATTGCGGCGTAAGTCATCTTATGGTAGTTGCCTTGAACGTCGCGCAGCTCCACTTTGCCCTTGCTTGCCTTGGCTATGCGTGTCTCGATGCGCATAGTTGCATCGGCCTTGCGCTGTGCGTCAGCCTCGCTGTTGCCGGCAAGGAGGAGCACCTGCTTCAGGTAATTGGCATAAGCGGCACGCACAGCCTTGACCTGAGCGTCGTCAGAGAGATAGTAGTCGCGCTCGCCCAGACCCAGTCCGCCCTGGCCTACGCTTACAAGGTTGTTGGCGGCATCCTTCATGTCGGCTCCTACACCGACACCGAACATTGTGCAGCCTACGCCACGCATGTCGAGCTGTGCTGTAACGACCTGATACTCGCGACGGTCCTGAATGCCGTTGATGGTCTTAAGGATTGGCTGCAGAGGCTCGGCTGCCTCACGGTTGCGACGCACGCTGTCCATAGCGAGATTGTAGAGCGAACCGATTTTCTGTCCAAGCGAGCCCTTGGTCTGGGGCTTTGACGAATACTCCTGGATAAGGTCGAAGATGCGTTTCTGGTTCAATTCGTCGAGATCGATGAACGAACCGTTGCGCGCATGTTCTGCATCGAGGGGATGAGCCTTGCGCCAACCGCCGATAGCATACTCATAGAAGTCGTTGCCGGGCTTCACTGCCGTGTTCATATAGGCAGGATTGATGCCCTTAGATGTCTGCGCTCCTGCCGACATTGCGGCTGCGAGCGAAGCTGCTAAGATTAATGTTCTTGCTTTCATTTTGTATTTTTTATTTAGTAGAGTTCTCTATTTGTGTTACTCATTCCACTTATTTGGTGACTCAACTCACTTGTTTAAGGTGCAAAAATAATGAATTTACTACACATATAGGCACTTCGTTAAGAATCGTTAACCTATTCAAGGCGTTATCCAACAACTCGTTGTATTATTATTCTCTTGAGATGACTGTTGCTTTATTTCAAGAACTATTCGATTATTAACCTCTTGCAACTGATAGCTTGCAACACCCAAAGGAGTAGTGATACCACGCAGTGACCATTCTACAACAGACGAGTCTTTGGAGATACATCTTGGAGATTCCGAGATTATTTACTAATTTTGCGAACTGTTAATAGAAAATATTCATATTATGAGTTTGCGAAAGAATGTACTTAAGGTGATGCAAATTACATAAAAGAGGGCAAGATTCGTAATCCTCGCCGTGGCATATACACAAAAGCAACTTACGACAAGAAGGAAATGGCATGTAGCTTGTACCGTCCTGCTTATATCTCGTTGGAGATTCATAGTCGTTAGTCAGGATACAACGGTATGTGTATTCTCCTTCCAAAGATTCTGCACACCATCCATCCGTTTCTGTCTTTGAATCACAAGTCGGTATGCTTTACCCTTCCACTTATCAACAAGGATAGAGCCCAATTCGAACTAAATGCCATTGATTTCCTCAATCTTCCAGCCTATAAGAGCAAAGATGTCATTATAGAGCGAACAAATGAGTAGTGACATCCTGGGGTACATGAGCCACCACAGAAGTAGATACTCATGAGAGAACAGATGATTTCGCTGTACCGATAACCGAAAGTTTTCATTAAGCTAGATGAGCAGAGCTAAGTTTACTTAAGCTCTGCCATGGCGAGAAAACGTGCCATGAAATGGAACGATCTACACCTTTGACTGAGGGTCGAGTCGATTACAGAAGACAATGTGGAGTCAAATTGCTACACGACCCGAAAATATTCCTCCAAAAGGAGTGAGTTTCTCGGATTTAATTTGTATCTTTGCCATGTCATATCAGAGTTTTGCTTGTTTATTTTTGCAACACTAAGATAAGTGAATTCTTCGACATGGCAAAATCCTGGGCCGCTCGGCTCTGCCGCTTGGCTTGTCCAAGTAACCGGCTCTGCCGCTTGCCAAAGCAAGAACTTTTTGTTGCTCAGGTACTTAAAAAGTTTAAGTTATAATAGTGTTGCGGGATTAAGGAATAAAATAAATTATGAAGAGAATTGCTTTAATAATGAGTTTAATCTGTCTGATTATAACAGGATGCTCAAACAACAATGCTTCTAACAATGTTGTCGATGAAACAAAGACAATCAATTTGGCAAATTATGAGAAAGTTGTTTACAACAACAGAGAACTTTTATCTAATTGGGCATATGCCAAACAAGACGCTCAATAAAAGAATACAAGGGCAGCAAATATAGCAGAATCTAAATATTTTGATAAATTGAAAGTAAATTTACTACCATCTGCTTTTCAATTTGCCTCAGATCTAAACATAACAAAGGAAGACCTTGAATCCATGACTGGAGTAAAAATTTATAACAACGAAGAATATGAAAATACTCTTGTGGGATTGATGTTATTTGTAACTACTACAGATTGTTCGATAATCGATGATGGGTCCAATACTACTAGAGGTGGATCTCTCAGAGATTGTTTCTTAGAAGCTACGGGGATAGCTTCTGGTGCTGTTATTGTTGGAGGTTTGGCAAAAGGAACTGTATCAAAAGCTGTAGTTAGAGCTACTTTGAGAATGGTAGCAAAAGTTGGTACCCGAACTCTATCTGGTGTTGGTATGGCATTGATTGCTGCAGAAATAACTTGGTGTATGTGGTAAATATGGCATCTATTTCCAAAAATATATTCGACATATATTCCAGCACATTTTATCAATGTGTGGTAATCATTAGCTTGATTGTAATCTTGGGTTATATGATATGGGAAATATGTACAGGTTCATTTTATTATAAAAATGCATTAATCAATATATGGGCTCTAATAACGTGCCTAACTTATATTATAGGGAAAAATAATAAGTATAAATACATAATAATGCTGTCTCTTATACACATCTCCGAGC
>ENA-OYXV01000957-OYXV01000957.1-human-gut-metagenome-genome-assembly--contig:-NODE-957-length-17017-cov-4.411803_pt1 | contig 17017 bp, 18 predicted proteins | sample MGYA00244846_ERZ653424 | MGnify/ENA primary metagenome ERZ653424 (study PRJEB26926, sample SAMN06165108) | human gut metagenome | biome: ENVO:00009003; feature: ENVO:2100002; material: ENVO:00002003...
GTACGGTCTCGTGGGCTCGGAGATGTGTATAAGAGACAGTCCTTACTGTAAGAGCGAGATTCCCATTGATGCGACAAGATGTGCACACTGCACGTCAATACTGGAGGAAAAACATGATTAGTGAAGTAGTAAGAGATATCAGGATAAACTGGAAGATCAGTGATGACAAAAGAGATGAGGGCCTGACAACACCGGAGGATATCATAAGATTTGACAATATTTCCTATGGACCATACGGAGATGCCAATCTGCTCGATATTTATCATCAGAAAAAGGTAACGAAGCCACAGAAGACGATCATCAGTATCCATGGAGGCGGCTGGGTTTATGGAAGCAAGGAGCAGTATCAGTTCTACGGCATGCGCCTTGCACAGCGTGGATTTACCTTTGTCAATTTCAACTACAGACTGGCTCCTGAGTATAAATACCCGACGGCTCTTGAGGACATCAACCAGGTATTCCTTTTTATCAGGGATCATGCAGAGGAATATGCTATTGATACCAATAATATTTTTGTGGTGGGGGATTCTGCCGGGGCGCAGCTTGCTACCCAGTATCTGCTCATCTGTACCAATCCGGAATATGCGAAGCACTTTACCTTTATCCCATCAGGTATAAAGGTACGGGCAGTGGGACTGAACTGCGGCGTTTATGATACCAGTGATCCGGAGCATACAAGTCCGAATGATGTTTTTCTGGAATATACGGGCAAAGAAATACTGGAAGATACAGAAAAAGCCAGAAACATGAGAGAGGAGCTGAATACCCTGAAATACATGACAGGGGATTTCCCACCGGCATTTGTGACCAGCGCTGTTCATGATTTTATCCTGAAAAATGCGCAGCCCATGTATGAAAAGCTGCAGTCTCTTGGAATTGACAGTGAAGTTCATGTTTATGGAAGCAAAGAAAAAGAAGAAGTGGGTCATGTCTTTCATGTGAACTGCCGTCTGCCGGAAGCAGATCAGTGCAATGATGAGGAATGTGCTTTCTTTAACAGATATGTAGTATAGGGAAAAGGGGGATTTCGGAATGCGGAAGCTGCAGAGAAAGAAATACGTTGTGATCACAGGGGCAAGCTCCGGGATCGGTATGGAGTTTGCCAGAAGATTTGCAAGAAAAGGGTACCCACTGGTATTGATCGCCAGAAGGGAAGAGAGGCTGAGAAGTCTTGCCGGTGAGCTTCGGACAGACTGTGAGATTATTGTGGCAGATCTGTCCAGGGAGGAGGAATGCTACCGGGTATTCTATGAACTGAAGGAAAAGCCGGTGGCCTTCCTTATCAATAATGCAGGCTTTGGTGACTGCGGCCTGTTTGAGGAAACAAGACTCCAGAAGGATCTTGATATGATCCGGGTCAATGTGAAGGCGGTTCATATCCTGATGAAGCTGATGCTGCAGAAGATGGAAAAGGAGCATCACGGGTATATCCTGAATGTGGCTTCAAGCGCAGGTCTGATGCCGGGGGGACCTTATATGGCGACCTATTACGCCTCCAAGGCCTATGTAACCAGCCTTACAAGAGCGGTTGCAGAGGAGCTTTCCGAGAAAAAGAGCAGGGTTTATGTGGGATGTCTCTGTCCCGGGCCTGTAAATACGGAGTTCAACGAAAGAGCCAATGTGAAATTTGCACTGCCGGGGATCAGTGCAGAAAAGTGTGTGGACTATGCGCTGAAGCAGATGGAAAGGAGACAGGTAGTGATCGTGCCCACTCATCTGATGCAGGCAGCCATGACACTTGGCAGATTTCTTCCGGTTCCTGTGTATGTAAAGATCGCAGCCTATCAGCAGAAAAAGAAATTTCGGGAGGAGAGATCCTGTGAAAGCAGGTGAAAGATATATAGAAAAAAGAAACGGTTGCATGGGAGCACTTGCACACCGATACTAAAAAATGTATAATACTGTGCAGATATTGATTAAAAACAAAAGGAGCTTGTTATGATACAGTCAAGAACACATAACTGCGGCCAGCTCAGAATCTCAGAAGTAGGAGAAAAGGTAACACTGGTCGGATTTTATGACAATATGCGTAAGGTCAGCAGGAATCTGGGATTTCTGATCCTGCGTGATTTTTATGGAGTAACCCAGATCGTCATCGAGACAGAGGAAATGATGGCGAAGTTAAATGGAGTCAATAATGAATCAACTCTTTCTATCACCGGTATAGTGAGAGAACGTTCAAGCAAGAATGCTTCCCTTCCTACCGGAGAAATTGAAGTAGTACCGGAAGAGATCAAGGTTCTTGGTAAATGTATTTATAATGAACTTCCTTTCGAGATCAACCGCTCTAAGGAAGCTGATGAGGCAACCAGACTGAAATACAGATATCTGGATCTGAGAAATCCGGAAGTAAAGAGCAGGATCGTTTTAAGAAGCAAGATCGTTTCTGAACTGAGAAGCAGAATGACAGAGCATGATTTTCTGGAGATCACAACACCGATCCTGACCTGTTCTTCTCCGGAGGGTGCAAGAGACTATCTGGTACCGTCCAGAAACCATCCAGGCAAGTTTTATGCACTGCCTCAGGCACCGCAGCAGTTCAAGCAGCTTCTGATGACCTCAGGATTTGACAGATATTTCCAGATCGCACCCTGCTTCCGTGATGAGGATGCAAGAGCAGACAGATCTCCCGGAGAGTTCTATCAGCTTGATATGGAAATGGCGTTTGCAACCCAGGAAGATGTTTTCTCTGTCATCGAAGATGTACTGCCTCCTGTTTTCGCCAAATATGGAACTTATAAGACAGCTTCCAAAGCACCGTTTAAGAGAATTTCCTATAAGGATGCCATGGAAAAGTATGGCTCGGACAAGCCGGATCTTCGAATTGATCTTGAACTGCAGGATGTTACAGATGTGATGGCAGACTGTGGATTTGGACCTTTTGAAGGACAGAAGATCAAGGCAATCGTAGTAGATGATTTTACAGCCACCAGAAAGGTGATCGACAAGATCTGTGCGGATGTGGAAGTACAGAGTGGAAATAAAGCATACTGGTTTAAGGTGGATGAGAGCGGAGAGCTGGCAGGCGGTATTGCCAAATTCCTGCAGGATCGGAAGGAAAAGGTGATGGAAGCCCTTTCCTTAAAACCCGGAGACTTTGTAGGACTTACTGCAGGTAAGCTTCTGGATGCCCAGAAGACAGCCGGAGTCCTTCGTAAATTCCTCGGCATCGCCAGTGAGAAGCACAGAAAGACAGACTGCTATGAATTCTGCTGGATTGTGGATTTTCCGATGTATGAGATCGGTGAAGAGAGTGGAGAGCTGGAATTCTGCCATAATCCCTTCTCTATGCCTCAGGGCGGCATGGAAGCGCTGATGACCAAGGATCCACTGGATATTTACGCATACCAGTATGACCTTGTCTGCAATGGTGTGGAGCTTTCTTCCGGTGCAGTCAGAAATCATGATCCGGAGATCATGGTGAAGGCATTCCAGATTGTGGGACTGGATGAGGAGCATGTAAAGGCCAAATTCCCTGCCATGTACAATGCATTCTGCTACGGAGCACCTCCGCATGCCGGAATCGCACCCGGTGTAGACCGTATGGTAATGCTGATCGCAGGAGAAGAGAGTATCCGTGAGATCATTCCATTCCCGATGAACAAGACAGCACAGGACGTTATGATGGGTGCACCTTCCGAAGTAGATGAAAAACAGCTTAGGGATGTGCATATCAAGATTGATATTCCTGAAAAAGAGGTATAATCTATGCTGCCAGAGGCATTTACAGACCGGATGCAGGAAATGCTTTCGGCAGAAGAATATCAGGCATTTCTGAAAAGCTATGGAGAACCAAAAAAACAGGCGCTGCGGCTAAACCCCCTGAAGGGGGATAGCGGGCGCTTTTTGGAGTTATGCCCCTTTTCCCTGACAAGGGTTCCATGGGAAGAAAATGGTTACTATTTTGACAGCGAAGACAGACCTGGTAAACATCCTTTCCATGAGGCAGGAGTTTATTATATCCAGGAGGCAAGTGCCATGGCACCGGTACCGTTTCTTGCAGCAAAGCCGGGGGAGAGGATCCTGGATCTGTGTGCGGCGCCTGGCGGTAAGAGTACCCAGATCGCAGCAGCAATGCAGGGCGAAGGAATTCTGGTCTGCAATGAATACAACAGAAAGCGTGCAGAGATCCTTGCTGAGAACATAGAGCGGATGGGTGTGGCAAATGCCATTGTAGTTAACCATGATTCGGCGCAGCTGTCAGAGCTGTTCCCTGGATATTTTGACAGGATCCTTGTAGATGCACCATGCTCAGGAGAAGGGATGTTCCGGAAGAATGAAGAAGCAGTGACGGAATGGAGTCCTGAAAATGTGGAGCTTTGTGCAGAGAGACAGGATGAGATCCTGGATCAGGCAGCCATCATGCTTCATGACGGAGGAAGGCTTGTATATTCTACCTGTACCTTTGCACCGGCAGAGGATGAGGGCAGTGTACAGCGTTTCCTTGACAGACATCCGGAATTTTCCCTGCTTTCTGTAAAAGTGCCGGAGGGCATGGAGCCAGGCAGAAAAGAATGGGCAGAAGGCGGCAGTGATGAGCTTTCAAAAACGATAAGACTCTGGCCGCACAAGCTTATGGGAGAAGGACATTTTCTTGCTGTCCTCCAAAAAGAAGGGTATAATGAAAAAGAAGAGCGTCCTTCCCGGTATGGATATGCCACTCCTGCAAGGGAGAAGGATTATGAAGCATATCTGGCCTTTCAGAAGGAACATCTTCGCAGAAACAGAGAGGGAATCCCGGTATTGTTTGGGGATCAGCTTTATCTGCTCCCGAAAGGGGCACCGGCACTTAAAGGGCTTCGGGTTCTCCGGGCAGGACTGCATCTGGGAACACTGAAGAAGAACCGGTTCGAACCGGGACATGCACTGGCACTTTCCCTGAAGAAGGATGAATTTGAACCGGTCTGTGATCTTACAGTTGGAGAAGGACTTGCAGAAAAGTATCTGCGGGGAGAAACCTTTGAGACGAAAGGAGCACCTTCCTGGAATCTGATCACGATAGAAGGCTACAGCCTCGGATTTGGGAAAAATGCAAACGGGATCATGAAGAATCATTATCCCAAGGGGCTTCGCAAAAACTGGTAAATATGTTTGAAATAGGGGGATAAATGAAAAAAAGCATACGATTTCTGACAGCAGTCCTCCCCGTTATGCTTATGCTTTCGGGCTGCGGACTGCAGGATAAGAATGAAAATATAAAAGCCGGCATGACAGCCATAGAAGCACTAGACTATGACGGTGCGCTTGAAAGCTTTGCTGCGGCAAGAGAAGCGGGCGAGGATGAAAGGCTTCTTGTAAGAGGCGAAGGGATCGCCTATATGGGGAAGACGGAATATGAGGCTGCAATAAACTCCTTTGTGACAGCACTTTCCTTAAGTGATGGCAGAGTTGGCAGTATGGATTATGATATGAACTATTATCTGGCCACTGCCTACTATAAGCAGGGAATGGCAGAGGAAGCTCTTGGAGTGTATAATGCGATCATTGCCATGAAACCGGAAGAGAGGGATGCTTATTACCTCAGAGGCGTGATTGAGACAGAAACAGGAAAAACTGATGCAGCTCTTGCTGACTTTGACAGAACGATCTCTTTAAATGAAAGGGATTATGACAGACTGATCGATATTTATTGTGTATTGAATACGAACGGATATGGAGAGTCCGGAAAGACTTACCTTCAGAATGCAATGGAAAGCGGTACCAGATATATGACCAACTTTGAAAAGGGAAGGATCAGCTATTATCTGGAGGACTATGAGAATGCCAGAACCTACCTTGACAAGGCGAAGGAAGAGGAAGGCAGTGATGCGGTGCTGTTCCTTGGGAAGACGCATGAGGTTCTTGGTGATTATAACTATGCGGTCAGTGTTTATAATACCTTCCTGACAGAAAGCGGCGAGCAGAGTCCGGAGATCCTGAACCAGATGGGGCTGTGCAAGCTGCAGATGAAGGATTATGAAGGCGCTCTTATGGCTTTTCAGCAGGCCATGAACATTGAAGATAATGGCATGATGCAGACACTGAAGATGAACGAAATTGTGGCATATGAAAGGCTTTTGCAGTATAAACAGGCGGCCACCCTTATGAGCAGTTATTTGAAGTCTTACCCGGATGACGAGACAGCCAAAAGGGAATATGAATTTCTGAAAACCCGATAATTGACAGAATACAATATCTTTGAGAGACTATTTTCGTACACCCAATATCTTGTGTATCCTGTTGACTTTTTACAGGTGCGATGATACACTTTTTCTATCAGGACAGGCAGGGAGAATGAACGTATTTTCCTGCAAAAGATATCAAAAAAACGGGGTGTAGCAGCAATGATCCAGGTAATTCAGAGAGATGGGGAAATAACAGATTTTACGCTGACAAAGATCAGTGATGCGATTATGAGGGCTTTTCTGGCAACTGACAGAAGAGACGGACATGATGAGGCAGATCTTCTGGCACTCAGGGTAACAGCAGATTTCCAGGAGCGGATCACAGAGGAAGGGGTTCTGGCATCAGATATCCAGGAAAGTGTAAGAAGAGTACTTTTGCAGGCTGGTTATGAGGAAGCAGCCAGAGCATATATAGGAGGATGACAATGATCAATAAACTGATAGCAAAAATTAAAGAAACCGGGGCTCCTATTGTGGTAGGACTGGATCCCATGATGAAGTATATCCCTGAGCAGATTAAGAAAAAGGCTTTTGCAGAATATGGGGAAACACTGGAAGGCGCCGCAGAAGCAGTATTCCAGTATAATAAAGAGATCGTAGACCATATTTACGATCTGGTTCCGGCTGTAAAGCCACAGATCGCCATGTATGAACAGTTTGGGATCCCGGGACTTGTGGCTTTCAAAAGGACAGTAGATTACTGTAAGGAAAAGGGACTGGTTGTGATCGGAGATGTGAAGAGAGGCGATATCGGCTCCACGTCAGAAGCCTATGCAGTAGGACACCTAGGGAAGGTACAGGTAGGCAGTCATTCCTATTATGGATTTGATGAGGATTTTGCAACAGTCAATCCTTATCTTGGATCAGATGGTATCAAGCCTTTTATCAAAGTATGTCAGGAAGAAAAGAAAGGCCTTTTCATTCTGGTCAAGACGTCTAATCCAAGCAGTGGAGAGTTTCAGGACAGAAAGCTTGCAGACGCAGATAACAGGCCGCTATATGAGATCGTTGGAGAGCAGGTAGCCAGATGGGGAGAAGAGCATATGGGAGATGACTACAGCTATATCGGGGCAGTCGTCGGAGCAACTTACCCTGAAATGGGGAAGACTCTGCGGAAGATCATGCCTAAGAGCTATATCCTTGTGCCAGGTTATGGAGCACAGGGAGGAAAAGGGGCTGATCTGGTGCACTTCTTTAATGAGGACGGTCTTGGAGCGATCATTAATTCCTCAAGAGGTATCATTGCGGCTTATCAGCAGGAAAAGTATGAAGCATATGGGGAAGCAAACTTTGCGGAAGCTTCCAGAAAAGCTGTCGAAGATATGAAGGCAGATATTGAACAGGCATTAAATAACAGATAAAGAAAGGGAACCATCGGTTCCCTTTTTTGACAGTGCAGGAAAATTCAGGGAGATACGTATGACATATTTTGGATGGGAAATGGAACTTTTGCGCATGATACAGGAGCTTCATACACAGCTTTTGACACCTGTGCTGATTTTCCTTTCATGGATTAATAATCATGGAGAATTCTGGATCCTGGCAGGTCTGATCCTGACGGTTATACCCAAAACGAGAAAGTGCGGAATTTCTGTATTACTGGCTATGCTCTTTGGAACACTGATCACAGATCTGACCTTAAAGGGAATCTGCGCGAGACCAAGACCTTATTATTATACGGAGTATATGGACGGGAATCATATCAGACTGCTGATAGAAATGAAGGAAAGGGAACTGCTGCGTTCATTTCCTTCCGGTCATAGTGTGTGCAGCTTTGCAGCGGCGGTATCCATCCTTTTTTATTACAGAAAAGCGGGGATCGCAGCATTGGTACTTGCCTTTTTGATTGCTTTTTCCAGGCTCTATCTGTTTGTACATTTTCCTACAGATGTACTTGCAGGAATCTGTATCGGAACATTGTGTGCGGTTTTTTCCTGTATGCTGACAGGCAGATTGTATGCAGGAAGGAAAGGAACAAAACAGTAGATGAAAGAATTAACAGTGGAGGCTATAGTTGAACAGATAGAAACTGTGACGGAATTTGTCAATGCAGAGCTGGAAAAACTGGATTGTCCGATGAAGGCACGGATACAGCTTGATATTGCTATTGATGAAATAGTAAGCAATATTGCCTATTATGCCTATGGGGAAAAAACGGGAACGGTTACAGTAAGGATAGAGGCACTTCAGGAAGAAAATGGCGTACAGCTGATGTTTCTGGATAGCGGAGTCCCCTATGACCCGCTGACAAGACAGGATCCGGATATTTCTGCAGAGATCGAAGAACGGGAAGAGGGCGGACTTGGAATCTTTCTTGTCCGTAAAACAATGGATGACATGAAATATGAATATAAAGATGGTCAGAACTGTCTGACGATCAGAAAGAGTTTTTGATGGAATACCAGCACATACGACATGAATTTGATCCGGTATATGACCGGAACAGTGAAATATTGATCCTGGGAACGTTGCCCTCTGTGAAATCACGGGAGCAGCGCTTTTATTATGGGCACAAGCAGAACAGATTCTGGAAAGTGATAGCAGCGCTTTATGGAGAAGCAGTTCCTGTTACCATAGAGGAAAAGAAGAAAATCCTGCTGAGACATCATATAGCTCTTTTTGATGTGATCGCTGAATGTGATATTGCAGGGTCAAGTGACAGCACGATCAGAAATGTTGTCCCAACGGATCTGTCTGTAATCCTGAAACAGGCACCGGTCAGGAAGATCTTTGCAAACGGAAATAAGGCCTATGACCTGTATATGAAATATTCGTATGAAAAAACAGGAATGGAGGCGGGCAGGCTTCCCTCTACCAGTCCGGCGAATGCAGCATATCAGATGGAAAGACTGCTTCAGAGCTGGAAAGTGATCCTGGGGTGATGGTTAAAGTCAGGGATATTTCTGACGATATACATAATAGAAACCTGGAAACGAGCCGGAACGGATTCTGGCGAAAGACAATCACGGAGGAGATCATAATGAGCAATACAGTATCAGGCTATGGAGCAGCTACAGAAGCTGCAGCAGCTGCAGCGGATTATACCAGTACAGCGGCGGAGAAAAAAGAGGTCAGTGGAAAGACCATTGGAAATCCAAAGCTCAGTGAAAAAGCAGCCAGGTATTATGAGCAGCTTAAGAAAAAGTTTTCTAACATGGATTTCATTCTTGTCAGTGAGGATCAGAAGGAGGCAGCTAAGGCACAGGCAGCAAGCTATGCCAATGCCAGTAGGATGGTTGTTCTGATCGATGAAGCCAAGATCGAGCGTATGGCAGAGGATGAAGCCTACAGAAAGCAGTATGAAGGCGTGATCAGCGGAGCAGGCAGCAAGCTGTTACAGATGAAGAGTTCCCTGACAGCTTCCGGTGCACAGGTCAAAGGCTATGGCATGCAGGTGAATGACGGTGGACTGACAAGTTTCTTTGCAGTGCTGAAGAAGTCTTCGGCAGATCAGAAGACAAGGATCAATAAGCAGAAGGAGAAAACAAAGTCAGAGAAGAAGGCTGCAGAAAAGAAAGCGGAAAAGAAGCAAAAGGAAGAAAAGCTGAAGAAAAGCAGAACAGATAAAGCATCAGGGGATGAGGAAGAAACAGTTATGATCTCGGCATCCAGTCTTGAAGAACTGCTGCAGAAGATCGATGATTATTCGCAGAATGAAAGAATGTATTCCATGCAGTCCGAGGAAGAGAAACAGATTGGGCAGCATATTGATTTCAGAGGATAATGACAAGGGAATGGTTGGTGTGAATCATTTCACATCAGCTTTTTTGCCGGTTGAAAAATCAGGTGCCAGGTGTTATGATTGAAAGGAAAATCTGAACGTAAAACAAGGAGGATTTACCAGAATGGAACAGTACAAGCAGGAATTCATTGAGTTTATGATAGACAGCCAGGTTTTGAAATTTGGCGACTTTACTTTGAAGAGCGGACGGAAATCCCCCTTTTTTATGAACGCAGGGGCTTATGTGACAGGTACCCAGCTTCGAAGGCTTGGTGAGTATTATGCGAAGGCGATCCATGACCACTATGGACTTGACTTTGACGTCCTCTTTGGACCTGCCTATAAGGGAATCCCGCTTTCCGTAGCAACAACTATGGCGATCAGTGAATTATATGGAAAGGATGTCCGCTACTGTTCCAACAGAAAGGAAGTCAAGGATCACGGTGACACTGGAATCCTTCTTGGCAGCAAGCTGAAGGACGGGGACAGAGTCGTTATCATCGAGGATGTGACAACCTCCGGCAAGTCTATTGAAGAGACCTTCCCGATCATTAAGGCACAGGCCGATGTGGAGATCAAGGGACTGATGGTATCCTTAAACCGTATGGAAAAGGGTCAGGGAGAAAAGAGTGCCCTCTGTGAGATCAAGGAGAAATACGGATTTGATGCCAACGCTATCGTAACGATGGCAGATGTGGTAGAATATCTCTATCAGAAGGAATACAAGGGAACTGTTTATATTGATGAGGAACGTAAGAAACAGATTGATGATTATTATGCTGTTTATGGAGCAAAGCAGTAAACTGATGTAGAAAGGCGAGGACTTAGTATGGAAGAAAAAACGTATAAGATTATGAGTGGCAGCGGAGCTACAAGTATTGCTGTTGGAGTAGTTACACTGGTAACCGGACTTGTCTGCGGCATCCTGATGATCGTAAGCGGAGCAAAGCTCCTTCTTGGAAAATCCAAAATATTATTTTAACAAGAGAGGGCATTCCTGATGGCAGGAATGCCTTTTGTCGCAGGACACCCATGAGGAACTGATGCTGCAGAAAGGAACACATATGGGATTTCGAGGTTACATTTTTACAAATAAAAAACACCCGGAAAAGGGGATCATGTCCTTTATCCTTGGGATCCTTTCCCTTGGAACCTATATCATGGCAGTTTATCTGTCCTATCAGGGAAAAGGGGTATCATCGGCAAGATATGGGGCGGCTGGTGTTCTGGCCAGTGTTTTCATGACAGTCGGACTGATCCTTGGGATCATGTCCTTACGTGAAAAGGAAACCTTTAAACTGTTTCCGGTACTTGGCATGATTGTCAATGTACTTGCCTTTTTTGCGTTGAGTTTAATTCTATATGCAGGAGCGTATGTAAGCTGATGAAAGAGAGATTTTTGCTGGCGAAGACCAGAATTTATGAAATTGCAGAAGGAAAAGATATGTCGGCAGATATGCCGGAGGTATTTGCAGATTATTTCCGGAAGGTGGCAGAGTTTCTGAAGCTGGTACTGGAGCATGAGAACTTTGTGGAAGAGGGAGGCCTGCAAAAGGCAGAGCTTTCCGAACTGCAGAGAAGAAATCACAGTCTGTATGAGGATATCCTGCCGGCACATTATGAGGAAAGCTATGGAAATCCAGCATATTGTGTGAAGAGACTGGGAGAAGAGTATGGCAGGCTGCTTTCCTTTTTGTATGCGGAGATGCGAAGTCTGATCCCCTTCTGCCATGAACGGCAGGAGGAAGAAATCCTGATCAGGCTGGAGCTTTTTTTGCAGGTATACAGTGCTTTTGAGGGAAGCCTGCTGGAGGAAGAGAAGCTTCCATCCTATGAGTCTGTCCGGGAGGATATTTACTATTTCGTCAGTGATTATACCAGAGATTCCTTCAGGAAAAAGTTAGAGGGCATGTTCCTTCCGGAACAGGATTTTGCTTGGAAAATACTACGGGAAAACAGCCTTGATACACCGGCATACCTGTACGCTTTTGGAGAATATATTACAGAAAATGAGTTAAGGACATGGGAGCATCTGAAGGAGCTGCCGCAGGAAACAATAGATCTGATGGCAGATACCTATACAGAGGGGTACCGGATCGGTTTCCTGATGGGAAACAAGGATATCGGTAAGAAAAAGATCGTAAATATCAGATACACGCTTGGCTTTGAAAGAATGATCCTGAAGGCTATCAGGAATTTTGAGGCCATGGGACTTGAGCCTGTGATCTACAGGGCACCGGCAAGTCTTCTGATGGGGAAGAGCCTGAACCGGAATGGCTATTTTGGGGCGATCCCCAATAAGCAGTATGATTTTGATCATAAGGATGATATCGGGCTGTTTCTGGACAAGCGTCTTGTACAGATCAGACTGGAGGCATGGCAGGAATGCTTTGAAGAGTTTAAGGAGCAGGCCGGTTATTTTGGAGGACCTGCAGTGGTAGAGGTTTTCGGGGAAGCACCGGAGGATCTGAAAGAAAAGGAAGAAGCGGTACACTTATCAGAAAGCCAGCAGAAGCTTACTGTAGAGTATATGACACAGGCCGGTGAAATTCAGAACCGTTATATTAAGGGAGAAGAAAGAAGCTTTACCATCATTGCTTTCCCGACACCGGAGATCGGTGAGAACTATCCGGAGATCTTCGATGAGGTGATCCGGATTAATACCCTGAATTATCAGAAATATCAGAAGATCCAGCAGAAGATCATAGATACCCTTGACCTTGGAAAATATGTGATCGTAAAGGGCAGAGGAGAGAACAGGACAGGCATGAAGATCATGCTGCACCATCTGACAGATACAGCACATCAGACGAACTTTGAAAACTGTGTGGCAGATGTGAATATTCCGGTTGGGGAGGTATTTACTTCTCCTGTACTGACCGGTACTGAAGGAATACTTCATGTGACGAGAGTCTTTTTAAACGGACTGGAATTCAGGGATCTTTCCCTGCAGTTTGAAGATGGAAAGGTAAAGGATTATACCTGCAGCAATTTTGAGGAAGAAGAAAAGAACAGGAAATATATCCGGGACAATATTCTGTTTCATCATGATATGCTGCCAATCGGAGAATTTGCTATTGGCACCAATACCACAGCTTATGTGGTGGCCAGAAAGTATCAGATCGAAGATAAGCTGCCGATTTTGATCGCAGAAAAGACAGGACCGCATTTTGCAGTGGGAGATACCTGCTATTCCCATGCGGAGGATGTTGCTGTTTATAACCCGGACGGAAAAGAGATCATTGCCAGAGATAACGAGTGCTCGCTCCTTCGCAGGACGGAGCCGGAGAAAGCTTATTTTAACTGCCATACGGATATCACGATCCCTTTTGATGAACTGGGAGAGATCAGTGTGGTGACGGAAGAGGAACAGGTGATCACAGTGATCGAAGACGGAATGTTCGTGCTGCCCGGCTGTGAAGAATTGAATGAGCCATTACTTGTTTCCCTTAAGAAACAATAAATTGTTATATTTGGAGTTGCAATCAAGAAGTTGGATATAGTATGATGTAAATGTTCGGGACTACGCAAACAGGAGGAGAGAATTATGCCAAAGGTAGGAATCGTCATGGGCAGTGACTCAGATCTTAAGGTGATGAGTGGTGCTGCAGCGATGCTGAAGGAACTGGGAATTGATTATGAGATGAGAATTATTTCCGCACACAGAGAGCCGGATCTTCTGATCGAATGGACCAGATCGGCGAAGGAGCGCGGATTAAAGGTGATCATTGCAGGAGCAGGAATGGCAGCAGCACTGCCTGGAATGTGCGCAGCACTCTTTTCCCTGCCTGTTATAGGGGTTCCTCTTTCCGGGAAGAAGCTGGATGGCATGGATGCAGTGTTCTCCATTATGCAGATGCCGCCCGGAGTTCCTGTTGCAACAGTTGCCATTGACGGGGCAAAGAATGCAGCAATCCTTGCAGCAAAGATGCTGGCAACCGGCGATGACGAGCTGCTGGCAAGGCTGGAAGCTTACACGGAGAATCTGAAGGAGCAGGTAGAGGCAAAGGATCAAAAGCTGCAGCAGATTGGATATGAGAATTACCTGAATCAGTAAGAATACGATAAGCAAAGAGAAAAGGAGAAAGAAATGGACTATAAGACGGCCGGTGTGGATATTGAAGCAGGTTATGAATCTGTGGAGTTAATGAAGAAGTATGTGAAAGAGACTATGAGACCGGAGGTTCTTGGCGGGATCGGTGGTTTCTCAGGAGCATTTTCCTTAAAGAACATTAAGGACATGGAGGATCCGGTGCTGCTGTCCGGAACAGACGGCTGTGGGACGAAGGTGAAGCTGGCATTTCTGATGGATAAGCATGATACGATCGGTATTGATGCGGTAGCCATGTGTGTCAATGATGTAGCCTGTGCCGGTGGAGAGTCTTTATTTTTCCTTGATTATATTGCCTGTGGCAAGAACTATCCGGAGAAGATCGCAACGATCGTAAAGGGTGTTGCAGAGGGCTGTAAGCAGGCAGGGGCAGCCCTTGTCGGAGGAGAGACAGCAGAGCACCCAGGACTGATGCCGGAGGATGAATATGATCTTGCAGGCTTTGCAGTTGGCGTGGTGGACAGAAAGGATCTGATCACCGGAGAACATATCAAGGATGGCGATATGCTGGTCGGTATTGCTTCCTCAGGCGTTCACAGCAATGGATTTTCCCTGGTACGTAAGGTGTTCGAGATGACGAAGGAATCTCTTGATACTTATTATGATGAACTGGGAACAACACTTGGCGAGGCACTGATCGCTCCGACCAAGATTTATGTAAGACATTACAGGCCATTAAGAAAGCCGGTGTGACCGTTAAGGGCTGCAGTCATATTACCGGCGGCGGCTTTTATGAAAATATTCCCCGTATGCTTCCGGAAGGGGTGCGTGCGGTGGTAGAGAAGGACAGCTATCCGGTTCTTCCTATCTTTAAACTGCTGCAGAAAACAGGAAACATTGCAGAGAAAATGATGTATAATACATTTAATATGGGACTTGGCATGGTACTTGCCATTGATCCGGCAGATAAGGATAAGGTTCTTTCCGCTATTGAAGCAGCCGGTGAAAAGGGCTATGTGGTAGGAAAGGCCATTGCCGGTGAGAAGGGTGTAGATTTATGCTGAGAGTAGGAATCCTTGCCGCAGGCGGTGGTACCAATCTGCAGGCCATCATTGATGCAGTGGAGAGCGGGAAGATCACTGATGTGGAGCTTTCCTTTGTACTGAGCAACAAGCCTGGTGTCAGGGCACTGGAGCGTGCAAGGGCGCATGGGATCAAGGATATTGTTGTAGACATGAAGTCCTTTGCAGACAGGGAAGACTTTAATCAGAAGCTGAGCGAAACGATCGATGCGGAGAACCCGGATCTGATCGTACTGGCAGGCATGATGATCATGATGCCTGCAGAGCTTGTAAGGAAATATCATAACAGGATCATCAATGTACATCCGGCACTGATTCCGGCCTTCTGTGGAAAGGGATTTTATGGACTGAAGCCTCACGAGGCAGTGCTTAAGAGCGGCGTCAAGGTGACAGGTGCTACGGTTCATTTTGTGGATGAGGTTTATGACCATGGTGCCATCATCATGCAGAAGGCTGTGTATGTGAAGAATGGTGATACACCGGAGGTATTGCAGCACAGGGTAATGGAAGAGGCAGAGTGGCAGATCCTTCCAAGGACAATTGATCTGATCGCACATGGCAGGGTGACCGTAAAAGACGGAATTGCCATTGTAGAAGAATAAAATGATGTCGGGGTCAAAAGCCCCCGACTTTGATACCTACGGATTGCTTCGTGCTACGCACTCCCACAATCCTACCCAATATTCGCATATCGTGGGATTATCATCCCACTTTTATGCTCATATCGGGGCGGGTCCTAAGGTCTTTCACCCACTTATGAGCAAGCTCATGTGGGTTTAGACCTTTTGACCCTGGTATCATAGAATACGATTACATAGATTTCATGGAGGCGGATATGAAGGTTTTGATCGTTGGCGGCGGTGGCAGAGAACATGCGATCGCATACAGTGTTTCCAAAAGCAGAAAAGTAAGCAAGATCTATTGTGCACCGGGCAATGCCGGTATCGGCATGATCGCTGAGTGTGTTCCTATTGGAGCCATGGAGTTTGATAAGATTGTAGCATTTGCGAAAGAGAAAGAGATTGATCTGACGATCGTGGCAATGGATGATCCGCTGGTAGGCGGTCTGGTAGACAGACTGGAGGAAGCAGGTCTTCGGGCTTTCGGACCCAGGAAAAATGCGGCGATCCTGGAAGGAAGCAAGGCATTTTCCAAGGATCTTATGAAAAAGTACAATATTCCCACGGCAGCGTATGAGAATTTTGATGATCCGAAGGCAGCACTTGCCTATCTGGAAACAGCAGACTTTCCCATTGTCCTGAAAGCAGACGGACTGGCTCTTGGAAAGGGAGTTCTGATCTGCCAGGATCTTGACGAGGCGAAGGCCGGCGTTAAGGAGATCATGGAGGATAAGAAGTTTGGAAGTGCCGGAAACAGACTTGTCATTGAAGAATTTATGACAGGCCGTGAGGTATCGGTGCTTTCCTTTGTGGATGGAAAGAATATCCGGATCATGACAAGTGCACAGGATCACAAGAGAGCAGGAGACGGAGATACCGGATTAAATACCGGTGGTATGGGAACCTTTTCTCCCAGTCCCTTTTATACAGAAGAAGTGGACAGCTTCTGCCGTAAATATATTTATCAGCCTACTGTGGATGCCATGCTGGCTGAGGGCAGAGAGTTTAAAGGAGTGATCTTTTTTGGACTGATGCTGACGGAGAAGGGACCAAGGGTTCTGGAATATAATGCCAGATTTGGTGATCCGGAGGCACAGGTAGTGCTTCCTAGAATGAAAAATGATATCATAGAAGTGATGGAGGCCTGCATTGATGGCACATTGGATCAGATTGATCTGGAGTTTGAGGACAATGCAGCAGTCTGTGTGGTACTTGCATCTGATGGATATCCGGTCAAATATGAAAAAGGATTTGTGATCCAGGGTCTTGAGAAATTCGAAGGACAGGATTCTTATTTCTGCTTCCACGCAGGAACAGCCAAAACAGAAAAAGGGATTGTGACAAACGGAGGACGAGTCCTTGGTGTAACAGCAAAAGGG
>ENA-OYXV01000958-OYXV01000958.1-human-gut-metagenome-genome-assembly--contig:-NODE-958-length-17012-cov-10.571917_pt1 | contig 17012 bp, 18 predicted proteins | sample MGYA00244846_ERZ653424 | MGnify/ENA primary metagenome ERZ653424 (study PRJEB26926, sample SAMN06165108) | human gut metagenome | biome: ENVO:00009003; feature: ENVO:2100002; material: ENVO:00002003...
AGTTGCTGCCACTTCGCTGTTAATGGGTGTCACACGTGCTTCGTCGGAGGCTTACATTATATTCCTTAGAAAAACTATCCGGGATAACACCGGTGGTTTTCTGTAATGAGAATACACAGAAAAAGCGCCCTTAGGACGCCATTCAAAGAAACTATTACTTAAACAAGTGAGTTCCGGTATCAACAAAGACCAGCTCCAAGATTGTATCATTCTGCCGCCAGACGAGCAACAATGCTGTACATCAACCAAGAATCTGAGTGCATATTCCGGCTCAATGTCGGCCAGGTAGTCCGGTGATACTCGGCCACCTGAGTTAGATTTTCAAAGATATCAATATTTTTTCTCATGCTATCGCCTTTTTATGGATAGCTACTAATAAGAATGGAGAGAGTCTAAGAAAAATAAGTATTAACCTCGTAGCAAATATCTATCTTTGCTCACCAAAAAGTGAACGGGTATCACCGGAATGCTGACCGGGTATCGTCCGGAATAAGTACCACAAAGAAATGCTGCAGGAATGCGTGAACACGATCATCACATCATTGTCCGGCGACGACAGCAGCAAATCCACCCCGTCATTCCTCCATACCCGCACCCCGCCATTTTCGAAGATGTCACGCTGCACCCGCTCCATGTCCGCATTGATCCGCTCCGAAATCTCCGTCGGCATCAACCTGCGCAGTTCACAGCCTTCTCCTTCCACCGGCTATAGTATTCTTTAAGATACGTTTTCTGCCCGCCTCTAAAAGACCTGCCCTCCTTCAGCCGTTGAAGCAGTTCACCAACTTCAGCAGCATTCTTATTCTCCCATCCCAGCTCCGTCACCAGGTAGTCTGTTATGTCCGACGGTTTCACATCTGGGAGATACTTATGAATGCACCGAATATATGTCTTGCAAGTTTCAGCATCGTCAAAGTGCGAAAGGTTTTTCGTTTCATACATCCTAACATCCATTTCCTGTAATGCAGTCAATAGCAAGGCATTCTTAGGTGCATCAGCTTTTTCTTCCATTCTACCATCCAACACATTTTCAGCTTTCCATCTGGCCTTCCATGCATTGAGTCCATCCAATGTCCAAGAAAGGGCTATAACATACTTTGCCGTTCTATAGTCATCCACCTTGAATACATCCTTCGAATCCATGTGGCAGCAGACAATAACATCTTTCGGAGTGTCCCTATACTCACACTCTTTCTTATAAGTTATGGCAGTAGCACACTTAATAGGCTTCTTGCATTCGCGAAATTTCATAGGACGCGAAAACATCTGATTGACATTATCATCACCTAAAAACTTGCTTACTTGCATAAAGTTATTCTTCGTATAGCTGTAAAACACCACGCGAGCCACTTCGTCATCGGTATTGGCTATTTCAAAAGCTTTCTTGATACATGCTGCCAATGCTTTGGTATCTGGGCCATACGCATCAGCGTAATACTTGTTATTCATATTCCAACGTTTTTAGTCAGTAATATCCTCTATTTCAATATAATCTCTAACAAATGTCTTTCCCGCTTTGTTTTTGTCGTACTCAACTTCTTCTTTATATTCTTTTTCAACCATCAACCTTAGTTTTCCTTCTTCTGAATAATGGCGCGACAAGAGCCGCCAATAGATATTCACTTCTTCTGTTTCGTTAGGCAGATGTATATAAAAATCATCTGACATTACATAATCACCGGGGATAATGCTCTTGCCATACATGGTAACGCCATGTCCATTCTCCAAAGTTATGTCTCTCATCAAGTTATAATTAATCTCCGGAAAAGACATTTTCTTCTCCACGTTATCATACACGAACCTTACATCTTGATTATTAAAATGAAAAATAATCTTGTAGTCATCAATCGGTGTACGGCCTTGATTCACAACCATAAATCGCAAATGGCAATATGTATGATTGGTTTTCATAGTACCCTTAACTATCTTTGCTGTAGCCATTACCGGGCGATTAAATGTATCTGCCAGTTCTGCTATATGTTGCAATTGTGATACGACGCCTCCAAATAACACATTATAATTAGGCTTTGGTGCCGCCTCTACTGGTTCTTCTTTTGGAGTCGGTTCCATATAATAGACTCGTGACCACTTCGGTCGAATCACCTTTTCATCACGTCCATCATCAAATGTAATGGTAACCGCATAGTCATCTGCAACAATGTCCATATAGGTATTCAACACCAACTTATTGCGTTCCAGCATATCCACAATATCTTGCCATGACTTAATGTCTATAGTAAAAAGACCATTCTTTCGGTTCTCGTCATCCTTAATCCGTACATGCTCCTCTAATGCAGCATCTTTATCAGACGTGGTCGCGAAAACCAAGCGCTTCAGCGCGGGTTTGAATGCTTTGGCGTTATCTATCTCATTATCTATCTCGTTCGTCGTCAACGCCTTATTTCCTGGCTTACACTTGCACTGTATGCCACTATACTCATTCTCGCCATCACGATGTCCACAAATATCCACACCATTTTGAGCCTGACCATTACGGCCATTCTTTTTGATATCTTCACTCTTCCACTCTTCCCTCCATAGAAGTAAACAAAGAGATTCAAAGTCTTGCCAGTTCTCTGGCTTTCTAAGCGTCTGCGATATCTTCATTTTCTTGTTGTTCTTTCCAGAGTTTCACTACATCCAATGTCTCATTGTCAGGCTTGTTCTCGTTTTCAATGCGATCTATCTTAACGACCACCGGCATGTCAGCAAGTTGTCCTGCCACGACACAAACGCCTGTTGACAGGATAGGCAGCGACTCCACCGACACTTTATCCAGATAGGATATAGTATTGTTCACCTGTTCTATATCATGTTGATTCACAAGTCTGTGAATAAAGAAATTGTGCAGTTGTGATATGATTGTTGACGAAATATCCGAAGGTCGCTGGCTTGCAATTGTCATAAACACCCCAAACTTACGTCCTTCTTTGATAATCTCTTCGAACACCTCCAGCCTATAGTCCTTCCATTCCTCACTTTCACGGGTAGATTGATAAGACAATATATTGTGGGCTTCATCAACAATAATGTTCAGATGGTCCTTGTTACGTCCTTGCTTTTTATGCTCATTGTACAGTTTATTAGAAATAAGAAGTGGGATTCTTTTCTTTGTATCAACATTGACATCGCTTAAATCAAGGACAACGATGTTGTTTCCAGCCCACATATCAGCATGATCTGAGAACGTCAGCACCCTATCAATGTCTTTCTCTGCACTCTTCAGCTTGTGTATAGCAGGTGCTATGTGTTCATTGACAGCCCTGTTGTCCAGCACATCGTATATAAGCCTTAGATACATGATGTCTATAAAGTTCTTCAATATATTGTTATCATATTGATAGCGCAGAACCTGATTATAAATAGTCAATCTCTCAATCTGAACGGGATAGGCATTAAAGAACACATTACCTGCAGCAGTGGAGGCATAATAGCATTTGCTGACTGAGTGGAAACTGAAATCCACCTTCAAGCCTCTGTCTACACCTGTTTGTGGGTCTCGGTTCTTGGGAAGAATAGCCTCCACATAGTTGATGAGTAAGTCTCCCTTCACATTGTCCGACATTACGAGAATTTTTTTAATAACTGCTTGCAGATAATTCTTGAATCGTTGCTCGTTTATTGCTCTATCTTGGTCTGAATTAACGTGCTCATACAGGTCTATGCATCGCTTGATGAAAGGTCTTTGAGTCTTTTCTGTAGCATTAGCAAAAATGCAAAGCAGATTTAAATCCAACAAGTCTTTGGCCTCCATGGGTATCTTATTATCCTGCTCCTGATCTTGTCTTGTAGAGAGTTTATAGACCTTCTTCCTTTCAATGATTGCACCTTCCTTTGAGTATTCTCCGTTAAAATCAAAGAACAAAAATCTAGAATGATTCTTGAACTGATGGTTTCCCACATAGTGAACAAACAACTGCCGGTATAGTTTCGAAAGGGTATAGGATTTACCACTTCCAGTATTGCCAAATATCCCTATATGGCTGGAAAACAACCGACCTATACCTAATCGAATGGGGACCAAAGGGTCGTTTGACAACGTCCCAATTCGTATATATTCGTCATCTTTACCCCCAAACGAATGAATTAGGTCAAATTCTACAGAAGTCAGCAGGAAACACTCATTGTCAATAAGAGGCAATTCGTTGATCCCTCTGTAATAATGTCCTTCTTCTATAAATCCTATTAGTTTTATAATCAGTGTCCTGCCAATACTTTGAGTAGCATCCTTGTATTCCTGTTCTTCCTTTTTTTTGTCTTCAACGATATACTCCGACTCTACCTTTCCGATAATAGGGATAAAGCCTTTGAGTATCTTCACATAGCCACCTACAGAGACATTCTTAATCAGTGTTCCTTTGTATATTAAGTGAGAGGAGTTCTTGTTTTTATCCACACGGACTTTCACAGTGCGTCCATCAACTGAATACACTACTCCAATCCTGAATACCGAGTTATAGATAGCTATATCTGTATTATTTTCCATATACAACAATGCCTTTCGCTATCATTTCGAACAGACTATTCACCGTCGTAAAGTCAAAGTTGGCCATCGCATCTGCAAAATCCTTATATCGTGTGTCTGGACTTGTTGAGTTTCGGGCCTTGAAAACAGTTGGGGTAAGTACAACAATATTATTGTTCAAGCTAAGTTCTGTCACCTTCAGATTCGTCTTGATGGTCTCTCCGTCAGCATCATTATATGCAAACACCACAACATGCAGTGTCGGGTTTGTATTGGCGGCTCGTCTTGTGATGTCAGCGATATGCTCGTCTGCAAAGGAAAACCCTGCCACCATCAAAATCGTATTCTCTTTCTCCAGATTATTGGAATACTGACGCATGAGCTCATAGAAGTGGTGGTCTATCACAGACTCCTTGAACTTCCGCTTGGTTGGATTTATCATCACCATCTTACGGTAGGCTTCAAAGAATGGTTTGAACACATCAGAGTTTGGTAGATGCTTTCCCTCTGCCTCGTTCAGCATCTCATCAAGTGTTTTCTCCACTTCTTTTCCTGCCGCATCTATCCTTGTGGTACTTATGAAATTATTGGCATCAATGGCATTCAGAGCTGCGTTTACAGCATTGACAGTTGACAAGCCAATATCATTCTTGACACAGTCATCCTCCTCACGCCAGTTGATAGAGCCATGTATTTTGATAAGGTTGAATACTGGGATGTCGGACACATTTTGAAAGTGAAGGCTTGTTTTGCTTACGGTTTTCTGAAAGTTCCCAGCGTCATACAACTGCTCAATGGTTCCTTGAAAACCATCGTTCAGCTCAACACCATAACCCTGTGCAGCCCTCTCCATCATCATATCCACGTTAGTTGTAAACAGGTTCGTCTGTTTGCATATCAGCCTGTTACTTCGCTTGTTAATAAGGTCATTCCATATTGACAGGAAGCGACGGTATTCATTGATGGTTGTGTCATAGTCTGCCCCTGCAGGAGCCACATTGGGGTACATCACAGTCTCGAAATACAGCTTAAGGATGGATGCCTCCACAATGGTGTACTTCACTTGCCCTGCATCTCCCTGCCTACGCTCATTCAGTTCCGTCAGCCATTTCTCAATATTACCCAAAGTTGATAGGAATGGCTTTGACAACCCAGACCCATACAAAAAATTTACATTGGCTGACTGAATATAGTATTTCAACGTTTCTATCTGCATAATATCACTATTAGAAAAACACTTCCATTTTATGCTTTCGGGATCAAGTAATCCTTTGTTACGATATCCGAAATCTGCAAAATCTTAATCAAATCGTCATCTTTTATTACTTCTCAGCTATCCTCACCATCTGAAGCTCTTTCCATTCTCCCTTCTCGTCCATCTTCATAGCTCTTCTCAAAGCTTCCCCACCATCATATCAACCCCGCATCCTTAGCCGTATCCAACTTCAGCTTTTTCTTCACATCGGTAAAGATATTGCTCTCATCCGAATCCACGCCAAGCACAAAGTGGAATAGCCTTTTCTTGTCAACAATGCCTGGTATGCTTCTATCCGTAGCTGTGGGGTAAGAACACCGATGGCTGTTAATATCGTATATCAGCTTCTCAACCTGCCGGAGACTTGTCGGGGCATTGTAGAACTTCCGGATCCTATACACCTTGTCATATTCCTTACAATACTCCCTGTCCGCTGCTTCTCTCTCATCAAACTCCACACTCAGCGTGTCCGGTTTCATCTCTTCATACGACTTCCTATTCACCACAAACATAAATGGGTCTGATGCCGGTTCTGTTTCTGCAAACAATTGGAATGAACCCTTTTTGCCATCCATCTTATGCCCATTACAGTTGGCGCAACAAGGATAGAGATTAAAAAAACACACACTCAGAAAAGGATATTCATCCTTAGGTTTCCAGTGGTCCAGATGATAGTAAGCCTCCTTCTGCTCTTCCGAATAGGTGGCATCAGCATTGTTGCAATACACGCATGTCTGGACCCCCATCTTTTCCATCATGTATTTTGCCAATACAGGTCGTGCTTCCTCATAACGCATACGGCTAACGACCTCTTCATAGAACTTACTTTTGCAAGGCTGAATTCCAGCCATCTCTTCTTTCTCTCTTGACAGCCTCAGGCTTCTGCAATTGATTTCAACAGAAAGCCCCTTTGGATTCAGCAGTTCATCAAACTCCTCTTTTTTCTTTCCAAAGCCGCTTGGCATCAATTTCTTCAACTCGTCATACTCATCAATAATCTTTTCCAGATAAGCCACGTAGTCACCTTGATTGCCCAAGTGGTCGTTGAGTTCTATAATATCCGTCTGCAGATTCTTCAGACCTTCAATGGGCTGTACAAAGCTTGCACGCTTGTCTGTAAACAAATTGTTAGCATACTCCTCAGCCATCGCTTCTATTTCTGGCGTTATAAGTATCTGTTTCATCCCTCGATAAATCCAAAGTGCCTTTTCACCTGCTTCTTCAAATACTCATCCCCAAGGTCGTTAATGAAAGAGCGTTCTTCCGGTTTCAACTCCTTCCATGATACGTCCTTTTTCAGAAGTTGGTTAATCTTATATCTTGCATATTCTCCTATAAACCCGTTTCTCAAGAAGAAACTCTGAAACAATATATCGCTAATATTAGCGGCAAGCGGTTTCACAAACATATCCTGACTCTGCGCCACCCCTTTGTCAAGGTACAGAATATTGCCCCGAGGAATATCAGAAAGGATAAAAGGAGAATGCGTGGCAATGATAATATTGAAAGCACAGAAGGTGTTCAAATGCAAACTCTTGATCAGATACAGCAGCCGTGACAAAAACAGCCTCTGGTATTCCGGATGAAAACAAATCTCCGCTTCATCTAGTATCAAACTGATATGCCTGTAGGCCACTCTTTCTTTGGGAACGGACAGCAAATTCCTAATATGATACACGTATGTGCTGAATGTGTAAAGTAACTGCCGCTCACCCGAACTAAACTTTGATATCTCTATCGGCGCACCTTTCTTATCGGGATTCTTAATTGTCAAAGTGGGGATAAAGAAAGACGGTGGCAGTTTGTACATAATATCAAATAGCGCATTCTTTCCTTTGGTAACCGGTTCTCCCAACAGCCTCCAATAGTCATCAATACCCAAAGCGCCCTCTTCCAACACCTCTACGCCTCTTTCCCTGATTACACGCAGTAGATTACAAACCTGCACCACTTTAATGGTGATATGCGACTTGTCGCGTTTTATCTTCTCTACCAGTTTGCTCAGTTGCTCAATCTCTGCAAATGTCAGGTTTGTCCTGTCAAACTGCTTCACACCCCATTTGTCAAAGTCACCGTAACTCGGATATTTTGAAGCAATAGAGAGTATCTTGTACACCAGATATGCCGCAGCGGCTCTTGTGATGTCGTGGTCCAGAGCCAAATCGCCATAATCCATCTGCTTGAGCAAAATGGTCATCACAGAGTTTTGGTTCTTCTTCACAAAGTTCTCTATGTTCAATACAGCATTGAAAATCCGTTCGTCCTCTATCTCCTTATCCCTGTATTTCTCCTGAACCACATTCAACGAGAACGCATACCGGATATCATCCAACTCGTAGTCATCGAAGAAACCTTTCCTGTTCCTGTAGTACAAAAGCAGGGCAGACAACCTATATACAGTTAGCTGATACTCTGTCACCATATCTATATTCCCTTTCTGGTCACGAAAAGGATTCAATACGATGGGGGTCAGATAACCGTCATTCTTATGGTACAGATGGCTTATCCACACCGTCCCCTCTTGTTCCGGGGCATAAACGCCATTCTTATCCGGAGCCAATGAAACCTCGTCTTCGTAGTCCGAGCTGACAAGCGATTGTAAGGAGTAGTTGGTAACTATGGTATAGTGTAGTTTCTCTGCCAGTTCTGCCATTTCTTTTACCAGCAGCTGATTATCTTTGCTTTGACTATAGCTATGGGTAGATGCACTAAACATCCGCTCCTTATCACCGTCTTTGATAAAAATCACATCATTCCCACGGCAGGAAATACAGTAAAGATGACCATCTTGAACATAATACAGTTCTGCATACAGCTTCTCTACAAACAACAGTTTCCATGCGGCATTCCGCTTCATTCCTCGCTCTACCAGTGCACTGAAGTTATTGACAATGCGGTACATCAGTTCCAGAAGCGAAGACTTTCCGCTTCCGTTCGGGCCAACTATGGCTTGTACATTGATGTTCCGCCCGAAGTACCACGATTGGTCCTTATAATCAGGGTTTAGTTCTATTCGGTAATCAGAGCCAATCCTCACCCTGTCGTTAAACAAGTAGTATTTCTCCAACAAGACCTTTCTGAACTTCGGGTCACAAAGTTGTTGGTTGATTGTTACTGCTGCTATGTTCAATTCCATACTCATTCATCATATAATTCGTCAGGCGCTCTAACCTCAATCGCTAATAGTTCATCACCTTCCTAACCATTAACCCTTAACCATGCACCATAATTGACCACCCACAGTCCACCATGAAGGTGTAGTTCTGTTCTCTCTCTTCAAGTCGGAGGAAGATACAGCCACCTGTGCCGGATTAAATAGGGATTGTCGTTTAATGTTTTCTATTTGACCGAAGCAGCCGACTAGTCCATCCATTTCTGCGTTCGGGTCACCAAATTTACGTTTTTATATCTCAATCCGGTCATTTCGGCCGGATTTTTTGTCCATTCTCTATGACAGAGGCGTAGTTCCCCCTTGAAAGCACTTTTCTATGTGCATATTTTCGTCTCAGGCAACCACCAGCCGTGCTCTCTGCTCTATCCTGTCCGCCAGCTGCACCACGTTTGCCGTGTAGATGTCGAAGAAGATGTACAGGATTTCTGTCAACTTCGTCCGGGCCTTGACCCGCCTCAAGTCGTAGTGCTCTTTCTGTGTGCCGAACGAGCCCTCCATCGCGGTCGCCCTCACCCTGGCAAGTTCCTTTCTGACAAGGTCTTTCTCATTCTTCTCCTCGCTGAACGGCTGTCCTCGCTTCACGAACGATGTCTGTATCCCATTCTCCTTGCAGTAGTCTCTGTTGTCGGTTCCGGCATAACCGGTGTCTCCTCCCACTTTCTTCGCCTCAACTCCGAACAACCTCTTATGCATCTTCAGGCAATGTATCTCTATCCCTTCCCACAACAGCTTCGGGTCCGCCGGATACCTCATCTCGCTCTCATAGCAAGTGGCATCCGTGTACATCGTATCCAGGTTCTGCATGTATGGCTTCCATTGTTTCGCCAGGATGTCCTGCAACTGCTATATCTTCAGTTTTCCGGCAAGTTCCAGCATTATGTCATCCAGCAGTTTGTAGTTTGTCAGCGGACGAGTCGGATCTATTATCACGTCGCAGAACATCTGGTAGTGGATGTTGCCGTTCAACTGTTCCATCAGTTTCGGGCAACTCAGACCCGTGTACATCTTCAGGAACATCAATGCCACTTTCCCCTCAGGTGTGAAGTATGACTTGCGTCCAAGTTTCGGCCTCATACTCTTACTGACGAGTCCGAAGTTCTCCGCCATCGCATGGAGCGGAAGCAGTTTCTTCATCCTGCCCAATTCACTCTTTTCAAACGTTGACCGATAGAGGTCATAAAAATCGAACTCCGAGAATCCGATATTCGGTGCTAATTCAGCAAAATTTCGTACTTGACATGCAGATTTATTTTGCGATTCCTCCAAATTCAGCTTTGCACGGCCTGTTGGAGGAATTCTTTTTCTCCATATCAAAGATACAAAATATTTAATACATTAGCAATCAATTTATTAGAAAAACTTTAACATTTCCCGACAGTCCCTAAATATTGCCATGAGTTATTTTTGCTCATTTCCTCCGAAGTTCACTTTTCCAGGGCGTTCGGAGGAATTTTTATTTCCCTCTACTAAGATACAAATATTTATCACATTAACAATCAATTGGTTATATTTTTAAGCCTATTTCGTGACTATCCCTAATTAGGATTACAATTATGTTTTGCTTATGCTCCCATTACATATACAAGGTCAAACTATCAAAGGAGATTTTTACTTGCTTACAAATGCAGCAGATCCACACTATTGATCGCTTCAGGATTATCGAAGTCGAGGGTGTCGGTTTTCTTGTTATATCTGATAGGACTGTTTAGTTTCGGTTGCACATTATCTTTTGGCCAAGAGATTAAGCGATAGTGAGAATCGTCAGGGTCATTGATGTTTTCTTTATCAAAAGACCAGAAACCTTTGCGTGCAAAAGAGTCGAAACTCATCTTATAGCTCTCAATGGCTTCACTTCTTTTTTCGTATGTAGAGAACCGTTGTTTAAGATACTGATCATTATGAGAAATAGCTATCTGGCTACCAGTTTCATTATGGATATCATCCAACATTGCAACCTCATGTTGCAAATCGCGAAGATATGATTCGTCATTTATCTTTGATGGCAATATACCACCACAAGAGGCGACATGAATATAGCGTCCATTCACAATGCCGAACCAGTCAATATCACGGGTATTCATATAGGCTTCAGTATAATGTGCCATTGTTGTTCTTTAAAGGATAAAGATGTCTTTACAATTCTTGCAGTATTCAACTATCTCCATGGTTCGGGGACGCATGGCTTTACTTAATTGAAGAGAAGCAGGTGGAGTGGTTGAATGCCTCCTATTTTGAAGAGTACTTGCAGCATGTTGTTCAGCACATCTTCCAAGTATATTGAGACAACTGCCATCATTTCTACGTTCACCTATTCTGCCTAGTTTCTCTATTTCGGAACGAAGAGGGTCCTTTATATGGGATGCATTTACGCCTCTTGAGTAATCACATGTTTTATTACGACCATTAAAGCACGTTACAGCTGCAGCCGGCAAATCGTAGTACTCGGTACGGAAACTATCTTTATACCCATTCCGATGCAATCGAACTTGCTTTTTCTTCTGCTTTTCATGGTTCTGACATATCTGTTTACAATATGCAGTTGTAATAGAGTCAAGTCTTTTGTTGTAAGGCATAATCAATTATTCTTTGTAAGGCAAGATTTCGACGCACAATCAGTCCCAATAGGCATTCTATTGTAACAGACCATTATCGGTGATGCTTTCGTAGGGCTGGATTTCTGCACAAAGGCTCGTCCTGGCAAGAATCAGAACACAAAGTGAGCACATCATCTAACCCCTCGTATGTTTATCAAGGAAGGCTGCGTAGAAGTCTCTATTTTAATGAATAGTGTAAGTCTAGACAAAGGGAGATATAATCGCAATCTAATACTCAAGCCTTAATTCCTATACTATCGCCTCCTTGATGCTGTCAACGATATAACTGACATCATCATCTGAAACATACGGGCCTGCCGGGAGACAGAAGCCAACTTTGAAGAGGTCCTCTTCAACCCCGTTGGTGTAAACAGGCGCACCGGCATAAACAGGCTGCTTATGCATTGGCTTCCAGGTAGGACGTGCCTCAATCTTCTTGCTGAGCATAAAGACACGAAGAGCCTCTACGTTGTCATTAGGCTGGCAATCGGTAGTCGCAGAGTCCACCTGATGAATAACACCTGCAGCTCCTCCGACTGCGGTCTTGATTACCTCCTTGTATGCGTTCTCCTGTCCCTGGATGCGCACCTCAGGCTCAAGAGTTGCGGCACAGAGCCAGAAGTTGGCATCAAAGCGAGGATCTGCAGGCTGCTTATGGATATGAACACCCGGAATGTCAGCAAGGAGTTCCTCGTAGAGAGCCTGCACATGCTTGTGATGAGCTATATGGGCATCGAGAACGGTCATCTGACCACGACCTATACCGGCACAGACGTTTGACATGCGGTAGTTGTATCCGATGGCTGTATGCTGATAGTAAGGATATGCATCGCGGGCCTGGGTAGCATACCACATAATCTCATTGGCTTCTTCAGGATTGCGACAAATGAGGGCACCGCCGCCGGACGTGGTGATCATCTTGTTGCCGTTGAATGAGAGTACTCCGTACTTTCCGAATGTGCCGAGTACCTGGCCGTTGAAACGGGAGCCCATTCCTTCGGCAGCATCTTCGACAACCGAAATTCCGTATTTCTCCGCGATTGCAAGAATCTTGTCGATATGATATGGCATACCATAGAGAGCTACCGGAACGATGGCCTTGGGATACTTGCCGGTTTTCTCCTTGCGGTCAAGAATTGCCTTCTCCAGAAGCTCCGGATCCATGTTCCAAGTCTCCTTCTCAGATCCGATGAAAATCGGCTTCGCCCCAAGGTAAGTGATAGGATGAGAGGATGCACAGAAAGTGTAGCTCTGGACACATACCTCATCACCAGGGCCTACACCGCACCCGATAAGGGCAAGATGAACTGCTGCCGTTCCGGCGGAAAGGCATACGACCTTGCGGTCGAGAGGCTGGCTGCCGTCAGTCTTGCTGTTGGCAAATGCCTCAAGGTCTTTCTCAAAGGCATTCACATTCGGTCCCATTGGGACAACCCAGTTTGTGTCAAAGGCTTCTTTGACATATTTCTGTTCCCAGCCCTCTTCGCTCATGTGAGCGAGGCAGAGGTAGATTGTTTTTCTTTCTTCTGACATAGAAATAAATATTTGTTTACACATTAAAATAATTCAAGGCTAATCCGGGATTGAATTTTTCCTGATTTCGTGACAATCCAAGCCAACAACCACAACCCCATCTCCCACATCATGACGGACAAGAGAACCGGCACCGATTACGGTCCAGCGTCCAATTTTCCTACATTGGAGAACCACTGCCCCCGGGCACACATTTGTTCCTTCACCAATGATACATTGTCCACAAACTGTCGAATGAGGACAGACACTGGCGAAATCGCCTACGACAACCTCATGACCGACAGAGGCGCCAGTATTTACCACGCAATGACTGCCTATCTCGGCGAATGCATTTACTATGGCACCAGGCATTATGACAGTACCTTCACCAACTTTCGCATAAGGAGAAACCACTGCAGATGGATGAATGGCAGTACAGTAATGCACACGCTTGGATTCAAGTTTCCTAACCAAATTATACCTGGTCTGGCTGTCTCCGATAGCAAGTATCAAATCACATCCATAAGGGACGTCATGAATAACCGGTAGTCCATCTTTCTCTAAGATATCAACATTATCATCAATGAACCCCTCCACAATGCCCCCACTTAATTCAACAATATCTCTTATTACTCTGGCATGGCCGCCTGCACCGTACAGATACATTCTCAATAATCCTTTATTTTGAAAAACATTTGTTAATATAATGTCCCGGACAGACTACATATCCTTCCGCCTCAAGTCTTTTCAGGAAATCCAATGATATAACAGCATCTTTTTTGTTGCTCCTCGGGAAGGTTGCAACTGTCCTTATACCAGGGATATAGGCATCACCGGTAAAAAGTTTGTCGTCAATAATAAAACTGAAAGAAGTTACATCATGTCCAGGAGTATAAACAGCCCTGAGTCTTTCTCCGTCAAATAGGGGGTATTCTCCCTCTTCCATTATTTTTGCATTCTCGGGATATTTGAACACAAAGGGCGTCAACTCCGGGTGATACTTCGAGAAATTCTTCTTTGTATCAACCAATGCGTCAAGCCCTTCTCTGTTGGTAAACACGAGGGTTGACGGAGAGTATTCAAGAAGAGCATTCAGTCCATAAATATGGTCGTAATGAGCATGCGTGAGAAAAACGGCTTTGACGTGTTTTCCCAGTTTACCAAGCATAGGAAGAAGTTGTTCACTATACCCGCAGTCTATCATAAAACAATAATCCACATCATTCGAATACAGGATGTAGCTTATTGAACCCATCAATGAATTTACAATACTCTTTAGAATCATCTAGCCGTATAACCTCCGTCCACAATAAGATTCTGTCCTGTTACCCATCTTGCCGCATCACTCAACAGATATATGCAGGCATTTGAGATATCAGAACACTCGCCAAGGCCAAGAAGGTGTTTTTCCTCAAGTTCCTTACGAAGCTCCGGGTCAGCCATGTGGGGCAAATCCTTATTGATTGGTGTCTCAATAGCGCCAGGACTGACGACATTGACACGTATCTTATTCTTTGCAAGTTCACAAGCCATTGAACGGGCCGCCGCTATCAAAGCGCCCTTTGTGGCACTATAAAGTGTTTTACACTTATCACCGACAATACCCATGATGCTGGCAAAGAAAATAATGCTGCATCCACCGTCTTTATCATAGTTCCCCAAACGGGTAACTTCCTTTGAAAGATTGATAGCGGAGTACACATTCGTCTGAAAGAAACGGTCCAGCATCTCATCGGTTATCAACTTCAGTGGCGTTACCGATGAAATACCGGCACAGTTCACTAAACCATTGATTTTCCCGACCTTACTAACAACATCTTTGATAGCATCCTTAAGTCCATCAGATTGAGACAAATCCCAAGGAAGAATCAAGTGGCCCTCCCCTGACATCTTACTTAATGTTAAGTGAAGTCGTTCAATGTTACGGCCTATCAGAACAACACGAGCGCCCATCAAAGAGCAATCGATGGCACACTGCGCACCAATGCCAGAACTGGCACCTGTGACGATAATGACCTTGTTCTCTAAAGAAAATGGATTATGACTCATTGATCTTCTCTATTTGGATGAGTCGCGGATTCTTCAGACTCGCCTTCAATCGGAGAGTAATCGCGGCAAAGATATTCATCTACCGGTTGACCATTGGCAACCTCAACAATTTCAGAGATTCTGGTATCACAGAATGAAACAACTCCTGTCGCCCAGGTCATTCCAACGCCGAATGCACTTAACATAAGTGTCTTTCGCCCATCCATTTTGCCTTTCAGCTCAGAGACGATTGTTAAAGGCACAGAAACTGAAGATGTATTACCGAATTTCTCAATCGTGTGAGGAATCTTATCCAAATCCAGCTTCATCTTCTTAGCGATATAGGCATTGATGAAATTATTGGCCTGATGAAAGCAAAAGTAGTCGATATCGTCAACTGTCTTTCCAGCTTCCGCCATTGTCCTTTTTATATCGCGCGGAATCTCCCGTATAACGAAGTTGAACACATCACCACCCTTCATATATCCCTGTTCCTCGCTGCGCATATTGCCGTACTCATCAACAACCCTTTCCTTCAATGTTTCTGGAGTTGACATGTGCCGATAGCCACCAGCCTTAATCATAATCAAGTCGGCACGAGATCCATCCGTATTAAGAGAGAGAGTTGTTTCGCCATATTTTCCATCCTTCTCCACAAGTGCTGCGATGCCACCATCACCAAAGATAAAAGCGCTTCTGCGATCCCTCGGCCCATACACCTTGCTGCGTGTTTCTCCATCCAATATAAGAGCTTTTCGGATTGAGCCAGTCTGCAACATACTATACACGATGCTCATACCATAAATAAAAGCCGAACAGCCGAGATTCACGTCAAAAGCAATACAACTATTGGATAAACCCAAGCGGTGTTGAAGAGTACAAGCGGTAGCAGGCATTCGATAATCCTGCGTCTGACTGATAAAAACCAACAGATCAATCTCCGATCGATCAATCTGATTGTCAATAATCAGCTTTTGGGCAGCAGCAAAACAAAGGTCTGATGAGCAAGTCTGTTCGTCAGCAAACCTGCGCTCATAAACGCCAACCTTCTCCACAACCTCTTTCACCTGATCTTCCGGAAAGAATTCGGTGTACTTCAGGTTATCGATTACACGAGAGGGCACGGCACCAGCCATAGCGGAGATGCCGATGCCACTGAATTTCATTATTGCCATAAAGAGATACTTACTTGTTCTTCTCTATATATTCTGCAATGGCGCCCAATGTCTTTAAAGTCTTGAAGGTTGGCATCTCTATCTGCATATCATATTCTTCATCAATCATTGCGATAACAGAAAGATATGCAACGCTATCCCACTCATCAAGATTACGGAATTCGGTTTCCGCAGTCAAATCTGCTGAATCCACTTCAATCGCTTCTGCGAATTTCTCAATAAAATCCTGTACGTTCATAACAATGTCATTAATGTTCGTAAATATTATAATAAATTTTAAAACTCAACTCTTTTGGCCGGATTCCCCATATAAAGGTAACCATCTTTTGTCTTTCTAAGCACATAGCTGCCAGCTCCGAACCGGCAGTTATTGCCAATTTTCAGGCACTGGGAAACAAACACCCTTGCACCGAAGAAATTACTGTTTCCGACTACTGTCTGTCCACTTATTCGAGTCTCAGGAAACAGAACATTGAAACTGCCCAGCGAGGAATCGTGTCCCATCGAGATATTTCCGTTCAAAATATTGAAGTCACCCAAGCTGGTATTACAGCTAAAGCGACATCCAAAGGTTATGATATTCCCCTTCCCCATTCTTACACTTTCCTTGTCAAAGAAAAAGACATTTGGAGCAATTATATTTGGAAAATCAACGTTCTTGTTCGAGATCTTTTGAGACAAAGATTCAACAACACGACAATTTCCAATCGCAATGACGACAGAAACGGGTTTATCCCAGGAATTAACAGTATCAATTGATAGCAGCGGAATGGATGTACCACCCGTATCACTTTGAAATGTACCAGTCATA
>ENA-OYXV01000960-OYXV01000960.1-human-gut-metagenome-genome-assembly--contig:-NODE-960-length-17001-cov-11.632126_pt1 | contig 17001 bp, 10 predicted proteins | sample MGYA00244846_ERZ653424 | MGnify/ENA primary metagenome ERZ653424 (study PRJEB26926, sample SAMN06165108) | human gut metagenome | biome: ENVO:00009003; feature: ENVO:2100002; material: ENVO:00002003...
TCAAGGGCATCCTTACCATCTACAAGGGCAATGCACAGTTCACCCTCATTGATCTTACAGGAGTGGAAATCGTTAAATAATTAAACCACATTATGAGAAAAGCAATCTTAGCATTAGGAGCGATCGCGATGATGGCAGCATGCGCACAGACAAAGAACAATCCGTTCCTGGAGGAATGGAACACACCTTACGGCATTCCGCCGTTCGAGAAGATTCAGCTTACCGATTACATTCCTGCCGTCAAGGCCGGGATTGAGGAGCAGAACAAGGAACTTGAGGCTATCCTGAACAATCAGGAGGCTCCTACCTTCGAGAACACCGTGGCGGCTTACGAGCTGTCCGGCAGGACTTTGACCAAGACGACGGCCGTGCTGTTCAACCTTCAGGAGACAGAGGGCAGCGATGAGATGAACAAAGTTGTCGAGGAGGCCAGCGCGCTGATGACCGAGCACGAGGACAACATCTCGATGAACAAGGCGTTCTTCGAGCGTGTCAAGGCTGTCTATGACGCTGACCAGAGCGGACTTACGAGAGAGCAGCAGATGGTTCTCAAGAAGCTCTACCAGAGTTTCACCCGCAACGGTGTGGATCTGGAGGAGGCCGCCCAGGCAAGGCTTAAGGAGATCAACCAGAAGATCGCCGCCGCGCAGCAGAAGTTCGGCACGAACCTTCTGGCCGAGAACAACGCGTTCAAGGAGCAATTCGGACTCCCTGTCTCATCCTACACCTCCGAGATGACATCCTGCGAGGACAGGAACCGCCGCGAGGCGATGTTCAAAGCCTATTCGTCAAGGGGCAACAATGGCAATGAATATGACAACAAGGCTCTCTGCCTTGAGATCCTGAAACTCCGCGCCGAGAAGGCCAGACTCCTTGGCTTCGACAATTTCGCAGCCTATCAGCTGGACAACAAGATGGCTCACGACCCTGCTACCGTGGACGCTTTCCTTGACAGGATCATCGGCCCGGCAGTGGCCAAGGCTAAGGAAGAGGTGGCTGACATGCAGGTGATTATGGATGAGGACATCCAGGCCGGTAAGGTGGCCGCAGGTTCGAGGATCGAGCCTTGGGACTGGTTCTACTACGCCGAGAAGGTACGTCAGCGGAAATATTCATTGGACGAGAATCTGACGAAGCCATATTTCCGGATGGAGAATGTCCGCAACGGCATATTCTTCGCCGCCAACAAGCTTTACGGCATCTCCGTCGAGCCGCTGAAGGACGTTCCGCTCTACAACCCTGCCGTCGAGGCCTTCAAGGTCATTGACGCGGACGGAAGTCTTCTTGGAATATTCTCGACCGATTATTTCCCTCGCTCTTCGAAGAGAGGCGGCGCGTGGATGACGAACTTCCGTGAGCAGTATGTTGACGCCCAGGGCAAAGACGTTCGCCCTATCGTCATCAACGTCTGCAACATGACGGCTCCGACCGACTCTCTCCCGGCCCTTTTCACCATTGATGAGGTGGAGACGGTGTTCCACGAGTTCGGCCATGCCCTTCACGGACTTCTCACAAAGTGCCACTATCCTTCCGTCAGCGGAACCAATGTCGCCCGTGACTTTGTGGAGACGTTCTCGCAGTTCAATGAGAACTGGGCTTTCCAGCCGGAGATTCTCGCTGAATATGCCAAGCATTACGAGACCGGTGAGGTCATTCCTGACTCCCTCGTGGCCAAGATTAACAATGCCAGGAAGTTCAACCAGGGCTTTATGACCTCCGAGCTTTGCGCCGCGTCCATCCTTGACATGAAGTGGCACGAACTCACCGAGGAGGATCTCGCGAAGCTTTCCGAGGGAGACCAGGCTGCCAATGTGGCTGAATTCGAGAAGAAGGTCTGCCGTGAGATGGGTCTTATCGACGAGATTATCCCTCGCTACCGCACCACATACTTCAACCACATCTTCAACAGCGGCTACAGCGCCGGCTACTATAGCTATCTCTGGGCCGAGGTTCTGGACAAGGATGCTTTCGAGTACTTCCAGCAGCAGGGCATATACAATCCTGAGCTGGCTCTGAAGTTCCGCCAGACCTTCCTTGAGAAGGGTGGCAGCGAGGAACCGATGACCCTCTACCTCTCCTTCCGTGGCGCGCAGCCGGACCCGGGTGCTCTTCTCCGTGCCAGGGGACTGACTGAAAAATAGAACGGTATTTCGATACTAAGTAATCATTAAAGAATAACTTGAACAATTTGTATATCTTTATGGTCTATATTTCTTTTCTCATCAGTCATGTGCCACCGGCACACTCCTTCTTCCAAAAGAAATCTATCCTCATAAATCTGACACAAATTTAGTTCAACTTATTTTTTAACGCTTACTAAGAGGAAAGACATATTTATAAGTATAAGAAGGACATCCCCTTTTTGAAATTTTGCACGTTACCAAAATTTTCAAAAAGGGGATGTCCTTCTTATGTCCCGATGATTGAATACTTTTCCGTCGGTCGCTGACGTAAGCCAAAACTGCATAAATAACTGCTGACAGTGGGGGCAGAAAAAAGGCAAATGGCAAATTTTGCACGTTACCAAAATTTGCCATTTGATTTTTCTGCCCTGAGGGTGTCGATCTGTGAATGTCTAAAGGGATTGGTACACGAGAAGCCTCTCTGCGGTACCAAGTGCTCTAAATAATGCCTTTGGTACGTATAACTGCCTTCTGGTGTACCAAACCTCTATAATAAGGTCTTTGGTACACGAGAGGGCTTTCTGGGGAACAAACTGAATTTATTCTATTAAAATTATTCTGCTAAAATAATTTTGGCAGAATAATTTTTTGTTATATTTGCCGTAGATGGAATTAACTATGGACAATTATATCAATCCGTTCTTTGTTGCGGGAAGGATTCCTCCAGAATTTTTCTGTGACAGGGACACAGAAACCAAGCGGTTGACGGGCTGCATATTAAATGGGGAAAATGTCGTTCTGACCTCTCCGAGGAGGGTCGGGAAGACGGAGCTTGTTTATCATTGCTTTGGTGAAGAGAGGCTGAAAGACAAGTTTTTCGTGATATTCGTGGATATTCTTCACACCTCCAGTCTGAGGGAACTAATAATGGAGTTAGGAAATGGGGTTTTCAAGAAGGTCGCGAGGCATAGTGACAAACTTATGAAGTCTTTCGCTTCGACTCTAAGGTCGCTTCAAGGGAGTTTTGGATTTGATCCGGTGAGTGGAAAGCCGACATTCAACGTCCGTCTGGGGGATATTACCGCTCCTGAATATACCATTGAGGAGATATTCGAATATTTGGAGAAGGCGGACAGGCGCTGCATTGTTGTCATCGATGAGTTCCAGCAGGTTGTGAAATACCGTGAGAAAGGTGTGGAGGCATTGCTGAGGGCGAATATTCAGCGCTCTTCCAACTCTAATTTTATCTTTTCCGGCAGTGAGAGGAGGATAATGGATCAGATGTTTCTGGACTCAAAGAGGCCGTTTTACCAGAGTGCGACCAATTTGAGTATGGATCCGATTGACAGGGGCGTTTATGCTCGGTTTGCACGGGGTCTGTTCGCAAGGTATGGAAAGACAGTTACGGAAGAGGGAATCCACAAAGCGTACGATATGTTTGAGGGAATAACCGCCTACGTGCAGAGGATAATGCACGATGCGTTTGCGGAGACGGTTACAGGTGGTACTGCGGATGTCGATCTTGTGGACAATATGACGGACCGCTTTATCGAGGAAAGTTCCAGGCGCATCCGGGAGCAACTTTCGGTAATAACGGAGCAACAGAAAGAATTGCTGTATGCAATTCATTCAGAGGGTATTGCTAAAGGGTTGACGGCTTCGGCGTTTGTGAAAAGACACAGACTGAAGTCCGCAAGCTCTGTCCAGTCCGCGACCAAACAGCTCCTTGAGATGGATCTTATTACAAAAGAGGGCAATGAATATACTCTCTCGGATCCATTGCTGAAACTTTGGCTTACACGTGAAATCCAATAATATTAAGTGTTGCAATGGAAAATCATAATTCTTTATTAAGAAAGAAGAAACATTCAAAATGGTTGCGAGGATGGAGATTGGCCTTGTTGATTACTTTGTTTGTTGCCATAATTGTGTTTATCTTTTCATATATCTTTATTCCTGTGTTTAGAGACACCATTATAGATGTAATAGGATTTATCTTTGCGTTACCATTTGGGATAATTATGTTTCTTGCATATTTTGATGATATGATTGCAAGAAGGTAAGATGTTTTAAGTATTCAGAATTATAATAGTTATGAAAAAAATGTTTTTGACCCTCCTTCTTGGAGGAATGACGCTTTCGGCGGTCGCTGGGCCTGCCGAAGTGACCGACGAGGCAAGGCTTCTGAGGTTCCCGGCGACGAACGGGACGGAAGTTGTGTTCTCTTACGCAGGCGACCTGTTCACGGCTCCGCTCAGCGGTGGCGAGGCACGCCGACTGACCTCCCACATCGGCTACGAGATGTTCGCGCACTACTCACCGGATGGCAAGACGATCGCCTTCACCGGTGAATATGACGGCAACCGTGAGGTTTACATCATCCCGGCGAAAGGCGGCGAGCCTGTCCGTCTGACCTACACGGCCACCAACGGACGTGACGACCTCGGTGACAGGATGGGACCTAACAACATCGTGATGGGATGGACACCTGACGGAAAGAACATCATATTCAGAAACCGCACTGGCGATGGCTTTTCCGGCAAGCTTTGGACGGTTTCCGTGAACGGCGGGATGCCTCAGGAGATTCCGCTTCCGGAAGGAGGCTTCTGCTCCTATTCGCCTGACGGGAAGAAACTTGCTTACAACCGGGTGATGAGAGAGTTCAGGACCTGGAAATATTACCGTGGCGGAATGGCCGACGAGATCTGGGTCTACGACGGCAGGAAGGTCGAGAAGATCACCGACAACACGGCGCAGGACATATTCCCGATGTGGGTAGGCGACGAGATCTATTTCGCGTCCGACCGTGACATGACGATGAACCTTTTCGTTTACAACACGAAGACCAAGGCCACGGCCAAGGTGACATCATTCGATGACTATGACGTGAAGTTCCCGAGCACGAACGGCAGACTCGTTGTGTTCGAGAAAGGAGGCTACCTCTATAAGCTGGATCCGGCCACAAAGGCGACCGAGCGGATCCACATCACCCTTGGCTCCGACCTTGTCTATGCCCGTGCCGAGAGGATGAATGTCGGCAAGAAGGGGCGCACGTCGTTCAGCCTTTCCCCAGATGGCAAGAGAATGGCCATCACAGCCCGCGGAGAACTCTTCGACGTGCCTGTCGGAAAGGGCATCACGAGAAACATCACCAAGACCCCTGGCTCGAACGAGCGCAGCGCCGACTGGAGTCCTGACGGAAAGTACATCGCCTTCATAGGTGACGGAACAGGGGAGACCGAGGTCTATCTCTACGATGTCGCCGCCGGTGGCGAGCCTGTCCAGGTCACCAAGGACAACGACAACTACATCCGTGACCTCCAATGGAGTCCGGACAGCAAGCACATCCTTTACACCGACAGAAAGAACCGCATCGTTGAGGTCGATCCGTTCGCCAAAACCAAACGGACTGTCCTTCAATGCCCTGAACAGGAAATAAGGGATGTTGAATATTCCCCTGACAGCAAGTGGCTTACCTACAGCCGCCCTGCCCCGAACAAAATGAGCGTGGTCTATGTCTATAACCTCGCTTCCGCCAAGGAATATCCTGTCACGGAGAAATGGTACGACTCCAGTTCCCCGACATTCTCAACAGATGGTAAATACTTGATATTCACATCTGACAGGGATTTCCGTCCGATCTACAGCTGGATCGAGTGGAACTTCGCCTACACTGACAGAAGCGGAGTTTATATGACGATGCTCGCTGCCGGCACACCTTCACCGCTGCTCCCGACTGACAGCGAGTCTGTGAATATTTCCGAAGATAAGAAGGATGAAGCGGCTCCGGCGGAAGCCGCCAAAGACAAAAAGGCCGCCAAGGCTTCTAAAGACGCCGGCAATGCTGCTTCCGGCAAGAAGACTGTGGACGTGAATATCGACATCAATGGCCTGGTAGACAGAACCATAAAACTTCCTGTAGGAGGCTCACGCTCATATTTCTCTGACGGCAAGAAGCTCTGGTACAGGGATGGTCGTGGTACTCAGGTGCTTGATTTCGAGACCGGTAAGTCTGAACAGTGCTCGGATGGCATGGTGTTTTACCGCCCAGGCGACAAGAAGGCGCTCTCCACGGCGAAAGGCAAGTGGACGGTTGTAGGCTTCCCTGCCGCCAAGGTGTCGGGAGGCGAGGCCGTCGATGTGGACAACATGTACACGGTTGTTGACTACGCCCAGGAATGGCCTCAGATCTTCGACGAGGTCTGGAGAGCGTTCCGCGACGGCTACTATCTTGAGAATATGCACGGCCGCGACTGGAAGGCCGTCAAGGAGAAGTATGCGGCTCTCCTGCCTTATGTCAAGACCCGTCTTGACCTCAATTACGTGATCGGCGGAATGATCGGCGAGGTCGCCAGCGGTCACGCCTACGTCAATCCGGGCGACTACCCTAAGCCTGAGCGCATCCCGATGGGCCTTCTCGGTGCTAAGATGAGCAAGGACAAGAGCGGTTACTTCAAGATCAATCACATTTACTCCGGCGCTGTCTATAGGAACGAACTCCGCTCACCGTTGACCGAACCGGGAATGAATATCTCCGAGGGCGATTTCATCACAGCCATTGACGGACAGTCTCTTAAGGACGTTGACAACATCTACGGGCTCCTTGTCGGAAAAGCTGACAAACTTGTCGAACTGACCGTCAACAAGTCGGCCGCCGAGGGCGGGCGCAAGGTCGTTGTCAAGCCTATTTCCGATGAATATCCTCTTGAGCATTACGAATGGGTTATGAAGAACATCCGTACCGTTGAGGAGAAGTCCGGTGGCAAGGTGGGCTACATCTATATCCCTGACATGGGACCTGAGGGACTGAACGAGTTCGCACGCTGGTACTATCCGCAGCTCGACAAGGAGGCTCTCATCATCGATGACCGCGCCAACGGTGGCGGAAACATCTCTCCGATGGTCATCGAGAGGCTTCTGCGCAAGGTCTACAGGATGACGATGTACAGGAACTCCAACCAGAACGGAACCATCCCGGAGGCTACCCACACGGGCCCTAAGGTGCTGCTGATCAATAAATATTCAGCATCGGACGGTGACCTCTTCCCGTGGAGCTTCAAGGCCAACAACCTCGGAACCGTGATCGGGACGAGAACCTGGGGCGGTATCGTGGGCATCAGCGGCTCGCTGCCTTACATGGACGGAACCGACGTGCGCGTGCCGTTCTTCACCAACTACGACGCGGCGACGGGCCAGTGGATCGTCGAGAACCACGGTGTCGATCCGGACATCCTGCTGGACAATGACCCGATCAAGGAATATGCCGGTGAGGATCAGCAGCTTGACAAGGCCATTGAGGTTGCCCTTCAGCAGATCAAGGACCGCAAGCCACTTCCGAAGACCCCGGCTCCACGTACCTTCGTGGATCTTGGACTGCCTCAGATCAAGTAACGGATTACCAAGACACTGAAATCAAGACACTGAAATATGAAGACAACAGGAATCCGGCCGTCCATTCTGGCGGCAATGTTTATTGGTCTTACATTAGGTTTATGCGGATGTGGCGCGGCCACGGCGCCGGAATCCCTCCGGTGCGAGTACCAGGAAGGCGATGACATCGTGATTGACACCCAGGCCCCAAGGCTCTCCTGGATAAACAACACGACCCAGACGGCGTGGCAGGTGCTGGTGGCGACGGACAGGAATGCCCTCAAGGAAGGCAAGGCCGACATCTGGGACTCGGGTAAGACGGTTGGTGCCGAGTCGCATCTGGTGGCATATTCAGGACCGGCTATGGAGTCCATGAAGGACTATTGGTGGACGGTCAGGATCTGGGACGGAAAGGACAAGGTCTCCGCCTGGGCGAGACCTGCCCGCTGGACGACAGGAATGTTCAGCGAAAGTGACTGGCGGGCGAAGTGGATAGGTGCCTCATGGCAGGATGACAGCGATCCGGAGGCGGACAACTCCGCGCCCATATTCAGAAAGGAATTCACTGTCAGAGAGGGACTTGTCCGTGCGAAGGCATTTGTCTGCGGACTTGGCTGGTTCGAGATGTCCCTCAATGGCAGGAAGGTCGGAGACGATTATTTCGTTCCTGGCCTGACGGATTACACGGCCAGACCGGCGCTTCTCACCAATCCGCGGATCCCGCTGGAGCCGGAAGTCACCGCCTACAGAACCCTGTATCTCGCCTACGACATCACCGACATGCTCGGCAAGGGGGCGAACGCCGTCTCGATGCTCCTTGGGAGCGGCTATTTCCATGAAGGGTTGTTCAACAACAACACCATAGCGAACTACGGCTACCCGAGGTTCATCCTGCAGATGGCGCTTGAATATTCAGACGGAGCCATTGAATATGTCTGCTCGGACACCACATGGAAGGAGGCTCACTCTCCGGTCGTGTTCAGCAACCTCTATCAGGGAGAAGTCTATGATGCCAACTTTGAGATTCCGGGATGGAACAAGCCAGGATTGGATGACTCCTCGTTTAGCCACGCCGTCCTGAAGGAAGCTCCGCAGGGCAGGCTGACCGCCAACATGGGACCGACAGACAAGGTGCTGGAAACCCTTAAGCCTGTCAGTTTCGAGCGTCTGGAGGACGGCACGTTCAAGATTGATTTCGGCAAGGTCATCTCAGGATGGGTCAAGCTGGACGGCGTGAATGTCAGGAAAGGAGACACACTGAGGGTTAACCACCTGTCCGAGTATCCGGCTGGCAGGTGTGAATATGTCAGCGCTTCCGACGGCAAGGTCACGACAAGCCCTCGGTTCACCTGGTACGTGTTCCGGGAGGCGATAGTCTCCGGGATGGAGAACCTTGACGTCTCACAGGTCGTGGCAGAGTCGGTCGGCAGCAATGTGAAGCCTGACGCCGAGTTTGACTGCTCGAATCCGTTGTTCTGTCAGATCGAAAAGATCTGGAGACAGTCGCAGGTGGACAACATGCATGCTGGAGTGGCTTCCGACTGCCCTCACCGGGAGAGACTTCCTTACACCGGCGACGGCGAGGTAGCCATGCCGATGGTTCTCGCCAACTTCGATGCAGCCTCCTTCTACAACAAATGGATCGGCGATGTCAAGGGCAGTCAGAATCCGGAGTCAGGCTATGTTCCGAACGGCGCTCCGTGGGAGCCATGCTGTGGAGGAGGCCCGGCCTGGGGAGCCGCCATCTGTGTCATGCCTTGGGAGTTCTACAACAGCTACGGTGACAAGACGCTTCTCGCCGACTGCCTCCAGCCGATGAAGGATTTCGTGCGCTACTACGACACCTGGCGGGCAGAGGACGGCACCTCGTCCTTCCACAAGCCTACGCCTCAGGGCGCGCCTCTCTACTGGTACAACCTCGGCGACTGGGCTCCGGCATTCGGCCTGCCTCAGGACGAACTCGTCCACACATTCTTCTATTGGTTGTGCGCCGACATCACATCGAAAGCGGCCAAGGTGCTTGGAGACGAGGCGGGAGCCGCCGCCTATTCCGCCAAGGCCGAAGGGATCCGTGACGCCTTCAACAAACGGTTCTACGATCCTGAGACAAAAAGCTACGGGGATTTCGGCTCCAATGTCTATGCCTTGTACATGGGTGTTCCCCGCGAGAGACTTGAGGATGTGCGCGCCACACTCCGCGACGAGCTGATGGTCAAGTACAACGGCCATGTCAATGTGGGATTCGTCGCTCATCGCTTCCTTTATGAGACGCTTGCCCTGAACGGAATGAACGATGTCGCTTGGACGCTCCTCAACCAAAAGGACTTCCCGAGCTTCGGATGGTGGCTTGAGCAGGGTGCGACAACCACGTGGGAGCAGTGGAACGGCAACGATTCGCGCAACCATCCGATGTTCGGTGGCGGTCTCGTCTGGTTCTACAGGATGCTTGCGGGAGTGCGCACTGATCCGGAAGAGCCTGGCTACAAGCACATCATCATCCGTCCGGTTCCAGTCCGTGAGCTGGGCGAAGTCTCCTACACGACGGCGACTCCTTACGGAACGTTGGTCTCCAAAGTCACGGTGGACGGTGACAAGGTACGCATGGAAGGCCGGATTCCTTTTGGAACCCACGCCACGGTCTATGTCCCGAAAAACACGGATGCCGCCATCCTTGACCCGCAGGACGACTCCAGCTACGAGATCCACAGCATCGGACCTGGAGCCTATTCCTTCTGAGGTACCTGTCGTGCAGGCCGCCTTGAAAATCCCGTTCCCGTTCGTCGACAAAAAATTTGCAGTCTGAAAGGATTTATGTAAATTTACAGGATTGTTTAAAACGAATTTTCAACACGACTATGGGAGGCAGGAAAAAAGTGATCATATTCGCTGGCCTTGGTGGGCTGGCGATCGGTGTGTGCGCCATGCTGGCGGTCGGAGGGGCGATGAGCCGCACTTCCACCAATGAGTATTGCATGAGTTGCCACTACCACGAGCAGGCTGACGCGGACTGGAAGAAGTCCGAGCACTACAACAGCGAGAGCGGTGTGGTGACGGATTGCGCCTCCTGCCATCTTCCTCCGAAAGAGAACGGCTACCTTCGCTACTACATGATCAAGGCCAGGATGGGAGCCAAGGATCTGTGGGCCAAGATGACCAAGGATAAGGACGAAATCAATTGGGACTCAAAAAGAACCCTTGAGCACGGATCAAAAATCGTTTACAACGAATCCTGCGAGAAATGTCACGTCAATCTTTTCCCGACCGGAATCACGGATGACGGCATCACTGCTCATCTCTACTATGAGGAGAACGCCAGGAAACTGAATCTCCAGTGCATCAGCTGCCATCTGAATACTGGCCACGACATGCCGGGCTACGAACATAAGAGGCTGGAAGGCAAGGTGATGGACACGGGAGGCGGTGAAAAGTACGACAGCGTGGCTGTGGTGGCTTCATTCGCGAACTTCACGGAAACGGTTCCCGGTACGACAGCCGCGATCAGGATGGTCGCTGTTCCGGGAGGCGAGTTTACGATCGGGAGTCCGGACAACGAGCCGTTCCGCGCGGCGGACGAAGGGCCTCGGAAAAAAGTAAGAATATCTCCGTTCTTCATGGGCGAGGTCGAGGTGACCTGGCATCAGTTCTGGGCGTTCTACAACGAGACAATGTCCGAGGGCAGAACCCCGCCGGAGAAGATCTACGCCAACAACAGCCGCCCGGATGTGGATGCCGTCAGCGGCCCGACACCTCCGTTCGGATTCCCGGACCAGGGCTGGGGAATGGGCGAGAGGCCGGCGATCACGATGACCCACTACGCGGCGGAAACCTTCTGCCAGTGGCTTTCGCTCAAGACGGGACGCAACTACCGTCTCCCGACCGAGGCGGAATGGGAATATGCGGCCCGTGGCGGCACCCAGACCCCGTACTTCTTCGAGGGAAGTCCGAAGAAATATTCAAAAGAAACATTCTGGAACAAGCTTTTCGGGGCTGACACCACCTCGATCGCAAGTTATGTGGTCTATTCGGAGGACAGTTTCGGCAAGACACAGGAACCTTCCGAGGTGAAGGCCAATCCGTTCGGGCTTAAGAATATGCTGGGCAACGTGATGGAATATTGCTCCGACCGGTATGCCGCGGATGCATATTCAAGGATCGCCGACGGCGCGCTTGATCCGAAGGGTCCGGAGAGCGGCGATGAGTTCGTGGTCCGCGGCGGGGCATATTCAGATGACGCCTCGCTTGTCCGCTGCGCCGCCAGAGCCCACACCAAGACTGATGACTGGCTCCGCACTGACCCGCAGAATCCGAAGAGCATCTGGTGGTACTCTGACATCAAGGGTATCGGTTTCAGAGTTGTGTGCGATGTTCCCGATGGAATTTTATAATTAAATAACATAAAGACTATCAATAAAATGAGCAACAAAATGGACAGAAGATCCTTTCTTGGTAAAAGCGCCAAGATCGGTGTAGGTCTGGTAGGCGGCAGCGTCCTGCTGTCCGCCTGCGCAAGTGGTGACAAATCCGGCAAGATGACACCCCTCAGACAGCCGGGCGAGTATTATGTTCCTGAACTTCCTGACAAGGCCATCGACGGAAAGGAACTTAAGGTCGGCGTGATCGGTTGCGGCGGCCGTGGAAGCGGAGCCGTTGAGGATCTGCTGAATGCCGCAGACGGAATCAAGGTCACGGCCTTGGGCGATGTCTTTGCTGATCGTCTGACCGGCCTTCGCGAAAACCTCAAGACCAAATGGAATCAGGAAGTTCCTGAAGATCACTGCTTCACAGGCTTCGATGCCTACAAGCAGGTCATTGATTCCGGTGTGGACATGGTGATTGTCGCCACTCCGCCGGTCTTCCGTCCGGCTCACTTCCAGTACGCCACCGAGAAGGGCGTTCACTCGTTTCTTGAGAAGCCTATAGCCGTTGATGCGAAAGGTTACCGTCAAATCATGGCGACGGCGAAACAGGCTGAGGCCAAGGGGCTTAGCGTGGTGACAGGAACCCAGCGCCACCATCAGAGACCTTACGTGGAGTCTTTCAAGAGGATCCAGGAAGGAATGATCGGCGAGATCACCGGCGGCAACGTCTACTGGAATCAGGGAATGCTTTGGTACAAGGAGCGTCAGCAGGGCTGGAGCGACATGGAGTGGATGATCCGTGACTGGGTCAACTGGAAGTGGCTCTCAGGCGACCACATCGTCGAGCAGCATGTCCACAACATCGATGTGTTCAACTGGATGATCGGTAAGCACCCTATCAAGGCGACCGGTTTCGGCAGCCGTCAGCGCCGTGTCACCGGCGACCAGTACGACAACTTCAGCATTGACTTTGAATATGAGAACGGCGTCCATCTGCACAGTATGTCGCGTCAGATCGACGGTTGCTCGACCAACATCGGCGAATGTGTCCACGGAACGAAGGGCTACTGGAGCTCGGCGGATTTCGCCATCCGTGATCTTCAGGGCAATGTCCTCTGGCAGTTTGACTTCGAGGCGGAGAAGGCTCAGTACAAGCAGACCAATCCGTACGTGCTTGAGCATGTGGATTGGGTGAACCACATCCGTAAGGGTGAGGCTCATGTGGAGGCCGGAGAATGTGGCGTCTCTTCTCTCTGCGGCGTTATGGGCCGTGAGTCGGCCTACACCGGCAACACCATCACCTGGGACGAGATCAGCGCCGCCGCTCTGGATTACCTTCCGGAGAAGCTTGAACTCGGCAAGATGGACATGAGCAAGTACACTGTCCCGGTCCCTGGAACTGAAAAGTAATTGATTATGGACAGAAGACATTTTCTCTCGTCAGCGGCGATCGGATCAGCTGCCTTGGCCGCGGCCTCTATGCTGCCGGGATGTGCCACTGCATTGGACAAGAAGAAGTGCGTGCCACGTCTTGAGCTGAAGCTCTCGTTTCAGGAAGGGATCGCCCCGGGAAAGAATCTGGGCGAGCAGCTGGATTTCATGGAAGACCTGGAGGTGCGTGGTTTCGAGCCGAACGGACGGAACCTTCCTGCCCGCGTCAATGAGATTCGTAACGCCCTCAGCGGACGTGACATCGAGGTCTCTGCCATCTGCGCCGGATTCGACGGCTTCATCCTGGCCGAAGACCCGGCGGTCAAGGCGTCGTTCGACAAATCGATGCGCGAGATCGTGGCCGCTGCAGGTGAACTCGGCTCGGTGGGAGTCATAATGGTCCCGGCTTTCAACGGCCAGACTCCGTGCAGACCCCACACCCTGGACACCCGCAACTACCTCTGCGAGCAGCTCCACGACCTCGGAGAGTTCGCCCTTGAGCACGGCACGACCGTGATTCTTGAGCCATTGAACAGAAGGGAGGCCTTCTATCTCCGTCAGGTTGCCGACGCCGCCGCGATCGCACGCGATTCCGACAGCAAGGGCGTGAAGGTGATGGGTGATTTCTGGCACATGTCCGAGGAGACCTCCGACTACGGCGCGCTGACATCAGCCGGCATCGAGTACCTCCAGCACGTCCACATCGCCAGCCGTGGCCGCAGACTGATGCCTGGAGAGGACGGCGCGAAGGACGACTACAAGTCCGGATTCCGGGCGCTCCAGCACATGGACTACAAGAACTATGTCAGTTTCGAGTGCGGCACTGCCGGAGACCGTGCCAAGACCGTGAGGGAAGCCGTCAAACTCCTGTCGGATCAATGGTATAGTCTGTAATGGTTGTCGCAGGTCATACGTTCGGGCTGTTGGCGGCCCTGCTCTATGTCTGTCTTCTGGTGGTCATCTATGTTTTGCGTGACCGCTGGCCGCTGTTCAGGCATCTGGCCGGACGGAAAGCCTGCCTGACCTCGATCTCAATCGTGCTGTTCCTGCTGCTCGTTTTCGGGCTTGTACCGCAGGACGGGGGCAGGGACGGTTTTTTCGGCGTTCTCGGTTTCAGGAATATGAGCCGGTCGCCGATCTTCATCCTCGCGTTGCTTCTTTTGGCGACAAGCGTCACACTGAACACGATCGAGGATATTCATAGATTCAGCAAGCATCGCCTCGGGGTGACCTGCGCCCATCTGGGCCTGTCGGTGATTCTGATCGCCGGACTTTTCGGCTCCGGCGGCACCGTCCGGACGGTTATGATCGCGATGCCGAATGTCCCGGACCATCAAGCGCGGAACGAGGTCACTTATGAATATGTCAAACTCCCTTTCGAGTTGACACTCAGGGATTTCTCTGTTTATGAATATTCTTCCGAGGTCACATTGACCCTTCCTGACGGCCGCTCATCAGAGATCAAAATCGCTGTGAACCACCCTGCAAAGGTCGGTTCGTGGTGGATTTATCAGTCGGACTACCTGTCGGACACGGAACGAGGAGAGTTCGCAAGCATATTCAAGTGTGTCTGTTCGCCTTTGTCGGAGGTTTTCCGCATTGCATTGTGGCTGCTGCTTGTCTCAGCCGCGGCGATGGTGTTCTTTGCTGGCTTCAAACCGTCTTTTGGAAAGAAAGGACCATTGTCTGTAAAACTACAAGATGGCGCCGCTCCCTTAGGATGTGAAACTTTCAATGAAAAGGAGGAACGGTTATGAGTTGGGATTCGTTTGTCTGGTTCGCCTTGGCAGCGTCACTGTTCTGGATTTCAGGAGCGATTGTCTCCGTGATTTCCAAACGTAGGCTCCCGGCCGCCGTTCTGACAGGATGCGGCTCTGCCATATTCATGACATTCATTGTCGGGGTCTGGATTTCGCTTGGGCGTCCGCCTCTCCGCACTATGGGGGAGACCCGCCTTTGGTTCAGCCTGTTCCTTTCGCTGATCGGGCTCGTGGTGTATCTTCGTTGGCGTTACCGCTGGGTACTTCCGTTCGGATGCCTGATGGCCGTGATGTTCGCCAGCATCAATACATTCAAGCCAGAGATTCACACTGAAGAACTTATGCCGGCTCTCCGCAGCCCGTGGTTCGTCCCGCACGTCATCGTCTATATGTTCGCCTACGCCGTGATGGGCATCGCCACCATCCTGGCCCTCCGTATTCTCTGGCTGACCCGCCGTTCAGCCGCGGGATCCGCTCCGGCCCCGGGGTCAACAACTCCTGCCACTGTCGATGCGACCGCAAGTCCCCTGTCACCGTCCCTTCAAGGCGACCTGCGCCTCTGCGACACCCTGGTGCGCATGGGCTGGGGATTCATCACAATGGGTATAGTGATGGGCGCCCTCTGGGCCAAACAGGCCTGGGGTGACTACTGGACCTGGGATCCTAAGGAAACCTGGGCCGCCGCCACCTGGCTCAGCTATCTTCTGTACATGCATCTCCGCCAAGGACAAGGCCAGGAACCGGACAAGACCCTGCGCCGCACCCTCGCCCTCCTGATCTTCTCCTTCATCCTCCTCCAGATGTGCTGGTGGGGCGTAAACTACCTCCCCTCAGCCCAAGGCTTCAGCCTGCACACGTATTAGTCTCTAATTATTAAGGGGCATTCCGACATTGTGTCACTTCCGTCGGTTTTTGTTGCCTATTTGGAATCCCGAACACATAAATTTGGGATTTTTTATGCCCTCCCTGTTGTTTTATAGATTCTTTTTCCTATCTTGCGCCTTCATTTAAACGTTGTAGGAAGACGATTTTTGGGGATTTCCCCTTGGATTTCATTTCTTGCAGAAAGGCTTCGCTGTTGATTTTGAGGAGACTGAATACACTTTAACTAATAAATAAGTTTAACAAAACCAGGTACTATGAGTAAAAAAATCTGTATGGTCTTGGTCTTTCTGCTGACGATGGCTGGTATGCTGTCGGCCCAGACAAGAACCGTCAAGGGTAATGTCGTCTTCTCAGAGGACGGACAGCCGGCGATCGGAGCCTATGTCTCGGTGGAAGGAACCAAAATCGGTGGAATCACCGATGTCGACGGAAATTTCCAGATTACTGGAGTTCCAGCAAGTGCGAAATTCGTTGTTGTGACCTACCTTGGAGCCAAGGAAAAGAAGGTCGCGATCGCCGACGTGATGAAAATCATCGTTGAGCCGGATTCCGAAGTCCTTGAAGGAGTTGTGGTTACCGGTATGCAGAAAATGGACAAGCGAATGTTCACCGGATCTGCTACGAAGATCAGCGCCAATGACGCCAAGTTGGATGGTATGGCCGACATCAGCCGTTCCCTTGAAGGAAAGGTGGCTGGTGTGTCCGTCCAGAACGTGTCGGGTACCTTCGGAACCGCTCCGAAGATCCGTGTCCGTGGTTCGACCTCCATCTATGGCTCGTCAAAGCCGCTGTGGGTAGTTGACGGTGTGATCATGGAGGACGTGGTCGAGGTCAGCGCCGAGGATCTTTCCTCTGGTGACGCCAACACCCTGATCTCCTCAGCGATCGCCGGCCTCAACTCCGATGATATTGAGAGTTTTGATATCCTTAAGGACGGTTCCGCCACTTCCATCTACGGCGCACGTGCCATGGCTGGAGTCATCGTCGTGACCACCAAGAAAGGTCGCGCGGGGCAGAACGGCTCATGTGCAAAACCCTGTGTTTGAGAAGTTGAAAAAACTATCGTACCTTAGC
>ENA-OYXV01000966-OYXV01000966.1-human-gut-metagenome-genome-assembly--contig:-NODE-966-length-16906-cov-10.926355_pt1 | contig 16906 bp, 13 predicted proteins | sample MGYA00244846_ERZ653424 | MGnify/ENA primary metagenome ERZ653424 (study PRJEB26926, sample SAMN06165108) | human gut metagenome | biome: ENVO:00009003; feature: ENVO:2100002; material: ENVO:00002003...
CTTGTTTGAATGCCCGGAAAACGAACCAAGAGCCTCTGTCGATGCCCGTTTTGGGTGTCGGCAGAGGCTCTTTTTTTGTATCTCGTATGCAAATCCGTGCAATATTCGTCCGCTAATCCATAGTGTCACTGTTAGCGTTTCTGTATTACTATGCCTCTAACCCATATAATTATCATGAGCGTTATAGAAAAGGTGTAGGTACCCGCTATGATTGACAAACGAATAGGTAAACGAGTAAAACAATGCCGGGAACGCCTCGGAATCTCGCAAGAAGAGCTTGCGGAAAAGACCGGGCTGACAGCAAATTATATTTCCACGGTTGAACGCGGTATGTCATTCCCTCGCTGTGAGAAATTGATCATTCTTCTCAATGGGCTTGAGGTTTCGGCTGACGCGATCTTTTGTGATGTTCTGGATCACTCAACGAGCTACAAGGCATCTGAACTTTCCGAGAAACTTGACTCGCTGCCCCCACAAGCACAGAAACGTATCTTGCAGATGGTTGAGCTGATGATTCAGCAGGAAACCTCGGATAATGGCTAAGTTCGCCAAGGACTGCGTGTTTTTTCACGCAGTCTTATTTTTTTGCCATTTTTCGACCGATTTCTGCATATCTCCGTGCTATACTCTGCATTAGAGACATAGAGACAGTCTTTAATACACAGAAGGAGATGGAGAACAACCATGAAAACTTGCGCCTTTACCGGACATCGCCCGCAGCACCTCCCGTTCGGTTTCAATGAGGAAGACGAACGCTGCATAGACCTCAAAAAAACTCTCAGGGAGCAAATCATCAATCTCATCGAAAATGAAGGCGTCACGCACTTTATATCCGGAATGGCAATCGGTGTAGATATGTATGCCGCTGAGATCGTACTGGGACTGAAAGCGTCCTATCCGGGAATTACGCTCGAAAGTGCCATCCCGTGTGAAAGTCAAGCTGCAAAGTGGTCGGAAGCTCTGAGAGATCGGTATTTCGACATTGCGTCCAAGTGTGATAAGGAAACACTGATTCAAACCCATTACTCGCCCGACTGCATGGACAAGCGCAACCGTTATATGGTTGATCATGCGGATGTCCTGATCGCGGTTTGGGATGGAAGCCCCAGCGGAACCGGAAAGACGGTCAGATATGCTCATCAGCAGGGTAAATCTGTTACGGTCATTGACCCGGTTTCCCTTGATGTCACACAAGAATAAGGCAAATAATTTCCCCTCTGAATTAAGCATTGTGAAAACCGTAAATATACTTACGATAGCGAATACACATTGCGCTGAACAGTGATTATTGGAAACGTGTACGGCGTATGCTGCCCCGTGAACTTTTCCACGGAATGCACTGAGATTTCACGGCTTCGCAAAATGGAAAGCGCCACCCTATGAACAGTCCTTCGTTGGGAGAAAATTAAATCGCTGGAAACGGGAATGCCCCGGCACTGTGCATCTGGCACAGCGCCGGGGGCATTTTTTCATCACAAGAGGTCATTCAGAAGATTCATACACTTAACCTTCTGTTGGAGATTTGCACTCCCGTACACATTCAGGGTAAAAGATACATTCTTATGTCCGAGAATTTCAGAAAGGGACTTTATATCAAACTCCGGTATCTCGATTGCTCTAACTGCGAATGTATGCCGGATCTCATGAAACTTCACTTTCTCCAATCCGTTCCGCTTCAAGAAACGTGTGAAAAACTGCCGATATGTTCTCGGCTCGGTTGGCTTGGTCTTGCCCGTGAGGAAATAGTGATTCGGGTTTTCCGCGTAAAACTTCTTGATGATATTCATGAGAAGAGACGGAACAGGAATCGTTCGAGCGGAGGTCTTCGTTTTCGGCGGTCCTATATGAAGATACGATTCTCCTTTCTTCTTGTCGTAGATACGCTGGACGGTTTTGTTGATGCTGATGGTCTTGTCCGTCAGCGAAATGTCCCTCATCTGCAAGCCGCACAGCTCGCCTATCCGGACTCCGGTAAACAATGCAATCAGAATCCCCGCTGTCTTCCGGTTCAAGTCCATGTAGATACACTGGATTAGAGCTTGCTCTTGATCTTTTGAGAGAGAAACTACTTTCTTGATGCCAAGCTCTTTTGGGTATTCGATTAAGTCCCAGTTCAGGAGTGGAATAGCCCGTTCCTTGTAGGCATACTCCATTGACAGCCGGAGAACGAGGATAACATCCCTTATCGTCTTCACGGTAAGTCCTCCGGTCTTATCCAAGCGTCCAGCATTGTAGAGATACGAAATGTAACTCTGGATGTCCGCTTCGGTGATGCTGCCAATCTTGCGCTTGCCGAAATACGGGATCAGGTGATTTTCGGCAATCAGCGTAAAGCTGGCATGGGTTGACGGCGTGATCATGGGCTTCTTTTGATTTAGCCATGTGTTCACAAGCGTCTTGAATTGTGTATTGTTAGTCATAATGACCACCTCCACGAACATTATCCGGTGGAGGGATAATCAGGGCATTAACACCCTCAAGTAACGGTCTTGAGAAGCGTCCGAAGCTCCGCTTTCCGGGCTTCGATGAGCCGTGGAGCATCTATAAGGCAGAAGAACTCTTTAAGAATGTAGCGGACAAGAATCACCCTATGGAAACTGTTTTGACCATTATTCAGGGCAAAGGAACCCTTCCGAGAGAACAAGCTGGGAGGAATATTCACTATGATGATGCGTCTCTCGCAAACTACAAAAAGGTGGAACAGGGAGACTTCATTATTCATCTTCGTTCCTTTGAAGGCGGACTCGAAATGGCTAATGAAGATGGCATAGTGAGTCCGGCGTATACCATTCTGCGCTGCAAGAAACCACATTCAAGCCTTTTCTATGAAGCATACTTTCACACGGATGAATTCATCAATCATATCCTCTCAAAGTCAGTGGAGGGAATTAGGGACGGCAGACAGATCAGCTATGAAGCGTTCAAGTGGCTTGGTTTACCGTACTGCGATGTCTCTGAACAGGAAAGGATTGCACAGTTGTTTTGTACCCTCAGTCATAGAATAGAAAAGCAGCAGCAAATGGTAGATGCCCTCAAGAAGTATAAAAGAGGTGTCGTTGCGGCTATTTTTTCACATCAGCTAAAGTTCTCTGATGCAACCGGAAACCCATATCCAGAATGGACATCCTGCACGCTACAAGACGCAGTGGATTTTCTGGACGGACAGCGTAAACCGCTTGAAAGTGCGGACAGAGCCAAACGGCAAGGACAGTATCCATATTACGGCGCATCGGGCATAATAGACTATATTGACGATTTCATCTTCGATGAGCCGCTGCTCCTTCTTGGTGAAGATGGGGCAAATATACTTAATCGCAGTACGCCATTGTGTTTTATCGCGGAGGGTAAATATTGGGTAAACAACCATGCTCATGTAATGCGACCTAAAGCGGGGCAGAACATCAAATTTCTTTGTGAGCTACTTGAAAGTCTCGATTATACACGCTATAACACTGGCACGGCACAACCTAAGTTAAACCAAGATAAGTGCCGTAGAATTGGGCTTGCTTTACCCGTTTACGAAGAACAATGTCACATTGCTGATTTCCTGTCTGCCTTTGACCAAAGGACAGACAAAGCGCAAAGCATTCTTGATTATCTGCTTTCAAATAGAGATGGTCTATTACAGCAGCTCTTTATATAAAAAGCCGTTGCATCAAACCTGATTTTAGCTGGATGAGTTTTTCCATGTAGGTATCTTGCGTTCCAATAATTCGATCCAGTGATTCAAGACTTCTTGTAATGAGCAGTTGTGCCTTGTAAGCGATGACTGGAGACTGTATCTTTTTCAGTTGTCCACCCGTAACAAGTGGTTGCCCTGAGCCAAAAATTAGTTTGTGTAGATCGAAGTTTTCTAAGAAATATGCGAGAAACTTCGGATGAATGGTATTTTCTTTGACGCGGATTACGAGCGTGTTATCAGTTACTCCACATCTTCCAGAAAAAAAGTTTACCTTTCCTGCATTTGCCCCGACACGGGCTACCATGACAATATCTCCATCATGCTCAATAGTGTTTGTCATTCCCACAATACCCGTCGATCCAAATAAAGGGTATCTGCCATTAGATTCATTCACGGTTGTGCGACCAGAGGATATTGATATGCACAAATCAGATAATGGTAATTGGTAATGCGCCTCGCTCATTACTTTCTCGAAAACCAACTTAATAAGTCCTCTTTTATACTTCTGATCAAGCAAGCAGAAATAGCTATATGACAGACGAAATCCCTTGCAATAGCGGAAAATCTCTGCTACTGCAAGGGATTTTACTTTTGGTTCATACCGGAATGAGGTCTGAAAATAGACCTCAAGTAACGGTCTTGAGAAGCGTCCGAAGATCCGCTTTCCGGGCTTCGATGAACCGTGGAGAGCAGAAAAATTGTCTGATTTTGCAGAACGGATAACACGGAAAAACAGCAATAATGAAACTGATCTACCCCTGACAATATCTTCAAAAGACGGTCTTGTCGATCAAATCAGTTACTTCAACAAAACCGTTGCAAGCAAAGACATGAGTGGATATTACCTTTTGAGGAATGGCGAATATGCGTATAACAAGAGCTATTCCGTAGGTTACGACTTCGGTTCAATAAAGCGGTTAGATCGCTATCCTATGGGAGCGTTGTCTACACTATACATCTGTTTTGCGCTCAAGAAGCACAATACAGATTTCATTAAGGTGTACTTTGATTCACTCAAATGGTACAAGGAAATCTATATGATTTCAGCAGAAGGGGCAAGAAATCACGGATTGCTTAATGTTCCAACAGATGAGTTCTTCGCCACAAAACACTATCTGCCGGAGAATACTGCCGAGCAGAGAAAGATTGCAGATTTTCTCATTGCCTTAGAGCGTCGTATCGACGCGCAGCAATCTCTCGTAGATAACCTCAAGAAGTATAAAAGAGGATTGTTCAATCAAATATTTTCTGCAATCTCGAAAAGTTCTCAGTGCAGAAAACTTCGTGAGCTTGTTCGCGTTTCAGGAGGCAAAACGCCAAGTATGAGCAATTCGCTCTATTGGAACGGAGACATTGTTTGGATTTCCTCCAAAGACATGAAGAGTAGTAGAATTTTCGGTAGCGAGCTAAAGATAACAAATCTGGCGCTCAATGAGATGACGCTTTATCATCGGGGGACATTATTGTTGGTTGCGCGAAGTGGTATCTTGAAACATTCGTTGCCTCTCGCTATTCTCGAAGTAGATGCAACGATAAATCAGGACATCAAAGCATTGCAAGTACATGGTTGCAACGCATTCTACCTCTATTATGCAATTCTGTCGCAAGAGGACACTATCATTAGAACTCTTGTGAAAACCGGAACAACGGTACAAAGTCTCATGATGGACTCCTTCTTAAACATTGAAATACCAACGCCTGACATTGACCAACAACAACGCATAATCGACAAACTGGCTAAACTCGAAAAGTATGTAGAGGTTCAGGAAAAAGAACTATCGTTATTATCCCAAATGCGAAATGGCTTGTTGCAACAGCTCTTTATATAAAGAGCTGCCTCATATAGCCGTCCCTCATTTTATTCAGAAAGTCAAGTGTTTTTTGGGTTGCTTGCAACCGTGCCTCCACCATATCAAGAATATCTGCATACAGAAGTTGTTTCACATGGCTGGGATACATAACAGGAATCCCCATAAGCAAATCATCCGTCATAGAAACTCGATCATGACGAACGCCTTGTGAGCCGTTATCATAGATGTACCTGTACCATGCGTCGCTCTTAAAGTACCAAGCGAGATATGAAGGAGAAATATCTGCTTGCAGCACAAGACAGGTATATAGCGGTGAGATAATACCTTGTTCACTGAGAGCATATCTATTGAACGGTCCGTATGGCGCAGAGTTTGACTTTCTCGGATTGTAAACAAAGTCTCCATTTTCGATGACATAGTAATTTGCTGTGTTTCCGTCCACTGCAATATCCTTGTCAAAGAAATCGCGCTGAGGAATTAGTCCGTATTCCGCAGAGTTGGTAATTACATTTTTTATTACTCCATCTGTGTTACGACGCGAAACTTTTTTGAAAATATCACCCAGTCGAACACAAGTCCACTCTGCGCCATTCCGAGAAGGAAGTTGGCGAAAAATGTGCTGCATGACACCTCTTTTATACTTCTTGAGGCTATCAACCAGAGCGCGTTGCATTTCAATTCTCTGTTCAATTCTCTCAAGGAAAATGGCGATTTGCGCTTGCTCGTGAGCAGACGGAATATTGATCGGCATAGCAAAGAAGGTGTCATCCTTTATGCTAACTCTGTCATGTCTTGCTCCGCTGTCACCGGACATATACACATACCTATGCCACGCAGAAGACCGGAAATACCATTCAAAGAACGCAGGATTGATCTCTTTCTTAGCTCTAAAGCAAAGGTACAACGGTGAGACAATACCAGCTTCGGTATATTTGTAGCTACTTATAGGACCGTATGGAGCGTCGGCTGATTTGCGAGGATTATAAACGAAGTCATTTTCCTCAATGATGTAATATCCGTTGGTATTGTCGCTGTTGGCGATGTTCTTGTCAAAGTATTCGCGCTGTGGTATCAAGCCCTGCTTTGCCGAGTTACAGATAACATTAGTTATTCGCCCATCTGTATTTTTCTGAGTGTTCTTTGCAAATACGGATGATAACAAGGTTGTCTGCCACGGCTCATCGAAGCCCGGAAAGCGGAGCTTCGGACGCTTCTCAAGACCGTTACTTGAGGATACATTTGCCATAATTATTTGCCCTCCACGTCAAAGGGGAAATCCAGCCCCAGCTCATCAAAAAACGGTTTCAGTTCCGCATCAATATCCTTAATTTCAGATTGCAGCTTGCGGATCTCGGCGGCAACTTCATTCAGGTCAATCTCAGGTTCCGGTTCAAATGTGTCAACATAGCGAGGAATGTTCAGGTTGAAGCCGTTCTCTTCAATCTCCTGCATGGTCGCAACATGAGCATATTTATCGACGTCCTGACGGCGCTCATAGGTCTCAACAATCTTGTCAATGTCGCACTCCCGAAGGATGTTCTGGTTCTTTCCGGCTTCAAAGTCGCTGGAAGCGTCGATGAAAAGGATGTTGTCAGAGTTGCCATTGCGCTCTCTTTTGAGAACAAGAACACAGACAGGGATGCCCGTACCAAAGAACAGATTTGCAGGCAAACCGATTACCGCGTCCAGAACATTTAATTTCTGAATAAGGTGCTTGCGAATTACTTCCTCCGCAGCACCACGGAACAGGACACCATGCGGCAGGAGAACGACGGCTCGTCCATCCTCGTCCATGTGGTAAACCATGTGCTGAACAAAGGCAAAGTCAGCCTTGCTCTTCGGAGCGAGTTTTCCGTATTCGTTGAATCGCTCGTCCTCCATGAAGTGCATATCAGCAGACCAGTTTGCAGAATAAGGCGGATTAGCAACCTGAACACGGAACTTCATGTCTCCGAAGTAGTCATGCTCCAAGGTATCACCGTTGTAGATGTTAAAGTTGCGATACGGGACTCCACGCAGAATCATGTTCATTCTGGCGAGGTTATAAGTCGTGGAGGTTAATTCCTGTCCATAGTAGTTTCTCACGTTGGCATAGTTCTTGAGGCGCAGCAGCAGTGAACCAGAGCCACAAGTGGGGTCGGCTGCATCCTTGACATCCGTGAGACCGAGGCAAGCCAGACGGCAAAGCAATTCGGCAGGACCGGATGGCGTATAGAACTCACCGGCTTTCTTGCCAGCAGTTGCAGCAAACTGACCGATCAGATATTCATAGGCGTTACCAAGAACGTCAATTTTGGTATCATCCACGCCGAAGTTGATTTCGTCCAGCGAAGCGATGATCTTTGCCATAACAGCACTTCTATCTTTGACAGTATGACCGAGCTTTGATGAATCAAGCTGCATATCAGAAAACAGTCCGTCAAAGTCTTCCTGAGAATCGTTTCCGATTGTGGACTCCATCAGGGCGTTGATTGCACTCTGCAAGAACTCAATGTCGAAGGAGCGGTTTTCTACCATCTTGACCATCTTGCGGAACAAATACTGCGGCTCGATGACATAGCCGAGATCGCGCAGTGCCTCTTCGATAACGGCGGTCTTATATTCTTCGTCTGCCCACGCCTCTTCATAACCGATACCGTCATCCTTGAGAAGATTCGCCATATACTTCTCCGTCCTGTCGGAAAGGTAGTAGTAGAAGATCATGCCCAAGATATAGTTCTTGAACTCATACGCCTCCATGTTTCCGCGCAAGGCATTTGCCATTGCCCATAGCTTATTGCAAAGCTCTTTCTGATGAGCCTGAATCGAATTATCCATTTGTCTCTCTCCTTATTGGTATTTCTCTGTGTGCTGCCGGATGAAGTCAACAATCCGATTTACAAGGGAGCGCTTCTTCAAAAGCGGCAAGGGCTTCTCAATCCTATCTCGGATATTTCCTGCATCCATTGTGCCAGAAAACTCATATTCCGAAATAATATCCGTCAACATAGATGCGTCAATGTCCTCAGTCTTCGCAAAGGCAACGATCTCTTCGCGCTTTGCTTCATTTTCAAAGTCATTATATGCTGCATCAATTTCATCCGCACTTTCCAAGCCGACAACAACACGATCCAAGAACGCTTGCAGGATTTCGACTTTCCGAAGCAACTGCGGATTGTCGGTTCTGCCCAGCTCGTCCTTAATGTGTTTAATATCGTAATCCTTCTGTTTGGGATCGTCGAAATGGATGTTGCGAATCAGGTTCATGATGTACGCCACATTGATCCTGTCACTCTCCATCAATTCGATGCAGAAGTCAACGTCGTTCAGGACGGAAACAACCTCGCGGTCTGTTTTTTGCCTTGAGTAGAGCATGAGGTATTTGCTCTTGTAGTCCTGGTATTCCTGCTCGGACATGATAAGAGCATCCTGATCGAAGCTGAACTCAATAAAAGTCTGCAACGATTGGAGGTACTTTGTCAGCTCACGGAAGGTCACGACGAACTTTTTCTGATCGTCCTCGTTCTGCATTGTATCCACGGACTCAGGGAACAGTGCGATTTCCTTGAGCTTCATCACCATTTCGTTGAACTTCTCCACGAAGTATTGATAACCCGGAACAACAATGCCGGATGTATCTTGACTCTTAGAGAAAAGTGTCAGCGCGTCGTCGGTGCGTTTTTTGAGGTTGCGGTAGCAAATGATAATGCCAAAGGGCTTTGTTTCCTTCTCAACGCGGTTTGTGCGGGAATAGGCTTGCAGGAGATCATGATACTTCAAGTCCTTGTCCACATAAAGGACAGAGAGTTGCTTGCTGTCAAATCCGGTCAGGAACATATTCACGACGATGAGAATATCAAGCGACTTTGTTTTCTTTCCCTTTACTCGGTCAGAGATGTCCTTGTGATAAGCTGAGAACGTATCCGTGGAGAAATTGGTTCCGTACATCTCGTTATAGTCCTTGATGATACGCTCCAACGAATCACGGCTATGCTCGTCCTTGCCCTCGGCATCCTCATTCTGCCCGTAGGAGAAGATGCCGCTGATATTCAGGTCATGCTTGATCTTCTTGAAAATGTCGTAATACTTAACAAGGGCATCAATAGATGACACGGCAAAAATAGCCGTATACTGTCCATTTCGGGTTTTTGCCTTGTGGTTCTGGATGATGTGATTGGCGATCAGAGACATTCGCTCATCGGACATATAGAGTTCGCCTATATCAATCGCGTCCGCGAGTGTCGGGTCATCCCAGTCGAAATCACCCTCCATTGTTTTTATGTATTCGATGTGGAAGCCCAGAACATTATTATCGAAGATGGCGTCTTTAATCAGGTAATTGTGAAGACACTCACCAAAGAGCATTTCTGTTGTTTGCGTGATTTTACCCTCAGTTTTACCGTTGACTTCAAACCGAGGTGTCCCCGTGAAGCCGAAAAACTGTGCCTTTCTGAAATGCCGCACAATGTCCTTGTGCATATCCCCAAACTGGCTGCGGTGGCACTCGTCGATGATAAAGACAACCTTCTCGTCTTTGTATGCGTCCATTACTTTCTCGAACTGAGGGCGCTTTACAGCGTTTGCCATCTTCTGCATCGTGGTGACGATAAGCTGCCTGTTCTTGTCCTTCATCTGGCGGACAAGGACATCGGTGCGATCTGTCACATCAACGGAGCCAGCCTCAAACTTGTTAAACTCTTCGGTTGTCTGAGAATCCAAGTCTTTTCGGTCAACAAGGAAAATGACTTTCTTGATGTTCGGATTTGCTGCGAGGATTTGCGCCGTCTTAAAGGATGTAAGCGTCTTGCCCGCGCCGGTTGTGTGCCAGATATACGCATTCCGGTTTGTAAGCGTTGCTTGACGGATCAGCGCTTCTACGGCATAAACCTGATAGGGACGCATGACCATCAAAATCTTATCGGTATCATTTAGGATGGTGTAGCGTGTCAGCATTTTAATGATGTGATCCCTTGCAAGGAAAGAAATCGAAAAGTCCTTCAAATTGGTGATGCGGACGTTATTGAAATCAGTCCAGAAGAAAGCAAGACTATACATCAAGTCTCTGTCGGAATTGGCGAAATACTTTGTGTCAACACCATTGGAGACAATGAAGAGCTGAATGAAATGATACAGCCCGTTGTAGGAGTGTTTCTTATAACGCATGACCTGATTGACTGCCTCGCGGATGTCAATGCCACGGCGCTTTAATTCTACTTGGATCAGGGGCAAGCCGTTTACGAGAATCGTAACGTCGTAACGATTGACGTATTTTCCAACCACGGTTGTTTGATGAGTGACTTGGAAAATGTTCTTCGTGTGGTCCTGATCAAAGAAGGACAGATATACCTTTGTACCATCTTCACGCTCAAGGACAAACTTATCCCTCAAGATTTTTGCGCTCTGGAAAACAGACTTTCCGAGCATGAGGTTGAAGATACGCTCCCACTCTTTATCGGTGATAGGCGTATCCAGCTTTGGCGCATTGAAGGCTTCAAACTGAACTTTGAAGTTCTCCACCAGCGCGTCATAATCAGGAATTGCGACTGTGGTATTTCCTGCTTGGTCAGTTGCTCAATAAACTGCTGTTCAAGAGCCGCTTCGCTTTGGTATGCCATATCTTCATCTCCAATACTTGAGGATCATTTGTTGGTTGCCAGCCTGTCCTCATTTCTATTTTATCATAGCAAGTGTCCCAAATACCGGACTTATTTTCGTTTCAACTGCAAAACCACGTCACCATCATCTGTAATTTCCATTTGCATTGTTTTTAGGTACTTTGCGATGAACTGTTTTTTCTCAGACGAACTCATCTCAATGCGCGTTGCCTTCAAAGCGGCACTGAACATCTCGTTGATATTGAGCCTGACGGTTTGGTCAATATAACGCTCCATTTCTTTGAAAAGTGCGCCGAGCTTGATGTCCTCAGCATTTCCAGAGTAGAAGTCATCAATATAGCAATAAAATATCCCTGCATTCAGAAGTGCATTCTTCAAGTCCGGTCCGCAGTTCTCTCGTTCAATCATAACTAAAAAACGTGCTTCCGGCAGAGACGAGATTAACCCCCAGTAGTCGGAGTCGCTGGAAACAAGAATAAAGGAATCGACGTTATTCTTGTAGTGTTCCTGACAAGTTCGGGCAATAAGCATGACATCAACGAGCGACTTGCTTTGCTTCACCCGTTCAATCATCATGTGTTCAACATGGATTGCGGTGAAGCTGTCTAATATTCTCCATGCGGAGGCGGTATGCACATCATCAAAGAGAATGATCGACGCAATTTTTTGTGTATACTCGTGATCGAGGTTTTTTAAGGTAGCACACAGCTTGTAGGGATCAGAGTTTTCACAATCGACAACGATAACGGTCTTTTCGCTGCTCTCAATAAACTCATAGATACTTCCTTTGATATAACTCCCTGCATCTGAGACTTTGCTATATTCAGTGAAATAGTCATTGTTCCAACTGTACAGCAAGGTAACGAACTTCTTATCATTGTAAAGAATGTTGCCGACTTCCTCCGGCTGCCAGTTTATGTACATCTGATAGGGATAAAAAAGCAAATGAGAGTAATAAATGTTGACAGCCTCTCTTGTACCATCTTCCTTCAAACCGTCAGGCATGACGAAAAGTGCTTTAATGTAATCCCAATTTATCCAGAGGGGAAAGAGCTTCTTGCAGTTGTTGATTCTATCGCAAATCAACCTGTTAATCTCGACAACGTGTTGGCACAGTTTTTTGCTGGTGTTTTTGATGAAGTTCACTCCGTCAAGACTTAGCTGGTTTATGCTTTCCTGCGGAACATATTCCGGCATACTCAGAATGGTCTCATACTGGAATCTCATGCGTTCATTGATGCGCTTGAAGTTACGCTCAATCGCAGTTCGTACAATGCAAAGATGTCTTATAATTCGAGCTGTTTTATCGCTGTCCAACCGATTGTATACTTCAACTTTTGGGGCTTCATGTTCGTTGTCAAAGATGCGTTTTGGCACGCCAATCAGGTAAGCCACCTTTGAAACGATCTCGTAGGTGCTGTCTTTGTACGCTGCCCTGTCATCGGTGAGAGGGCTTGTTGCATTATCCAACACCTCATTCGGTATGGGATTTTCAATTATACTCATGATTGCTCCTTTCCACGGAGAGCATATCTGCTTGTTTATGAAGCGGTGAGATTAGAAGAACGGCTGTCCAGTGCCTACACCCTACTTTATCCGATCAGCAATGCTGTCGAGCTGCGCTGCAATTTTAGAAAAGTCACAGTCCATGTCCAATGTCTTCACACTGATCTGATTCCCGCTCATTTGATAATCATTGTTTGGCTGAATCGCATCGTCTGTTCCCGCATATAAAAGCATACCGGAAACGACCTCATCCGGCGCGGCAGACCAGTTCTTCACATAGGTGAAAATCTGATACAGATTTCCAGAATGAAGCGTCTGCGTCATGTACGGTGCTTTCATTTGCATATTGTGCGTGTAGTATTTGGCGTCGATGATGAGCGTTTTCTTTGCTGCCTTATTCGTAATCACAATGTCAGACTGCATCGTCGGCAAAAGCGTTCTGTACCCATCTGTGACTTGCCACGCAATTTGTGGAGAGTATGCTTTTAACTCTGGATGCTCACGCTGATAGTATCCGAGAATAAACTTCTCGTATAGCTTCGCCATTGTTTGATCATCCGCATAATCCATAATCTTTGTTGAGCCATCGGCTGTCGTTTGCAAAAGCCCTTTTATCACAAATCGGCAAACGGCTATCAACATCCGATATGTTTGATTATTGCGATCATATTGAATGTCCCAGTTGATACTATGGATGTCCAATATGCTGATGCCATCAAAGAAAATCATCAACTTCCTGATCTCCTTTTTTCTGGCTTTTGAAATACTTCCACGAAGCAGCAATTCCATTGTTGTTTTGATGATTCGGTTGGGGTAGGCATCAACCGAAAACTCATCATAATTGCAAACGAGCTGTTTCTTGCGAATAACCTGTGTCTTTATGGATTCACCAATTTCAAGTTTCCCACGGGGAGACGCAAGTGCTTCCTCTCTCGAAATGTATTGTCTGATTAAGCCTCTCTTTATCTGGACAGATACTCCACGGCAGAGAATAGCAGCCAGAAGTTCAGCCACATTATCAAACTCTTCGGTGGCGACATTTTTATACCCTTGCTCATGCAGCACTTGGAACGCATAAGCCAGCATATAATAAACGTTCTGGACACGGATCATTTGACTACCTCGCGTAATGTGCGGCTCCAATCCTTCACTTTAACTGCCTCGTCAAACCAGTATTCTTTCAAAAGAGGTATCAGTTCATATTCGACAACAGACCGCATCCATTCATCGTTGATGGTTGCGTTTGTACAGAAATAGCTATGTCCGATACAGAACCCCTCACCAAGCGAGTCATCGTTTGCAATTACGTCGTTAAGCTGCTCAACTGTTGCAATGAGCCGGTCAAACTTCGGATTATTGACTTTCGTTCTGTATGCTCTGAATCCAGCAGACGAAAATGCCGGAGTAAGCTCAAAGAAAGCAAAACGACGTCTAAGTGCGTAGTCCAGCATGGCGAGGCTACGGTCAGCAGTGTTCATCATGCCAATGATATAGACGTTACTCGGAATGGAGAACTGCTCATCTGCATATAGAAGCTGCAATTCGACACCGCGTTTATCACTCTCAATCAACATGAAGAGTTCGCCAAAAATCTTGCTGAGATTGCCTCTGTTGATCTCGTCGATAATGAAAAAGTATGGACGATCATCCTCAGCAGCTTGCCTGCAAAACTCGTAGAATACGCCCTTTCGCAGTTCAAATCCTGTCTCCGTCGGGCGGAAACCCATGATGAAATCTTCATAGCTATAACTCTGATGAAACTGAACCATTTTCACACGGTTGGTGTCCTTTTCTCCCATGATAGAAAATGCCAGTCTTTTTGCTGCGAAGGTTTTTCCCACGCCCGGTGCGCCTTGCAGAATTACATTCTTTTTGGTTAAAAGCAGCGACTTGAGAACCTTATACCGATCTTCGTCCATATACACATCGGTCAGAAAATCATCGGCGGTGTATGGCTCGAAAGTGATTTCCTCATCAGCAGCATCGTCGAAGGTATCTTCGTGCTTGTCTCCGTCAATCATGTTTTGCAGCTTCTTGACGTAATCTGTGTAGGACGTAATATCCGTCAACGTTTTGATTGCACCCTGATCTGATAATTCCCACTCGCCCTTATCTGTCCAGCGTACCTTTCGGGTATTGGCATATTGACCGCGTTCAGTATCAAAAACGTATTCGCCTTCGACCAGCCCGCGACCTAGGATCTGCTTTCTGCCTTTTTTAACAAAGACAACATCACCGGGTTTCAGCTCGTTTGCAAATTGCCATGTAGCAAGAACCTGATTCTTATATGAGCCAGTATCCCCGTAGACCTCTTTCATCTTTGCCCGCATTTCTTCTTTGGAGCTATATTCCATTAGGTCACCAAGGTCAGACCAGCCGATAGCCATAATCCCTTCGGCATAATCATTCTCCCAATTTGCGGAACCATCACCCGCTGCGTACAGCCAATAGTGTATTGCAGTAGCGTCGGATGAAAGAGCTGTATCTGTGTTCTCCTTCGGAATAATTCCATCAAAGATTTCATCGTCGAAGGATATATCAATGCTGTTCTCTTCGACAATCTTTTTGCATCCTCTACGAATGCTGTTAGACTTGTTGCCGGTTTGCTCGTAGTAATATTTAATGTTTTCCTGAGTGGCTTTTAGAGCATTGACCATCTGCTCCTGCCCGTAGTCTTTTCCGATGTGGACGATGAAGTAAACCGTAGTTTCAGTGTTGGACCTGCGAGTGTATTTTATGCCCTTCATCATGGACGCAAAGAGCATGATCGTCAGCTTGTGCGAGGTTTCTCCAAAGCACGGGACCTCCTGACACATGGCTTTTACAGCAGCGTCCATCTCCATTGTGCCATCATAAACCATCTTAGCATATTTGTAGACAATGACTTCGCAGTCATATTCATAACCGATATACGTCTTGACGCCGCCCTTAGAATCAATAAATTCTTTCAGCCGCTTCAAATCTCTATAATACTGTGCAGTGCGTTCGTCTGCTCGATCAGACATTACTTCTTGTTTTAGGTAGTCGAAGATTTCGCCCTTCGCTTTCTCCATAGAGGCATCACTTTCAAAACACTTCCAGAAGGACAGCGCAATAGTGTTTTGATACAGATAGAACGCATCGGAAACATGGGTGCTGATAGTCGTGTCAGCCCAGTCCGGGTGAGTTTCCCGTAAGTATTCTCTGTATTCTTTTCGGACTTTGCTTATCGTTACGCCAATGTCCATCTGTTATCCTCCTTTTTTTGTAACAGTCCTGCTACGCACAAACATTTAATTCGTCTCCACTGGTATATAAAAAAGCCGCACGGAAAAAGGACCTATCAGTTGTCCGTCCGCACAGCCTCACAAATATCTCCGATGTCGCAATTCAAATAGCCGCAGATGCGCAGCAAAATAGAGAGGGACACTTCTTCCCCCTTATTCAGTTTCGTCCATGTTCCGGATGCAAGGTTAAGCTCTTGCCGGAAGGTGGACTTCTTTATGTCCCGCTCTAACAGGAGCATCCAAAGTTTTTTGTAGCTGATTCCCATGATACGCACCCCTTTACTCATCCGCTAATCATGACTTCCATTCTATTATACACGAAAACCTCTTTGAATGCAATTATCTCATGCACAAGTTCACAAAAAAGATGCAAGTTCTTGATGGTTTTGATTTTCAAAAAGGGCAAGGCAGTTATTCATGAAAGCTGCCTTGCCGTTTCTCTTTATTCGCGCTGTGAATTGCGTTGATACTCTTGGTCGCGCTCTGCGTTTGGCTTTAGGAAATCATCCACGTTTGCCTTCAATGTGTCGATCATCCTTGCTTCCTTTTTGAGCTTTGCGCGTTCATCGTAGAGCCGCTGCTGCTCATCGAGAAGCCGCTGCTGTTCTGCTTGCAGCGTCTTTAAGCTCGGCAGTTTTTCATCGCCTTGCATGGCAAGCAGTGTACTCCGCGCCGCCTCAAAGATCACAAGCTCGGCTTCGTGCTTTGCCTTGAAACCCGTCTTATCTTTTTCCTTCTGGAAGGCGTCATAGACAGGCTTGAGGCGCTGATAATTGGAGATGTTTTTGATAAGCGGCTGGACTTCCCGCAGTCGCGCTTCAACGCCTTTCAGTTCCTTGCCGGTGCGGTCATAGGAGCTATGAACATCCTCGACCTTCTTCTCAAGATCGGCGTATTGGAGCAAGTTGTTTTCCGTGAGATAGTTGAGCGTCCGCGCCGCTTCCTTGAGAATTGTGAGCTTGGCTTTATACTCATAGCCCTTACTGTCGATAAGCCTGATCCGCTCCTGAATATCTCCGATAAGAGAGATGCCCTTCGGCGTGGCTT